>Ga0214919_10012160_pt1 | contig 10623 bp, 5 predicted proteins | sample LL1503_MetaG_FD_177994 | JGI IMG/M metagenome (GOLD analysis project Ga0214919, IMG submission 177994) | Freshwater microbial communities from Lake Lanier, Atlanta, Georgia, United States - LL-1503 | ecosystem: Environmental > Aquatic > Freshwater > Lake | place: USA: Georgia | collected 2015-03-15 | reverse complement strand
ATCGTCAAGCGATCGGTCTCCACGAGCAAAGGAGCGTCCGGCGGTAGAACTTCTCCGTCTTTAATGCTGGTTCGCCAATAATAACGCCCCGTCAGCAAACCATAACGCGAGGGCGAGCACACCGAGCCGGGGGCGTAGGCCTGCGTGAAACGTCGCCCTTCGCGCGCCAGCCGATCCAGGTGCGGGGTCCGTAGCCCGGCGGCACCATAGGGAGTAGAACTCCCCCAGCCGTAATCGTCGGCGAGGATAACTACGATATTGGGTTGAGCCGTCGGCGCGGCCACGCCGGATCGCCCAGCCAGCAGCACACTCACACTGAGGCCTAAAATAAAAGGGAGTGAGAAAATTTTCATTCCGCTGAATTACGATTTCTTTTTCTGCTTTGCTAAATTTTCCGCGCGGCGAAAATTTTTCTGTTCCTTGAGTACCGCAAAGGGCCGCGGCGCCACGTCATCAGCGAGGAGCGTGGCGATCAACGGATCATGATTAGTAACGCCCCAAGCCTCCAACCGCGCCCGCATGGCGAGGAGCGTAGCCCGATGGGCTGGATCACGGGCCAGATCGTTCATCTCGCCGGGGTCATTGCTCAAATCAACCAGGGATTCGCGCTGCTGCCCGTGGGCGTAGACGCAATACTTGTAACGCTCCGTGCGAATCATGCGACCTTCCGTCATCGGCACACTGCCGTTAACAGCCGCGGTTTGCGTCATGTTATTCTGAACCACGACGTCATCGCGCCAACTCGGCACCGTTTCACCCAAGGTGAGCGGCCGCAGGCTTCGGCCTGTTAAGTGAGCCGGCTGAACTAAGCCGGTGAAGGCGAACATCGTGGGTAAAATATCGATCCCCGTATTGGTAAACTTATCCGAAGTGCGACCGACCTGCTGACCAGGCGCACTGACAATTAACGGCACCCGGGCCGCCTCCTCGTAGAATACGGTTTTTTGATTCAGTCCATGGGCGCCCGCACATTCTCCGTGATCAGCGGTAAAAATAATTAAGGTATTCTCCTCCAACCCAGCCGCCTGCAGCGCGCCCAGGACGCGGCCAATCTCTGCATCCACTTTTTCGATCAAGCGATAATAGCCCCAACGCAAAGCTTGCCACATTTCAGGACTGAATTTGCCCACTGGAAATTGCGGATTCGCATGATAGCCGGCCCGGATCAGCGTCATTGAATCCGGTTCATTCCGCGGCGGCGCGAGATTTGCGGGCACGGGGGGAAGCTGCGCCACGACCGGAGGTTCGCCGATCGGGCCGTTATTTAACACCTGCCCGCGAGCGAGTTCACAAACGTTATGCGGATTGAGAAAACTTACCACGAGCAGAAAGGGTTTCGCATGTTTCTGCCCGATGAATTTGACGGCCTGCGCTGCGTTATCGGCGTCGATATGGCCCGTATCCAAGGTCTCAAAACCATGCGTCCCCATCGCGTCTTCATCGTAGGCGAGGTGCCACTTGCCAAAATAAGCGGTCTGATAGCCAGCCCGACGAAAATAAGTGCCCATCGTCACGAATTCTGCCGCGTTCAGCGTCGTCGCCGTATTATCCGTAACGCCTGTTTCGTGCGGATAGCGGCCTGTAAAAATCGAATTGCGCGCCGGCATGCAGATAGGATTCGGCGTATAGGCTTTGGAGAACAGCGTGCCGCGAGCGGCCAACCGATCCAAGGCCGGAGTCTTCAGGTACCGATCCCCCATCCGGCAGCTCAAGGCGTCGGCAGTTTGCTGATCCGTCATAATGAAAACAATATTAGGTGAGGCGGCGCTGAGACCGATTGCACTCAGCAGAACCAGCAGCAAAGAACGGGGGCAAGATGTCATAGAAAAAACGTTAAGGTTAGCGGGAGAAACTAAAGTTATAGGCGACCGTCCAACAGAGGCCATTGATCAAAATTACGATCAAGCTTTTGGCCCGCCGCCGTCAGCATGACCCATTGATCGGGGTTGCTCGCCAAATCATAGGTGAGCTTCTGACCATGCGGAAAAATAAACTCATGCGCCAAAGCCTCGGCCGTTGGGTTGGCGCGGCCCAATGCGGCGAGCAAAGCGACTGGGTCCGCCCCGGGGAACACCGCGAGTAAGCCCAGCGCGGGCGTAGAATGAACGGCAAGCAGCAACCCTGGTCCGCCCGCATAAATCCGCCAAACTTTATTGCTTTGCACCGCCTTGAAACGCGCCGGGATGTGCACCGGTCCGGCGGCACACGCGAAATTTTCTTGCACGCCCGTATTATTCCAGGCCCGAAAATCTGTACCAGGACCGGCGAGATGAAATACCTCGGCCAACTCCGTAACATTATCATCGAGCTGCAATGTAATCGGACGAGCCACAATGACCGATAATTTTCCTCGATGAACGCCGCCCGCGCTCAGGAGGAAACCAGGCCCCGCTGAATAAATCTCAGGACTCCCCTTCTCCCCATGGCCAATCTTGACGAAGTACCCTGGCCCTTTATCGAAAAGTAAACGCACGACCGCATCCGGCGGACGATACGGTAAAGCCGCCCCAATCAGCGCATGCGTGACGCCCGCGCCGGGCAATTCCGGTAAAACCAACGGCTGTTCCGCATAGCTGAGCCAAGCGGTCATATAAGCGGTGTGGTAGCCCGCGGTGAGGGAGGTCATGCCAGCATATTCTATCCGCCGACGGAACGGGGGGAAATGCCGCAGCCGGTAGCTCCCGAGCGCATAGTTAAAATTCATTGCGTCCAACACCTGACGGGCCGAGGCCCGCACATGGTCGGAGGCAAAAGCCTCCAGATTGAGCAGCCCCAAAATAGTGTAACCGATGTAGGGCTGAGAATTAAACTCATGAAACCCAGCCGTGCGAACGGCGGCCAACAGCGTCAGCAATTTATCTTCCAGGCCATTAGCGACGTTGTTGTATAACGGCGCGGCATTCCCGTGGCGCTGCAACCAGCGATTTTTCAGATAACGCGAGCCCTCCGTCATCAAGAGATGGTTTTCGGTTTCCTCAATCAGGCCGCCCGTATTGGGTGCAGCGGCCCGATAGTCACCGCCCTCTTCGGTGAGGAGCACGTGCAATAAATGTTCGCGGGCGGCAGGTGTCAGCGTCGCGGAGTCTTCCCCAAATAACCACAAGATGGTCGTGAGCACCGATGATTCGAAATCGTAGTCGCCCTTGGGATTTTGCCAGCCCGACGTGCCGGTGACGCCCCACGGCTGGGCCGCGAGAATGTATTGATTAGTTTCGGCCAATTGCTGCCGCGCCAGTAGCCGCGCCAGCAAGATGCGCCCACCACCACCCTTGCCGCTTTTAGCAAAATTACCCAATGACCTCGCCGCATAGGATGCAAAAATATGGCGAGCCAGCACTGATTCCTGCGACCACGCCAGGGTGCGCTGCGGCGGCACCGTCAAGGAACTGGGCGGCAACGGCGGACCAGAATATCTGGCAGACGGCAAAAACATCGCCTGCAACGGAGTGGTGACAACGGCTAGGCCGACCAGTAGTCCCAATCCGCCGCCGCGCCGGAGCGAGCGGAGCCAAATCGCATTTTGCGCCCGTGAGAAACGATCTGAAAGCGCTGACTTCACGGGTGGAAATCCTTCAGCCAATCGGCCTGGGGCCAATGAGCGAGCGAGACAGGTTCATGCCCGCCCGGCGTCGAACGACCGTCCAACAAGGTGCGCCGCATGAGTTGACCGAGGCGCTGCACGATCTCCGGATGGCTGACAGCTAGATTATTTTTTTCCGCAGGATCACTCACCAGATCGTAAAGTTGCCATGGGGGTAAAAGCGAAAGATCGACCGCAGTAGATTTCAACCACTGGCTTGGCTTGGGCGAAGGCGAACTCCAGCCGCCGGAGCCCGGCCAGAGCAAAAGTTTCCAGCGACCCTCTCGAATTGAAAAACGGCCCTCGACGGAATGATGTACGAGTGAAGTCCGCGCCAGCTCCGTCGGCGCGAGACCGCGCAGAATTGGCAGGAGACTCACGCTATCCTCCGCCGCTTTAGCCGGCACCGATCCGCCGAGCAGATCCGCGCAGGTCGCAAAAAGGTCGAGTTGCCCGATGAGCGCCGCGCTGCTGGTTCCCGCCGGGGTCACCCCCGGCCAACGCGCGATGAAAGGCACGTGATGTCCGCCCTCAAAAAGGTCAGATTTGAATCCCCGCATACCCGCACTCGGATCGTGGCCGATGCGCCGCAGTTCCTCGAGGCCAGCGGGCGGCGCAAAGCCATTGTCGGCGGTAAAGATGACGAGCGTATTTTCCGCGAGTCCATTTTTTTTCAAGGCGGCTAAAATTGCGCCGACGTCAGCGTCGATCTGCGTCACAAAATCACCGTAGCTAGTCGTCTGACTTTTACCCGCAAACTCTGGGGTCGGCAAAATCGGGGTATGCGGAGCAGCGAGAGCGAGATAGAGAAAGAACGGCTTACCGTCCCGCGCCTTCGCGCGCTCCGCGAGATACGCGATCGCTTTTTCAGTGAGACGGGGTTGCACCTCCTCAAATTTAAAATCGGGGCTGATCGCCCCGGCGCGCCAGAGTTTAGGCGCAGGACTACTGGCCGTCTGACCACTGGGCAACGTGGTCGCCCGATCATTCTCTAGCCAAACATAAGGCGGCATATCAAGTGAAGCGCTGATCCCATAAAATTGATCAAAGCCGTGCGCCAGCGGACCACCACCGAAAGGTTGCGCAAAATCTACCTCCTCGGCTCGCGGACCGCGCCGTACCCAATCAAGGCCAAGGTGCCACTTGCCGAGCATGGCCGTGGTGTAGCCCTGCTGCCGGAGAAAAGCCGGCACCGTGAGCCGGCCCGGTTCGATCAACGAACCGTCATAACCCTGCGTCACCCCCTCTTTCAGTCGGCCGCGCCAGGAGTAACGCCCCGTCAGCAAAGTATAGCGACTGGGCGTGCAAACCCCCGAGGCCGAATGCGCATCGGTGAAACGTAGCCCCTCACGCGCGAGTTGATCGAGGTGCGGCGTCGCCCACCGGCTACTGGCATTGTAGCAGGCGACATCGCCCACCCCGAGATCATCCGCCAAGATGTAGAGAATGTTCGGCGGCGAAGCGGCGTGCGTACCTATCATCAAAAGCCCTAAACCGCACAAATATTTCAATCGGACAATCAGGGGTGACATGGGGAGGGCTAAAATCTGCTCAGTTAATTTATACAGTCGTTAACGAAGGGTACAACGATCACTTGGGTTTTAATAATTTAAGATAGAGAAAAAGTAAGGCAAATGCTTAAGCGATCGGCCGTGGGCTAACGAGCCGCCGTAGCGGAATCTCTATCAATTCCGTCCAGCCAGATGCGGGGAGCAACAGTCCCTCACTTGGCCACCGCCTACGATTTTTGCCGATAATTGAAAACCCGATCAGCGGCCGCAAGCGCGGCGGCATCCTGGTGAATGAGCCCGTAGAGCGTGAGGGCATAAATGACCTCCGTGTAATTCACCCCCTTGGCCTGCCCGGTAAACGGATCGGACTCTTTGCCTACGCCGGTGCGTGTGTTATTGCTCACGTCGACCGCCCCATTGGGGAGAATCCGCGTGAGCTGCCAAGCCACGGCGGCCGGCAACGCCGCTTCAAATTCAGGCAACGGTACATGCAGCGCAAGAATTTGACCAAAAAGAATGGAGACCACGTTATAGCTGGAATCGCGCCCGCCCCGCTCAATGAAAACCCCATCCCGATCGCGCAGGGTGAGCGCATGCGTGATCAGTTGATGCGACGCCGCGATCAGCCGGACATCATGCAGCACGACGCCACATGTCCCGAATGCCTTCGCCGCGATAATCACTCGATTAACCGTGTGCCCTACTTTGGGTATAATTGTATCGTAGCCCGCGAGAATATAAGCGCAGGCGAGACGCAGCTTCGGCTCTAGGGCCACTAATCGCGCATGAAAGTGCGCTTCATGCGGGGATTCACGGATCACCAAAATGGCCCGCCCCAGCTCTTGCAGGAAAAAATACGCCGTCTCTACCGCCGCCGCATGTCCCGAGTAAAGCGCGACAGCGTCAAACCCACCATCAGGAAGTTGATGAGCAAAAGTCGTGTCGATGCCGCGCCAAGCGTCATCGGCCGCCTCGAGATTGCCCGCCACGACCGCCGCAATCACAGCGCGGCAGCTGCCTCGTTGCGCCCCAGCGCCGTGCCAAGACTGCGCTGCGCGATTACTTCCCGTGAAACCTTGGGCATCAGGTTTATCACCCGCACTGAGCGCCGCCAATCGCCCCGGCGGGAAAGAGCGGAGCAGATCGTATTCGCGCAAAACCAGCGGGCGGGTGCTTTCAGCACTCGCGGCACTCGCGATCAGCAGATAGGCTGATCCAACCATTAGCGTAAAAATATTCATAGAAAAGTCCTCGGCGGTACCGGCCGTTCGACCTGACCCCGAGCCCGTGCGTTGCAAAATAGCACCAGCCGAGGTGAGCGCTAGCTCAGAGCTCAAAATTCATGCTCAGGATGAATTGGCGGGGATTGATAATACGATAGGCATAAGGCGCGCCATCAGGATTGATGCCGATCGCCTGCAGTCGGCCGTCTTCAAGCACATCACGAATATTCAGCTGCACGTTGGCCTGAATTTTATCTGAGCGCAGCTTGAATTTATAGCCCGCCGCGAGATCCACGTAGTAGCGCGCTTTGTCCCAAGCTGGCTTATTCGTGTCGAGGAAGAGAACCGTGCCAGAGTAAGGTCCACTGGTCTCAGGCGCCCCGGCCAAAAAACCGATGGAGGCTTTGCTTTCCCAGCGCACGGCTCCGCCGATATTGAAATTCTTCAGCTTACCCGAAGTGAAATCGTAATTAGTTAAAGCCGTGAAACGATATTCACGCATCTGCGTACGGGGCCGACCTTCGTTCGTCGCCGCCGCCCAGAAAGGACCGAACTGATCTTGGATATACCGCGCCTGGGGCGTCCGGCTATCACCGGTCGGGATAGTGTCCCACCATAAAAGCCCCTTGCCGTCACCAGCGACGATATCGCTGTGCAGCGTCGTCCAAACCGGAATGCGGGTCTGCCACCAATTATAAATTTCCGGAGACACGCGATCATCTTGAGCCCGAGTTTTTGACCCAGTAAATTTGACGCGCCAGTTGCGGGTCGGATTGTAAGTCGCTTCAACTTCAAAGCCCTTCGAACTAACGTCGGTGGTCCCAACCGTCTGCGGCTGGCTGGGGCCAGAATTCATCAAACGGTTAAGCCATTCTTCCGATTGAGCTTGATCAGGGTATGGCGACATTAACTTGGCGACCGCAGACAGTAATTCCGCCGCGGAGGGGTTAGCGTTACCAGCCGCGGCCAGACGGCCTTTGGCAATGTTGGTCGCAAAATAACGGAATGAAGGAGTCTGGATATTATTGCTGCCATCGGGCCGGCCTTCCATGTCGAGGTACCGATTACCCAAGGTCCCGATCTCACTGCCGCGTGAATCCATTTCCTTGGTGACGAAATGCGTCAGCCGCAGGTTGAATTTGCCGTCAGGGGACGTGATACTGAAACCATATTCCGTCGAGTAACCATGGGGATTCTTGACGTTACCCAAGCCGAGCGATTGGCGCACAACTTGTGGAGTAAAGCTATCTGATTTATTGAAATGCAGATTCAGCCAACTGGTTGCCTTCAACACCACCCCGAGGGTCTTGGTGTCGCCGCTTTGATCGACCCAACCGGGCAGACTGATGAGAGTCGCGCCGGGTAGACCGGTATTGTAATTAAGAATCGGCCCAAAAATACCAGTGTTCGATAAATCAGCTAAGCCGGTCGTGGAATTGACAAACGCCCCGGCGCCCGTGCGCGAACGTTGCCGGTCGCGGCGGAAGCCCACGGTTGAAACGATGCGATCGTTGAGGAAAAAGCTCTGGAGCGTGGCATTGAGCGTACGCACCTCGGTGCGGCGGCGAGCGCCCTGACCGCTGTCGAGCAATTCGCTCACTTTCACCGTTTCGTTCACCCACTGACCGGTGCGGTTGTTAAACCAAGTTAAGGGATAGGTGCCGTCGATATTGTTGATTGCGCTGGGACCATACTCCACATTTTGACCGACATTATCTCCCAGATAAAACCGCTGGGCAATGCGCTGCGTGCCGATTCGATTAGCGAGATTGATCCATTCATGATCATCAGAAACGCGAGCCGAACGGCCGTAAGCCAATTCATCGGTCCGAGTAACTTCCGCGTGTGCCCCGAGGCTCTGCTGACCAATCCATGATAACCAGCGAGGCATCTTGGTCGGAGTTAAACGATAGGCGAGGTCGGCTGACTCGATTCTGACATCAGTCGCGTTATTATTAATACTGCCTGAACCAGCTTGAATATAGGGACGCAGAAAATACGGATTAGTCCCACCATCGAGCTGCTTGCTGTTCACATCGACGTAGATGACCGATTCTAAATTATCGAGGTAGCCATAGTTGAGGCGGTCGAATTTCTGGGAAAATGCTCCCACCCTCGCCGCGAGCATGTGCTGCGGCGTGTTAATAATAATTTGCTCCAGCTCAGCGCTGTAGGTCTCGGCTCGCTCAGCCCCATGGTTAGGGGAAACTGCATTGATTGAAGACCAATCATAAATAGATTTATCCGCTGTGCCCGGGACGATGTAGAGCGGCAGGCCAGTGGGTCCGACCACATCACGATATTTCATGATGTAGGTTCCGCTCATCAGATAGCGATTCGTACTATTGGCGGTGCTGAAGGGATTAGAAGGCACCCCCGTGGTGATCAAATTATTCGCCCGCTGGACCGAGAAATATTTGAGGGCTTCACCGTCAAAATAAACGACAGGATACTGTGCACCCGCCTTCAAACCCAAGGGAAGCAACGCATCATTTGTGATAGCCGTCGGCGAGACCGTGCCGTTAGCCAAGGTGTACTTCATGGTGGTCGGATCCCAGGTCGGGCTACCGTTGGCCTTCCACTCCGCGGTGGTATCACGCGGGGTAATGGAATTCGGGCGGCGATTGGCGTTGTTGTAACGCTCACCGATCAGACGAATCGTGGTGTTCTTGAAGGGATGGTAAAGCATTGTCCCGAACTCACGGTGAATTTCCTCCGCGGCGGGCTGGCGAGTGTAGCCTTTAGCTTCATTCACTGCAGCGACCCGAATCGCCATTTTTCCGGGAATGAGCGGCTGATTCAGATTAATGCTTTCCCGGTGACCGCCCCAGTCATCGAAACGCACGGTAGCGCTGTAGCTTTTCCGATCCGGATTAGCCTGCGTTGGGACCACGTTCACTGTACCCGAGGAGGCGCCTAACCCGAAGATATTAGAATTAGGTCCGCGCAATACCTCGATGGATTCCACATTATAAAGATCGAAGGGAATATTGTTGTTCGTCGCAAAATTGCCGAAGGCGGTGTTTGCCCCGCCGGTACTTTGCCCCGAAGCGCTCACGCCACGAATACGGTTCGCTTTCTGCGGATCAGACTGCACCTGATCATTAACACCGCCGGAGCGATTGCGGTTAAAGCTGGTGAAATTATTGGTGCCCTCCGTGCTGGCCTCGTAGCGGAACACATCGTTGATATCGAGCACGGCGGTATCGAGCATCTGCTGCTTGGTCACGACCGTGATCGAGGCGGCGAGATCGGCGAGTTTCGATTTGAGGCGCGTACCTGACAGCGTGTTAAACGACTGATAGCCCTTGGTATTAGCGACTACGCTGAAGGGAGAGAGCTCGATCACCTCCTCCGATTTTGCTGGGGTCACGGCAACTTGCACCGGGACCTTAACCGGATCCACCGGCGCCGGTGCGGTCGGGGCCAGTGTTTGAGCGGAGAGACCAAGGGCGAGCGAGAGCAAGGCCGTGATCAAGCCACAATTATTGAGATTAGAATGAGCGTGGGCAGGGTGGGTGTTCATAAACGGGGTGAGTAAGACTAATGCTTTAAAAAATAGCCGATAAGGCTAATAATCAGGGTTAGTCTGATTCCTTAATAAAACATTATTTCTGTCAGTTTGTAATATTTGCAAGCGTTGCATGACGCACCTCCGTGCAACCCATGAGCCCGCGCTTTAATCGAGGTCTTTAAATTGAGGCTGAGCAGAATAAAAGCCCAGCCGCCCCAGCCAGGCAGGCGGGCAAAAAAAATCACCCTAGAAGAGGGTGATTTCGACTTAAACGAGTGGCATCCGTCGCGGTTATAGACCGGATGCCAGGCCTTTCGAGCAGCTGCTCGAGCACGGCTTAGAGATCGAAGGTCATGCTCAACACGAAGCGGCGGGGATCGACGATCCGGTAGGCATAGGGATTACCATCCGGATTCACCGCGATCGCCTGCAAGCGTCCATTTTCCAGGGCATCTTGGACGTTCAGCTGAATCTTCGATTGTATTTTATTGCCGTAGAACTTCAGCCGATAGCTCGCGGATAAATCAAAATAGGCGCGCGCCTTATCATAGACTGGTTTGTTATTATCCAAGGTGAGCACTGCACCGGTAAAAGCGCCACTGGTCTCTGGCGCCCCAGCCAGGAAGCCAATCGCCGCCTTGCTTTCCCAACGGACGGCACCGCCGATCCCAAAATCTTTGAGTCGGCCACGAGTGAAATCATAATTGGTGATAGCGGCGAAATGATATTCGCGTTCTTGCGAACGCGGTTTGCCCACATTGGAGGCGAGATTTTTATACGTCGCCATGTACTCCG
>Ga0214919_10012156_pt1 | contig 10626 bp, 8 predicted proteins | sample LL1503_MetaG_FD_177994 | JGI IMG/M metagenome (GOLD analysis project Ga0214919, IMG submission 177994) | Freshwater microbial communities from Lake Lanier, Atlanta, Georgia, United States - LL-1503 | ecosystem: Environmental > Aquatic > Freshwater > Lake | place: USA: Georgia | collected 2015-03-15 | reverse complement strand
ATTCATCGAACCGAGTTAAGAAATTAACTCAAAGCCGAACTAGGGAAATTCTCTAGATCGACTAATCGAAAGGAAACAAATGTCTACAAAGACAACTTTCAAGCGCGTAGCGCTTGTAGCAGTTGCAGCTTTGAGTCTTGGTGTTTTGTCTTCTGTTGCACCCGCTAACGCGCGCTCAACAGGTATGACAATCTCGCTAGGCACGGCTACAGCTAATGCTGCAATTGTTGGTCAAGTATCAACAATTACAGTTCCAACAACTGTTTCAGTAACAGGTAGTGCAACAGATACTTATGTTGTTTCTGCAGTTGTAAGTGCTTTTGCGTCAGCATCTGCACCAACAATCACAGCTGTCGCTGGATCTGCAGTTACTGCAGGTACAGATAACACAGCAGCTGGTACATGGGGAGTTGCTTCTAACTCAGCAACGTTCACATTCTCTGCTGCAGTCCCATCAACAACATACCCACTATCAACATCTAATACATTCACATTCACACCAACAGCAGCAGGCGCGTACACAATTGCGTACTTCCTTGATGGTGGTTCAAATGTGACTGCAACTGGTGCGCTCAAGGGCTCAGATACAGTTAAGTACATCACTGTAACTGCAACTACTTCAGCCGCAGCAACAGTTACGATGACACAGCAACTTGCTGGAACAGGTTCATCAACTGGTACTAACGGTCTTTGGGTACGTGTTAACGCTGCAGACTCTGCAGCTGCAGTAACACGCCTCAACGCTGCACAGATGGCTTCTTTCACAATTCCAACAGGTTTAACTCTTGTTGGCGTGAGCGATGGAACGACCACAACCACTGTCTCTCAGACAGCAACAACTTATGCTCTAGGTGCTGCTAACTTCGGTGCAGCAGGTTATGCATGGTTGAACTTCACAGGTACTGCAGGAACTAAGGCGTTAACTGCCAAGATCTCTGATGGTGCAACTACAACATCACTATCAATGGTCTATGCAGCAACTGCTGGAACTCCAGTTGTATCTGCAGTGGGAACTGCTGGTAACTCAGATGGTTCAGACATCCTTGTATCTTCAAACGGTGTGGCTGTAACAGGTCTTACACCAACTACAACAACAAACAAGGTGTCAACAACATCAACTTCAGATACATTCTTAATCTTTGATGATGCATCTGCCAAGGTTGTTAGTGTTGCAATCACTGATACAGACAAAACTATCTTCGGTAGTGCTACAGCATTTACACAAGACATTGCTGTAACAATGGGAGATCTTGATACTGACGGTACTGCAACTGACGGATCTGCGCTGCTAGCTTCAGGTACTTTCACTGTTGCTCACACAGCACTAGGTAGCAAGTCAAATACAACAGTAAAGAAGTCATTTACTTACACACCTTCTGGTCTATCTGCTGTAACTGTACAAGGACAAACTGGTGCGATTGGTTCAGGTTCAATCACAATTAAGCCAGCTGCTGCTGTACAGGTTGTTAACGGTGGATCTATCACAGTAACAGCTACATTCGTAGATCAATACGGCGCAGCAAGCGTTGGTAAGGCAATCACTGCATCAGTTTCTGGACGTAACACTTCAGCTGCTGCAACTAACCTTGTAACAGATGCAACAGGTACTGTTTCATACACAGTAACTGATGCTCTTCCAACATCTGCAACACTTACAGATACAGTGACCTTCTCAGGTGGCGCTGCAAGCGGAAACACAGTAACAATTACTTATGTTTCAGCTTTGACAGCATCAACAATGGTTACATCACCATCTGCAACTACAACTACTGCTTCATCTCCATCTGATAAGGGTGCAGTTGATTCAACTGGAACAGCTTCAGCTGGTGCAGATGCAGTAACTGCAACTGTTAAGGATGCAAATGGTGTTGCGATTGCTGGTCTTCCAGTAACAATCACACTTCCTGCAGGTGTTCTATTGAAGTCAACTTCACCAGCAGTTGCATACACATCTGCAACAGGTGTTGCAACATGGTCTGTTTACACAACAACAGCTGGAACTTATGCCCTTACCTTTACAGGTGGCGGACTAACTAAGACTGGTTATGTTAAGTGGACAAATGGAACAGCTCGCGTACTTTCAGTAACAGCTGGAACAGCTGACGCAGGCACTGTGCCTGTGACAATTACTGTTAAGGATGCAAATGGCAATGGAGTATCTGGAGCATCGATTTCACTCGTTGCAACAGGTGGATACTTCCAAGGCCTACCAATGACATCAACACAGACAACATCAGCAGATGGAACACTTGTTGTTGCATTCGTTGGTTCAGGTTCTGTTAAGGCAACAATGTCAGGTGGACAATCACTTGATCTTGCTGGCTTCGTTGGAACTACAGCAGCAGCTGGATACCCAGCTGGTGTAGCAACAGTTACAGTGGCTGTAGACGGCGGAACATCAGCTGCTCAGACAGCTTCAGATGCAGCAGCAGAAGCAACTGATGCAGCAAATGCAGCAACTGATGCAGCTAACGCTGCAGCAGAAGCAGCAGATGCAGCAACAGCTGCAGCACAAGATGCTGCAGATGCAGTAGCTGCTCTATCTGCTCAGGTTGCAACACTTATCTCTGGCCTCAAGGCTCAGTTGACAGCGTTGACTAACCTAGTAATCAAGATCCAGAAGAAGGTAAAGGCGTAAGCCCCCTTTGATCTGATAAAGATCTAGAACCGAAACCCGGTTCCCACTTAGGTGGGGGCCGGGTTTCGGCCTTTTAGAGGATAGCTTTAGTAGTCTTGTGGCCATGCAGACAAGAGTTGAGTCCGCACTCGGCAATTTGATTGCGTGGGTTTTGCTTCTAGTTACTTTAGCCGTAACCCCACTGTGGTCTTTAGACCCAATCAGCCCAATTAAATTACTGGCGTTAGTCTCACTCTCAGCAATCTGTTTTGGGCAATTACTTGTTTATCGCTCACAATTAGACTTAGGCCGCTTTAAACTTCCACTCATTTTGATTTCTACATTCACCTTATGGCAAATCGTAGTCTTCTTTTGCAGCAGTGGTGAAAAACTTCAGCAGCTATTCGGTACTAATGGGCGAAATACAGGCTTCATTACCTATTTTGGGTTATCAGTTTGTTTTGTGACGTCGATGGTTATCTCAAGAGAGAAGTACCTAAATAAGTTCTTTAAGACCGCATTGATAGTTGGAAGTATTTCCCTGATTTATGGGGCACTTCAAAGTGTTGGCGCGGATCCTTTTACGTGGGCAAATGTCTTGTCCCCAGTTTTTGGGTTTTTGGGAAATACAAATTTCCAATCATCTATATTGGGAATTTTGGGCTCTATAGTCTTTGCCCAACTACTTTCAGGTCAAACCAAAAAATCATTAAAGATTAGATATGTTGCTTACCTATTAGTAACTGCCTATGTGATTAAAGAAACTTTGTCGCAGCAAGGGTTCTTAGTACTATTAATTGGAGTTTTTTTCACATTAGGAATTTATGTTTATAAGAGAAACTCCAAACTTGGTCTTCTCTATCTTTTCCCTGCGTCTATAGGATTTATTGGAATCTTAATTGGGACACTAAACAAAGGACCGTTAGCATCTATTTTGTATAAAAATTCTGTCACTTATCGTGGTGATTATTGGCGGGCCGGATGGAAAATGACTTTAGAGCACCCATTTTTTGGTGTGGGCCTAGATAGTTACGGGGACTGGTACAGAAGAAGCCGGACGTTGGAAGCAACATTACGGCGCGGTCCAGATGTAACCAGCAATGCCGCCCATAATGTGTTTTTAGATTTATCTTCATATGGTGGTTTTCCTCTTCTTTTTATTTACATTGGGTTAATTGCACTAGTCGTCGTATCTGCATACAAGGTCCTGAAGAGGTCTAAAGGATTTAATCCTTACTTTGTCGGTTTAGTTGCTGGTTGGTTAGCCTTTCAAGCTCAATCAATTATTAGTATCAACCAGATTGGCTTAGCAATTTGGGGTTGGGTGTTAGCAGGATTAATCATCGGATATGAGATTAATACTCGCGAGAGCAGTGCTGTGGTCGAAAACAAAGCTGGTAAAAGTAAGAATAATCAGAGTCAAAATTCTGCCGGATCAGCAGTTGTTGTATTTATCAGTCTAGTTATTGGTGTTCTTATTGGCATGCCACCGTATATGGCATCAGCAAAATACAAAGGTGCACTTGAATCCCAGAATCCTGACATTATTCGTGAGGCTGCATATATCTGGCCTCTGGACCCTTTACGAATGATTCAAGTGGCCTCTACATTAGATCAAAATAATCTTGGGCAGCAAGGCCTAAAGATTTCAATAGATTCTGTGGAGAAATTTCCTGATAACTATGGAGCCTGGGCAACCTTATATGCCATGAAAAGTGCAAGTGCAGAGCAAAAGGTGCAGGCGCTCACACAAATGAGGCGCTTAGACCCACTTAACCCAAATTTGAAATAATTCGTTAATCTACTCTTATGCGCGTGGCAATCATTGGTCAAGGTTATGTTGGTTTGACCATAGCTATTGATGTGGCCGGAGCTGGGCATGAAGTTACGGGCTTTGATGTTAACAAGGAATTGGTCAGCCATCTTAACTCCGGCGTATCTCATATTGAAGGTATTTCTGGTTCATCGTTAAAAAGTTTTCTTTCTACTAATAAATACACAGCCAGTAGTGATGCTTTAGCGCTCAATGGCTACGACGTAGTTGTAATTGCCGTTCCAACACCTCTGACTGAAGAAAGAGACCCTGATATTTCTTTTGTTCATTCGGCTGTTGAGTTAATCCAAAACAATATAAAAAGCCCAACTCTTATTATTAATGAATCAACTTCTTATCCAGGTACGTTGCGCAAAGAGATCGCAGGTCGTATTACTGGCATCACTCACTTATATGCATCTTCACCTGAGCGTGTGGATCCAGGCAACACCCAGTGGGGCACCAAAAACACCCCACGTTTAATCGGAGGATTAACACCTGAAGCAGTTTCTAAAGCTAAGGAGTTTTACTCTTCTTTCTGTGACACAGTCATTGAAGTTTCATCCCCTGAGGTGGCGGAGGCTGCAAAATTATTTGAAAATACATTTCGGCAGGTAAACATCGCTCTCGTTAATGAGTTTGCCCAGATTGCAGATGCTCTTGGAATATCAGGACGAGAAGTATTAGATGCTGCCGCAACAAAACCATATGGGTTCATGGAGTTTAATCCAGGCCCTGGTGTGGGTGGGCACTGCATTCCTGTGGATCCCACATACTTGGCGTATGTTGCAAATCAAGTTGGAGTTCCAGCAACTTTTATTAAGAGAGCCAATGAAGTGAACTTGGCTATGCCCGCATACGTTGTGAAGAGAGTGATTGCTGGCGCTGGCGGATCTGTTGAAGGCATGTCAGTAGTTGTAGTTGGTGTTTCCTACAAAGCGAACGTTGCAGATACCCGAGAGACCCCTGCAGCATCAATCATTGATCTACTGCGAGAAGCAGGTGCTTCTGTTAGCTGGCATGACCCACTTGTGGGCTCATGGCGCGGTGAAGAAAGTAGTGAATTAGGTGCATGTGATGTGGCAGTAGTTGTGACTAATCATGATGTGGTTTCAGTAGCTGATATTAAGAAATCTTCTTACGTTTTTGACTGCACAGGCTCAATACCTGGAGCTGATGGGATTTAAATCCCTGCAATATCTCTAATTATTGCGTCTAGATTCTTAGTCGGTGCCCACCCAATGGCCTGCTTAATCTTAGAAATATCAGGCACGCGACGTTGGATATCTTCAAAGCCTGCAGGGTAGGCATCAGAGTATGGGGTGTAAGTAATTACTGATTGTGACTTAGTTGTAGCAATTACTTTCTCAGCAAGCTCCTTAATGCTTACCTCACCACTACCACCCACATTAAAGACTTCACCAATTGTGGCATTTGTGGCTGCAATTGTCGCGATTGCTTGCACCGCATCATCAACATGGCAAAAGACTCGTGATTGTGTGCCATCACCATAAATAGTCAGCCCTTCATTCTTTAGCGCAGCTTGCACAAAGCGTGGAACAACCATCCCATAGCGACCACTCTGACGTGGTCCTACAGTATTAAACAAGCGCACCGTTGTTACAGGAAGTTTCTTTTCTTGGTGCAGCGCAAAAGCCATTGCTTCTTCAATTGCTTTTGCATCACTGTAAGTCCAGCGGATTTTTTGCGGTGCACCAACTACCCGGTCATCAGCCTCATTTAAAGGCTGCTTAGCGTTTTTGCCATAAATCTCTGAAGTGCTGGCGATAATGATGCGCTTGTTAAATTTAGCTGCAGCATTTAACACAACCTCACTGCCGGTGATGTTGGTAGACATTGATTCAAGTGGTGATTCAAGGATTGTGTTCACACCAAGAGCTGCAGCCATATGCAGGACTAAATCAACATCTTTTGTTAGCTCTTCAACTACATCAACGTTTCGGATATCACCATCTACGGTTGTAACTTTGCCTGCAAGGTGGGCAATGTTTTCTTGTGAGCCTGTAGAGAAGTTATCTAGAATCGTTAGTTGATCACTCTTTGCCACATAGTGGTCAGCTAAATGAGAGCCTATAAAGCCGGCTCCACCAGTTAAAAGGATGCGCATGAGTTAAGCCTAATTCACAATTGACTTATAGAGGCTCACGTGAGCGTTGACCATTTGATCAATAGAGAAAAGCGCTCTGGCACGTGATGCGGCAAGGGTGCTCATCTGGGTGCGCTTTTGAGTATCGAGAATAAGTGAGTTGACTGCGGCTGCTATTGAGCCTGCATTCTTATTAGTTATAAGGCCTGTCTCATGGTTAGCAATGACTTCAGATACTCCGCCCACATCTGTTGCGACCACTGGTTTGCCTGCTAATTGAGCCTCAATTAAAGCAATAGGCATTCCTTCATTTTCACTTGTCGAAAGGATGAGATCTGATACTCCAAAGAGTTCTTCGGCTTTAGCCCAACCAATAACACTGACATTGTTCGGAGCAGCCTCTTTTACTTCTTCTAGTAAATCTCCACCACCAGCCATCACAAAGTGGGCACTAGGTATTGCGCGCGCTACTTCTAGCGCACGCATTGGATTCTTTACTCCCGTAACGCGGGCAATCCACCCGATTATCGGGCGCCCGTCATCACTTAAGCCAAGGTTTTTCAACGCATCCGTTCGCGGGGTAATTCTTAACTCTTTTACACCTGGTGCAATGCTTACGTATTGCTCTTTAACTCCAACATTCAATTCAACTAATTCTTCACCCACGCGCTCACCCACACTGACTAGCTTGCTTGCCTTTTTAGCCAATCTTTTCTCTATTGCAGTAATAACACTTGACTTAAAGCCAGAGAACTCAGGATCATCAAGTAAGTGACCGTGGAAAGTGTGGATGACTGGCACTGATTGCTTACGGGCACGGACTATAAAGCCTGCTTTAAAGGTGTGTGAATGGATGATGTCAGGATTGAACTCTTTTATTACTGCTTGTAGTTGTCTGTGCGCAAAATGATCCTTAATCGGATTTATTGAACGGCCTAAAGATTTAATGCGCACAAGCTTGATGTTGGAAGCACTTTCATCTTCTATTTCTGAGCCTTGCACGTAACCAGTTGCAACTAAAGTTTCAATGCCGTACTTAGGAAGTTCGTTTGCAAGTTGGGTGATGTAGCGGGCGGTGCCGCCAACGTTTAGGCGGGCGATGACATGCAAAACTCGCATGTTAGTTAGATTCGTATGCGTCTACGACGTCGCTGGCTTTGCCAATCATCTTCACATGGCCATTTTCTAACCAGATGGCACGATCAGCTAATGAGCGAACTGCATTCATATCATGAGAAACAAGTACTACTGCAGCCCCACTTTTTATTAACTGCTGTATACGATCGTTTGACTTCTCTTGGAAATCAGAATCACCAACGGATAAAACCTCATCCACAAGCAACACATCAGCCTGCTCATCTGTAGCAGTTGAAAAAGCTAAGCGGGCCACCATGCCTGAAGAGAATGCTCGGAGGGGGAAGCTCATGTGATCACTCACGCCAGCCCATTCACCAATTGCTGGTGTGCGTTCCTTTACAGTTTCTAGGTTGCGTCCCATGAGTGCGGAATAAAACAAAACATTTTCATCTCCCGTCATTTCAGGGTGAAAGCCTGCACCTAACTCAATCATCGGGGCAATAAAGCCAGTAACTTTTCTAAATCCATTTGTTGGCGGCAATACCCCAGCCAAAATTTTAAGGAGCGTTGACTTGCCTGCACCATTGCGTCCAAGGATCGCTACAACTTCACCCTTATCAACAGTGAAGGAGACATCCTTAAGTGCAACGTAATCAACAACCCGATTACGACCTTTTAGGGCATCCCTAAATAGTTCTTTTAGTGAACCTGTGCGGTTCATCAGAACTCGGTAGGCTAAATTCACATTTGAAAGCTCGATAACAGCCATTACAGCATCGCCACCGTTCTAGGCCAAGCGCGCCTAAAGATTAGTGCGCCGAGAGATATTGAGAGCATGGAAGTCAAAAACATGTAGCACCAATTTGCAATAGTCGGCGAGGCATTATTCGAAAATGCCCAACGAAACACCTCGAGGTAACTAGTCAACGGATTCAAATTCACCAAAGTTTGCATTTGCTTACTTAAGATTGAAATAGGGTAAAAGACTGGTGTTATGTATAAGGCAATCATTAAAAGGACGCTAACGATATTTCGTGCGTCATCGAACCTTACAAAGAGCGTGGAAAGGATTAAACCAAATCCAGCTACAAGCAAAGTCATGCAAATTCCAACAATGGCCACCAGTGGAAGTGTTAGTGAGAGTGATTGACCACTTACTAGTACAACAATCGCTAGGGGAAGTAAACTTATTAAGAAATTTACAAAGGCTGACATGGCGGCACTGATGGTAAAGACTTGGGGCGGTACGTATATTTTTGTAAGAATTTCACTATTTGTTGAGATTGACTCAGAAGCAAGCCATGTTCCTTGGTTGAAAAAAGTATTTAAGAGGATTCCTGCCATCAAATAAGGTGCGAACTGTTGTCCTTCAACCAAGCGCCCACCGAAGGCAAAAGAAAAGACAACCCACAAAACAAAGCTGGTGAGCATGGGGTTAAGAAGAGTCCAACCAATGCCGATCACGCTGCGCTTGTAGCGAAGGGTTAGCTCCCTATTAACAAGCAAGCGGATCAATGGAAGATATTTCATGAGGGATTAAGGGTATCGGCCATTGACGGCCGGCACACCGCCATCACTCAGTTAGTTCTCAGCCTTCTGGGGTCTAATAGGGGACATGACCAAGCCAACGCGCATCTATAAGCACTCATCGGCTGGCACCGACTGGGCAGCGCTATTGCTTGGTGGCGGTCTTGGTTTAACTCTGGCGCTGCAATTAACGACTGTGCGCAAAAGTGATTTCACTTCTGTTTATGCATCCCTTGCTTCATTTTCTCGTCTGTCTGCATTGGTGGGTACGTATTTAGCAATTGTTGGCATCTTTTTAGTGGCACGTATTCCTTGGGTTGAAAAAGGTGTTGGCCATGATCGCCTCGTTACTTGGCACCGCAACTTAGGTCCATGGTCGCTCTATGGCATAGGAGCACATGTTTTATTTATAATTTTATCTTTTGCCGGACAAGATTCAATCCCACTATATAAAGAGCTATGGAGAATGCTCAATCAATTTGAGTGGATGTGGTTTGCGCTCGCTGGTTTCATTTTAATGATTTTAGCTGGGGTTACTTCATACAAAAAAGCTCGAGCAAAGATGAGTTATGAGACATGGTGGATTATCCATGTTTACACATATATAGCTGTGGCAGCATCCTTTATGCACCAAGTCGTTAATGGTCAGATGTTTATTGGTCATCCACTTAATCGTGCTTACTGGACAGCGTTATATGTCTTAATGGCAATTGCAATTGTGTATTGGCGCTTTGGTGTGCCACTCGTGAGATCACTTAAAGTAAACCTGAGAGTAGAAAAAGTTATTGTTGAGGGTCCTGGGGTTATCTCGGTGATCATGAAGGGCCGCAATGTGCACAAACTCGGAGCGCAAGGTGGTCAGTTCTTTGGGTGGCGCTTTTTAGCACGTGGACATTTCTTAATGTCACATCCTTATTCACTCTCTGCTGCTCCTACGGAGCATCTGATGCGCATTACCGTTAAAGACCTAGGTGATCACTCACGCTCATTGGCATTTATGAAGCCTGGCACACGTGTTTTTGTTGAAGGGCCCTATGGTGCTTTCACTGCAGGGCGCTCAACGCGCCCTCATGTGGTTTTAGTAGGTGGTGGTGTGGGAATTACACCTATAAGAGCAATTATGGAAGAGCTACGTGGCGGGGTGCAGATGGATGTAATTTTTAGAGCATCTAAAGAAGAAGATTTAGTACTAAAGGACGAATTAGATTACTTAGCTTTCAATAGCGGTGGTTCTATTCGTATTCACTATCTGGTGGGACCACGCAAGAACCACCCAATGGATGCACGTTCAATGAAGCGCCTTGTGCCACAGTTTGCAGACTCAGATGTTTACATTTGTGGTCCAGAGCCGTTGGTGAGTGCTGTGAGAGAAGCTTTTGAAGATGTGGGTGGACCTAAAAATAGATTCCATGATGAGGCTTTTGCTTTCCACCGCGAATAGGTTTTGCACTTATCCACAGAACACCCCATAATTATGGGGTACAC
>Ga0214919_10012154_pt1 | contig 10627 bp, 11 predicted proteins | sample LL1503_MetaG_FD_177994 | JGI IMG/M metagenome (GOLD analysis project Ga0214919, IMG submission 177994) | Freshwater microbial communities from Lake Lanier, Atlanta, Georgia, United States - LL-1503 | ecosystem: Environmental > Aquatic > Freshwater > Lake | place: USA: Georgia | collected... | reverse complement strand
CCTGGAACAACCTCAAGGAACTTGTTGGCAGCTCGTCAGATTCATGGGAGATGTCTTCGAAGCCGAGGTGAGGCACAGCACCCGTCCAGACCACACCAACCCGTCCAGACTCTGGACACCCTTATCTGTCCAGAGCACCTTGAGCGTCCAGCTCTGGACTCCCTCTAACCGTCCATAGCACATCAAGCGTCCAGAGTCTGGACACCCAAACCCTGTCCAGAGCAACGCAAGCGTCCAGTTTCTGGACGCTGTTCTTTCCCGTAATTGCGTTGTGTTTTAGCTTGTTAAATGCTCAAAGCAAATCGATGCCCAGAGGCATGTTTCCCGAGTGAAACCACGCCTCAACGACCCTGTGCCAACAAAACCCTAGCGCTCTCGAAAAGCTGCATTTTTTTGCTACAATGCGAGGCTTAGTGAATTTCACACACGCTCTAAGTCCTAAAGACTCTGAATTTCTGTGTACTTTTCTGCTAATAAACCGAATATTCCTCGATAGCTCAGTCGGTAGAGCGCCGGACTGTTAATCTGTAGGTCCAGGGTGTTCAATCACCTGCTTAACTATTAAGCAGGACGCGAAGATGATCACCATGGACATGTTAGCCAAGGTCAGACGCATGAAGATGCGCGAGAAGTTAACGATAAGCGAGATCGCCAAGCGCACCGGTTTGGCGCGCAACTTCGTCAAGCGATGGTTAAATGCGCCGGGGGACATTAGTCCGAAGTATTTGCGCCAAAGCAATATGACAAAGCTGAGCGATTATGAAGAGACGCTCTTCATGGCGCTCAAAGTTGATGCGCATCGCGACAAGGATGGCCGGCGCACGGCGCGTGCACTGTTTGAACAAATCAGGGCGCAAGGTTACCGAGGTGGCTGCAGTGCTGTGACGGACTTCATTCGGGCGCGGCGCAGTGATTCTGGAAAGGCTGTCAAGGCGTTTGTGCCGTTGGTGTTTGAGAACGGCGAGGCCTTCCAGTTTGACTGGAGTGAGGAAGGCATGATGGTGGGGGGGTGTTTCACAAGGTACAGCCTGCGCAATTGAAGCTTTGAACCATCCAGAGCTTACTGGCATAGAAATCAACTCAGCCTTCATGAGTTGTAAAAAATTTAAATCTGGACTTCTCACCACCGCGGGAAAACCCCTAATCACATAGCTTTGAAGCAAATGTATCGTTCTACTAAATCGATTTACAACGACAGGAGACTGATATGAACCGCTTCATTCGCACAGCTTTTGCGCTGACCTTTTTGGTGAGTGTTTTACTGCCTGCCTCTGCTCAGGCCCCCGCCAAGCGTCTGCTACGCATCCACACGGCTGGCCCCGCTGATCTAGGTGTCGACAACACGATGTTGGCCACCGAATTTGCAAACCTCGTCAACGCTGAATCGACAAGCCTAGAAGTGAAGGTTTTCCCAAACAGTCAGCTTGGCCAGTCACGCGAGGTCATTGAAGCCATGCGTCTCGGGTCGGGCGCGGCAGGAACCACTGGCGGCGCTGCAGAATACGCCTCATTCGTCAAGCGTGTCGGTGTGCTGGGTCTTCCTTTTGTCTGGAAGAGCTATGACCACGCTCTGAAGGTGCTCGATGGCCCCGTGGGCAAGGAACTCTCGGCTGATATGGAAAAAGGAGGCTTCAAGGTGCTCAGCTGGGGTGTAAGTTGGGGCTACCGCAACGTCGTTACAGCTAAGAAGGAGGTCAAGCAGGCTTCGGACCTCAAGGGCTTGAAGATTCGCACCATTCCAACCAAAGTGTTCGTGTCTGCGATCAATGCCATGGGCGCGAACGCCACGCCCATGAACTTCGGCGAGATCTACACATCTCTTCAAGGCGGTGTTCTTGACGGCTTCGAGCACACTGCAGCCACGACGCTTTCTTTCAAACTCAACGAAGTTTCGTGCTGCATCGCCATGACGCGCCACCTGATGGATCCTGTGGTGCTGGCCCTGTCTATGACTGAATGGCGCAAACTGAACCCAGCCGAACAAGCTATTGTGACCAAAGCCGCAGAAACCGCCGGCCAGAAGGTGCGCGGCCTGGCTTCCGTGCGTGAAGCAGAATCCCTTGCCGCTGTTAAAAAGCTTGGCATGAAGGTCAATGAGATTGACCTTGCACCCCTGCAGGCGGCTGCTCTGCCTGCGCAGGATGACCTGGCAAAAGAGTTCGGCGCTGAGGCTTTGCTCAAGCAAATTCGCGCTCAGTGATGGGTCGCTTCTTTGAAATACTTGACCGCGGGGTTGAGTGGCTGGTGGCAGCTTTTCTTGCGGTCATCTTGATGATCGCGCTGATTCAGGTTGGAAACCGCTTCATCATCAATTCCTCCCTCAGCTGGAGTGAGGAGGCCCAGATTTTCGGTCATATATGGATCGTATTTCTGGGCATTCCGATTGCGCTGCGGCGCGGCTCACACCTTTACATCGAGACCTTCTGCGATATGCTGCCAACCCGCCCCCGCATGGTGTTCGACATCTGCGTAGAACTGTTGTGGGGCGCTTTTGGCATTTCACTGACGGTGCTTGGATGGATGGTGGCAAGCGTCGCGCAAATGCAAGAGTCGCCTGGACTAGAAATACCGATGAGTTGGCCTTATGGTGCCATGGTCGTCGGCGGTGCCTACCTCACGCTGGTATCGGCTCGCCGCTTAACGACTTTGCTTTGGGGGCCCGCATGATTTGGTTCCTTTTCGCCCTCATGCTGGGCACCATGATTGCCGGCGTACCTATACTTTTGTCGATCGCCTTCGTGGGCTATGTCGGTGTGGCCGCTGTGCCCGATCTGGTGCTGCCTTTGTTCGCGCAAAAGATGTTTGCACAACTCGACTCTTTCACGCTGCTGGCCTTGCCCTATTTCATCTTGGCAGGCGGTCTGATGTCTGCCAGCGGCATGAGTCAACAATTGGTCGACTTCTCGCGTGTTTTGGTGGGTCACTTGCGGGCAGGCCTAGCGCATGCATCCGTTGTGGCCAGCATGATTTTTGCCGGCATTTCTGGCTCCAGCACTGCTGACGCCTCCGCCATTTCTGCCATTGTCATACCGACCATGAAGAAGTCTGGTTACAAGCCTGGCTTTGCAGCCGCACTGATTGCAACTGCTGGCACCATCGGCGCCATCATTCCGCCCAGCATGGTGATGGTGGTGTATGGCGCAATTGCGCAGGTCTCGATTGGCGGCTTGTTCCTAGGGGGCATCATCCCGGGTATCTTGGTCGGCATTTTTCTGATGGCCACCATCAAGATCTACACCTACCACCCCGACTACCCTGAGCTGCGGGTGGTTCACGGCAAATTCAAGTGGCGCGCAGTAGGCAAGTCATTGCGCGAAGTTTGGCCAGCGCTGATGGGGCCAGTCATCATCGTGGGTGGCATTCTGGGCGGTGTGTTCACCGCCACCGAAGCAGGTGCTGTGGCATGCCTTTACGCGCTGGTGTTGGGCATGGGTTTCTATCGCAAGATCAAGCTTCGCGATCTGCCGAACATTCTGCTCGAAGCCGCCACGATGACCACGATGGTCTCAGGCGTCATTGCTGTTGCTGGCGCCTCCGGTTGGCTGCTAGGTTATCTTGAGTTCAATAAGGGTGCAGTTCAGTTCGTGACCTCGTTCTCGCAGGATCCGACCATCGTGCTTCTGCTCATGGCAATTGTGATGATTGTCTTGGGAACCTTCGTCGACTCGCTGGCGGTGCTGCTGGTGTTTGCGCCTGCAGCCATTCAGATCAGCAAAGTTTATGGCATCGATCCATTCCAGATGGGACTGGTGATGGTGATGTGCAACCAGATTGGCGCCGTGTCGCCACCGACAGCGCCACTTCTGTTTGTCACGACCAGCATTGCGCAAACAACCTACGCTGAAGTGAACCGACACGTCTGGTGGTTCATGCTGGCCGAGATCCTGGTCTTGTTGCTGGTTATTTTTATTCCGGGTCTTGCCTCCTGGATTCCGCATTACTTTTTGGGATAGCCGCCCTTGAGCACGATCCAGGACGTTGCCAGACAGGCGGGGGTTTCAACCAGTACCGTCTCCAACGTACTCAACGGCCGCACAAACCGCATGGGCCGTGAGACGCTGGCCCTTGTGATGGCTGCCATTGAAGCGCTGAGCTACCGTCCGAACCGCGCTGCGCAGCAGCTCAAGACCGGACACAACCCGATGCTTGGCCTGCTGGTGCCGAGCATCGCCAACCCCATGTATGGTTATATTGCACGAGAGATCGAGACCGTCGCCCAGCAGGCGTATGGGCACCGTGTGATGCTTGGCAACACTTACCGCAGCAAAGAGATTGAGACCGGTTTCTTGGACGACCTCTTATCGCATGGGGTACGTGGTGTCATCATGATCTCGTCACAACTCGACGAGCAACACGTCGACCAGGGCGTGCGGCGCGGACTTGTTGCAGTCAGTTACGACAGGCCTGCTACGCCAGGCGCATCCCCATCTCTTGATCATGTGACGGTTGATAACGCAGAAGCCGCAAGCATGGCAACGAGGCACCTGATCCATCGCGGCCACCGACGTTTAGCCTTCGTTACCGCCGCCGGTCAAACGATGAGCCGCCGCGCGAAGGTCAAAGGTTTCCTCGCTGCGGCGAAGGCTGCAGGCTTGGCTGACAGCGCGCACGTGATCGAGGGAAGCATGCAGGCCGGCTATGGCGACTCGGAGATGGCCGATCTCGGTCGCATGCTGGGCGCGAAGATCGCCGCCGACCCGCGCCGTCCAACCGGCATCGTTGCCGTGAATGACCTGATGGCATTTGGCCTCATGGCTGGTTTGCGTGATGCCGGCTTGACAGTTCCCGCTGATGTGTCAGTGGTCGGCATGGATGGACTTTTTCTTTCTGCCCTGATGAACCCGGGCCTCACAACGGTGCGTTTGCCCGTGCCCGAGATGGCGCGCAAGTTGGTCGAACGGGTGATCGGCCGCATGGCTGATCCCAGCATCAAGCCAGACGAGTTCATCTTCCAGCCCGACCTGGTCGAGCGCGACTCTGTGGCCGAACCGCGCCAGCCGGCAAGGCGGCACGCGTAATGTCCCGCCCTTTGGTTTTTCTCACCCACAGCCCCAGCGTGCTGGCAAATTACTATGGCCCGCGTGCACTCGCTGCACTGGAGGCTGTCGCCACCGTGCGACTGACCCGCGATGAAGTGCCCTACACCGCCGAGACGCTTGCCGCCGCCGCACAAGACTGCGACATCATCATCAGCGACCGGCGCGTCGAAGGTGGCGCAAAGTTGCTGGAAGGCCTGCCAAATCTGATCGCCTTCTGTCGCTGCGCGATAGACATTCGCAACATCGACGTGCCAGCCGCCAGCGCGAAGGGCATTCTGGTGACGCAGGCCAGCGCCGGCTTCATGGTCTCGGTCTCCGAATGGCTCATCGGCATGATGCTCGACCTCAGCCGTCACATCAGCCCCACGGTCGCGCAATATCAGGCAGGCATGCACCCCATGCTGAAGATGGGACGCGAACTGCGGGGCTCGACTTTGGGCATCGTCGGCTTCGGCCAGATCGCCCGCTATTTCGCTGACTTGGCACTCGCCTTCGGCATGCGTGTTTGCGTGACCGATCCGTTCGTCATCATCGACAACCCCGCCCTACGGCAGGTCCCAATGGGCGAGCTGCTGACGCAGTCCGATTTTGTGGTGTGCTTGGCCAGCGCCACGCAAGAGACAGAGAATCTATTTGGCGAGGCTGCCTTTGCAGCGATGCAACCAACGGCCTATTTCATCAACGCATCTCGCGGTAACTTGGTCGACGAAGCGGCCCTCTTGCGGGCGTTGGATGACGGGCAGATCGCAGGCTGTGCGTTGGATGTCGGGCGGGCGCCAGACCAAATGCCCAGCCCCGAATTGGCGCGCCACCCACGCTTGCGCGCCACGCCTCACATCGGCGGTCTTACCCCGCCCGCCATTGAACATCAGTCGCTAGAGACCGCCGCGCAGGTGGCTGCTATTGTCCTCGGGCAAATTCCAATGGGCGCCATCAATGCAGCGCATGCAAAGCGCCTGCCCGCTCGCTTCCCTTTCCAAAAAGGCACCTCTTCATGAAAATAACGCCTCTGCCTACCGGCGCATGTGACTGCCATGTGCACGTTTACGAAAACCAGTTTCCGCTGGCGGCCAGTGCAACTTTCAAACCGCCCATTGGCCCCCTCTCTGCTTATCAACAGGTCCAAGCGCAGCTCGGCCTAGAGCGTGTTGTGATCGTTCAGGCCACTGCCTACGGTTTTGACAACAGCTGCATGATTGATGCACTCGGCAAGCTGGCCGATTCAGCGCGAGGCGTCGCCATCGTCAGACCGGATACGTCCGATTCGGAACTCGAGCGCCTGCACGCTGCAGGTGTTCGGGGCGTGCGCTACATGACCATTCCCAACGCCGGCGGACTGGTGTCATGGGAATCGATCGAAGTCATGTCCGCACGCATCGCGCCGCTGGGATGGGCCATCAACCTGCAACTGGATGGGCGAGATTTTCCCCTGCGCCAGGCGGTCATTGAGCGTTTGCCCTCCAAGGTGGTCATCGACCACAACGGTAAATTCCTCGAGCCTGTGGCGCCAAACGACCCTGCTTTCATGGCCCTGCTGCGCTTGCTGGCGCAAAAAAACCGCTGGATCAAACTGTCTGCGCCTTACGAAACCTCTAAGGTCGGCCCCCCTGGATACGACGATGTTTCGGCACTTTCGAGGGCGCTGGTAAGTGCTCACCCTGATCGCTGCCTTTGGGCCAGCAACTGGCCGCATCCGAACCGCGTGCCGCCACCTTCCGACTTGGCGCTGCTCGAGCTGTTGTCCGACTTGGCGCCAGACGCAGCTACGCGCAAAGCCATTCTGGTGGACAACCCGACTCAGGCATTTGGATTCTGAAAATTTGACGGTGCAGGCGTTGACTTCAAAAGGCGCAGAATCAACGCCTTAAAACATGAAAAAGTTTCTGAGGCACTCAAGAAAACACCACTTCGTGTCGATCCTATCGATATGAAAGCTGAACAATTTATCGAGTTTGCAAACGACTTTGCAAAAGCCAGTGCTAAAACATCTAGCGATGAAATTCAGCAAGCCTATGAAGACAACTTAAATTACTTGGCTCGCCCAGGAGACCAAGTGGTGGTGATCCGAAAACCTTGGCCCATTGGCCGCTGGGGTCAGGTTGTGGCATTTCGCGAATTTAATCCCTGCTATTTCCGCGTAGAAGTTGAAATAGAAGGGAAGCTTTTACAAATTCCTGCCAGTGCATTGGCCCGTCAGGTGGGCGCGCCTGACTGCGAAAAAGCCGAACTCAAATACATTTACTTACTGATGAAGATCAATGGTTTGAAGATCGCGTCGGGTTGACTTAACTCACCCTGCTCAGCAGGCAGCACTTCACCAAGATCAGCCCTGGGAATCATGATGGCGCCGGACATCGCGACGATGGAATCAAGTTGGTCAATTCCTACTCTCAACACTAGCGAGGGCAGATCCATTTCTTTTCAACATGACACAAATAGATCTTCTACTGAATTTGCAGAACATCGCGATCTTGAATTTGAAGATCTTCCAGAAGAGTTTGCAACTGCAATACTGAAATCGATATTGCATTAAAAGCAAAACCCCCGTCATCGCTGACAAGGGTTTTTTCTTTTTTTTGATGGGCCCACCTAGCGTCTAACTTTATCGCGCGCTCGGTAGCAGCGCAGAGTGCAAAATCAACTAAACAACTGGGAAAATTGTAATTTACAATTTTCGATCAATTACACGAAATATTACACGTTTTGTAATTATTGATATAAGTCATTGATTTATATAGGTTTTTAACGAGCCTGACTTTCTGTTAATCTGTAAGTCTCGGGTTCGAGCCCAGGTCGAGGAGCCACTTTCAGAAGCACCGCCTTTCGCGGTGATTTTTTACTTTTTAAAGCAACTCTGTGTTTCGCTGAGCATGAAGGCTCAAAGAGATAAAACGAATGCAGGCAAATAATTTGGCATGCACCTTAATCAGGAGCAGTCTCTGGCAACCTAATTAAACACCCCGGCATCGTCCAAAGCTCTCAAGCCAACCTTGTTGGATGAACAGACTAGGCGCTCTCGTGCCGCTAAATATTCACTGTGCAACTTGCTAACAAATTTCTTTGTGGTCAACACTTGATCGATTACACCGATGCCCTGTCCACTGCCCCAAATGTCTTTCCATGCCTTGGTTTTGCCAGCTTGCCCAGCAGAAAAATTCATTGTTTTTTCATGATTGACAGGTAAATTTTCCGGGTCCAAGCCAGCGTTTCGAATACTGGTTTTTAAATAGTTGCCATAGACACCCGTGAAAAAATTGGAATACACCACATCGTCTGATGTTCCATCAACGATCGCCTGTTTATAGACGTCACTGGCTCGTGCTTCCTCGGTCGCGATAAATGCAGACCCCATGTACGCAAAATCAGCGCCCATAGCTTGAGCTGCCAAAATTGAATTGCCATTGGCAATGGAACCACTTAGAGCAATAGGCCCATCGAACCATTGACGCAACTCTTGCATCAGCGCAAATGGACTCTTAGTACCCGCATGCCCTCCGGCACCCGCTGCCACAGCAATCAAACCATCGGCACCTTTTTCAATGGCTTTCTTGGCAAAGGTATTGTTGATGATGTCGTGCATGACCATGCCGCCATAGGCATGAACTGCTTCATTGACTTCTTCGCGTGCACCCAAGGATGTAATGACCAGTGGCACTTTGAAATGTGCAATGATTTCCATGTCTTGCGCCAATCGATCATTGCTTTTGTGCACAATTTGATTGATGGCAAATGGCGCGGCTGGTTGACTTGGAAAGTCGCGATTGTGCGCAGCCAGTGTCAATGTAATTTCTTCAAGCCAATCTTTAAGTAGCTCAGCAGGCCTGGCATTGAGCGCTGGCATTGAACCCACCACGCCAGCCTTGCATTGTTCAATGACCAAAGGTGGCTGACTGATAATGAACATCGGCGAGCAAATAACGGGCAACCGAAGATTTAAAAAGAGTGAATTAATTTTTTCCATATTGTTTTTGTCTAAATTTCAAGTCAAATCAGCGTATTGAATCGTTGGCCGCATTGGCATTTCTTTACAGTCGATCGAATGTAGATTTTGATCCTATAAAGATTGACTCAAATTAACCAATTATCTTCACTGATGCTAAGCATCAGTGAACCTGATAAGCCTCAGGCGCAAGCACCAACATCAGAATTCTTAATACGGACAATCACATCTAATAATTTGTACTCCAGCATGCACTTGCTTAGGATAATTGACGTCTACAACATATCTGATCTATGCCATGAGTACAAGCCATCCCCAACAAGAAGCCATTCATTTTTATGCTGATGGCCTCAAAATCGCTGGGCACTTTACGCCAGCTGCAGGCGCCAAATCGGGCAGTCGCAGTCCTACGGTCGTTTGTATTCATGGCTATACGGGACGCAAAGAAATCTATATGCCCGGCTACATACGCGAGCTAACTGCCGCAGGCTTTAACGCCTTGGAGTTTTACCACCGTGGATACGGGGACAGTGAAGGCGTCAAATTGCGTTGCAAGCCATGGGATCAAGTCACCGACATTCACAGCGCCGTCATTTATTTGCAACAAAGGCCTGACGTAGATCCCGATCGCATAGGGCTTTATGGAACCAGCTATGGTGGATCGACCGGCATGGTGGCCACTGCATTTGATGAAACGATACGTTGTGCAGTGGCTGTAGGTTCATTCGCTGATGGTTTAAGAAACTCTTACAACCTCAGAACCTACTCTGACAGGCTCGATTGGGAAGAAGTCAAGAAGATCGATCGCATCGAGCGGGTGATGACCGGGAAATCACGCCGCATTCCCTATGGTGAGCTGGCACCTTCTGGTCGAGCCGAGCGCGACTCCATTTCGACCATGTACAAAGTCGACGAGAAATATCCCGAAGGCTACCCCATTGAAAATTCCGATCATTCAGCTGGGTTTTCACCTGAAAAATATGTGGATCGGATTTCACCTCGGCCCGTTCTTTTTCTGCACACAGAAAAAGACACCATGATTGCGGTTTCAGAATCAAAACACTTTTATGACAAGGCTAAAGAGCCTAAAAAACTGATCGTTATTCCTAAAGCAAACCATGTCGATGTTTATGAACCACGGAACCCTGAAGTGTTCAAAGTGGTTGTAGGTCACATGATTGATTTTTTCAATCTTCATTTGAAATAAACGAATAGATCATGCTTTTTGATTGAGACCATCAAATTTAATGATTTGCAATGGATAAATCTTGATCTTAGGATGAACTTCACAAATTTCCGACACACATCCAGAGGACCGTCATGTCAGACAAAAACTACCAACCCAAACATGAAGACATTCACTTCTACAGTGATGGATTGAAAATTAGCGGTCAATTCACCAGGGCTGCTGGGGCGCAGGACGGGCAAGCTATGCCAACTATCGTCTGTTTGCACGGATACACCGGACGCAAAGAAATTTACATGCCAGGCTATGTTCGCGAACTTTCTGCTGCAGGTTTCAACACCTTGGATTTTCATCATCGAGGATTTGGCGAAAGTGAAGGCATTAGACTTAAAAATAAGCCTTGGGATCAGGTGGCCGATGTTTTAAGTGCCATGATTTATTTGCGCCAAAGACCTGATGTAG
>Ga0214919_10012153_pt1 | contig 10629 bp, 8 predicted proteins | sample LL1503_MetaG_FD_177994 | JGI IMG/M metagenome (GOLD analysis project Ga0214919, IMG submission 177994) | Freshwater microbial communities from Lake Lanier, Atlanta, Georgia, United States - LL-1503 | ecosystem: Environmental > Aquatic > Freshwater > Lake | place: USA: Georgia | collected 2015-03-15 | reverse complement strand
CGCATCACCGCCAGGGTTTGCTCCACGTTCCAAATGTAAACGCCAAAGCCAATGATTTGCACCGCCCAGTCATCGCCCGGTCCGCAATGGGAAATTAATTCATCGACGATCGTTTTTGCAGCGCTGTGGATGGTGAACTCGTGCATGCTAGTGCACAGCTTCAAATCCTGCCCGCCGTAGCGCTCCATATTTGCCAGCAAGTAGCGCAACCCCAGCGAGGCGTGCATGTATTTGGCGTTCAGGGTGACGAGAAGAATGCGGTGTGGCATAGCCTTATTATGGAAGCATGACTGGCACGCAGGAGCAAACCTTCTTTCATTGGGACGCGGACACGCTGGTAGTCAACATACTGGGCAAGCCGGGCGCGAGCAAAGTCGCTATTGGCAAGCCCAAGGGCCCCCAACTCAAAGTGAGTGTTACGGCGCAGCCGCGCAATGGGAGGGCGACCGACCACATGGTGGGTTTTTTGGCGCCGCTTTTTGGTGTCCCGGCGCGGGATATCGAGGTCGTTTTCGGCCGTGAAAGCGTACATAAGCAGTTAAGAATCAGGAATCCGCATAAGTGGCCAGAGATTTTCGGGCCTTGGTACAAGCCTAGGGATGCGGGCAAGGCCAAAGGTGGACAATAGCGTCACAGTTGGCGGCGTCGAATGGCCAGCCTACCAAATTTTGGTGCACAGAGCTGCACTTCATTATTTATTTGCCAAATTGATAGTCACTCCTCACTTAATCTGCTGCCTGTATGAAGCTCTGAAGCCCCATACGATCCGGGCGTTTGTGCTGCTTTTGATGGTGACCAGTATGGGCTGGGTCAGCGCAAAAACCCCGGGACAAGACGGCTCGGTGGTTCAAAACCCTGAGCTGCGGGCGGAGTTGGTGGCCTATGCACCCCGAGGCATTGGCGCTGGCAAACCTTTCAGCCTGGGCTTGCTGCTGGAGCACCAGCCCCAATGGCACACCTACTGGGTCAACCCCGGCGATTCCGGTTTACCTACCGAACTGCAATGGACCTTACCCACCGGTGCGCAGGTAGGTGCCATTGACTGGCCGGTCCCCAAAAAAATAAAAATTGGCACACTAGCCAATTTGGGCTACGAGGGGCGAGTCTTACTTCCGGTCCCGGTCCAATTTGAAAAAGGCTTTAATACCAGCAGTGGTAGTTTGACCGTGCGGTTGCATGCGACTTGGCTGGTATGTCGTCAGGAATGCATACCGCAGGAAGGTGATTTCACACTGGCGATTCCATTACAAGGTTCAACTGCCCTGCACAGTGATTTATTCGAAGCGGCGCTCCAAAAGCGCTCCGTAAATTTTGGGGGCCAGGTTCAAAGCGAGTTTGTGCCTGAGGGGCTGGTATTGCGGCTTAAAGGTTTGCCCCAAGGCTGGCAAGGCAAAGCGATTGCGGCCTTTCCTGAAGCTCCCTCGGTATTTGCAAGCCCTTTGCTTCCCGACCCGCAAGACATGGTAGCTTCGTCATCCGCAGCAGGTGATAAACCCTTGGCAGCTGGAACGCAGCTGTGGGATGGCGATACGTGGACAGCCTTGTTCCCGTTTTCACCGCAGCGGGTGGGCGGGCCCGACAGGCTCACTTTTTTGCTTTCCTACGGGGGCAACTCCGTGCATACCACCATGGGCGCGCCGGGTAACTGGCCGGACAACACCGGCAAAGCGCCAATTACGGTGCCCACAGCACAGACACCCGCAATAGGCGAGAGCGGCGGACCGGAAATCGGAACAGGTGCCACCGCAGTGGCTTTTTCGGGCGCGGTTTTAGCAGCTTTGGTTGGTGGTTTGCTACTTAATCTGATGCCATGCGTGTTTCCGGTCCTGGCACTCAAGGCGCTGGGCTTAGCCGGCGTTCAGGGCAGCGCGAACCAACGCAGCGCCCAGGCGGCGGCCTATACCGGTGGGGTGCTTATATCCATGGGCATTTTGGGCGGTTTACTTTTGGGCCTGCGAGCGGGTGGACAAGCCCTGGGCTGGGGCTTTCACTTGCAATCCCCCACGTTCATCGCGGCACTGGCGACCTTGTTCACGCTAATTTGCCTGAATTTGATGGACTTGCTCGACGTCTCCAGACTCGTTCCCAGCCGCCTGGCGGGGATGCAACTGCATAACCCCGTGACCGACGCAGCGCTATCGGGGGTACTCGCGGTGGTGGTCGCTTCGCCCTGCACCGCGCCTTTCATGGGCGCCTCTTTGGGCTTGGCAATGACATTGCCCAGCTGGCAAGCCATGATGATTTTTGTGGCGCTTGGCTTAGGGCTAGCGCTTCCTTACGCGCTTGTCACCAACAGTCAGGCATTGGCGCGCCAATTACCCAAACCCGGCCCATGGATGGAGCAGTTGCGCAGGTTTATGGTCTTCCCTATGGCTGCGACAGTACTTTGGCTGGTATGGGTATTGGCGCATATGACCGGACTAGATGTTGCCGCCATCCTGGTCGCTATGCTCTTGTGCATGTCCATGTGCCTTTGGGCTTTGCACTTGCCCGGTCGCGCGGCGCTGGCGTTTGGCTCAGTAGCGCTACTTTTGTCCTTGTTGACCGGTGGCCTTGCCTTTCGTGTCGCGTCTCAGGTAGACACAACGACTCTTAGCGAGCAAGGCAATAAGGGGGCAAATGTTTGGCGCAACTGGACTCCTCAGGCGGCGCAGGAGGCATTAGCTTCCGGTCACCCTGTGTTTGTTGACTTTACCGCCGCCTGGTGTATCACCTGCCAATACAACGAACAGCATGTCTTATCCAAACTGCGGGTGCAGCAAGCTTTTGCTGAAAAACAGGTGGTTTTACTCCGGGCAGATTGGACCAGGCGGGATGCCGCCATCAGTCAGGCCTTGCAGCAACTGGGCCGCAGCGGCGTGCCGGTTTATGTCTTGCTGCGTGCAGGCCGTGCGCCAGTGTTGATGTCCGAGTTACTCGACACAGAAGAGTTGCTGGCAGCGATTTCAGCCATTTAGGGGTTGACGCGATTGCACCCGTGTTCGCCGCGGGCTGTGCTTAATCCTGAAGCAGCAGCGCAAATACCAGCGTACTGCGCGCGCCGCCTTGCGAGCCACCGCGATGGGTTGACCCGTTCCTTCCGTGCATGAAGTAGGCGCTGAGCCAGCTCACGAACCTGGCCAGAGCGCTTAGTCGTAATGCAGCCTGGGCTACACAGGTTGGGGCAAGAGAGATTCTCAGGCTCAGACGCTTGCATCCATTGCGCCATGAGGTTCAAGCACTTGCGTTTTTCGGAGTAATCCGACCGCGACGGCGGTTTGCTTGGCCCTGGCGGCGACTGCGCTGTCAAAATGGGTCAAAATCCTCTATTTAAGTCCTTTCTCTCCATGAACACTATCGCTTTGCCGTTTGCCGATGCCGCGCTTGAGGCCACCTTTACGGCTGTGGAAAACCCGCATTTTTTGCGCGCGTGCCTGCGCATGGGTACGCCCTATACCCCTCTTTGGCTGATGCGCCAGGCCGGGCGCTACTTGCCCGAATACAGGGCCACCCGAGAAAAGGCGGGGAGTTTTATGGGTTTGGCTACCAATCCGGACTACGCCACCGAGGTCACACTCCAACCCTTGGACCGCTATGCGCTGGATGCCGCGATCCTGTTTAGTGACATCCTCACCGTACCGGATGCTATGGGCCTGGGTTTGACTTTTACCCAGGGTGAGGGGCCGCGGTTTGCTAACCGCGTCTCGGATGAGGCCGCAGTTGACAGGCTTTGTGTGCCCGATATGGACAAGCTGCGCTATGTATTTGACGCAGTAAGCAGCATTCGAAAAGCTTTAACACTCCCCAATGGACTTTCCCGGGTACCGCTGATCGGGTTTTCCGGCAGTCCCTGGACCCTGGCCTGCTACATGGTCGAAGGTGCGGGCTCCGATGATTACCGGCTGGTAAAAACTATGATGTACGCCAGACCCGATTTAATGCATCGCATCCTGGCCATCAACGCGGATGCGGTAGCGGCCTACCTCAATGCACAGATTCAGGCTGGCGCCCAGGCGGTGATGATTTTCGATAGCTGGGGCGGCGTGCTGGCCGATGGCGCGTTTCAAAAGTTCAGCTTGGCCTATACCGCCCGGGTGCTCAGCCAATTAAAGCGCCACGGTCCGCAGGGGCAGATTATTCCGCGCATTGTCTTTACCAAAGGTGGCGGGCCATGGCTCAAAGCAATGGGTGAGCTTGACTGCGAAGTCCTTGGTTTGGATTGGACTACTAATCTTGGCACAGCGCGCGCAGTCGTTGGCGGCGCTGCAGGCGGGCCAGGTAAGGCGCTGCAAGGCAATATCGACCCACTCGTGCTGTTCGCGCCGCCCCAAAGCATTGCCGATGAGGTCAAGCGCGTGCTAGACAGCTTTGGCACAGCACACCAGGGACTTGGCATTGGCCCCAGCCTAATTTTCAACCTTGGCCATGGGATCAACCAATTTACACCGCCAGAACATGTGGCGGCACTAGTCGAGACGGTACACGCGCATTCGCGCACCCTGCGCACCTAATTGCTGCGCCGCGTAAAACTTAACCAGTGTTACGCTTCACGCGGTTGACATCAACACCGAGTTGCTTCAGTTTGCGGTAAAGGTGGGTGCGCTCCAGGCCAGTTTTATCGGCAACACGGGTCATAGACCCCATTTCTTTAGCCAGGTGAAACTGAAAGTAAGACCGCTCAAAATCATCTTTGGCTTCGCGCAAAGGGCGATCGAGGTCGAAGGCCTGGCTGGCCACCGGTGCCTGGTTTTCGTCCTCATCGTCGGTCACAGCTTCGCTCGGTGGCAACATCTGCATGACGCGCAACAGTCTGGGATCGCGCTGTTGCACCAAACTCTTGGCCAGACCCTGTTCCACTGCTTTGAGTAGTTTTTGCAAGGTCACCGGCTTTTCCAGAAAAGCCATAGCGCCTATCTTGGTGGCCTCCACAGCCGTTTCAATCGTCGCATGACCGCTCATCATGATCACCGGCATGGTGAGCAAGCCGGTGCTAGCCCACTCCTTGAGTAAAGTGACGCCATCCGTGTCAGGCATCCAGATATCCAGCAAGACCAGATCCGGGCGCTCCCGCAGGCGCGCAGCACGGGCCTGCGCTGCGTTTTCCGCAAGCACCACTGCATGGCCCTCGTCATTGAGAATCTCTGAGAGCAGATCCCGAATACCGTGTTCATCATCGACGACCAAAATGTTTGCCATGGTTATGCTGGGTCCGAAATAGTAGTTTCCAAATATTTTACATTTGCCACACAGGCTAATGATAGCGAAACTTGGGCGCCAAGGGTGAAATCGCCAGTCATTCGGTTACTGATCTCTATGCGGCCCCCATGGTCGTCAGCGATTTTCTTGACTACGGCCAACCCCAGTCCAGTGCCGCTGCGCTTGGTGGTGACATAGGGTTCGAAGGCACGCTTCAAAATGTGCTCGGGAAATCCGCCGCCCTGGTCCAGAACAATCAACCGCACACGCCCGGAACTGGCCATAAACTGGGTGCGCACCACCATGTCCCTCGAGTCCGCTGCAAGGCCATCCGGACTGTGCATAGCGTCTTCCGCCTTGAGCGTTGTCGCATCCAATCCGTTTTGCAAAAGATTGTGCAATACCTGGCGCAATTGCTGCGGATCCCCCAATACCGGAGGGATACCCGCCTCCATCTCCAGCCGAATGGGAATGGGCGAAGACTCGTACAAATGCAAAACCCCGTCGACCAATTCATTGAGATCAACCGCCTCTAATTGCGCCGCGGGTAGGCGCGCGTAGTCTCTGAAATCGTTGACCAAGCGCTTCATCGCATCGACTTGCTCGACAATCGTCTTGACAGACTTGGCCAGTACCTGCTGCTCGCTCGCCTCGAGCTTGCCCGTCAATCTGCGCTCCAGCCGTTCGGCGGAAAGTTGAATTGGTGTCAGCGGGTTTTTAATCTCATGGGCCAGGCGGCGCGCCACTTCGCCCCAAGCACGCGCGCGTTGGGCCGATACGATTTCAGAAATGTCGTCAAAAACCACCAAGCGGCTGGCATCTGGCAGGATGGCGCCGCGGGCTACCAGCATGCGCGATCGATCAGCCAAAGACCCAGCAGGCACCGAGGCCACACCTAACTCAAACGATTGCTGCCAATAGTCATTTCCGCCCTCGGTTCTGCCTTGCAAAAAATCATCAAACTGCTGCGTGATACCTTGACCGAATGCTTCCAGGCCCGGCAAATCGGCGATTCGCGAACCCAGTAGTTGTGCTGCATCTTGCTGCAAGATGCGCGCGGCACCAGGATTTACCGAACGCACAGCTCCCCCCGCATTGAGCACCAAGACCCCTGATGTCAGGTTATCCAAAATGGTTTGTAAACGCGCGCGGGCGGCATCGAGCTGGACGATGCTGGCTTGCACCGTCTGTCTGGCATCGGCTAATTGCTGCGTCATGGACGCGAAAGCCCGCGTTAATCCGCCCAATTCATCTTTACTTTGTAAGGCCAATTTGGGCGTTAAATCGCCCGCGGCGACCTGGCTGACACCTTCGGCGAGCACCAGCAAGGGTCTGGCAATTTGGTTACCCAGAACGATAGCCAGCAAAATAGCACCGAACACAGCCAGAAACAAGCTCAGCGTCAAGGTGCCGATGTACATGCGCTTGAGTCCGGAGCGCCCCAACGCACGCTCTTGGTATTCCCGGTTGGCACTGTCCACCGCGAGCGCATTGGCGACGAAATTAGCGGGTAATGTTCTTTGTACCAACAGAAACCGCTGCTCGCTTGCCAGACCCAGGCTGGCGTTAGGAATCGGTACTAGCGCTTTGATGCTTGGCTTGACCGCTTTGCCCAGCGCCGCATCTTCCAAGCCATCGACCCATGCGTAAGGGCGGTCGGCTTTGGCCGCGCGCAATTGGGTGCTGCTAGGCTTGTCCGGGCTGAGCTGTATACCGATGGAGCCGGCGCTGGAAAGCAATTTTCCGTTGGCGCTCCACACCGAAGCGTCGCTGGCACCGATCTGCTCCATCAAGCGCACCAAAGTACTCTCCGGAACCGTCTGCTGGTTCTCGGATAACTGTTCGGCCGCTACCCGCGCCTTAGACGCCAGATCATTGCTCAGCGTATCTAGTGTGACACGGCCCAAGGTCAGACCCGCATCTAGCGCACCCTCTACCTTGACGTCAAACCAGGTTTCGATGGAGCGGGACACAAACTGGTAAGAAACGACATAAATCAGCAAACCGGGGGCAACTCCCACCAGAGCAAAAATCGTGGCGATTTTCAGTAGCAGGCGACTACCGAAACGCCCCTGACGCACTCGCTGGTACAGACGCCATGCGGCCCAGGCAATCAGGACTCCCAGCGCCCCTGCCACCACCAGATTGATGGTGAAAAGTTGCGCGTAATTTTGCTCATACATCTCGCCACTATTGGTCGCATTAGCCAGGAGGTAGAGTAGGAGCAAGCCAATCAAAACCATGGCGATAGCGACCAGGGTCGTCACCCGCCGCATCAGCGCGGAGGGTTGACGCACCACCATGGCTGGCGAATCCGCCAGGGAGGTGTCAACGTTCGTCATCGGGTGCCCTCACCGCGCAAAGCGGTACGCGCGGAACCCTGGATATCCCATTCGGACTGCCCGATAGCACCTATTTGGAAAGGACGTGGCAATTGGGACAAATCCAAGCGGAAGCGAAATTGCAGCTTGATTTTGGCGGTCAGATCGGTCTCTGCTAAGTCAGCAACTTTCCACTGAGACACTTGTCGCACGGAGGTGAGCGCCTCGGCCAAGGTATCAAAACTTTGGTTTAACGATAGGCCCTGCGTATTGTCACCCCCCGCACCGGCTGAAGGATTCAACCGCCAGCGACGCGTCAAAGGTTGGTAAGCCAGGCGTAATTGGCGCTGCGCGCTGGCGATGCGCTTGTCGTACCAATACCAGCGGTCCTGGTACAGCTCCGCTTCAAGTAAAAAAAACATCGGCACGCCCTTGAGCAAAGCATCCTCGACCACAGCGGGCAGCTCGAAGTTCACATTAGCGGATACAAACACCTCGTTAACTGAGCGCTCAGCCCGCAGCAGGGTCACCTCGGCCTGCGTCTGCGCCTGGACTAATGCGGTGGCCATCGCCAAGCAGACGAGCAAAAAAAAGCGCGGCCAGCCCTTAAGCGCGGCGCTTTTCCAGCAGGGCATAGAAAAAACCGTCATGATCATGGCCTAGATTGTCGTACAGACCATGTGCCACGCCGCCCGACAATAAATGGCCGGGCGCAGGCAAGGCCAGCGCATCTGCATAGGTACGCAAAAATCTTTGCAGCTGCTCTTGGCCTTCAGACTTAAATATCGAACAGGTGCAGTACACCATGCGGCCGCCGACCCGCAGCAATGGCCACAACGCCTGCAGCATCTGCGCCTGCAGATCGGCAAGCTGGTCGATGTCCGTCTCGCGGCGCAGCCAGCGCGCGTCCGGATGGCGACGCACAATGCCCGAGGCAGTGCAGGGCGCATCGAGCAATATGCCGTCAAAGAGCACACCATCCCACCAGCTTTGTGGGTTTGCCGCGTCGCCCTGCCGCACCTGAGCGTTCAGGCCCAAGCGTTGCAAATTGGCATGGATTTTTTCTAAGCGCATAGCGTCTTTGTCGATGGCCAGCACTTGCGCATCGGCAAGCTCCAACAGATGGGCCGTCTTACCGCCAGGTGCGGCGCAGGCGTCCAGAATGCGCGGACGAGCTCCAAGGCCTTGCAACAACAAAGGCGCGGCCAATTGCGCGGCCGCGTCCTGCACTGCCACAAGGCCCTGCGCAAAGCCTGGCAGGCGCGCCACCGGCACTGCTTTGTTCAACATGATCGCAGCGCCTTTGGCGGCCACTGCGCCGATACCAGCCTCGCGCAGGCGTTCCAAATAGTCCGCCGCCGTGCCACGGCGAAGGTTCACGCGCAAGGTCATGGGGGCTTGCATATTGGAGGCCTGGAGCAAGTTTTGCCAATGATCAGGGTACTCGCGTTGCACCCTTTGCACCCACCACAGTGGATGGTTCCACAGCGCTTGCGGATCAGCGTCGGTGTAGGCAATCAGTTGCGTACGTTCGCGCAAAAAGCGGCGTAGGCAGGCGTTGACAAAACTGGCCTGCGGGCGGCTCGACGCAACGCTTTTGAGTGCCTCCACCGCCTGATTGACCAGGGTGAACTCGTCATAAAGCGCTTGTTGCGGATCCCAGATCAAAGCCAGCGTCAGGCACAACATGGCGTCAACGCCGGGCGGCGGCGGCCTTTGCACCAGGCAATCGCGCAAGGCTGTGGCGCGGCCCATTTGGCGCCAGGCATGGAATGCCAAGGCCTGCACGCCGGCGCGCAAAGGTGCAGGCACCGTATCCATCGCAGCCGTGCCAGACTGACCTTGGCGTACTAGGTGGATTAGCTTAGCAGTAGCTTGTAGTTGACGCCATAGCGGCGGGGCGGATGCGGTTTGCATTGCGCCACTACAAGGGCGTGGCCCGGACAAAACCCATGCTACCGGCCATCCAACAGGTGGGCGCTTGCTCTAGGGCGGCGTTGTAGTCCTGCATGGCCTGGTTGACGGTGGTCTTGGCAAACAAGGCGTGGTTGTACGCTTCGTCCCAAGCGCTACGCAATTGCTGCAAAGCCTGGGCCTCAATAATGTCCTGGTGGACGCCGCAAAACAATTCCCATGCGTCCGATATCTCGACCCATTGGGCGCTGATAGCAAGGGCATCGTCCTCGCGCCGGGCCATCAACTTTGCGCTCTTCATGGTTTTGACACTGAGTGACAACTGCAAGGCCGCAACCGTCAATACCTCGTGGGCTTTGGTTGCGGGGTCGGGCCGGTCTAAAGCCTCCTTAGCCACCAGTAACAAGGATTGCAAACCACGGTCCAAGTTGTCAACAGCCAGCCAGCAGGCACTGCGAAGACGCTTTAGGCGCGCGTGGACCCCTACTAGCCAGCAGGCCAGCAGCGCAACCATAGGCCACAGCAGAAACGACACACCCATGCACTTAAGCCTTATGAAAAATGCCCCAGGCCTTTTTGTTCAAAGGCGTGGGGCACGTAGTACCTGCGCAGGCAGGCTTACTCTCCGGCGCTACCCTCAGCCGATTCGACCTCGGCCTCTCCGGTGGCGTCAGCCAACTCGGCAGCGTCCGCTTCGGCAATCGCACGACGCTCGGAGTCGTCCATTTGCTCACGCACCAGTCGCGCTTCGTGGTAAGCCAACCCGGTACCCGCCGGAATCAGGCGACCCACGATGACGTTTTCCTTCAAGCCGCGCAATTCATCGCGTTTGCCCATGATGGCCGCTTCGGTAAGCACGCGCGTAGTTTCCTGGAAAGACGCGGCGCTGATAAAGCTGTCGGTGGACAACGAAGCTTTGGTAATACCCAGCAACAGATTGCTATAGGTCGCAGGTATCTTGCCTTCGGCGCGCAGGGCGTCGTTGGTATTGAGCATTTCCGAACGCTCGACCTGCTCGCCACCGATGTAGTTGGAGTCTCCCGTCGCCTCGACCACCACCCGGCGCAGCATCTGGCGCACGATCACTTCAATATGCTTGTCGTTGATCTTCACGCCTTGCAAGCGGTACACATCCTGCACTTCGTCCACGATGTAGCGGGCCAGCTCTTCAGAACCGAGCAGACGCAAAATGTCCTGCGGGTCGGCCGGGCCGTCCACC
>Ga0214919_10012152_pt1 | contig 10629 bp, 31 predicted proteins | sample LL1503_MetaG_FD_177994 | JGI IMG/M metagenome (GOLD analysis project Ga0214919, IMG submission 177994) | Freshwater microbial communities from Lake Lanier, Atlanta, Georgia, United States - LL-1503 | ecosystem: Environmental > Aquatic > Freshwater > Lake | place: USA: Georgia | collected... | reverse complement strand
TTTTGTGCAGTGCGCTTGGTCACCAATGTTTCCAAGAGACGGTAAATTTTGTAGTTTCAAAAATTCACAGAAATCCAAAAGTTGAGGATATTGATAAGGCATTTCAAGGGCCTGCGCAAGAATAGACTCCCCTTGCAAGAATCATGCCAAGGCCCACTAAAAACAATACTGCCCAACCAACCCTAGTGGTTTCTTGTATGGAAAAATCCAAGTTTCTCTAATTGTCAGGATTTGGGGGCCTGTGGTATACTAGAAGTAGCGTGCTTAATTTCGGCGCAGTGCGGCACATGCCTATCACTTCCATTATACCACAGGCCCCATAATAGGATCAATACGAAAATACAGTATTTTCAGTAAAATAATAAACCACAAAAATGGTGGATTTGCGGATTTACAGGGCCTGCGCCATCATGATATAATGGAGAGGTGGGTGGGAGGGGACAGCCAAGTATTCGATTCTATTGCTTGGCATGAATACTGTATTTGCAAGAATCGTGCCAAGCTGCGCCTAAAAATAAAGCACATCACTTCCATTATACCAAAGGCCCCAGGAATTAGCAATAAGCAGTTTCAGTATTTTTCCATACAAGAATCCATTAGGCATGGTTCAGTAGGTTTTGTGGGCCTTGGCACGATTCTTGCAACGCACCCTTTTTTTTAAAATCCAAGTTTTTCGTATTGCAGGTTTTGTGGATATTTGGTATTCTATAATGGGGGAGTGTTGTTTAACGGGACCCTCCCCCCCCCTCTAATTATTTGTGGAATATTGTTGCCCCGTTTGTGGATTATCTGGTATACTGTATTTGTAAATTAAGGAAAGGTGAAATATGGAAAAGGCAGATATCAGAAACCGAATTGATCAATTTCTTGTAGAGCTGCAAAAGCGCATGGATGCGTATGACACCAAGCAAAATTATTCGGCAAATCAAAATGACCAAGTTGCCGTAGAGTTTGGTAGCAGGTATGCGCGAGTTATTAAGTCTATTGGAAGCAGCCGGTCAGCATATTGTTTTGTGGATCTGACTACTGGGGATCTTCTAAAATCAGCAGGATGGAAGGCACCAGCAAAGGGATCCCGTGGTAATATCTTCGCAGACGATTTTGGAATGAGCGCATGTGAAAGGTATACGCTAGTTTATTTCAATCGAGGCCGCAGATCCTCACGCCGATTTTCAATGTAACAAAAGAAGGAGAACGCATGAAAACGACAATACTAGATAAAGCAGACCTGTCAAAAATAAAGAACCTCGAATTTGGTGGTATTGACTCGACTGACTATCCCGATTTTTGCGATGCGCATATTGTAGCCGCAACCTGGGATGATGGACGAGATCTGACAGAGGCTGAGTTGGACACCCTCAATTGGGATCACAGCGATTTTGTATACGAAAAGCTAATGAAGCACCTTTATTAAAACGGGGTATTATGATGACCACTAAGTTGAAACTAATTATTGAAAAGCATGGGCTGGATGTCGCTGCGTTTCTTGATGGGGATGTTGATATTAGCGAGCATCTCTATAAGGAACTATACGAATACTATGTGGACGAGATGCCATACGGCACCGCCAAAGCACGCGACGGCGATCCTTATCAATGGATTGCGCATGCGTTGTATGAGGATTTGCGTTAATTGTTTTACCAGACTCTGCGGAGTCTTTTTTTGTGGAGTGGTGTATGAAAGTTTTTGTGTTGATTGGACTTTTGCATGATGAGGGCGAACACATTTTGGGTGTTTATGCATCTGAAGAAGAGGCGTTTGCTGCCCATGAAAATTATTTGGAAAATGATGAGCAAGATAACGTGTATTTTGACAACTATGTTATTGAGGCTAGGGAACTGAATGCCTCAGCCAAAAAGAGCTTTGAAGTTATGCCGATTGTGGTGAACCCATTTGTTGCACAGTGACGCTAAAGATATAGGTTATCATTACATTACGATTGTGCGCGTTTCGTGGATTTTGGTTTTTTAGGATTTTGTATTTTTGTGGTTGACGTCCCAAACATATTTTGGTAATCTAAAAAGTACGAAAGCATTTAACCGTTTTATTAACGTAGAATAGGAGACAATATGGTAAATCTTAAAGTAACAGATCATCGTCTTTGGGGGCGCAATCCAGGAGCCCGACAATCTCTAGTTCAGGAGCTTGTCGACAAGTTTGGTGTTATTGTGACGCGCAAGCAGGTCATGCATTTTTTGACGTCCCATGGTCGAGGACAGGTTGAGGTCAATTGGCTGTTTAATAATCGCGTGTTTCGGGCCGCTCGTGGACAGTATACTCTTCAGCCCCTTATTGCAGATGGTGAATCGGTTACGGTTCAGAATGGTGCGCTGTTGTCGTAATGTGATCTTGATGTAGTACGCCGCACTGTACACAGAACCGCGCTTACAGCAGCCCCCTCCTGTGAGTGACAAATAAAACAAGAGGGTCACACCTCTGAGGGGGCATTCTTTTTTTCTAAAGGTTTTATATGCAGAATTTTCAGGTCATCATAGACAGCAGCATTTACTACATTGTTTTTGAGCAATCCAACATTGGGCGCATTCAGTATTCCGATGAAGAGCGTGGATTTCTAGTGTATCCACAGGGGGCTTCATATAACGGAATTTTTGATAGCCTCGAACAGGCTATAACCGAATTGGTGTTTCATTCATATTCAAGGGAAAAGCGACCAATTCCAAATTGTTAATTTTTCCTCCTTACTTACAAGTGTGTGGTCCCGAACACTTTACCCATCGGGACTCTTTATTTCTATCATATCGATTACCTTAAACTCCAGGTAGTCATATTCATACGATTCAACTTGTCTGTGTTTCTTGATCTGTGTGATTAAAAAGTTTCCAATACGAGACACCACAGGCACATTTAACATATCTGCAGTTCCAACAAACTCTTGCAAATTGTTTTGAATGGCAGAGATTCGTTTCTTGATACCGCGACATCTTCTCTCCAGTTGATGTCGTTCGTCGTCAAGCTGTTTAAACTCTGTTGCTAATGCTTCTATTGCGCTCTGCTGTTTCTTCTTCATGGTATTTTATGGAGGATCACCTTGCCGATGTCAGCAAGGTGATCCAACGATTTAACAGACATTAGTTTCCTCGAATCACAATTTCGTGTGGATATCGCGATAGGAGATTTGTTGAAACTAGGAACTCCCCCAGCTTGTTGTCTGCAAATTTACTCAGGCCCCCAAACCCATCATTAACTATCGTGGTCAGTGCCTGTTTCCCTGGCTTGCTTCTCAAGTACTTAATCAGAATTTCCTGAGCTTGTTTACGACTCAGCACAAACTGTGGCAAAACCCAACCACGTTGCCACTTCCTCTGAAACGGCACACTCTTTGCTTTAAAGATTTTTTGTGTGGCGGCATCCTTTGTGGGTGTTGGAGCCACATCAAACTTAGGCTTATTCTTTGCTCCCTTGGGTCTGCCCCTTCCCCTCTTGATTACAACGTGGGGAGGAAGTTCATTACCCTGGTGTACGATCTGATGCGCATTCATATTGTTTTTCCTTCACTTACTATTGTTTTTAACGACTACATCTAACTAGCTTACGGCAGAAGTACCGTTGAGCTTGTTATAACTGATATCCACATACTCCACGATTTTGTGACACAAAACAATACTAAATCCAAAAAATTCGTATATTTTTTTCTTAGAATCTTTTAGGGACCTATACGGATAAGTCTGGTATTGCATGTTTAAGATGCCTGTTGTAACGTGCGCCTGGGGTATAGTCCCCAGTATAAACCCGGTAAGGAGGGATAGAGTATGGTGTACGTCGTGTTCATCAAAGAGCATCTAATAGGGTTTGTTAGCCAAGAGCTGACAGCACTGTTTGAATATATGAGCAAACATCGATTTCATAAGGTCGAGATTTGGAACGGAAACCGGCATGTTGGCGGCACTTGGGGCTAAGTAGCCGTTTCAATAGAAGTATATGAGAGCTAAGTATTTGATATGCTTAGCTCTTTTTTTATGGATTTTATTGTTTTTGGTATTGATGGAATTGTGGATTTCTTGATATACTGGTTATGTAAGGTAAAGGAGATCTGAATATGACAACGAAGATAGAGATAGTAAACGCAATCCAGCAGGGCCTTGCCGCACCAACCACAGGAACTCGCAGTGGTTGCGGTCGAGCTTATGTGTGCCTTTCAAAGAAATCGGATCGTACAACACTAAAGCTTTTCAAGGAAGCAGCCAAAGCAGTTGGACTTCTATACTTGAACAAAGCATACGGAGTTGGAGATCGTGCGATATACGTAGGATATGACAACGCAGATGGTAGAGCACTTGCGCAGGCAGAGGCGATAGCCAAGAATCTTAGGAATCTTGGACTTGATGTTTATGATGATGCAATGTCGGATTAGTTATGACTAATAAAGAACACGTTTTCTCACATCTTGGAAAGCCCCCATACCAATTCCGTGGTCTGGATGAGCTGGTGTTTACTATAGAAGGAACTGGTATTAACCGAGCTGGCGGTAGTTGCGATCATTGTGGAACCTGTATTCGGTATGCGTTTTATTTCCTATCAGCAGATGGAAAAAAGTTTAAAGTGGGCTCCAGTTGCGTCTTTAAGAGCGGCGATGCTGGAATGAGAAAGGTGGTTACTAAAGAGATTCGAGAGAGAAAGGCAGAAAAAGAGAAGTCTGAGTTACCAATGCTGAAAGACACTCTAATCAAAGAAGTGTCTTGTCGAGAGGATGTGCTACGAACAAACCCCACCCATATCATTTTGACAATCTTAGTTTGTATGATTACATGATGTATGTCATTCCAAAAGCATCCAATACCAAACTAAAACGTATGCTAAGTGGATTGAAAAAATTGTGAGACCTGATATGCAAAATCTTTCGCTAAAAGACTTTTTGACAGAAACTGATATACAACGATGTATAGAATTAACCTCTGCACAGGACATATGTGCGCATGTGATTGCACCAAACATTGATCGAATCAATGCTACGTTAGGGCAAAAGAACGATCCTATGTTTCTTGCATATGCCGTTTTGTACGCAAAAACACAATCTAAAATAGGCGAAGTTCCTATCTGGTATGCATTAACACAAGCCAGAAATCATAGGTAAGTGTTTAATATAATTGGTTCTTTTTTTATGGAATTTGTTGTTTTTGATGTTGCTTGAATTGTGGATTTTCTGTTATACTGTATTTGTAAGTTAAGGAGAGATGAATATGGCAAACCAAATTTGCGCAAGAGCAACCGAGACTGGGAAACTTTTTCTAGAGCTTGCAACCCCACACTTTAATGAGCATAGTTTCAAAGAAACTTCAGCCTATTTGGGAGATTTCGGATATGTGATTAACTTAAAACGCGGAATGGATAAGATTCAAACACTCCGTGTAGCCCGATTAAAATCTTTCATCCTTGATGTTGAAGGTGCTGCAAAAGCAAAATTTGGGGATCATTACAAAATCCGAGAGTTTGTGTTGGTAGGAAATTAAACGCAGTTAGTTTTAAGGAGATGATATGAAAATTAAGCCAAGAATGATACATGGACGTTGGAGCAAAAAGTTAAACACCTACGGCCCCCAAAGAGACGCATTTGAAAAGTTTGAGGTGGTTGAAGTTAAAGAGAGGCTAGCTGTAGACAATGCCCTACCAAAAAGAGTCCAGTTGTCAGTAGACCGCGCACGCATATTTAAGACGGTTCGCATTAAGGGGCCAAAAGTCGAGTACTTCTTAGATGAGTGTGTTGTACCTCTTAAAATTGTGGAGCCAGCAACAGAGCCAGATAAAAAGTGGATCACAAAGTTTGTTCCTCTTTTCTACGTCAGTCCCCTGCGAAGTGGCTCAATGAGCAGCAACGTAAAGATCCAAGGTGCATCATACTTTGCTGAAATTGATGGAGAATTGGTTGCGTATAGGGGCAGCGGCGCTGGGTTCGTCGAGCTCTTATAAATAGAACCATGAAGAAATTTAAAGACTATGTACACGAAGCCAGCAACACACAAGTACCCCCAGCCTTGTTTGTTAAGGTGAGCGGCGGTCGTGCCCAGCTCTGCGACGCCAACACATTTGGAAACGCATGTAATACGTTTGGAAACGATATTATTTTTGCACAGATGGCAGGTAACCTAGTTGTAACCACCACTAGGGACGGACTGACTCAAACCTGGGAGATAGACCCAATGTCGCGCAGAGTTAAGGGACCACAAAATCATCGATAATGCTAAAAATCTTTCTTGTTTATATGTGTCTGAAAGCTTTGATATTCGCGCCACTTGTTTATTTGGCAGTGTTTTTTCGCAACAAGTAGCCTCCCCCACCCTCGCCTCCCTTTCATTTTATCATGCGCCCCACTATTAGCGTCAATCGGCAAATTCATTAAATTTAACAAAAAGTTTCGTTTTTTTCGTTGGCATGCCTTGCTATAGCAAGAATCGTGCCAAGCTGCGTAAGTTATGGGGCCTTCCTAGTTGGCATGATTCTTGCAAATACTAAAACTATGCCAAGCCCCGCCCGAAAATTAAGCACGTCACTTCTATTATACCACAGGCCCATAAAATTAGCAATCGGCAAAACCTGGATTTTGTAATACAAAAAATTCGTATTGTCGTCATTCACACAACATTTCCAATTTTGGATATTGAAACTTTGTGGATTATTTGGTATAGTAGAGTTGTAAGGAGAGTTATATGATATACAAAAACTTTTCGTTCCCGAAACGATTCGCACACTTACTTCCAGGTGAGTTAAACCAACTAAAAACAAAAGTTGTCACAGTAAATCCAGGGGGTGACCTTATTTCTCAGGTATACGACAACCTAGACAAAGCACTAGCGGAGCATAACCTACATGAATTTGCTGGACCCTTTGGGGACGGAATCAGCAATGAATTGTGTATACGATTCGAATCCTCAGCAGCCTGCGATATCCTTAGTAACTAATAGAGGAATATGCCATGCCAATTAATAAACTTGCTCAGGCAATTAATGACCTTAATGAAACCGCCCATTACCTAGAGCAAGCTATAGAAGACGCCCGCCTCAATGATGAGCCCTCTGTAGCCGTCGACCTATACCAAGCCCTGACACAGGTTAGAAACGACCTAGAAGATTTAACGAATTTCAGTTAAGTTTTAAGGGCCTTATTTCGTTAGAAAATAATAATTTGTGGTTATCGTGTAAGTATGTGATCCCAGATATTGTTTTGGTGTTGCATGGTTTGTGGATTTTCTGTTATACTGTATTTGTAAGTTAAGGAGATGATATGAGAATAAACATGAAAGCCCTTCACAAAGCAGTCGCTGAGAAACACAATAAGATTGTGGTTGGTGACACATATTTTCTAAGTCATTTTCACGATAAAGAAGGTGCCACGGTTCGAGTTGTCAGCAAAAGTAACAAACGCCGTAACCTTGCGGGATTCTTTTCAATCGTAACTGTTGAGGTTTTATCTTCAGACGCTAATTATTACAAAATTGGAGAGACGCACACAGTAAATGCATCTAATCTTTACGTTCGCAGAGAACTAGCAAGCCCAGCTAATAAGTGGAATAGGAATTAATACAAAACGCGATCTTTAGTTATCCTTTAAGGGCCTTATTTTACACAATATAATAATTTGTGGTTATCGTGTAAGTATGTGATCCCAGATATTGTTTTGGTGTTGCATGGTTTGTGGATTTTCTGTTATACTGTATTTGTAAGTTAAGGAAAAAGGCAATTATGATAAACACTGAAAAACATAATGAGTTAGTAGAATCTCTCCCAAGGCTGACAGTGGCAGAATTTCAGAGGGGTGTTCAGATGATGAGAGCCCAGATGAAAAGTGGAGAAGTTACGGAAGAACAATTCCTTTTTGCAAAGAGTGTTCTTTTTGAGACAGTTGAGATGCAAAGTGAAGCAGTAAACTAAGGATAGAATATGACAAAAGAAAATTTCAAAGTTGGCGATAAAGTGGTTTGTAATGGAAACAAAGAAGCTAATGTTATAGAGGTTTGTGTTGATAAGCTAGAAGGAATGTACCTAGTTAGATTGTGGGATGGTAGTCGCCGAATTGGAGAAGTTTGTATTTCAGGTCAAGACCTTGGTTTGTTGGATTAAGTTATGGATGTAGATCAAGCAAAAAAGCTGTTAGGAAATCGCCCAGACTGGGAGCTGAAAAATATGATTCGCGCCCTTCAAATTTTTGGTGGGTTCCTGAACACACCAGAAGATAACACCAGACTTCAGGCGGCAAAAGTATTGTTAAAAGAGAAAAGGAGAAAGTAAGATGGACGCATATACAGCAGTCATGATTGTAGAAGGTGTCGAAACACCAGAGAGCGAAGAGCAATTTCTTGAAGCTGCGCAGGTTTTAGTAAATACGGGCCTTGCGTGGGTGCTTCAGGGATCTTTTGGTAGATTGTGCCAGTCTTTAATTGACCAGGGTTTAATTCAGGCAAAGGAGTAACATGAAACGCAGAGTTACAAAAGCAATCGCAGTTCGTGAATTTCTTGGGGTTTGGCGACAATATGAAAAAAACACCCCAAGTGCAAAAACAGATCAAATTATGAAAATTGAAGCGTTTGGTGTGTTTGTTGATCGGCTAAACAAATCTGGCATGATCACAAATTCTCAGGCAGCCATGTGGACCAATCCGTTTGAGTATAGAAAGTAGGTGATGCATGGACCAAATTGTTTTGGATTTAATTTCCAAGGGAAAAGAAAAAGTTTTTGGTAGAATTAAGTCGGTTCAACGCCTAGATATGAAGACGGCAAAAGTTGTTTTGATGGATAATCACGTCATTCACCTAAACGTGGCGGACGAAAAATTCAACACCCTAGACGAGCGCATTTTCGAGGAAGCCCTTTTTATTGGCATCACAAGCCTGGGCATTCTCGACTGTAGCACAGTCATTTTTGGAAAGAAACAAATTAACATGTGCTAACGATATGACAAACGAACAAAAGACGCGACTTAATAGCCTTACAGAACAATATCGATTTTGCTTTATTGTGCAGGGGTATTTTCATGCCGCTCACAACGATAAACGCATGGAACGATTCATCAAGGAAAAAATGCCACAGAAATACGAGTTCGTTAGAATCACCGCAGATATGACATACGTTTTTTGGAATCCACAAACGACTTAGCGTAAGGGGTTATAGCTCAATTGGTCAGAGCGGCTGGCTCATAACCAGTAGGTTCTAGGTTCAAGTCCTAGTGACCCCACCACGGGAACGTAGCTCAGTTGGTAGAGCGAGAGACTTTTAATCTCCAGGTCGCAGGTTCGATCCCTGCCGTTCCCACCACGTTCTAAATAAACACACTATGGAAAAAAACATGGACAATCCAAAAATTCTGCGCAATCGCGCAAAGTGCCTCCTCTGTGGAGATATTGTAGAAAGCACATCGCGCCACCACCTAAGCATGTGCAAGTGCGGTAACATGTACGTTGATGGCGGCACTGACTACCTAAGACGTGGCGCAGCCGACCCCGACAAAGTAGAAGATCTCACAGAATACAGTACCAAAGAAGACTGACATGATACCATTCTCTATATTCCACAAGAAATCCACAACACTCACCCTGTCTAAGCACCCCCCCGACTACAAAGTAAAGGATCCATTAAACCAAGAAGTCGCAGTAATCAAGAAAACAAATACCACATACAGAATCACCATGAGCTATGCATGGGCAGACAAGAATGGATTTACTATATCGTCGAAAGGCGCAACCTATTATGGATCAGAGATTGGTGGAGAGTATTCCACTCCAGAGGATGCAGTTAAAGATCTGCAGAAAATGGTTGACTCTTTTTTATTGAGCAGTACTAAGAAATAAAAGATTGATGGATTTTAGTGGGGCCTTCAAAAACCACAATTGTTTTTGTGGTTTTATATAAAAAATAAAAAAAGAACAATGGTTTATAGGAGTAACTGGGTTGGCGTCCCTGGTTTTTGCTCCCTATAATTTAATAGAAAAAATTGCCCCAAAAAATTTTTTGTCCCTATACTTTTTGTTCCCAAGAGAGTGGATGTTTGATATAATAACAGCAGGGATATTTTACAAAAGATATCAGCAACATGCGTCTCTATCGTCTAGTGGCCTAGGACACCCGCCTTTCACGCAGGTAACACGGGTTCAAATCCCGTTGGAGACACTTGCAACTATAGCTCAATCGGATAGAGCACTAGCCTTCTAAGCTAGGGGTTCCAGGTTCGATTCCTGGTAGTTGCGCCATATACTAAATACTAATTGAATATTATATGTGAGATACCCAATGAACATAAACCTCTTCCGCAAATCACTCGCAAGCAGGCAGAAGCTACTATCCGAAGCATCGGTATTTCGAGTGTATGTTAATGGCAAGCTGGAAAGTAGCCATAGCACAGAACAAGACGCAAAAAAGCGCATTGAACAACTGAGATGGTTTCAAAAAAACCAAACCAAAGAACCCTTTTCTCCATCTCCCCCTCCACAAAAAGCAAAGATAGAAATTAAAAAAGAGAGTGTGTTAAGGGAAGCAAGCTATCAAATTACACACGACACGATTTACTCTGCTTTTCAGACTGCCCTTGCTTCAGCAAAAAAGCAAGGCTATGAAATCTCAGACGATGAAGAATTTGACAAAATTACGACATCTAGAAAGCCAGACGCAGGCAAGCATCAAGAC
>Ga0214919_10012151_pt1 | contig 10630 bp, 9 predicted proteins | sample LL1503_MetaG_FD_177994 | JGI IMG/M metagenome (GOLD analysis project Ga0214919, IMG submission 177994) | Freshwater microbial communities from Lake Lanier, Atlanta, Georgia, United States - LL-1503 | ecosystem: Environmental > Aquatic > Freshwater > Lake | place: USA: Georgia | collected 2015-03-15 | reverse complement strand
TCGATCTAAATTACCTGCACTCAAAGAATGGGGCATTTAGATAGAAGTATGGTTTTAATTAGTTGAAATGGTATTAATTAAAATTTCTAGCAACAGCGGTTGCAGTTTCGCCATTTTTGTTTTCTTTTTTCGGCTAAAAATTGTTGTTTAGTTGGTTTGCAACATTCTTTGTGGTGTTTTAAAAATTGTTGATAGGCAAAATCGCCGTTAATGTAGTTGATTACTAGTTTGATAAAGCAATAAATTTGTATAATTTTTTTAGTCAAAACCATAGAGATTTTCTTTTTTAACCCAACCTTCTTCGTTGTTGATGCTAATTAAACAAATAGTTTCTTGGCATTTTTTGTATTCACCAATCACAAAGTTTTCAAGAAAAAATAAAATTTTTGAATTGCTATTGTTTTTTTTATACATCGCCACATTTTGAGTAGCATTTATTACCATTAAGTGCTTTTTTTTTGTGATTAAACCTTGCGAAATCCAACCCTTTTCGTTTTGATAATCTTGTATTTCAAGCCAATTGTCGTATTCGCTAACCACCAAAACAGGAATATTTTTATTTTGAAAAGTAAATTTAATTGGATAATGATGCCCGGGGCCCGATCGCACATTGGTTTCGTTGCCGCGAAGTGAGGCGAAATATTTTACTTCTTGAATTGTGGCAGTGGCAAGTGCGGTTTTTACAAAAACAATTAACAAAATAAAAAACCAAGCAAGAAATTTCATATTAAAAAAGCTATTTAGGTTTTTTATTGATGTTTTTTTTACAATGATAAGCAACTGCACCTTGTTTAATGTTGGTTTGTTTGCTTCTTGCAATCGCCAAATCACCTTTTGGCAGATTTTGGGTAATCACCGAGCCCGCAGCAATAACAGTGTTGCTTTCGATAACCACAGGGGCAATTAAGCAAGAGTTGGAGCCAACAAAAACCTCGTCGCCAATAGTGGTGGTAGATTTTTGATAGCCATCGTAGTTGCAAGTAATTGTGCCCGCCCCGATGTTGGTTTTGTTGCCAATAACGGCATCGCCCACATAACTTAGGTGATTTACTTGGCTATTTTTGCCGATAGTGCTGTTTTTTATTTCAACGAAATTGCCAATTTTTGCTTGTTGCTCAATGATAGAATTTGGCCTGATTCTGGCAAAAGGCCCCACCGTTGCTTGCGATTTTACCAAAACTCCTTGCAGATGCGAAAACGATTTAATTTCAACTTGCGACTCAATCACAACATTAGTGCCAATAACCACAAACGGATGCAAAACAACATCAGAAGCAATTTTGGCATCGTAGGCAATATAGGTGTTTTTTGGCATCAAAATGGTAACCCCATTTTCTTGCAGAGTTTTTTTGAGTTGTTTTTGGTGGATTTTTTCAACCATTGCCAATTCAACCCTAGAATTTACCCCCAAAACCTCTTCTTTGGCAACTGGCAAATGTTGACAAGTTAGATTTTGTTGATTGGCAATAGCAATTAAATCGGTGAGATAATATTCGCCTGCCTTGTTGTGATTGTTCACTTTGGCGAGCAAACTTGGCAACAATTCGCCATCAATTGCCATTACCCCCGAGTTGCACAAAGTGATTTCGTGCTGTTGAGGAGTGCAATCTTTGTGTTCGATGATTTGTAAAACTTGTTCTTGATTTTGTGGGTTGGTGAGAAGCCTGCCGTATTGATGAGGGTTTTGTTGGCGAAAACTCAACACCGCAAGAGTGGCAGAAGAAAGTTTTGCCAACATTAACAGCAAAGTTTGGCTAGTGATAAGCGGAGTGTCGGCATATAGCACCAAAACTTGCTTGGCAGGTTTTTTGGCAAGCTCAGGCAAGGCAGATGAAACCGCATGAGCAGTGCCTAATTGCTGTTCTTGCAACACAAAAACCAAAGGAAGATGGCTGAATTCGGCCAAAATTTGTTGCTGATAAGCAAGTAAATGTTGCGAACAAACCAAAATCACCTGCTTGGGAGAAAGTTTAGACACCTGATCAAGCACCAGATAAAGCATCGACCGATAAGAAAGTTGATGCATAACTTTTGGTAGCGATGATTTCATTCTGGTGCCTTTACCTGCAGCCAAAACAACCACCGCCAGTTGATTTTGCGACATCGATAATGTATTAGTTTTTGTTGGTATCAACCAATTTATTTTTGCCAATCCACGGCATCATTTGGCGAAGTTTGGTGCCAACCGCCTCAATAGAATGCTGTTTGCCTTGTTGCCTTAGTGCTTCAAAATTCTTTTTGCCAGTTTTGTTTTCGAGCATAAACTCTTCAACAAATTTGCCCGATTGAATTTCGGTTAAGATTTTTTTCATTTCGGCTTTTACCGCAGAAGTGATAATCCTAGGGCCTCGAGTGAGATCGCCATATTCGGCAGTGTTAGAGATAGAATATCGCATATTGGCAATGCCACCTTCGTAAAGTAAATCGACGATTAATTTTAGTTCGTGCAAGCACTCAAAATAGGCCATTTCTGGTGCATAACCAGCTTCGGTGAGAGTTTCAAAACCTGCCTGAATTAAGGCAGTAGCCCCACCGCATAAAACTGCTTGTTCGCCAAATAAATCGGTTTCGCATTCTTCTTTGAAAGTTGTTTCGATAATGCCCGATCTGCCACCGCCAACCGCCGAAGCATAAGAAAGAGCGATTTCTAGAGCTTGACCCGATGGATTTTGAGCAACAGCAACCAAGCACGGCACCCCGCCACCTTTTGTATATTCGCCTCGCACAGTGTGACCAGGGCCTTTTGGAGCAATCATAAACACATTAAGATCGGGTCTTGGCTTGATTAAACCAAAATGAATATTTAAACCATGAGCAAAAACCAAAGAAGCACCTTGTGTTAAGTTGGCAACTAAATCGTTTTGATAAATTTCGGCTTGAAATTCGTCTGGAGTGAGAACCATCACTAAATCGGCCCATTTGGCAGCTTCTTGGTTTGAAACCACTTCAAAATTAGCTTGTTTCGCTTTGGCAATAGAATTCGAGCCTTCTTTTAGGGCGATTTTGAGTTGAGTAACCCCGCTGTCTCGCAGATTTTGAGCATGAGCATGAGCTTGCGAACCATAGCCAATAATGGCAACTTTTAGATTTTTAATGATATCAAGATTGGCATTTTTGTCATAATAAACTTGCATAAAAAAATAGAAAATTAATTAAAAGTGATAATGAAAAACTATTGTAAAGCAACGAGTTTTATTGTCAACAAAAACAAAACAGCAGATTGAATTTGATAATTAAAGAGAACTGTTGCATCGCTAATTTGCATTAGTTTTTTTTGCTAGTTTTGAATTTATACCAAAAATCGCAAATAAAGCGAAATGCAATTAGTGATGCAACAATTTTATTATGTAACAGTTTTATTGCAAGCTAGATAATCTCTAATTGCAACTAAATATTTTTAAAATTCGCAACTATTAGCTAGCGCGATCCCTGCCACTTTGCAAATTTCGATTCTTAATCCCCCTTCTTTCCATTCTTGCCACTGCCTCTGCAACATTGTCTCTAGGCTTTGAACCAGGGTTTGAACTAGATGCAGGTTGTTCTTGCCCTGACAGAGGTGCATCATGGAAACCCGGATGAGTTAGTCCCGGTGGAGGCCTATGTCCGCCAAACCTTTCAAATACAGACGGATACGGATGAGGTAGTCCTGGTGGGGGCATGAATAATGGAGATTGTGCTTCTTTTTTTTGTGATAAAAATAATTCGCTATTGTTTAAAAATTTTTCAATCTCTTTTTTGCATTCATCTGAACTATCAAGATTGCTCGAATAATTCTCAAATGTCTCTTTCAACTTTTCAGAATAATCTTCTGGCACCCCTTCTTGTTGATTGCCAGCAAGGTTGCGGCAATTAAAAATTAAAGATAATTCAGCATAATTTAATCGATCTTTACTTGTAAGATGATTGATGATAAGTAGCGCAAATTCTTCTTTATTTTCTGGAGCAAGCCTATCTAAAAAATTTTCTTTTACTAATGGTATTGTGCTAAATAAATATTTTTGTTGCCCAAGAAGTTGATTAAGTCGCTCTCTATCTTGTGATTGTCTGGCTTGTTTTATCTTGCCTTCTAATTGTTGAAGCACCTCTAAAGCGAAATGTGGATTTTCTTTTAACTCATCTCTAGCATATTGCAAAGCCTCAACATTTTGTTCCGTTGCTGCTAAAACTATTGCTCTATCCCCTATTAAATTATGGTAAGTATGTTCCAAAGACAAGCCATTTTGCCTCACCGCTGCTAAAGCTATTTCTCTATCTCTTCTTAAATTATCTTCAGCATGTTTCAAAGCCAAGCCATTTTGCCTCACCGCTACTAAAACCGCAATTCTATCTGCTTTGAAATTTTCAGAAGCATGTTGCAAAATCAAGCCATTTTTACCCAATAAGTCTAACATGAACCTTTGATCTGTCACGAGATCTTCTCGAGCATATTGCAAAGCCCTACCACCACTTTGCACCGCAGCTATAGAAACACATTCTGCATCTTCCTTAAATGGCCTTCTAGCATCTTGTAAAGCCATCCCATTTCTTTCAAATGCGTCTAGCACGAAACTTTTTAGATCTTTTAAATCTGAGTAAACCAATCAAAAAACACGAGAATCTTTTTCTATTGCTTTTAATATTGTTTCTGAAGGTAATCGGTCGTTTTTTTTCAACCCATCGATAACAAGCTGCATAGATCTCCACCAGCCCTTCGGTGACGGTGTTGCCCCATCCCCAATTGCTCCTAAAATTAAATCTTTATCTTTTCTCAAGCTATCACCAAGATATTTTAAAGCATGCCAATCTATCTGCACAGCTTGCGACATAAAATCTCTATCGTTTCTTAGACTTTCATCAGCTAATTCTAAAGGACAACGACCTTCTTTTGGCAATTCAGAAGGGTTACGTTCAACAGAATATTTTTTAAGTGCCTCTAAAAGTAATTTTTTATATAATTCTTCATCTCCTCTCAAGTGATCCAAACTGAAAATAACGGACCAATTTTGCTGCACTGTTGCTAAAGCTTCGTCTTTATCAATCCTCCAATCATTAGAACTGCCTGGTCTGCCTCTCATACTTATTTACCTCGATATTTTAATTTATTAGTTTTTTAAAAATGTAATTTGCATTCTAATAAAATAAAATAATGTTTTTATAAAAAAAATAATTAACAAAATTATATTAAAAACAAATATAATTTGTCATAAGTTTATTTTTTTTATTTGGTCGCATTATACTATTTCCAAAATCAAATATTTATCAACATCATCTTCTAACCCCGCAACAAGAAAGTAGTGAAACAAAAGCTCGCCAAAGCGATGATGATGGATTGTTATTTTCTTTCTCCTTTATTATAAGAGAAAGTAAAGTTAATGACTCCATCATTTGATTTGCAAGAGTCACTTTATTAAGCTTGCTTGTATTTTGTGAAAAACAACACCATAAATCACCTTGCTTCGCCTGTCTAAGATCGGCAACAGATGATGCTTGAATTGCAAATCGCCTCCCATCATTCTCAAAGTTTTGAACAAATGCTTTAAGAGCACCATAGTTTTCATTGGTGGTTGCCCTAAATACATGCCCATTATTATCTTTTGACAATTGCGATGAAGATATGACAGTTATAGTTTCATCCTTTTCATTTTTATATTCAGTGGCAATAATATTATCTACTATATTATGTTTAACAATTTTATAACCTTCATTCTCCAAGATTGCACGAAAAATTTCTAATTCTGAAGATAGTTGATATTCTAACATCATAGCTTCATGCTTTTTTTTGGCTATAAGTTGATTAAGTTTTTTTATATCATTACTATCTAATTCTCCTTCTAATTCACTCTCATCTGGTATTTCTGCCTTTTTAATCGCTTCTCTTAATTTTGTGTTTAGTGATAAGTTGACATCTGATTGTTTTAATGGCCCAGATAAATCATTATATTTCTGATAATCGCTAGGAAATGCAGGTTTTTGTTCACTTGATGATTTTGTTATGAAATTTTCTAATTCTTGTTTTTTTTCACCAATAAATTTTTTATATTGTTCTTTAATTTTTTCTATATCTTCTAATTTACTATCTTGTTTGATTTTTTTTATCTTTTCTTCTAATTCATCATCTGTAAGCAAAACAAGAGAATTTGCTTCAAAAAAAACTTTTTCCATATATTTCTTGTCATGTTCAAAGTCTCCTGTTAAAGCTGCAGGATTCAATACCAAAGCTCTGAGTATCTCTATATTTTTTTCTCTTGATTCTGCACTTGATTTCAAATATTCTATTCTTTTTTCAAGACTTTCTATGAATTTGTGTTCTTTATTTTTAATAAATTCTCCATCTGGACTTCCACATTGCCTAGCGCCAACAACAAAAAGGTTTTCAATGCTGGTTGGTAAATCTGTAAATCTTTTATGCATCGCTGAACCACCGCCACCAAGACCAACAAAGCAAATATTTAATGGTGATGTTAATTTACCAGAATCAGGAGGCGTGGCAAAAATACTTGAAATTTCTGGCAAAAAAGAGAGCGAATCCCCTGTCATATCAGCCCTTTCTTTTGATCCCCTTATTTTCAATTGAAATGATTTTGATAATTCTTCTAATTCTGTTGATGTTAATTTTGCAATTTCTAAATCAAAATCTCTGGAAAGTGTATATGATTCTTGCGAATTTACAACTAATTTTTTCTGCAAAAGAAAGTTTTTAACTTCCTCAAATGCTTGATATTTCTCATTTTCTTTGTTAGCAAAATTTTTATACTCATTATTATTAAAAACCTCACAAAAGTAATATTCAAATACTTTTGTAAGAAAATCTTTTGGCTGAAAAATTTGTTGTTGCACTGAACTTTCTTTTGTTGGCATATTGTTGCTTTATAACTTGATATTAAAAAAATAGAAAATTACAAAAAAATATATTTTACATTCAACAAAAATAATAAGAAATTCTATAAATTATTTAATTTTCCATTTGTTTAATAAATATTTTTCTATCAAGGCTTTTTCTCTTACTTTTATAGCTCGGTTAAAAATCAAGATTTCACCAATGTAGCCATTAAAAGAGGTGCCGATTTCGAGGTATCTGCTTAAATTAGTGTTGATTTGGCTCGTGGTGGCTTGGGTCGCTTCTAGTTTAGCATTGATAAAAAAACTCGAAGAATTGCCATTTTTAATAGCCGAAATAAGTTGCGGTTTTGCCAAATAAGATTGACTGGTATAAGTTTTAGTGATTCTATCGGAGTTATTAAAATTGCCAAAATCAAAATAAAAAATATTATTGTAATAAGCATTTAGCATAATTCTTTCTCCTGCATTTTCTGTGGCTTGGGTGCTAGAATTGATGGTGAAAGTGGCTAAATTGCTTGATTTAACATTTTGCACCACAAAAATGCTAATTTCGTTTTGATCGGCAAGAATGTTGGTTGGCAAATTTTCTGTTCTTAAAAAATCGTTACCATCAAAATAAAGTGCTGGCAAATTATTGATAGCAGAAACATAATATTTAGGGCGATTAGTTAAATTATCGGCAAGTAGATTTAACCTTGCCGAATAAACTTTTTGCAAGTTAACATCTTGCCACCAGCCTACGGTTTGCTTATCGGATATGTCGGGCAAAAAACTAGTGCCAGCCACATTATCAACTTTAAAAGAATTTAAAGCGGTAGTATCGAGCCACAAAGCGATGTTTTCAATTTTTAAAACACCGCTAGATTTGGTAATTTTTTGAGCAGAAATTAAAGATGCCTTGCTCACAAGATTGTTGTAATTGCTAATGCCAACAAGCAAAATGCCTAAAATTAGCACCACAATAGAAAGTTGAACCAAAGAGAAGGCTTGTTTATTTCGTTTTAACATATTTTTATTGCTATTTAATTCTCCATTTTTTTAACAAATACTGCTCAACTTTTATTCTTTCTTTATCGGCAAGGCTGTGGTTAAAAACCAAAACTTCACCTAACCAACCTTTAAAATTTGCACCAATTCTAATTCTCATATTGCTAGCAATGCCAAAATCACCATCGCCAATTGCAGAGTTATCGCTTGCAGTGTGAAGCAGATTGCCGTTAAGATATAGCATAATATTGTTAGCTGTTTTAACACCTGTAAGCATTTGCAATTGTTTTTGTTGAAATGAATTTCGGCTTGCTGTGGCGGTATTGTTAAATTTCATAGTCATGTTAGTAGAATTATAGCCAAAATTAACCACATCATTCGTGCCAAAACTAATAATTGAGTTGCCAGCAGAAGAATTATCAAACATCACAACCACAAAAATTGTGGCTTGATTTTGCAAAAAAACATCGGCTAGCACCAGATTTTGGTTTACTTCATTAGTAAATTCTAAAAAGTTCGTGCTACTTCCTGCAAAATAAAGCAAAGGCAAGCCGTTAATCACATCTTCTTTATATTGCGGTTGATTTGCTTGGTTTGTTTGTTTTAGATCGAATTTTTTTGTGACTGGTTTGAGTGGCGAAATATCTTTCCAACGAATAATTTTTGCATTATTTTCTATTTTACCGCTAGATTCTACAGAGCTAGCAAAAGAGCTTTCGAGCCACAAAGAGAGGCTTTCTATTGTGTTGACTTCGGAATTGGTGGTAAGTTTTTGAGCAGTTGCCACACTGGCATCGCTAATTAACGAAGTGCCGTTTAAAATGCCCGCCATCAACAAAGAGACAATCAGCAAAACAATTGCTATTTCTACAATAGAAAAAGCTCGATGTTTTTTATATTTGTTAAGATGAATTTTTGGCAACATTTTTGGCAACATTTTTGGCAACATTTTTTGGCAAAATAAATTACTAGATTTTTGATTTTAACAAAAATATAATATTGATGTAAAGATATTTTATGAAAAATTCTGTTATCATTTCATTTTTTAATATTCTTCTAAATTTATATGGCAAAACATAGCACACAAGAAATACCTAATCTTGTCTTTATGGCACAACAAGATGGTTTTTTAGGCATAGAAGAGCAATATTTAAGCCATCCAAATCAAGCAAAAGTGGTGGTTATTCCTTTTGGTTTAGAAAATTCGGTAAGCTACAAAGGTGGCACAAAAAATGGCCCCAAAGCCATTATTAAAGCCTCTCACCAAGCCGAATTATTTGACGAAGAATTTTGGTGCGAACCTTTCCGCCAATATGGGGTGCAAACTTTGCAAGAAACAGCAATAGACACCACCAGCATTCCCAATGCTTTAGATCAATTAGCCAGCATCACCAAGCAGGTGCTTGATCTAGGCAAATTCCCACTAATTTTAGGTGGCGAACATTCTATTACCGCCGGTAGCATTCGCCCTTTTGTTGAAAAATATCCAGACTTGGCAATTTTGCATTTCGATGCCCATGCCGATCTTCGCGATGGCTATAACGGCGAGCACTTTTCGCATGCTTCGGCCCTTCGCAGAGTAATGGATCACCCAATTTCAACCTTGGTTTCCTGCGGTATTCGCAATATTTCTGCTTCAGAAATTCCCTACCTCGAAGCAAATCGCCAACGAATTCATATGCATTTTGCCAAAGATCTCAAAAATTGGCAGGTCGAAAAAATTATTCAACCTTTGGTAAATTCTTTAAAAAACCGCCCTGTGTTTGTCACTTTCGATATTGACGGCTTTGATTCTAGCCTTATGCAGGCAACAGGCACTCCCGAACCAGGCGGAATGTTTTGGTATGATGCCATCAACATTATCAAGGCAACCGCGAAAGTAGCCAACATTGTGGGGGCAGATGTGGTAGAATTGGCACCGCAAAAAGCCCTGCACTCTTGCGATTTTCTTACCGCAAAATTGTGCTACAAAATTTTATCTTATGCCCTAGCCAAGCCACAAAATGCCCAAATAAATAATGAATGATTACAGCAAATACACCATAGACGGCATTTTTATCGACAAAGGTCAATCGCAAAGAATTAACCTTGACATGGGCAAAATGCACGATTTTATTCCACTCAATATGCCTATCGAGGTAATTCGGGGCAAAAAAGATGGACCAACTTTATTTGTGAGTGCCACCATTCATGGCGACGAAATCAATGGCATTGAAATCATCAAAAGATTATTAAGTTTTTTGCATAAAATCAAAATAAACGGTATGTTAATTGCCATTCCTATCGTTAATGTTTTTGGTTTTAGTCAGCATTCGCGATATTTGCCCGACAATCGCGATTTAAACCGTTGCTTTCCAGGCCTAAAAAACGGCTCTTTGGCATCGCAACTAGCCTATAAATTTATGCAAGAAATTGTCTTAAAATCCGATTACGGCATCGATATTCACACCGGCTCTGGCAACAGATTTAACTACCCACAAATTCGCACCAACATTCGCAACTCAACCAATTTATCGTTGGCAAAAAAATTTAATGCCCCCATCATTCTCAACTCCAACCTTCGCGATGGCTCGCTAAGAAGCGCGGTTTCGCAACTCAAAATGCCCATCTTGCTTTACGAAGCAGGGGAAAGACTAAAATTCGACGAAGAAAGCATTGAAATTGGGGTCAACGGCATTTTAAAAATTATGAAAAAAATAAAAATGCTCAACAAAACCCCCGAAACTTATGGTCATCAACAAAATTTGGCTCCTTTTATTGCCAAATCTAGCTCTTGGCTTCGGGCAACGCAAAGCGGTATTTTTACCAGCCTAGTAAAAATACC
>Ga0214919_10012150_pt1 | contig 10631 bp, 11 predicted proteins | sample LL1503_MetaG_FD_177994 | JGI IMG/M metagenome (GOLD analysis project Ga0214919, IMG submission 177994) | Freshwater microbial communities from Lake Lanier, Atlanta, Georgia, United States - LL-1503 | ecosystem: Environmental > Aquatic > Freshwater > Lake | place: USA: Georgia | collected... | reverse complement strand
CCTTTTCACTCCGGCGGAGAAAGAGGGAGCCATCCTCGTCCTTCGACAGGCTCAGGATGAGGATGAATGTTGGGGCCGTGGATAAACACCCCCTCACCCAACCCTCTCCCCCAAGGGGGCGAGGGCTCATCGGTTCTAGCCCTCTCCCTGTGGGAGAGGGTTGGGTGAGGGCCTCGTTTTCTATCTTCCGTTTTCCCCGCGAAGGCGGGGACCCAGACCCTTTGGCTCCGGCGGGTAGAAGCCCACTGGATACCTTTTTTGCGTGGGATGCGGCGGAGAGGGTCGTGGATGTCCCCCTCACCCAACCCTCTCCCCCAAGGGGGCGAGGGCTTTGCCGTTCTAGCCCTCTCCCTGTGGGAGAGGGTTGGGTGAGGGCCTTGTTTTCTTATCTGTGCCTAATAGGCGAAGTCGTCGAACACCGGGTTCACCTTGCCCTGCCAAGGGCCGTGATAGAGCTCCAGCAGACGGTCAGCGGGGGTCAGGCCGCTGTCGGCGATCTGTTCGAGTTCGGACAGGTAACCGGTCTCATCGACCATGCCAGCATGGAAGCGGGCGCGGCGCTTGAGGCCTTCGCGAGCGATGGCAACAAAATCGCGCGCCACATCCTTGATCGGTCGACCGGCAATGGTGCCCTTTAGACCCGTACGAGCGGCATCAAGGCGCAGAGCCGCGCGATCTTCGCTGGTCCAGTGCTTGCAAAGGTCCCAAGCGCTGGCAAGAGCTGCACTGTCATAGAACACGCCAGTCCACAGGGCCTGCAAGGCGCAAATGCGGCTCCAAGGTCCAGAATCAGCCCCGCGCATTTCGAGATATTGCTTAAGCCGCACCTCGGGGAACAGGGTGGTCAGATGATCTTCCCAGTCCTTCAGGGTCGCGCGCCGTCCGGGCACCTCAGCCAAATCACCGGCCATAAAGGAACGGAAGGACTTGCCCGCCAGATCGATATAGCGATGGCCGTCCTTGGTGAAATACATCGGCACGTCGGCGGCATAGTTGGCATAGGTCTCAAAGCCAAAGCCGTCTTCGAACACAAAATCGAGCATACCGGTGCGGTTTGCATCAACGTCGGTCCAGACATTGGCGCGCGCCGAAACGAAACCGTTCGGCTTGCCTTCGGTGAACGGAGAATTGGCAAACAGGGCCGTGGCGATCGGCTGAAGCGCCAAGCTCATGCGGAACTTCGCGACCATGTCGGCCTCGGACGAGAAGTCCAGATTGGCCTGCACGGTGCAGGTGCGGAACATCATGTCCAAACCCATGGACCCGACCTTGGGCATGTATTCGCGCATGATCTTATAGCGGCCCTTGGGCATGACGGGCACATCGGCGCGGGTCCAGTTGGGCGTAAAGCCAAGGCCTAGAAAGCCAATGCCGATCTCGTCGGCGACTTCCTTGACCTCTTCGAGATGCTGACCGGTCTCAGCACAGATCTCGTGCATGTCAGACAGGGGCGCGCCAGACAGTTCAAACTGACCACCGGGCTCAAGGCTGACACTGGCACCATTGCGCGACAGACCGATGAGGGTCTCGCCCTCATAGACCCCTGCCCATCCAAAGCGCATCAGGCCCGTCATCAAGGCCAGAATGCCGCCGCGACCCTCAGCATCCGGCAGATAGTCGATGGCCGTGTTGGTTCCGAGGCGGAAGGCGAACTTCTCATGCTCGGCCCCGACGCGCCATTGATCCGCAGGCTTGCAGCCCTTGGCCAGATGGGCGGCCATGGTTTCAATGGTCAAGGGACGATCGTCCAGTTTGGTCTGCGCCATACTGCGCTCCCTAAAATCCGTGTCTTGGCGGCAAACAGCCAGACCTTCGCGGCGATCTTTACGCTGCTTAGGTAGGGGGCGACAAGTCGATCACACTCAACAGGCTGTGACTGTCATAGAAAATTCTCATGGCGGTCAGAAATTGGCTTTGCAAAATTGCCCGTTCAAGCCTGCAAAAGGGCGATGCAAGACCTTGGCGAACGACCACAACCGACCTACCCTCTGGGGTGTATCGAGGGAGAAAAGTCCGTGACCCCATTGCGAAAGATGTTGATCATCGCCGTTGCCGCGCTGGCAGCCGCCTGTTCACCGGCCAAGGCTCCAGAAGCCCCCTCAGGCAAGACAAATATCCGCTTTGCCACCGACTGGCGCGCTCAGGCCGAACAGGGCGGCTTCTATCAGGCGCTCGCGACCGGTGAATATGCCAAGCGCGGCCTCGATGTGACCATCGTTCAGGGCGGTCCCGGCGTGAACGTGCCTCAGCTTCTGGCCTCGGGCGCGGTTGAACTGGGCATGGGTTCCAACAGCTTCATCGCCGTCAATCTCGCCGCCGAAAAGGCCCCGGTAAAGGCCGTCGCCGCCTTCATGCAAAAGGACCCGCAGGTCCTGATTGCCCACCCCGATCAGGGCATCAAATCCTTGGCCGATATGAAGGGTCGCCCGATCCTGCTCGCCGATGCCTCGATCAGCGCCTTCTGGGTCTGGCTCAAGTCCAAATATGGCTTCACCGACGATCAGGTCCGCAAATATAACTATAGCGCCGCCCCGTTCCTCGCCGATCCCAAGGCCGTTCAGCAGGGCTATGTGACCAGCGAGCCCTACACCATCGAGAAGGAGGGCGGCATCAAGCCCGCTGTGTTCCTGCTCGCCGATGAGGGCTATCCCGGCTATGCGGCCATGGTTCTGGCCCCCGATGTCCTCATCGCCAAGGACCCCAAGGCCGTGCGCGCCTTTATCGAGGCCTCGGCCGCAGGATGGAGCTCCTATCTCAATGGCGATGCCAAGCCCGGCGACGCCTTGATCCTCAAAGACAATCCCGAAATGACCCAGGCCCTGCTCGATCAGGCACGCGCCAAGATGAAGGCCTACGGACTGGTGGAGTCCGGCGATGCCAAGACCCTCGGCGTCGGGGCCATGACCGACGCGCGCTGGGCAGAGTTCTTCGCCGTCGCCTCGAGCCAAGGGGTCTATCCCAAGGCTCTGGACGTCAAGAGCGCCTATAGCCTGGCCTTCGTGACCCCTCCGGCCCAATGAGCCAGGTTGCCAGCCTAAACGCCGTAGAGGTCGCCTATCCGGGCCGGGGGACTGTGCTTGGCCCTTTTGATCTGGCCTTACCTGAGGGCGAGATCGTCGCTTTGGTCGGGCCCTCGGGCTGTGGCAAGAGCACGGCCCTGCGCCTCTTGGCGGGATTGGAACAGCCCACCGCCGGAATCGTGACCCGAACGCCAGAACGGGGTCAGACCGCCGTGGTCTTTCAGGCCCCAACCCTGATGCCTTGGGCCGATGCCACGACCAATGTCGCCCTGCCGCTCGAACTGGCCGGGATGGCCAAGGCCAAGGCCCGTGATCAGGCTCAAGAGGCCCTCAAGGCGGTGGGTTTGGAAAATGCGACAGGGTCCAAGCCCGCCCAACTGTCCGGAGGTATGGCCATGAGGGTCTCGCTGGCCCGCGCCCTTGTCACGCGGCCTCGCCTCTTGCTGCTCGATGAGCCCTTCGCCGCGCTAGATGAGATCACCCGCCGCAATCTGGCCGACGATATTCACCGCCTTTGGGACCAGACCCGCCCGGCCGTGGTCTTTGTCACCCACAATGTCGAAGAGGCCGCCTATATGGCCCAGCGCGTCTTGGTGATGAGCGCCAATCCCGGCAAGATCGCGGGGCAAACCATCATTGACGCCCCCCTGCCAAGGCCGCCCGGCTTTCGCACCAGCGCGGCCTTCCGCAACGCCGCCGAGGCCGTGTCGCACGATCTGGCCAAGGCCATGGGGCATGTCCAATGAGCCGGACTCTCGAGACCCTCGCCCCCATCCTTCTGGTCGCCGTCCTGCTCGGACTTTGGGAGACCGCCTGCCACCTGACCGGCGTACCCGCCTATTTCCTGCCCGCCCCCTCAGCGGTCGCAGCAGCCATGGCGCAGGATTGGGCCTTGCTGTTGGGCTCGGCTTGGAAAACTCTGTCGACCGCCCTTTTGGCTCTGACCTTTGCCAGCCTGACGGCCTGTTCCTTAGCGCTGATCATCTCGACCAATCGCCTGCTGGAAAAGGCCGTTCAGCCCCTCGCCGTGGCCTTGCAGGTCACCCCCGTGGTGGCCATCGCGCCGCAGGTCGTGATCTGGGCGGGCCTGGCCCATCCCGACCGCGCGATCATCAGCTTGGCGGTCATTGTCGCCTTCTTCCCGATCTTTTCAGGGGCCTTAACGGGTCTGAAATCGACCGATCCGGACCTTGAACGCCTGTTTGATCTCTATGGGGCAACCCGCTGGCAAAAGCTGCTGCGGCTTCGTATCCCCTCGGCCACGCCCTTTGTCCTCGAAGGCCATAAGGTTGCCGGGGGCTTGGCGGTTATTGGGGCCGTTGTCGCCGAGTTTGTGGCCGGATCGGGCGGGTCGCAAGGGCTGGCTTGGCGGATATTGGAATCGAGCAACCGCCTTCAAACCGCCAAGACCTTTGCCGCCGTGATTGTTCTGTCGCTGATGGGGGCCCTGCTCCATGCCGTGCTTCAGGCCAGCGAACAGGCCATCCTGCGCCGCTTTAGGGGGCGTTGAGCAATGGGCCTGCGTCTTACCTTAAGCTCGATCAGCTTGGTCTTAGGGCTCAGCACCAGCGCCTTAGCTGCCGAGGACCGTCTACCGCTGGCCAAACCCGCAAGCGGTGCGACCACGCCCGCACTCAAGCCCTATGACGGCAAGCTGCACATTCAGCGCGGCGTCACCGCCCCCCGCCTCAAGATGGCCCCCAGCACGCCAGTCGCCCCTATGAAGCCGGTTAAGGTCAAGCCCGCGAGGAAATAGGCCCTAACCGCGCTCGCGGGTCTTGTGGAACGAGACCTTGGGGAACTTCTCGGCCACATAGCCGATCTCCCAAGAGGATTTGGCCAAGAAAACCGGCTGATCATCAATATCGACGGCCATGGACGTCCGGTGCTTGTTCGAGAAGTCCTCGACATCGACGCGGGCTCCGCCAATCCAGCGGGCTTCGGCGAAGGGGGCGTTCTCGAAGATCACATCCAGGGCATATTCGCCGCCAAGCCGATCCTGCATCACTTCGAACTGAAGCTGGCCCACGGCCCCGACGATGAAATCGGCCCCGAAGGTGGGACGAAACAGCTGCGTCACCCCCTCCTCGGCCAGACCCTCTAGGGCCTTTTTCAGATGCTTGGCCTTGAGCGGATCCTTGACCCGGACCTTGCGCAAGATTTCCGGCGCGAAGTTGGGCAGACCGGCAAAGCGCACAACCCCCGTCTCGGACAGACTGTCCCCGACGCGCAGGACGCCGTGGTTGGGGATGCCGATCACATCGCCAGCAAAGGCCTCTTCGGCCAACTCGCGGTCCGAGGCAAAGAACATGATCGGGGCATTGACGCTGATCTGACGCCCAGTGTTCTGGACCTTTAGCTTCATGCCGCGCTGGAAGCGGCCAGAGGAGAGGCGAAGGAACGCGATGCGATCACGATGGTTGGGGTCCATATTGGCCTGGACCTTGAAGACAAAGCCGGACACTTCCGGATCACCCGGCACCACATGGGTATCGGCCCCCGCGCGCAAGGCCTTGAGTGGCTTTGGCGGCGGCGCATAGGTTCCAAGGCCCGCCAAGAGCTGATCGACCCCGAAATGGCGCAGGGCCGAGCCAAAGAACACCGGCGTCATATGGCCCTCGAGGAAGGCTTGGGGGTCAAAGGGCTTGGCAGCCTCCTGCACCAGCGACGACATCTCTTCCAGCTCGGCCTGCTCGTCGGGATCGAGGTAGGGGCTGATGGCGTTGCCGTTCAGGGCCACGGCGCTGGGATGTTCTTGCAGTTCCGACGAGGGCCGCTTGGTAAAGGGCTGGAACATGCGGGTGCGCAGATCGAGCATGCCCCTAAACCGGTTACCTGAGCCAGCAGGCCAATAGAGCGGCGCGGGGTCCAAGGCCAGCTTGGAGGCGATCTCGTCCAGCAGTTCAATCGGGTCCTGCGCCTCGCGGTCCATCTTATTGATGAAGGTGACAATGGGGATATCGCGCAGACGGCAGACCTCGAACAGTTTCAGGGTCTGGGGCTCGATCCCCTTGGCCGCATCCAGCACCATGACGGCGGCATCAGCAGCGGTCAGGGTGCGGTAGGTATCTTCCGAAAAGTCTTCGTGGCCGGGCGTATCGAGCAGATTGAACATCAGCCCTTCATGATCAAAGGTCATGACGCTGGCCGAAACCGAAATGCCGCGCTCGCGTTCGATCTTCATCCAGTCGGACCGGGTGCGCCTCTGCTCACCGCGCGCGCGCACGGCACCGGCGGCTCGAATGGCCCCGCCAGCCAGCAGCAGGTTCTCGGTCAAGGTGGTCTTGCCGGCGTCAGGGTGCGAGATGATGGCGAAGGTCCGCCGACGGGCGGCCTCGACGGAGGGCGTATGGATGCTCATCATCGGGCGATAGCCGACCCAAGCGCCAATGTCACCAAAACTCAGCCCGGGAGCCGCGCCCAAACCTGAGAATTTACATAGCCAGGGGTCATGTTGCCTTTGGCCTGCTGATTGACCAGCTCCGTCATGATCGGGAAACTCAGCTCAGCAAACCGGGCCGAGACCTGCTGCGGTGGACAGCCCTTCTTCGGCACGAAGAACAGAGCCGCATTAACGTTCGACACCTTGCTCAGGATCAATCCGATCAGGCGCAAGGATCGAGCAGGGTCGTCGTGGGCCAGATTGGGATTGGCTGAGAAGAGCTCGGCTCCCAAATGGGTCACATCACTGATTTTCAACCGGGCGGTATTACTATCAGCGGGTGGCAATGAAAACTTACCGTCCGAAAGATTGAACATCACATCATTAAGCAAAAAATGCATGCGGGTTATCCCCAGTTCCTGCGCCATGAAGCGAGAACATTAAGTTAGCCGCAACTATTATGATTTGGTCAAGACATTAAGCCCCATCGACCGGCTCAACAAGAAAATGTCGACCTTCGCGGTCTTCAATCTCGACCACCCATAGATCTGGATCTATTCGCAGACTGCGGGCCAGATAGGCATCGACAGAGGGCTCGTCCATTGCCGACAGGGGCTGCATCCAGACCCGTGACCCATCGCCTTTGGTGGCCTCAGCAAAGACCCGCACAGCACCGTTATGCGGGTTGAAGGCCTTGACCAAGACCGACCCCGCGCGCGCATCACCCTTGTGGGCCACAACACCGAACCCGCCCCCAAGCTCGGCCCGGCGGATCAGGGCAGCTACCCAGATGTCAGTCGATAGGATCACACAAGGCCTCTTGAATAACCTTGACGAAAGGTTTGCGCAGTATCATCCAGCCTGCATCTCGCACCTAGCAAGAAATCAGAATGTGATGATGAGCCCGCGCAAAATGCCGCAACGCTCGATAGGTTTAAGGTGGATCGGTTGGCTCGTCACCGCGGCGGCCCTAACCGTTGCACCCGCCGCTCAGGCCACGGCCCTTGACCTGTTCTATGAGCGCACAGTGATGAGCGTCGCGGACCATCGCTGCAATCTGTTCGCCCCGCCTGTGACGGTTGCCCTCGATGCAGCACGCCTGCAGGCGCGCGGTGCGGCGTTGCGCGCAGGCGTCGATCAGGACGTGATCAAGGACACGGCGCGCCAAGCGACCTTGAGGTCCAACTCGGTCGCCTGTCAGTCTTCAGACCTGACAGTGGCTGCAAAACGGGTAAAATCGGCCTTTGCCGCCTATAGCCGCCTGACGCGCATGGACTTTCCGGGCGACACAGCCGGATGGGCGGCCAGTCGTGGGCAAGCCGTGCACACGGCAAATTGGCAGCTGTACCAAACGGCACGGTTTGGCTGGGACAGCATGACCTTTGGCATCGCCTCTCGATCAGGGTCGAGCGGACTGGTGGCGGCGGCGAGCTTTGCCGATGGGGCCATCCCCTATAGCGCGCGGATCATGATGCGCGACCTGACCAAGGCCCCAAGGCCCTATCTCAATGCCCGGGTCGCCAATGAGAGCGGCAAGATTCCGCTCCATGCTAGGGCCGCGCCCCTGTCGGTGTCCCGCGCGATCTTGGCCGAAGACCGTCGCGAGGCTGATCCCTATCTTTTGCCTGCTAAGGCCAAGTCCGGCACCGCCTTTCGGTGGCCACCAGCGGCTGCAGCGGCTATGGCAGAGTTAGACCCTCGCGAGGCGGTCAGGGTCGACTTTGTCTTCGCAGGCCGGGACGGGGACAGCGTCCGAACCGCCTATATTGAGGTGGGTGATTTTGCAGCGGGGCGCGCCTTCCTAGCCTCAGGCCAGAAATAGGCTCAGATCAAAAATTTAGGTGGGGCGACCACCGGGGAAGGCCACGACATTGGCCCGCGCGTCATTTGCCTCTTCGGGTTCTGCCGGGCTGATCGGTGCCACATCCAGCACCGGAAGGCGGACAGTCACGGTCGTGCCTTCACCCAAACGGCTTTCAATGATCATCTCGCCGCCATGAAGCTCTGCAAATGCCCGCACCAGCGATAGGCCAAGACCCGTTCCGCCGATCTGGCGGGTCGTGTCGCCCACCTGTTCGAAGGGACGACCTAGGCGGCTCAGATCGTCGGCGGAGATGCCAATACCATTGTCGATGACGCTGAGGTCCAAGATGTCGCCATAGGCGTGAAGGTTGACCGTGATCTGCCCGCCCGCCGGGGTGAACTTGATGGCATTGGAGACAAGATTGATCACGATCTGCTTTAAGGCCCGGCGGTCGGCATTGGCCTCGATGAGAACCGTTGGAAGGCTGCCGCGCAGTTTAACGCCCGCCTCATCGGCCTGTACGCGCAAGAGCCGCAGGGCCGCGCTGACCGGTTCGCGGATATCGAATATTTCCCGCGTCAGCTCATAGCGCTGGGCTTGGATCTTCGACATGTCCAAAACATCGTTGATCAGGTCGAGCAGGTGGCGGCCAGATTCGTGGATAAGTCCGACATATTCGGCATATTTTCCGGTCAGGGGTCCGAACATCTGGGTTCGCATAATGTCGGAAAAGCCCATGATCGCATTGAGCGGCGTGCGCAGCTCATGGCTCATATTGGCCAAGAACCGTGACTTGCCAGCATTCATCTCGTCAGCTTCGATCCGCGCGGTCTCGAGACGAACCTCATTCGAATGTTCAAGCGAGGCATCGCGCAGGATCGCCGAAAGACGGCCATCGCCCAGACGGCGCAGATCGATGACCGCATAGGCTTGCGGGGCATGGCGCGGGCAAAAGCCTGCCCGGCCCTTCCCATCGCGTGAGGCGGCTTGGATCGCAGCTTGCAGCGTCGATTGATCAGCCTGCGCCGCTGCCTCTACCAGTCCCGCGTCAAACAGGCCGTCGAGACTAATCCCCTCTGGAACCGTGCCATAGGCGCTCAGGGCGCGGCCTTCAGGGCTTAGGGTGAGGATTAGGTGCGGTTGGGCCGCCAGTTCCTGTTCCAGCGCCTGGAGTGCTGCGGCTTCGGTCGCTGGCGTCGAGGCTCCCCCACGCAGCATGAGCACCGCCGCTGACAAGATCAGGACGGTACCGGCCAGCGCGGTGAGCGGCGCGGTCCCTTTAGCTATGGCCGGGATGCCAAGGGCGATCAGACCCAAACCCGCGCACCCTATGACCAAGGCCAAAATTCCACGCCACAGCGATCCGCCGCCAAGGGATGTCTTGGACGTGGCATGGGGGGATGAAACGGTCTTAAGGGTCGGGCTCAGAGGAAATTCCTTTCGGTCAATCTCTTTACGCCCCCACTGGCCAAGACGCGACTGCGCACAATCCACAAGCGAACTGAGGGGTCAGATTTCTGTGTATGAGCCTGTGAGTCCTTTACAGCGCCGAGCGCACCGTTGCCTTCAGGCCGGTCACGGCCTAAGTGAACGCTCAACGGCGAGCGCCAATTTGGCGTCATGCTTCTGTCTACGGCTGAGCCCATGTCTGCGACCATGAATGACGAACTGGACGATCTGGAAGCCGAGTTTGAGATGCTCGGCGACTGGGAAGAACGCTATCGCCACGTCATCGATCTGGGCCGCGACCTTGCCCCCCTCAGCGACACAGAGCGCAGTGATCAGAACAAGGTCCGGGGCTGTGCGAGCCAGGTCTGGTTGGTCACAGAAACCACGGACGGAACCCAGTTGACCTTTCGGGGGGATTCCGACGCCCACATTGTGCGGGGATTGGTGGCTCTGGTCATAAGACTCTATTCCAGCCGAACCGCCCAAGACATCCTCGCCTTTGACGCTCAGAAGGCCTTTGACCGGTTGGGTCTTAGCGGTGCCCTATCGAGCCAGCGCTCTAACGGCCTAAGGTCCATGGTCGAGCGGATCCGGCGCGACGCCTCAGCGGTGCGTTCCTAATCAGTTCACCCGAACCTGAGGGACATATTTGAGGCAGGCCTCCATGATGCTGAGATGGGCGTCAAAGTCCGCATCGTCGCGCAGATCTTCGACCAGATGGCAGGCATAGCCCGCCGTTGTGCGGTCCCGATCAAAGGCTGCGCCCACCCGGGTCAGGGGCCACTCAAAGCTGATATGGCTCAGATACATGGCAATTTGGCGGGCACGCGCCGCCTCGGCACGGTTTCGGGTCCGCGACCGGATGTCGCCGGGACTGACGCCCGTGGCCATAGCCACAAGGCTCGTGACAAAGGCCGCTTGCAAACGATCGCGGCGACTGTCCGGCCGCCGATTGGGGCTTACCGGTTCTAAAGTC
>Ga0214919_10012147_pt1 | contig 10633 bp, 13 predicted proteins | sample LL1503_MetaG_FD_177994 | JGI IMG/M metagenome (GOLD analysis project Ga0214919, IMG submission 177994) | Freshwater microbial communities from Lake Lanier, Atlanta, Georgia, United States - LL-1503 | ecosystem: Environmental > Aquatic > Freshwater > Lake | place: USA: Georgia | collected... | reverse complement strand
GCGGCGCCACGGGAAGCAACACGTTTATGTTGAACGTTTCGCCCTCGGTGCCGCTCGTGAGCATCGGCGCTAGCGCGTTTTATTATGCGCAATTCGCCGGAGCGTTCCCCACCCTCACGAATCTTGCCAAAACTGATATTAGTGTTTTTTATAATTCGACATTCTCCGCCCCCACAATAACAACAACCAGTCCAACAGGTGCCCCCAGCGCCTCCTACACTCTATCTTGTACCGGACTTGTGGATACCAACGCCGGCACGGTTAGTGCAAAGTTTGGTACAATAGACCCACTGACATTGACATCATATACAAACAACAAAATAGTATTTACAATTCCTACCCAAACACCTCCAGTCTATATTACAGTGAAAGCGGGCAATCAAACATCTTCGCCGCCGGTTTTGTTCACCTATCCTACTCCTCCTTCACCGCCGGGACCTCCATTAGATCCTGTGGCTACAAGCGGAGACACAACTATTGCTTTAAGTTGGAGCGCTCCAAGTAGTGGCGGAGCTGTAGACTCTTATTCTTATTCTATAAATTCGGGTGGTACGGTAATACCAGTTCCTTCAAGTACTGACGCTACAAGAAGTTATATAATAACCGGTCTGACAAATAATACATTATATCCATGTACCATTTATGCAAAAAATTCAATCGGTCTTTCTGCTCCTTCTACAACTGTTCAAGCGACTCCTAACCCAACTAGTGTTCCAAACGCCCCAAATTTATCAGTTAGTTCTTGTACTGTAGGAGATACCACGATTACGCTCTTTTGGACAGCCCCGAGTACCATACCACCAAGTGTATATTCCTATGCTTATTCTGCGACTAAATCTGGTGACCAAGTTATTATAGTACCTATTAGTAATGTGTTAACGTATAATGTTACAGGACTTACCAATGGTGCCGCATATTTATGTAAAGTTTATGCACAAAATACTCAAGGTTATTCAGCACCCTCCTCAGCAACTTTTACCGGAACGCCGGTGACAAACCCCGATCCTCCTACAGGTGTAGTGGCAACGGCGGGTGCCGGTAGCGCCGCTGTATCGTGGACTGCTCCCAATAATAACGGAGGGAGCCCCATCAATTCCTATACCGTGACTTCAAACCCTTTAGTAACGCCACGAAATACTACGGGGACTACATTAACTTATCCGGCACTTACAAATGGCACCCAATATACGTTTACGGTTAAGGCGACCAACGCTGCCAATCTTACATCGATTGCCAGCGCGCCGTCCCAACCCGTAACGCCCTCTACAATACCAAACGCGCCGACAAGCCCGTTGGCAAGTGCGGGTATCCTTAGCGCCGTTGTATCGTGGGTTGCTCCTAGCAATGGGGGGGCAGCCATAGACTATTATACAATAACTAATAACCGGAACAGCGCCACATATTCCCCAACAAGTTCTCCATTCACGGTCATAAATCTTCTATCAACACTACAATATACTTTTTCAATTACTGCACATAATAAAAATGGTTTGTCAAGTCCCGCGCTTACGAATTCTGTAACGCCAACTGCCGCGACGAACCCAAGTGCTCCGCAAAATGTGTCAGCAATAGCAGGAAATGCCAGCGCCAATGTAAGTTGGACTACACCAGTCAGTACGGGCGCGACCAGCATTACAAACTATACCGTAACTTCTAATCCACCGGTCGGCGGCAGTCAAATAGTTGACGGAACATTATTAAGTTACAATTATGGAGGGCTTACAAATGGCATCGCATACACGTTTTCGGTTACGGCGACTAACAATGGAGGTCTTGTGTCGCCTTCCGGCACATCTGAAAGTGTAACGCCGGCAGACGTAGAGGCGCCGCCAGAATATATTATACAAGTTTCATCATTTAATGTCTTCGGGACAAATTTCCGCGGAATGGGAAATCTCGGCGATTATTATTAAATTAAATTCCTAGATTGTAATAATTAATAAAATAAAAAAAAATAATTAATAAATGTCAAGTGTATCTCTTACAGCAAATATTTTAACTAATAAAGTAAATGTTGGCAGTGCTGCTAGATTGAGAACGTACCGAATCCAGGACCCGTCCGCGCAGATGTGCCCCGTCTGGAACGGCCAGGATCTTGCGGGGCGCCAGTCTGGCGAGTACGGTTTTTACACCAAGGTCGAGGGTTGTAACTCGGCCGAGGACCGCATTGCCGTCGAAAACACCCTCCGCCCCCAGTACACCAATTTTGTAACCTACAACGCCGAGGGCATCGCCGGCTACATCTACGACAAGCATCTGCCGGGCGACAAGCACAATCTGCAGCGCGAGCAGGAACGGAATGCCAGCAACCAGCGCATTCGCGTAAAGGCGAACAACGGGCAGTTTGGCACTACGAGTCCCGCCGAGTCCATTAGACCTACATGGCAGCAGGAAGAACTTAGCGCAATTAACGGGTCGCTCAATGCCGACGCTGTTTCGGCGATGGCGCAGCAGCGGCGCAACGGGCAGAAAGGCGTTATCGGGTACAACTCTCAGCAGCGGTTCAACCAGTACGCGCAGGGCACAAACGGACAAATGATCTCGCCGACGCAGTATGACGGACGCGTGAACGTCAGCAACGAAATCCCCGCCCCGCGCGGATCAAGCTATGTTCCCCTGCGCAACATCGCAACCGAAAAACCCAAAATGGCCTTTGGCAGCGGTATGTAATTTATTAATAATAAATTACTCGAAGATTACTCGAAGATTACTCGAAGATTACTCGAAGATTACTCGAAGATTACTCGAAGATTACTCGAAGATTACTCGAAGATTATAGTTTGAAACTCGGGGGGTAGATTAGGATGTCGATATTCTTGTTCGCGCATTCCATCCTGAATGCGCTTTCCATGCCGGCGTCGACGCGCGCAAAACTCGTTTGCGGATTGTAGTCGATTCCGGGGTAGTTCTTGAAGAGACCGGGGTGGCGCGTGACAGTCGAAAAAATACTCTTTGCCTTCTTGCGAATATACTCTTCTTCCATTTTATACGCCAAAGTTTCTTTAGATAAGTTAATTTAAGTTAATATAGCACTATAAAATGGAGAAAAAGTATAGTGTCATATCGCAGTTGGGCGCGAAAGGGCGCGAGGCGCGCGTGTTCCTTGTCGAAGACAAATTCCAGTGCACATATGCGGCGAAGCAGTTCCGGAAAAACAAGGCGGAAAATGCCATCATCAACGAGATCAATCTCCAGCGCAAGTGCTCGAAATACGAAATATCGCCCAAAATAGTGGACTACAATCTCAAAGACAAATATATTGTCATGGAGAAGATGGGATGTCATCTCACCCAGATGATCGTCGACAGCGGCGGCCGCCTGTCCGAGTTCCACCAGAAATCAATTGTCAAAATGATGAAGACGCTGGACAAAATTGGCGTCTTCCAGTCCGACCCGAACCTTCTCAACTACATGGTCAAAAACGGCAAGATCTACATGATCGATTTTGGCGCAGTCCGGGGTCCCGAGGCATTCACGCAAACCCGCACCCCGAACATGAGCATCGGACTCGTCGCCTTTATCATGAAAATGAAGGATGTCGGGTTCCCGCCGGCGACATACGCGTATATGCTCGCGCGCCTGCCCCCGGATACTCAAAATCTTATAAATATTTAAATATTATAAATGATGGCCAATCACCCATATTATTTGCCAGCGTATCAGTCTGTTATTAATACGGTGCATCAAAAACTAGAAGAAAAAAATTCTCGACTAACAATGAAAAATATTATGTCTCGTGCTCCCTATGATATTAATATAAATATGGACTCTCCGCTATTACAATGGACAGCAGATATGAATGTTAGGGAAGACTTTATATACAAATATAGGACGGCGGAGTGGGTTAAACTATTTCTAAAGGTGGGGAATACTAAAATAAAAAAAGAACTTGATGGGACATCTACATATTATTCCGACCACGTATTTCTAACATGTGTGGAAATTAGGAGTGGCGAGATCAAGAAGATAGAAATCGTTGATACGGCACCTCTAATACTTGATACTTTAAGATTTACAAAGCGAATCGGATATTTTCTTGACATACCGGTTGACCGCGATTTGGTGGAGATACCCCTGAATAATTTGTTAGTGGACACCAAAATATCCTTTTATCATGAAAGCGCACAGCTTCAGAGGAACGAAAAATACCTCTGTGTGAAGGGCTATTGTAATGCGTGGGTGTTGTACTTTATCGACATGAAAATAAGCGGTAACTCGTTCTATAAGATCTACAAAAAATTACTTTCTGGCGATGCTACTAGTATTATAATTAATTGGTGGGCTAGTAAAATTTAAACATTTATTTTATAAATAAATGGCGGTATTAATTGAAGATCTGGAAAAGTTTAAGATGAACACGATAGTGGGGGTGACATTCTCGTGCTGGGATCTCCTCCACGCGGGGCACAACATCTTTCTCGAGGACTGCAAGAAGCAGTGCGGCGTATTGTGCGTGGGACTGCAGACCGATCCCACGATCGACCGCCCCGAGAAGAACAAGCCGATACAGACGTTGAAGGAGCGCGAGATCCAGATCCGGAGTTGCCGGTATGTCGACTACTACTTCATCTACGACACGGAACAGTCGCTCTACGAGAGCATCCAATTATTGCGTCCCGACATCCGCTTTCTGGGCGACGACTACCTCGGCAAGAAATTCACGGGCGACGATCTGCCGCTAAAAATCGTTTTCCACAAGCGCTCGGACCACTCGTATTCCACGACCAATCTGCGCAAGACAATATACGAGCGCGAGTTACAAAAGAAACAGAAAAAAGATGAGTAATAGGAGATATATTTATATTAATAAATGGGATTTACTTTATATTTCGGGGAAGCACGCCATTGCCTTCTCCAATAGCAAGAAGGAGACAATCCTCATCTCTGTGATTTACGCTGAGGACTTGTTCCCGCCAGTGTCGATGAACTTGCCGCGTTTGGATATACCGATATCATACTATAATATCGAGCTCGACGAACCAGACGGAATGTACGCCGGCGGGGTGCCGAAAATCTCTTAATCTATAAAAATGATTTTTTTAGGATGGTTATTAACATTAACAATAATACAGAGATGTCCGCAACAATCGAATCAAATTTCGTCCAGATGCTCGTCCTGCGCCAGGTTATCGAGAACAAAGGAGTATATATGTCGTCTGCCGAGGGAAAGGATCTGCTCGCAGTGATGCTGAAGTTTCTCGGCGACGAGTACACTGTCGACACGATCGTCCATGCCAACCCGTGGATTTCAACGCTTGGCGAGTTTACCTTTTTCGTGTTCGCAACGGCGCTCATCGCCGAGATTGAGCGCGTGATGAAGCAGCTGGAGGCATTTTATAAAACCGTCGACTACAAGATAATGATCGACGGATCGGTGTACTATTACCTCGACACGAACGGCGTGTCGCTGCGCGACTTCTCGATTGTCAATGGACCGCAGCGCGTTTAATTAATTTATTCTTGTTATTAATAACAAGAAATTATTATATTAAATTATTATAAATTATTATATAAACTTATAAACTTATTAGTCTTTGAAACTCGGCGAGATTCCGGTGCATCATCCGCGTTCCGACGGGGCGGGCGGTGTCGTAGCAAATAGGAATCCACCAGAAATATATTTTCTTCTGCGCTCTGTCCCGCAATTTCTTCTCCATCTCCAGACAAAACGAAATATATCTACGTTGCCGCGGGGTAATAAATTTGTAGAGCAAAGTCGAAGAGTCGAGCGAAGTCGAAGAGTCGCGAGAAGTCGACTTCGAGCCGTTAAGTACGAGGAATTTAACAAGCTCTAAATGATCGTAGGAGGACGCCCATCTAAGCGGGAGATAGTTATCGATGCTCGGATCTGATCCCTTCGAGACCAGATATTCCACTGTGGATAGGTGACCGCCCCTCGCTGCCAAGCAAAGCGGCCAGTCGTTGAGAAAGCGACAATTCGCGCCGGACTCTACAAGCAGTTTGACGACCCGGAGATGCCCGTTTGTTGCTGCGTTTACAATGTAGCAGTGACCCCTGCTCCCCGTCGAAATAAAATATTCTACAATATCCGCAAGTCCGCGTTCAACCGCGGTCTCTAGTCCCCACTGGACGGGGCACTTGTATCTCGACAGTGCCATAAAGCATTTGACCATATCAAGGCGCCCTGTCACCACGGCGTGTCGGAACCCCCACTCTTCGTTTTTTACGGTACGCGAAGTATATAGCGGAATCGAATTAATATATTCTTGTGCTGTCTGTATAAGTTCGGTCATTCGAGAGTCTGATTCGAGAGTCGGATTCGAGAGTCGGATTCGAGAGTCGGATTCGAGAGTCGGATTATTTATATTATGTTGTATAATATAAATCGTAATACTAGCGGAGATTGGTGCGGATGGGGGCGGACCGGCGTTGCCACTCGGCCGCATTGCTCTTGCGCATCAACTTGACCGTCATATCGTCGCGGTGCGAAATGCTGTTTTCGAGAAACGCGGCCTCGGCCCGGCCCCGGATGTCGTTGAGACTTTTTCCATGGGGTTCGGCGACGCCGTACCGGGACCCGAAATTGAAGGTGTCGAGTTTATTGCGTGTTATATAATTGGGCATCTTGACGTTATTGATATCGTCGTAGACAAAGCGGGGCTGCCCGGTGACATCGTCGACGTAGGTCCTGGTCTGGTCGCCGTACCCGTTGAAGCGCGGGTCGTATATGTTGTCAATGCTCGGTTCGATCTCTTGAAAGATCTCCGGCAGTACGGGGTATGTTTCCGGGTCGTGGTCTTCGTAGAGCGTCCCCCCCGATACTTCCTTGATTGTGCGCGGGAGGAACTGCTGCTGGAAACTGATGCCCGCGTTGCCGTTAACTTGCTCGACAACATCCTGCTTGTAAAATGTCCCGGGTTGGATCGTGCTAGTAAACAGGCGGTCGTTGTATTCCTTGAGTTTCTCGTTCTGCCCGCAGTTTCCTTGCGGAAGATTGTTGGGAAAATTGTTACGCGGGAACTGCCCCTTGTTATACCCGTTGGACATGTTGACCATGTCGCTCCAGTCCTTCTCTTTGTACTCGGCGCGCGCCGGATTGTCGATATTGTAATTCTCGACAATATAGTCGCGCGGGTTCCCGCGCGGATTCATAATTTGCTGCGGGCGAGCCTGCGACGCGCGTATTTTTTCGGGCATTTGCGACGCGGGCGAATCCTCTGGCGAATATTGCGCGGGCGAATATTGCGCGGGCGAATATTGCGCGGGCGAATATTGCGCAGGCGAATAATTCTCAACAATTTCGCCCTCGGCGTCTCTGGTAAGCGAGACGCCGCGCATGCGTTCCTCGTCGTCCCACGTACTGATGTCGTTCTTGGAGAGGTACCCCGACAAATACAGGTTTTCGTTCGTTGTGCCGTTGATGATATTGGGCACAACGAGCGAGTTGTTGCGCCAGTCGAGACTGTACATTGGGCGCGTAACCATCGGGGGAATCAGCGTCTTGGGGTTCTGTCCGCCATACAGCGGCGTGTTCGGGAACTGGCGGTTCTGCTCGTCGATGGTATATGTGGGGATCGAGTACGGGTTTTCGAGATTCTCAACTGCGCACGCCAACTGCCCTTTTTTAGAGCATTCTCTGCTCCGCGAGTATATGTCGTTAAACAGTCCGGGCGGTTTGGGATTCTCGATCTCCGCGTTTGTGTAAAATTGGGGTGCCTGAATATACTCGCCCGTTTTAGCGTTGCTGTCGACAGCCAGTTTGTTCTGGTTAAATTTTGTCTGCACATTTGATCCTTCAACGGCGACGGACCGGGATGGAATGCCTCCGCGCTGTGTGATGGACATATTGCCGTTGGCGTTGAGTTTGCCGGGTTGCGCAAAGAAACCGTTGTCGTTGCCCTGCGTCTGTGTGGATTCGCGCGTGTACGTCCCTCTGTCGTTCGTAATATTATTTATGAGCAACTTGTACCCCTCCTTGATGGGCGACAAGCGCTCGCTGATATGATGTTGTGGGTTCATCGATAAAAATATTATTATGAAGATGATAATTATAATAAAAACATATTTCATATCCATTTATAAAACAAATATGTTTTTATAAATTTACGTCTTTCCTCTTCTTGACCCGAATTGTATTTGTCACGACATTGTCCTTGGACATTTTGTTTAGTTCCTTCATAAAACTCTCGGGGTTTCTGATATCATACTTCTCAAACAGCGGATACAGGTCCGTATCAAGATCCTTTTTTGACTTTGTTTTGCGCGTCGTTTTTTCTTTCAGAAGGATGATGCTGTCTCCCACCTTTCCCCCCTCGATATCGCGCTCGGAAAGGAATTTTGTCATCCGCTCTTCGATGATGCGTTTGGTCGCGCGCAGACTCTTAAGACTCGCGCTCATCCGCTTGATCTCGGTCGTTATCCGCGTCAACTCGTTCAGGTCGCTTTTTATCATTTATGTTTAAAAACATTTTTTAAACGTTAATAAATGGGCGTATCCTCCAAAAGGAAATCTAGAAGGAAATCTAGAAGGAAATCTAGAAGTAAATCGCCAACACGGGGGTGGAAGAACGCATCGCCAAAGCGCGGATCGCAGCGCCGGGCAATGCTAAAAAAATGCGGCAAGAAATGCTTCCTCTCTCCGAGCAATCTAAAGTTCCCCATCTGCCGGTCGAACTGTACGCAAGATTGCCGCGGAATCGCCTCTGCGAAAGTCCGCGCCAGTCAGCACAAGTATACGAGAATCGCCGCTCGCGCGGCCGTTCTCTACCGTCGGAAATGTAACTAATCTTATTAATAAGATTACGAAAATAATAATAATTAAGAAATATTAAGAATGCTCCATGTGGGGTTCGAACCCACGGCCTCCGCGTAACTCAAGGAAATTCATCCTCGCATGGCATAACAAACTACGGATCTAACCATAGACAGTATATAAGCACGGCGCTCTAACCAACTGAGCTAAAGGAGCGGTTTTATATACGCATAATCTTTTAAATAATAATAATAGATTTACAATTGTCTTAATTGCTTCCATTAGAAATTAATCTTAATAAGATTAATTATTGAGATATAAACTTATTGTACTCTGCTGTAAACGCATTTATTTGTGTAAGATCCTTCTCTGCGTCGATGACGTAGAAGGATGATGCGTCTTTTGCCGTCCATTCCTCGTGCCGACTATGTATTTGCGACAAATACTCTAGCGGGATGCTCGTTTCTTCGACGCGCCCGCGCTTGTTGATGCGCGTCAAAGACGTTTCGGGCGAGCACCGCAAGTAGATGAAGCGCACCGTTTCGGGTTTGCGGCACACCTTCTCGATCCAGTCGAACCAGATGTTGTACACCTGGTACTCAATCTCGTTCATCAATTTGCTCAAGTAACAGTTTGTGGCGAAGATGTACTTGTCGGACCAGATGGAGCGCTCGATAAACACATACTTCTTCGAATAATCGATCTCGTCGAGTTTCTTGATTTTCGACATGAACGCGATATTCTGGAACGTGTATGCGTACTTGTGCGGATCCTTGTAGAAGTGGTCGAGGACGTTGACCCCGCGCTCGTCCTTGAGACTCGTCCAGGTGTCAACGGGCTCGTAGATCACCTGGCATTCATCTCCGTAGTACGTTTCAATCTGGGAGAGGAACTTGGACTTTCCCGATCCGATATTTCCTTCGACGAAAATAACTTGTGCTTTTGCCATTTCTATTTTCTATTTCTATTAACAATAAGAAATCATTTTTAATAATAATAATAATAAATGGACTATTTTACAAAAAAGAATCTTATGATCGGCGGCGCTGTCTTAGTTGTTGTGATTATCATCATCGTTGTTGTTAAGATGAAGAAGGAGAAATTTGTTCTTAACGGAAGCGGGTTCGTTGCGGCGAGTGGCACATCCGCTACACCAATGGCACCCCTGACGTACCTCACTGCCGACGCGAGCGGAAATCTCTCGACGAGTGCCGACGGATCTTTTGGCAACATCAGTGCCACCGGCGGGGTGTATTTGAACGGGTACCCTGGAAATGTTGGAGACGTGATCGTCTCAAACGGTCCAACGACCCCTCCTGTATGGGCGCCAGTTGTAACAGGAAGTTTAACTAAAAATGGATATCAAATATTTCCCGGAGGTCTTATTATTCAGTGGGGGATAACCCCAATTCTAAGTGGTAACGTAACTGTTCCCTTTCCTAACACGTTTCCTAATAATATTTTTACTTGTACAGCAACTCAGACTTATGACGGTTTTCGTACAGCTAGTGGACTCAATTCAATATTATTATCAAATTTTACGACAACCGGTTTTGGAATAAACACTGGCGGGGATGATCATGCTGTTAATTGGATTGCAATAGGAAATTAAATAAACATGCTAATAAATGTTTTTAAAGCGTCCTTGAGACTCGTCCAGGTGTCAACGGGCTCGTAGATCACCTGGCATTCATCTCCGTAGTACGTTTCAATCTGGGAGAGTAACTTGGACTTTCCCGATCCGATATTTCCTTCGACGAAAATAACTTGTGCTTTTGCCATTTCTATTTTCTATTTCTATTAACAATAAGAAATTTTTAATAATAATAATAATAATAAATGGACTATTTTACAAAAAAGAATCTTATGATCGGCGGCGCTGTCTTAGTTGTTGTGATTATCATCATCGTTGTTGTTAAG
>Ga0214919_10012145_pt1 | contig 10635 bp, 9 predicted proteins | sample LL1503_MetaG_FD_177994 | JGI IMG/M metagenome (GOLD analysis project Ga0214919, IMG submission 177994) | Freshwater microbial communities from Lake Lanier, Atlanta, Georgia, United States - LL-1503 | ecosystem: Environmental > Aquatic > Freshwater > Lake | place: USA: Georgia | collected 2015-03-15 | reverse complement strand
TAAAATCGGATCAACAAGACGGTTATTATTTTACTTCTAATGTGGTTTTAGTTAAAGCAAAATCGCCTTTTGTAATAATGTCAATGATTAATAAAGAGATTCGTTCCAATGTTGCAGGAAGTGTAAATTTTGATTGGAATGTTTCTGTATTATATAACTTTAGAAATAAATTTAGAAGTTTTAAATAAAAGTTAATATTAGTATATCAGTAATTATAGCAGAAGCATGAATAAAATAAATAAACTTCTTAACCAGCTTGAAGATCAAGTAAATCATTATTCTAAATTTAACCAAGCTATTTCTGAAGGGAATGTAGGCTGGCATATTGTACATAGTTGTTTAGTTATTAGCAGCGTATGTAATGTCGTATGTAAATCAGATCCTACAACCTATATTAAAAGATTTAGTTTTAAGGCATATTTAGTGCTCTTACTAAATTCATTTCCTAGAGGTAAGACCAAGGCGCCTTCTTTCACAGTACCTTCAGAGGAATTAAGCTCAGCCTCTATTTTAAAAAGTATTCAAGCCTCTCGTGCTAGTCTAGAATTACTTGCAAAAGCGGGTAAGAATCAATATTTCACACATCCCATTTTTGGAGACCTTAATACAGAACAAACATTTAAATTCTTGGCGGTGCATACCAACCATCACTTGAAGATTATTAAGGATATTGTGAAGTAGCTTTATGATATATATCATTTTTTTTATCTGACCTACATTTTAATTTGCGCCTAATTAATTAAAGATTAGTTATGAAACAAATTATTTGGTTCTCTAGGGTATCTATTTTTGTTGTCTATTTTTGGTTTGGTATTTTAAAAGCATTAGGTGTATCACCTGCTGAGAGTTTAGTACATCAGTTGTTTAATATCACTTTAAGCCCTTTATCTTCTTTCCCTTTCTTTCTTATTTCATTCGGATTATTTGAGTGTTTAATTGGGATTCTGTGGTTAATACCCAAGCTTACTAATATTGCTTATTATGCCTTAATTTTTCATTTCATTTTAATTTTAACACCTACCATTGCTCTCCCAGAAGTGGCCTGGTCTAGTTTATTCACTCCCACTTTTGTTGGGCAGTATATCATAAAGAACCTCCTTCTATTATCCTGTGCGATGCTTGTTGCTAGAAGCTATCGTTTAGAAAAAGATGGTATTTAATAAGGTGCATGGCTGGTATCATTTAAGAATTCTATACTAGGGTTTTTTATCTAAATTGGTGCACTATATTGATAATCAGTATTTTGTATCTAATAGAGGATAGCTATGGTAGAATATGCAGGTTGTCATTTAACAATAAAATCATTCACAATCTTATTAATTTCAAAAGGAAAGCAATAAATTTATACTTCAATAAAATAAATAAAATTTATGAAAAAACTTTTAATGATTGCATCTGCAATTATCTTAATGGTCTCAAGTGTAAGCGCTCAAAAATTGGTAAAAGCAGGAACGCTTGTTGAAAAAAATACTCCTTGGTATTTTGGTACTGAAAATGCATCCAACCTAGTATTAGATGCAATTAAAGCCTATAACAATTTAGATCCAAAAACTTATTTAAGTTATTTTGATGATAATTATGTTAAAAATAATTCTGATAGAGTATATAAGGAATTCGCAACATTTAAAGCTGTAAATAGAAAAGTGAACATTGTTATTCCAGTGAGAACTGAAGGTTGGCCCAATCAAACTGAAGTTCAAATTTATGATGATTTAGATAGAGAATACAAGAACGGATCAAAACACAAGCAACAAGAACATAGAGTTTATGTTGTGAATGATTCTTCTAAAAAAATATCAATGGTATGGGGTTCTGTTATTTTAGATGATAAAAATGAATATGGATTACCAAACGGAGGTAAAGTGTATTTGAAAAATGACACTACTACTATGACATTAACTAATAGAGGGGAAGTAGAATTAATCGAAAATTTAGTAAAAGATTGGAATAAAATGGACGGAAATGCAATTGCTAAATATTTTGATGATACTGTGAAAATTACAACGAATGAAGGACGCAAACTTAAAGTTGCTAATAGTGAATGGGCAAGTATGTTTAAGGACGTGGAATCAATTGAGTGGAAACTTGGAATGATTATTCCAGGTAAAATCACTAACACAGATCCAGAATCTGGAATTATTGTTCTTTCAACTTTTAAAGAGAAGAAAAAAGACGGAACAGGTAAAAATGTGAATGCTTACCATTGGTTTAGTTATGGTGTAAATAAAAAAATAAAAGGTGTAAATTGGATGGAAAGCCCAATTTTACCAAAGTAATTATTATACAGAAAATATTAATTAATAAAAAAGGCTCCTAGTCATAGGGGCCTTTTTATTGCTTATAATTATTAATTCATTTATTCATCCAAACTACTTTAAGCACTGTGTCATGTTCTTTGCCAATAATATCTTTATACATGTCTGGTCTTCTCGCATTTAAATATCTGGTGCCTCCTGCTTTTTCTATATTAGCATGAATTAATTCCGCTGATACATAGGCGTCATCAAATGTTCTGCATTCTGCCATAATATCCCCAAAGGGGTCTATAATCATGGAACACCCATTTTTTAATTGGTCGTCATCCATACCTATAGGATTAGAGAATATTACATATACCGCATTGTCATAAGCCCTTGAAGGTAGCCATTTCATTAGCCAGGCCCTGCCTTTTAAACTATCAAACTCATTTATAAGGGTAATGGGGTCATTATGTCTATTATGCCATAATGCAGGATCAACAAACCCAGCACCTGGTCTGGTGGAAGGAGTGCACATGGTAACATGTGGCATAAATATAATTTCTGCACCTAATAATTTTACGGCCCTTACATTTTCAAAAATATTATTATCATAACATATAAGTATGCTACATTTCCATCCTTTTAAATCAAAAATGCAATATTCATTTCCCGCACTTATATATTTATTAATAAAGGGGCTTAATTTTCTATATTTTGCAATAAGCCCATTTTCATTCACGCATACATAGGCTTTGTATACATTATCATTTTTATCTTTTTCAAATAAGCCTGCTAATACAATAATTTTATATTTTTTTGCAATGCTAATTAAAGATTGAACAGATGGTCCATCGGGAATAAATTCTGCTACTGCTAAAAACTCTTCTTTATTTAATTTGGAAGCGAAAGTATAACCAGTTATAGAGCATTCATGAAAAGAAAGTACTTCAATGCCTTCTAAGGATGCTTTTCTAGCTAGCTCATCTATCACCGAAAGGTTATAGGCTTTATCGCCACTTTTATTTTCAAATTGAGCGGTGGCTATTTTAATAGGGCTCATGGTTTTTCAATTTTAAGTTGAATGTTTTTATAGGCAACCCTCATTTCCTTAGAAACATGCACTTGTAGTCCAATTAGCCCTGATAACTTGCTGTTAGAGGAGTCATTGTCTGTTGTTTCACTCATTAATATTCCATTAATATAATGTTTCATGTTATTGCCTTTAACAATCAAATGAATTTCATTCCAGTCATCTACTTTAATTTTTGACTTTAGTGAATCCGAATTAGCAATAGGTTTAATGATAAAGGCATCTTTTGAATTATTAATAGTTGCATTTTGTCCACGCATAGCAAGAAAGCCTCTGCCTCTTTCCTCATAGTTTTGACCTGTATATACATTCTCTCCATCTATATCTGCCTGATACCCTTTTAAAGCATAGGGAATAGTTGCTAGTTCCTCGCTTCGATAATTTACGCCACTATTTCCTCCTTTGGATATTTTAAATTTTGCTTTAAATTCAAAATCGCCTGCTTGGCTAATCGTATAAATTAAAAATGAATTGGTTTTGATTTGTTTACTAGGAGTCACTTCTCCTACAAAGCATCCGTTTTCAATATGCCATACACTGGTATCTGCTTTCCATCCATTAAAGGTTTTGCCATCGAATATATTAATGAATACAGCGGTATCTTTTAGGGGTTTAATGGAGTTTGCACTTTCACAAGACAGGCTTAAAGTCATGCCCATGCTTAATAGAATTGCCATATTGATATAGTATAGGCTGCTGCGTATTTTCATAATTCGTTTAATATTAATATTTTAAGATAAGGCCTATGTAAATCTAATTATTTCTGAGCCATTCTTAGTCAAAAAATCATAATTTGTGTAAACACAATTTTAACACCATGTTTAAATACACTCGTTTATTAAGTTACATAACGTTTATAGCTTTATTACAATTTATGGTTTCGTGTAATACTGAAGCCCCCATCTCAAGCGATCCAAAAATTGCTGCTTTAAAACTACCTAAAGGTTTTAAGGCAGATCATTTGTATAGTCCCGGCATTAATAACCAAGGTTCATGGGTGTCCATGACTTTTGATCAGAAAGGAAGAATGATTGCATCTGATCAATATGGAAATTTATACAGGCTTGTTATTCCCGCCATTGGTGCAGATACTTCTAAAGAAAAAATTCAAGTAAGTACCATTGAGTTGCATATACCAGGAGACACAACACTTGCAACGCGCAGAATAGGCTACGCGCAAGGTTTGCTTTATGCATTTAATAGTCTTTATGTTGTAATCAATGATGGGGGTGATATTAATAATACACGTCGTAGTGGCATTTACAGAATGCAGGATACCGACAACGATGACCAATACGATAAAATTACTTTATTAAAAAGACTGGAGGGAGATGGTGAACATGGACCCCATAGTATTGTACTTTCTCCAGATGGAAAATCTTTGTATGTGATTGCTGGTAATTTTACTAAAATACCAGAGATGAATAATTATACTGTCACACCTGGAGTGGAGATGGATAATTTATTGCCTTTAACCCGTGATCCGAATGGACATGATAATACGGTGAATACACATGGAGGATGGATTGCACAATTAAATCCCGAAGGAACTAATTTTAATTTAATAAGTGCAGGCTTTAGAAACCCATTTGATCTTGCCTTTAATGAGTACGGAGATATATTCACTTTTGATTCAGATATGGAATGGGATTTTGGTTCACCATGGTACCGACCTATTCGTATTTGTCAAGTACCCAGTGGTGGTGAATTTGGATGGCGTCCAGGGACAGATAAATGGTCACCTTCGAATGCAGATAATCTTCCGCCTTTTTTAAACATTGGACAAGGTTCGCCTACGGCTGTATTCAGCGGAAGTAAATCGCATTTCCCTGTAAAATATAAACGCTCCATTTTTGCATTTGATTGGAGTTTTGGAATCATGTATGCAATTCAACCTACTCCTGAAGGAGCTCATTACACAGCTACTGCAGAAGAATTTATTTCTGGTTCACCCTTGCCTTTAACAGATGGTATCATTGGGCCAGATGGCGCCATGTATTTTTTAACAGGGGGTAGACGTATTGAATCGGATTTATATAGAGTGTACTATGAAGACAACAAACAAAATACGGAAGCGCTTGCTGTTCCGGCATTAACAGATGCACAACAGCTTCGAAAAAAATTGGAAACATTTCATTATGCACCTAATGCAGAAGCTGTAAATATTGCCTGGCCTGCTTTAAAAAATGAGGACAGATTCATACGCTATGCTGCAAGAATTGCTATGGAACACCAACCTGCAATAAGTTGGAAGCAAAAACTACTTACCGAAAAAGACCCTGTCACTATATCGCAAGCAGCTATTGCTTTAGCTAGAATGGGAGAGAAAAGTGAAAAAGATAATTTATTAAAGGCGATATGCGCCATTGATTTTTCGAAAATCTCGGAGTCAAAACAATTAGATGCATTGAGAGCTATTGAATTAATATTAGTGCGCCTTGGAAAACCAACGGGCGAATTAAAAAATGAATTAATTAGTGTATTGGATAAACAATATCCGGCTGCTACTAATAATTTAAATAGGTCGCTTAGTAAAATTATGGTATTCATGGATGCACCCACGGTGGTTTCTAAAACAATGGAGCTAATGAAGGTGGCAAAAGACGATCCGAATGATCAAAAAACATTTACAGAATCTACCGATCTTATTCTTAGAAACCCACAGTACGGATTGGATATTGCTAAAATGTTAGCCAATGTTCCTCCTCAGCAACAAACCTATTATGCTACAGTACTTAGTCATGCAAAAATGGGATGGACACCTGCATTACAAGAAACTTATTTTAAATGGTTTTATACAGCCTTTGGTTACAAAGGAGGAGTAAGTTTTATTGGCTTTCTTAATTTAATTAGAAAAGACGCTTTAAAAAATGTTTCAAAAAATACATTTGCCTATTACAATACTTTATCAGGAGATTCAATTGTAAATAAAGCCATGATGGGCTTGAAAGAAAATATTAAGCAACCAAAAGGTCCTGGTAGAAATTGGGAAGTAGATACTGCATTAGCTTATCTAAAAGACGGATTAACCAATAGAGATTTTGAAAATGGGAAGGCCATGTTCTCTACTGTACTTTGTTCTGCATGCCATGCGATGGGAGGGGAAGGTGGTGTGTCTGGTCCAAATCTTACACAAGTTGGAACAAGATTCTCTTATAAGGATATGCTTACTGCCATAATAGAACCTAATAAAAGTATTTCAGATCAATTTGGATCAACCGTATTTTATCTTAAAAAAGGCGGGTCGATTGTTGGAAAATTAATTAGTGAGGATGGAACTAAGTATGTTATAGCACAAAATCCTTTTGCTATGCAAAACACTAAAGAAGTATTAAAGAATGAGGTGTCACGCACAAGAGTTTCCGAGATATCTCCTATGTTGCCTGGCTTAATTAATAGTTTAAATGAAGAAGAGTTAAAAGATTTACTTGCCTATTTAAAATCGGGAGGCAATCCAAAGGATAAGATGTTTAGTTCGAAGAAGTAAGTTTTTTGTTTCAGGGATTGTCGGCTTCACTTTGTTCCGCCGTCATCCCTGAATGGCGTCCTTACCCAAAGCTTGCCCCGATTATTCGGGGGGTTTTCAACGAACCGCTTCGCGTTTCGTTGCCTTTTTTGCTTCTCGTCCGTTTACGAAAGCGAGCTTTCGACACGTCCTCAAAACAAAAAAGCCTGTCACTTTCGTGACAAGCTTTGTGAACTGGCTGGGACTCGAACCCAGGGCCCATACATTAAAAGTGTATTGCTCTACCAACTGAGCTACCAATTCTAACCGCCCTTTTTAGGGGAGTGCAAAAATAAGCATTAATGAAAACTATCCAAATAAAAGGGGGTATTTATTTTCCCCACTCAAAACCCTTCTAAGTCGTTCATCTTCAAATAAGAATTATATTTGTACAAACTCTAAAAGATGTCCAATTTCACAGACAAAATTGTGCTAATAACTGGTGGTTCTGATGGCATCGGAAAGGCTTTGGTGGCGCAGTTTTTAGCATTAGGTGCAAAAGTGGCTACATGTGGTAGAAATGAAAATAAACTCTCTTTATTAGCAGCTGAATTTCCTTCTTCCAACTTATTGACTGCGCAAGTTGATGTGAGTAAACAAGAGCAATCTGAAGCATTTATCAAGCAAGTTGTTGATAACTGGGGCAGAATAGATGTTTTAATAAATAATGCAGGTATTTCTATGAGGGCCTTGGTTTCAGAGGTTTCAGTACAAACCTTACAAAATGTAATGGATATAAACTTCTGGGGAACGGTCTATTGTACAAAGGCAGCCCTTTCTACCATTCAGCAAAATAAAGGGGTAATTGTGGGTGTTTCTTCAATTGCCGGTTACAGAGGCCTTCCAGGAAGAAGTGGGTATTCTGCCTCTAAATTTGCCTTGAACGGTTGGCTAGAAGCCTTGAAAACTGAACTATATGCCTCTGGAACACATGTAATGTGGGTTTGCCCTGGTTTCACTACATCTAATATTAGAAATGCAGCCTTGGACAAGAATGCAAAGGCACAAGGGGAGTCGCCCATGGATGAAGGCGCCATGATGAGCTCGGAGCAGTGTGCAACACATATTATTCATGCTATTGAAAAAAGAAGCAGAAGCTTGGTGCTTACTTTCACAGGTAAGCGTACCGTTTTTATGAATAAATATTTTCCAGCCTGGGCCGATAAATTAGTGCATCAATTTTTCTTTAAAGAGGGCGTACTAGTGAAGTAAGTGATGAAAAATAAATACCCATTTTTCTAAAATATAAAACTCAGTTTTTCGTTATTAATCAATGCCCATCATTACTTTAACATCCGATATTGGCCAAGAAGATTTTATCATTGGCGCACTGAAGGGGCAAATATTGTCAACTATTCCGGGCATGGGCATTGCCGATATCACGCATTATTTATCCAGTAAGAATTATCAACAAGGGGCTTATATTTTTAATAATGCAGCCAAGCATTATCCTGCAGGCACGCTGCATTTTATCATGGTGAATTTTTTCCAATTTCCTAAAAGGCATGCACTATTAACCAAACATAATAATCAATATTTTATTACACCCGATAATGGTTTTTTAACCATGATGTTAGGTGGGAAGCCTAAAGAAATTATTAAAATTGATTTTAATTCTGCCAATACTTTTTTAGAAATCACACAAGAAATTTTTAAAGCCATTGCTGCTTTTGTAAAAACAAATAATATCGCAGATGCAGGTGTTGCCTTTCAGGAGATAGAAGAAATTTATCCTATGCAACCTACTTTAGGTCCGAATTGGATGGAGGGGCAAATATTATTTATAGATCAGTTTGAAAATGTGGTGGTGAATATTCGTAAAGAAGAATTTGATTTACAAGCCCAGGGCAGAACTTTTAAAATTGTATTTACCCGCAATGAAACCATTACCGATTTAAGCAAGCATTACGGAGAAGTGCCCATCTCTGATAAGCTAGCCTGGTTTAATTCAGCAGGTTATTTAGAGATAGCCGTTCGAGGAGGTAATATGGCCGGGCTATTTGGACTTAGCAAGTTTGATGAAAATCAGCTGAATAAGCAGCGCCCCAACGACAATAAATGGTTTTTTCAGATGGTTCGGGTATTCTTTGAATAGTTCCCTATTTGTTTTTTCTTTTGCAATTTTGTGGGTATTTTTGCACCCTCATTCAATACTAAAATTAGTTATACAATGGCATACGACGTAATCGTTATTGGTAGTGGTCCAGGTGGTTATCCTGCGGCAATTCGTGCTTCTCAATTAGGCTTAAAAGTAGCTATTGTGGAAAAGGAAAGCCTAGGCGGTGTTTGTTTAAACTGGGGCTGTATTCCCACCAAGGCATTGATAAAAAGTGCACAGGTTTATGATTATGTAAAACATAGTGCCACTTATGGTATTACCACTACAGGTGTCAATCACGATTTTGGTGCAGTGATTAAACGTAGTCGTGGAGTGGCCGATAAAATGAGCAAGGGTGTTCAATTCTTAATGAAGAAAAATAAGATTGAAGTGATTATGGGTTATGGCAAAGTTTTGTCAAGAGGAAAAGTAGAAGTGAAAGACGCTGAAGGAAAAACACAAGTAGTAGATACCAAGTATATTATTATTGCAACAGGGGGTCGTACGCGTGAATTACCAAATTTAAAACAAGATGGTAAAAAAGTAATTGGTTACCGCGAAGCGATGGTACTTCCTACACAACCCAAAAGCATGATTATTGTAGGAAGTGGTGCTATAGGAGTTGAGTTTGCTTATGTATACAATAGCATGGGCACTAAAGTAACTATCGTAGAATTTTTACCAAGAATTGTACCTGTAGAAGATGAAGACATTTCAAGAGAATTAGAAAAACAATATAGAAAGCAAGGTATAGAAATTATGACCAACGCTTCTGTGGAGTCCTTGGATACTTCGGGTGCTTTAGTAAAAGCAAAAGTGAAACAACTAGATGGTTCATTCGTAACATTAGAAGCAGATATTGTTTTAAGTGCAGTAGGTGTGGTAGCTAATATTGAAAATATAGGACTGGAGCAAAACGGTATTAAAACAGATAAAGGCCGTGTTATTGTAGATAAATTTCAACAAACAAGTATTGCAAGTATTTACGCTATTGGCGATTGTTCTCCTGGTCAGGCCTTAGCACATGTGGCTGCTAAAGAAGGTATCAATGCTGCTGAGCATATTGCATATCAAGAAAAGAAACACAATCATATTCCTGAAGGCATCGATTACAACAATGTTCCAGGTTGTACTTATTGCATACCTGAAATTGCGAGTGTGGGTTACACTGAAAAAGCAGCTAAGGAAGCGGGCTATGAAGTGAAAGTGGGTAAGTTTCCATTTATGGCAAGTGGTAAGGCAAGTGCAGCGGGTGCCACTGAAGGTTTTGTAAAAGTTATTTTTGATGCTAAGTACGGCGAGTTCTTAGGTTGTCATATGATTGGGGCTAATGTAACTGAAATGATTGCCGAAGCAGTAGTAGCGCGTAAATTAGAAACTACTTCTCATGAATTATTAAACGCTATTCATCCGCATCCAACTATGAGTGAGGGTTTAAAAGAAGCAGTAGCAGCTGCTTATGGTGAAGCAATCGATATCTAACTAGTGTAAACAAAATAGACGAATGGCTCGTAATTCAAAATATTTGAGTGCGAGCCATTTTTAACAATAATGAAGTACGAAAAAGAAATTAACAGAAGAAAAACATTTGCCATTATCTCTCACCCAGATGCTGGTAAAACAACTTTAACTGAAAAGCTATTGTTGTTTGGTGGCGCCATTCAAACTGCGGGTGCGGTAAAAAGTAATAAGATAAAAAAAC
>Ga0214919_10012142_pt1 | contig 10636 bp, 10 predicted proteins | sample LL1503_MetaG_FD_177994 | JGI IMG/M metagenome (GOLD analysis project Ga0214919, IMG submission 177994) | Freshwater microbial communities from Lake Lanier, Atlanta, Georgia, United States - LL-1503 | ecosystem: Environmental > Aquatic > Freshwater > Lake | place: USA: Georgia | collected... | reverse complement strand
TTGCAACATAGTCCTATGATAAATTATATATAATCCCTTATTAGCAATCAGTATGCCAATGACATTTTGGCCACTAGTCAAGGGGTGTCAAAGGTAAGCAATTGAAGGCAGTTTGGCCATTTTATGGGCCTGGGAATATAAAAATTAACATGAAGGGCCTGAAAAGTGAAAAATGAACGAAAAAATGATACCTTTGCTCGCCTTAAGTACCCCTTAATTTTAAGTGGGATTCATTAAGAAAAATCGGAAAATTTACTACTATGGCAGGTCAATTGAATGAAGTAAGAAATAGGATTAAAAGTACGCAATCTACCCAGCAGCTTACAAAAGCGATGAAAATGGTGAGTGCGGCTAAATTACGTCGTGCACAGGATGCGATTACACAGATGCGTCCTTATACCCGCAAACTACAAGAAATGTTAGGTAATATTTTAAGCAGTTTAGAAGGTGATGTGAATTTAGCTTTGGCGGAAACGCGCCCAGTGAATAATGTTTTACTAATCGTTATTACTTCAGACAGAGGATTGTGCGGTGGTTATAATGCCAACTTGGTAAAATTGGCTAAAACAACGATTACCGAAAAATACCCAAAACAAAAAGTAACCATTTGGAACATTGGGAAAAAAGGATATGAAAGTTTAAGCAAAGCTGGATTTACCACCAATGCTAATTTTAAAGATATATTTTTAAATTTAAATTTTGCAAATGTGCAATTGGCGGCACAAGCAGCGATGGACGCTTTTTCAAACAAAGAGTTTGATGCAATAGAAATTATATACAGCGAGTTTAGAAATGCAGGCACACAAGTATTTACTGCGGAGCAATTTTTACCTGTTCCTAAAATTGTAAAAAAAGAAAATCAGAAAAAAATTGATTTCATTTTTGAGCCACAAAAAGAAGTTTTGGTTGCTGAATTAATGCCGAAAATATTGAACACCCAATTATTCAAAGCGGTACTAGATGCAAACGCAAGTGAGCATGGTGCAAGAATGACAGCGATGGATAAAGCAAGTGAAAACGCAAACGAATTATTGAAATCATTGAAATTATCATACAACCGTGCACGTCAAGCAGCCATTACAACCGAATTAACGGAAATTGTAAGTGGTGCTGCAGCATTAAACGGATAAGAATACCAACCTATTATGGAAATAAGCCAAATCATTCCGCATATTGAAGCCTTAGTTTTTGCAAGTGAAAAAGCACTAAATGCAAATGACATTACTGAGCTTATTAACAACGCTTTTGGATTTTTAGAAGAACGCATTACATTGAGCCAAGTGGAGTCAGCTTTAGAAGGTATTCAAGAAAAATATGCAACGGAATTCTATCCATTTGAATTAAAACAAAGTGGTGGCGGTTGGCAATTCTTAACTAAGCCGAATTTTCATAATACCATTGCACAATTAAACGGAGATAAGTTTTTAAAACGTTTATCAAACGCTGCACTTGAATCATTGGCGATTATTGCTTACAAGCAACCCATCACTAAAGGGGAAGTAGAAGCAATTCGTGGTGTGAATAGCGATTACTCGATACAAAAATTATTAGAGAAAGAATTAATTACCATAAGTGGTCGCAATGAAAATATGCCAGGTAAGCCATTGGTATATTCTACCTCCGTTAATTTCATGGATTATTTCGGTATCAATTCTACCGATGATTTACCAAAAATTAGAGAGGTTTTAGCAGATCAAATTGTGGAAGCAACCGTTGTTAAACCAGAAGATTTTACCGACAATAGTGTATTTAATCAAACCGCTGAATTAGATGCTGCTATTGAAGCTGATGCGGATATGGACACACCTAATGCGGAGGCCGAAACTGGTGATTATAATGCCGATGCAATTGACGCGGAAGATCATGTGGATAATGCACCTGAGCAACCAGAATAGTCAAAGGCCATTCCCTAACAATTTCTCAAATTATCCGGACTGATTTCGTATTAAAACATCAGTTCTAATTGTATCTTCGTAGCATGAAGTCAAGTTTAACTTATGGGCAATTAAAGCAAGCTGCTGAAAAATTTGGCACGCCCTTATATGTATATCATGCAGAAAAGATTGTTTCGCAATATCGAAATTTGATCAGCCATTTTGATATGAATCAAACTCGTTTTTTTTATGCATGTAAAGCACTCACCAATATTCATATTTTACAAGTAGTAAAAAATGCAGGCTGCCCCATTGATTGCAGCTCAATTAATGAAGTTAAGTTGGCCTTGCATGTAGGATTTGATCCAAAAAATATTTTATACACCAGCAATAGTGTATCCTTTGATGAAATTTGCGAAGCCGTTGCTTTGGGCATTAATGTGAATATAGATAGCTTATCCAATTTGGAAAAATTCGGTGCGAAATTTGGAAATACTTATGCTGTAGGCGTTCGCATTCGCCCCAATATTATGGCAGGCGGGAATCTTAAAATTTCAACAGGGCACGATAAAAGTAAATTTGGGATTCCGGTTACACAATTAAAAGAGTTAAAAGCGATTCAATCAAAATACCAAATTAATATTACCACCTTACATATACATACGGGTAGTGAAATTAAAGAAGTAAGTGTGTTTATACAATCAGCCGATGTTTTTGAAAGTTTATTAAGTGAATTCCCAACCGTCCAGGTTTTAGATTTTGGCGGCGGATTCAAAGTACCCTATGCACCGAATGAAAAAGGAACGGATATTGCTTTATTAGGAAGTGAGGTTAATAAAGTAATGAAAAAAATGTCTGAGAAATTTGGACGACCACTCATGGCTTGGTTTGAACCCGGGAAATATTTGGTGAGCGAGTCGGGCTATTTTATTGCACAAGTGAACGTATTAAAGGAGCATGGGGAAATTACATTTGCAGGTATTAATACAGGACTCAATCATTTAATCAGACCTATGTTTTATGATGCTTACCATTATATTGATAATATTAGCCATCCTGATCAACCAACAAAAAAATATGCTGTGGTCGGCAATATTTGCGAAACAGATACTTTTGCCTGGGACCGCCCTATTCCAAACATTACCGAAGGTGATTTTTTAGTTTTTTATAATGCAGGTGCCTATGGCTATGAGATGTCAAGCAATTATAATGCACGCTATAAACCAGCACAGGTTTTATTTGAAAAAGAGGAAGCAAAATTAATTAGCCGAGCAGATGACTTTGCCGACTTATTGCGTTTACAAACTCCCCTGAACCCATAAGCATGATTGAAGTAAAAAACATATCAAAGGCTTTTGAAGGCAGAGTAATTATTGACGATATAAGCGCACAGTTTAAACCTGGTATTTGTAATTTAATTATCGGCACCAGCGGAAGCGGGAAAACGGTTTTAACCAAATGTATTGTTGATTTAATTGCTGCTGACAAAGGACATATCTTCTTTGATGGCGAGGAATTAAATAGCATGACTAAAGAGGAAAGAAAGGAATTAAGAAATAATATAGGCATGCTGTTTCAAGGAAATGCCTTGTTTGATTCAAAAACAGTGGAAGAAAATGTACGTTTCCCATTGGATATGTTTACCAACTTAAGTTTGGATGAAAAAAATAAAAAAGTATTGGAAACTCTAGCAAGGGTGAACCTGCATGGCGTTAATGAAAAATTCCCTGCTGAAATTAGTGGTGGTATGAAAAAAAGAGTTGCACTCGCACGTGCAATTATCATGAAACCAAAATACTTGTTTTGCGATGAGCCCAATTCCGGATTGGATCCACAAACTTCCATGGTGATAGATAAACTAATTCAAGAAATAACCACTGAATTTAATATTACTACTATTGTAGTTACACATGACATGAATAGTGTGATGGAAATTGGTAACCATATTATCTATTTACACCAAGGTAAAAAAGAATGGGAAGGAACCAATGCCGAAATCATTTATAGCCAGAATGAGTTATTAAATAATTTTATATTTGCATCAAAATTTTTACAAGACGCAAAATCAATGCGTATGACCCAACAATAAAATAATATTATGAGAAAAATTATGCTAAGTCTATTGACTATTGTGATAATTGCACAAGTATCTGCACAAAGTTTAGAGGTGAAACCTGATCCGAATACACCCTATTTGAAGGATAAAAACTTGCCCGCTTTCACATTAAACCTCATTGACGGCAGGGAGGTCACCAATAAAACTATTCCTAAGTTTAAATACACCTGTATTATATTCTTTAGTCCAGATTGCTCTCATTGCGAAACTGAGGCCGCTACAATTAATAAATATAAGGACAAATTAAAAAATGTACTTTTCATTTGGGACAGCTATCGCGATATGATCGCGATTCAAGCATTTGCAGCCAAATATGATTTAGTGAGCCAACCCAATGTGCTTATAGGTCGTGACCCTTCTTATGCAATCCCTACCTTTTTTCGACCTAAAATGACCCCTTTTGTGGCATTATATAAAAACAACCAATTGGTGAAAGTGTATGAAAAAGGGGCAGATATTTTTGACTTAATAAAAATAATAGAAAGCAAATAGCTAACTTTGCTGCGTAAAATTATTAAACACTTATTTTAAATAAAAAGATATGAAAATTACAGTCGTAGGTGCAGGTGCCGTGGGTGCTACATGTGCTGATAATATTGCTCGTAAAGAATTAGCAACAGAATTAGTTTTATTAGATATTAAAGAAGGCTTTGCTGAAGGTAAAGCACAGGATATGATGCAGACTGCTGCTTTATTGGGTTTCGATACACGCATTTCTGGATCAACGAATGATTATTCGAAAACCGCAAATTCTGATGTAGTGGTGATTACCTCAGGTTTGCCGCGTAAACCAGGTATGACACGTGAGGAATTAATTGGCACGAACGCTGGTATCGTAAAAGGAGTATGTGAGAATATCTTAAAACACTCCCCTAACACCATCATTATTGTAATTAGTAACCCAATGGATACAATGACTTACTTAGCATTGCAATCCACTGGTTTACCTAAAAATAGAATTATTGGCATGGGCGGTACTTTAGATAGTGCACGATTCAAATACCAATTAAGCACTACTTTAAACTGCAGCCCATCCGACTTAAACGCATTAGTTGTAGGTGGCCACGGAGATACGACTATGATTCCTTTAATTAAGCATGCCACTTGGAATAGCATTCCTGTAACTAAATTCTTAGATGAAGCGCAACAGGAAAAAATCATCAACGATACCATGGTAGGCGGTGCGACACTTACAAAATTATTAGGCACTTCCGCTTGGTATGCACCAGGTGCTGCAGGCGCTGCATTAGTGGAAAGCATTGTACGTGACGAAAAGAAATTATTTACTTGTTGCGTAAGCTTGGATGGCGAATATGGCCAATCAGACATTTGCTTAGGTGTACCTGTCGTGATTGGAAAGAATGGCTGGGAAAAGATTGTTGCCATGGACTTATCTGCAGACGAGCAAGCAGCATTCAACAAAAGCGCAGACGCTGTGCGTAATATGAACGACGTATTGAAAACTTTATAATAGTTCAAGAATTATTCAAAAGCCTTCCTCCAATAACTGGTGGGAGGCTTTTTTATGCGCGGGTAAATAATTGATGAGGCGAGAAATAGGTATTTATGCGCGTATTAATTTATAAAGCATTAACCTTTGCTGCAATCAAATCAGTATTTTGAAGTTGCATGCAATTAAAGTGTCCTTTGGGACAATGATTTGACCCTTGCTTTGCACAAGGTTGACATTTTAAATTAGGTACGATTGCATCATAGCGAGGGCTATCAGAATTTGTAGGATACAATGCAGAAAACTGCAAGGCAGGCGTAGTAGCTCCCCAAATCGTAACCGTTGGTTTATTGAAAGCACAGGCAATATGTAAAAATCCAGTATCATGCGACACAATATAATTTGCCTGCTTCACAAATAGCGCTGATTCATTGATGCGATAAGTCCCGCATGCATTAAAAACGCGATCCCCAAATGCTTGTTTTAACGCCACTCCTACTTCCTTGTCATCGGGACCGCCAATCAAGACTATGGGTAATTTAATGGATGCAATTAATGCGCTTAATTTTTCAAGTGGCATTTTTTTATTAAAATACGAGGCGCCAATCACCAAACCAACATAACCTGATTTAAAATTTTCAGGCAAATCATTGATGACTGATTGGGTATGACTTGGAATAAAATAATCCAACCCCTTTCCATCGTCTACTACGCCCAATGATTTAACAGTATCCATATAACGCTTGGTGATATGTTCTTTTTTGAGTAAATCAATACCTAAAGTAGTGAGAATAATTTTTTGAACGCTCAATTTTTTATAACTAAACGCTTTTACCCCCAAGGCCCGCTTAATACGCCAGGTACGTTGATTGTGATGTAAATCGATCACTGCATCAAAGGACTGCTTTTTTAAAGTCGGAATAACCTCATTGATATCCTGATCCAAATAATGAAAATGATCAATATACGGATTCGACTCAATCACTTCCTTCATGGAAAGTTTGGTCAAAAAATGTATTTCAACCCCAGGGATTTGTTGCTTAACACAACGAATTGCAGGCGTAGTTAATACGATATCACCAATGGACGAAAAACGAATAAATAATAAACGCATATGGGTTTTTAACTAAGGAAGTGGATGGTCGTGTTCCATATAATCCAAATCCTTATGATAAGTTTCCTCTGTAAAGAAATAAGCAATTAAAGTAATCATCATTACGATAGCCCCGGTAAACATGCCACTTTGCAAGATATCCCACCCTAATTTTTTTTGTAAAATATCTAAAAACAAAAAATTAATTAATGGCAATGCACCACGCACCATATTGGGTATGGTCGTTGCAGCAGTCGCGCGTAAATTAGTGCCGAACTGCTCAGCAGCCATCTGATTAAAGATGGCCCAGTACCCTGTACTAAAGCCCAAGAAAGCACATATAATATACATGCGACTATCGTTATTATTGAAAGGGCTAAAAAATAAAACCATGCCAATAATACTTAACATATAAAAAAGCATTAACGCTTTTTTACGGCTTTTGAAATATTGACTTACATACCCAATCAATAAATCACCCGAAGCAATACCAATATAAGCCAACATGATTGACCTTCCTGAATCAATTAAATTAATGCCATACAAGGAACTTGCAAATTTGTTACTGTAGTTAATTAATACCCCAATCACAAACCAGGTAGGAAGTCCAATTAAAATTGCAGTAATATATTTTACAAATCTTTTTTTATTCTTAAAGAACATCAAAAAATTTCCTTTTTCAAATTGGGATAATTTAGCAGATTCAAACATAAACGATTCTGCAACTTTTACGCGCAATACCAAAAGAAAAAATCCAAGTACCCCACCTATTTGATAGCACAAACGCCAATCATTGGTAAACTTAAAAGTGAAATAAGCAAATACAGCACCAAACAAACCAATCCCTGCAACCATCGAAGTACCAATACCTCTTTTGTTTTTTGGAAGCATCTCTGACACTAAAGTAATCCCTGCACCCAACTCCCCTGCCAAACCAATCCCGCCTACAAAACGACAGTACGCATATTGATCTACATTTTGTACAAAGGAGGTTAGGATATTCGCTACTGAGTATAATAAGATGGAACCAAATAAAACTTTTAATCTACCTTTTTTGTCGCCCAACACCCCCCATAATATACCGCCAATTAATAAACCAGACATTTGCCAGTTGATTATATGTGCACTATCCACTATAATCGTTTCCGCAGTAGATCCAATACTCATTACACTGGTTTGCCTAACAATGGTAAACAATAACAAGTCATATACATCTACAAAGTATCCCAAAGCGGCCACAAATACTGGCAATGACAATAGTCCAATTTGTTTATTTGTATTCATGTTTAATAAAATTAATTATTATTACTTTATAATATTTTAAAAATTAAGATTTATTGGAACGATGTGTAATTACATTAATAATTACAGGCAAAGTGGTGACCAAAACAATTCCTAAAACAATCACCTCTAAATGATTTTTTAAATCAAACTGAAATTGATTTAAAATCCAGGATTGTAAAAAATGTCCGGCACATAACATACTCGCTACCCAAGTCAAACAACCAACCACATTAAAATAAACAAACTTTTTTTTATCCATCGCAACAATCCCCGCAACAATCGGCGCAAATGTTCGAACAATTGGTATGAACCTAGCGATTACAATTGCGCGTCCGCCATGTTTATCATAAAACTCCTGCGCTTGCACTAAATATTTCTTCTTAAACAATAAATTATCTTTCCAATCATACATGGCAGGTCCCACCTTTTTACCAATTTGATAGCCCACATAATTACCCAATATGCCCGCTACTGAAATAAAAGCAAAAAGAATACCTAAATTAAGCCACTCACTATCGGTTACAAAAATTTGCGAGGCCAAGGGCACACTATAAATGCCTGCAACAAAAAGTAAACTATCCCCTGGTAAAAAAAAGCCAAAAAATAATCCTGTTTCCGCAAAAACCACAAATAACAACAACCACAGACCCCCATGCTCAATATAAAATTGCGGTTGTAAAAGTTGACTCCAATGGAAAAGTTCAAGTAAAGTAATCATTAAAATATTTTTATGCTTGTGTTGGATTTTCTAATGCACCTTCCCATTTACTGACTACGGTGGTCGCAAGGCTATTGCCTAATACATTGGTGGCTGATCGGAACATATCGCAAAAGTGATCAATAGGTAAAATTAATGCGATACCCTCCGGTGGAATATTAAACATGGCACATGTAGCAGTAACAACGACTAAGGAAGCACGAGGTACTCCCGCAATCCCCTTGCTTGTAAGCATCAACACCAACAACATGGTTAACTGTGTTGCAATATCAATATGAATGCCATAAGCTTGTGCAATTGCTAAACTTGCAAAAGTCATATACATCATGCTGCCATCTAAATTAAAGGAGTAGCCTAATGGCAAAATGAAGGATACAATTTTATCCTTGCAGCCAAACTTTTCTAATTCCTCTGTTAATTTTGGGAACACGGCCTCACTACTCGTTGTACTAAAAGCAATGACGAGTGGCGAGGTGATATGCTTTAATAAAGAGGGTACGCGCCTGCCTAATATGATAAACCCAACCCCTAACAATACCACCCACAAAGTGCCGATACCCAATAAAAAGTACATTAAATATTTACCGTAAAATATAAAAATAGCCAACCCTTTGGTAGCAATCACTGCGGCTATTGCACCAAACACGCCCAAGGGTGCAAAATTCATCACATAGCCTACCATTTTTAAAATAATATGCGAAACTGTTTCCAATGCTTTAATAAATCCTTTAGCCGCATCGCCAATGGCTGCTGCAGCTACACCAAAAAAGATACTGAATATAACTATTTGTAATATTTCATTATTTGCCATTGCCTCAAACATGCTTTTTGGAAATACATGTTCTACAAAATTGATCATGCTAAAAGTTTGCGATTTTCCCATGACATCTTTTGCGCCATTGATATCTGCATTACTTAAATCAATACCCACGCCTGGCTTAAATATATTAACCAATACCAGTCCAATCAACAAACTCATCAAGGAGGCAGTAATAAACCACAACATGGCTTTGCCACCCACACGACCCACCGTTTTTAAATCCCCTAGTTTTGCAATACCCACCACCAAAGTTGTAAACACCAGTGGCGCAATAATCATTTGAACCAATCTTAAAAAGATAGTCGTTAATAACTTAATGTTTTTGGCAAATTTTTCAATGTAAACCGCATCATAATTTTTATTAATGATGTAGCCTAATATTGCGCCCAAAATCATGGCAACAACTATATACAGGGTGAGTTTATTTGATTTTTTCATAGCATTGTTAGTAATGCAATATAAGACTTAAGTCCTAAAAAAAATACCCCCGCCCATGGGTGTATTTTATATAAAAAGGAGGGCGTTTTTGCGAAAAAAGTACTATTTTCCAACCTAAATTGTGTTCAATTACAATTAGCTCAAAAACAACACCTTGTTTTTGAATTGAAAACCGAAACCAATAACTATGAGTTTATTTAGAAAAAAAGATTTGTCCGCCATGTTAGCACAGGCAGATGATGGTGGAAAAGGATTAAAACGCACATTAGGCGCTGGCAATTTGATCGCATTAGGCGTTGGTGCCATTATTGGCGCTGGCTTATTTGTTAGAACCGCTGCGGCTGCAGGACAAGCTGCAGGACCAGCTGTTACATTATCCTTTATTGTCGCAGCCGTTGGTTGTGCTTTTGCTGGATTATGTTATGCTGAGTTTGCTGCGATGATTCCTATTTCAGGAAGTGCTTATGCATATTCTTATGTCACTATGGGTGAAACGGTTGCATGGATAATTGGATGGGCTTTAATTATGGAATATGCATTGGGTGCTGCTACTGTATCCATTGCTTGGAGTGAATATTTAAACAAGCTGCTGGGAGGAGGCATTCCTTATGAATGGAGCCACTCCCCTTTTGAAAGTATGACCGGCGCAGATGGTATTTTACGACATGGTATTATGAACGCGCCCGCATTAGTTATTTTATTATTGTTGACCTTATTATTAATTAAAGGAACACAGGAATCTGCAATTGTAAACGCTGTAATTGTATTTATAAAAGTGGCAATTGTGATTATATTTATTGTTTTGGGATGGCAGTTTATTCGTCCCGAAAACCATACGCCTTA
>Ga0214919_10012141_pt1 | contig 10637 bp, 8 predicted proteins | sample LL1503_MetaG_FD_177994 | JGI IMG/M metagenome (GOLD analysis project Ga0214919, IMG submission 177994) | Freshwater microbial communities from Lake Lanier, Atlanta, Georgia, United States - LL-1503 | ecosystem: Environmental > Aquatic > Freshwater > Lake | place: USA: Georgia | collected 2015-03-15 | reverse complement strand
ATTTGCAACACGCAGAAAAGAAGACAAAGAAGAATTTCCACTTGAAATGCATCTGGTGTCGGCCCCTGGAACATTCGCTCCTTGCATTGCCGCCATCAATTTGCAAGCAAGATCGCCTTGCGTATTTAGAAAACGAGCTTCCATTGAATCAAGTATCTGTGGCCCTAAAAGAATATTACCCTGGATAGCATAGTTGGGTCCCACAAGATGATTCGCATAGGACGAACAACTACTTCCTGTATATGCTGCAGCAACTGACGAAGGTCCATTAAATTTCACAACTCCATATTGGCGGATCGCAGGATTGTTCTGCGCATCATTTACTTGTAATGAATCGATAATTTGCTGTGGTGACAATCCGAGATTCATTAAACTTTGTGCATACAATTGATTCGGTGTTATGTAATAAGCTTGCGAATGAATAACACCAACTCCGGGATGTACATCACTAATTAGGGCACATCCAATTGTATTCCCAATCTGAATGGCATCAATGCAAGATGCGCCTGCACTGCCAACTTCTCCCGTAGCGGTATCGACCGCGCAGATGGAAAATGTATCCTGTGCAGAAAGCGTGGAGAACAATGCAAGTAATAGGATAAATAGAAATTTTTTCATGAGTTAAATTTTGATGTAAATGTAGTTTATCTTTTCAATCAAGCATTTGGAGTGTATCTTTGTTGGCTGAATGCAAAACTTCCTTCCATATTGCAATAGTCTTACTTCTTACTCACGTTGGAAAACGCGTGTGGTAAATATCGGTGGAATTAGAATGGGTGGCGACAATCCAATTCGCTTGCAATCCATGACGACTACAGATACCATGGATACTATTGGAACAGTTGAGCAATCTATTCGAATGATTGATGCTGGCTGTGAATACCTGCGAATTACTGCACCAAGTTTGAAGGAAGCGCAAAACTTAGAAAAAATTAAAAAGGAGTTGCATTCGCGAGGTTATAAAACACCAATTATTGCAGACATTCATTTTACGCCGAATGCCGCCGAACTTGCCGCTCGCATTGTAGAAAAGGTGCGGGTGAATCCGGGAAATTACGCTGATCGGAAAAAATTTGAACACATTGAATATACAGACGCGACCTATGATTCCGAGCTTTTAAGAATTCGTGAACGGTTTTTGCCACTTATAAAAGTTTGTAAAGAATACGGAACCGCTATGCGAATCGGCACTAACCATGGTTCGTTGAGCGATCGGATTTTGAGTCGATACGGAGATACTCCGCTTGGAATGGTGGAATCGGCAATGGAATTTCTACGCATTTGCGAAGATGAAAATTACAAAAATATTGTCTTGTCCATGAAAGCGAGTAATCCGCAAGTAATGGTGCAGGCTTATCGTTTGTTAGTGCAACAGATGATGCAGGCTGGAATGAATTATCCTTTGCATCTTGGTGTGACGGAGGCCGGTGATGGAGAAGACGGAAGAATAAAATCTTCAGTAGGAATTGGGACGTTATTGGAGGATGGATTAGGAGATACGGTTCGCGTGTCATTAACAGAAGATCCTGAACTTGAAATTCCTGTTGCAAAGATGTTGGTTGATCGTTATGTGAATCGCAATTCACACACTTCAATTCCAGCTATTAAAAATGATGCGGGGAAAATTATTCTTCCGTATTCGCCATACGAATACAATCGCCGACACACTGTTGCTGTTAAAAATATTGGCGGTACAAATGTCCCTCGTGTCATTGCTGATTTCGCCGACAAAACTGAAATTACGCCAGCTTCATTTTTTGCAGTTGGAAATAATTATTCTTTTCCGCTCGACAAATGGAATCTAACTGATCAGGCTTGCGATTACATTTATGTTGGGGACCTTGATGTTAATTTTGAAATTCCTGGCACACTTGGAATTATCGTAAATTCAGAAAAATGGAAACTACTGAACAACACAACTCGTTGTTATCCGATTTACTGCGGGAACGAAATATTCACAACAACTAAAAAATCTTCGGATCTAAATTTTGTTGCTGTTGATATCAAAACCCTTTCTGATGAATACATTGTCAAATTAAAAAGTGAAAAAAATATTGTTCTCGTTCTTCACACTTCGAATGAACATGCGATGGCAGAAGCGCGTAGGGCATTCATTTTATTGATGGAAAATAATTGCTCGGCACCTGTTATTATCAAACGTAGTTATAAAGCAATAGAAGAAAATTTATTCCTTCTTTATTCAGCAACAGATCTCGGCGGTTTATTACTCGACGGAATGGGAGATGGGGCATGGATTTCTGCGAAAAATAATTTCAATTTAAAAAACGCAAACTCCACCTCATTCGGAATTCTTCAAGCAACACGAACACGCATTTCAAAAACAGAATATATTTCCTGTCCTTCTTGTGGTCGCACACTTTTCGATTTACAAGAAACAACAAATAAAATTCGTCAACGCACAGAACATTTGAAAGGTGTAAAAATCGGAATTATGGGTTGTATTGTAAATGGACCGGGAGAAATGGCAGATGCGGATTACGGTTACGTGGGTACTGGTGTGGGAAAAATCACATTGTATAAAGGAAAGACTGTTGTACAAAAAAATATTGATGAAAAAGACGCGGTTGATGCGCTAATAAATTTAATTAGAGAGCATGGCGATTGGGTGGAACGACGAGCTTAACATCAAAAAAAAACAAGCTTCGTAATTGAAGCCTGTTTTTTTTATTTTGTAACTATTTATTTCTGAACAGCAACTTTTTTGTCTGCTGTTCACCGTTTGCAATAATGTGCATCAAATACATTCCTGCTCTTCAATACTTTTAAGGTGTGGCAACTTTGCTTAAAGCAAATAAAAACCAGCCTTTGGCCTTTTTGCCGGTTGGGTGGTAGCCAAGTTCGGGACTGTTTTCATATATGGGCATTAATTTTAGTTTAAATGTCGCACTATACACTTGGTTTTTCAAAGCAGGACATTCTTCGTTGGCATTACATTTGTTACGTATTTCTTCTATCGCTGGCAAATGAGAATCGTATTCATGCTCTGGTAAGTTTACTCCAGCTTGATTTGTTGCGTAATTTTGGAATTCAAGAAAACCGTTGCCCCCATCCCCTTCGTGAAAAGTTGGACTAATTAGGGTTAGGGTTTTTGTCTCATCAGGTAAGGGTTTACTTACTTGAACAGGTAAGGGTTTGCTTACTTGAACTGTCTCTTTTTTTGCAATTGAATTAGCAGAGTCCTTTTCCTTTAACGCAAATTCTTTTTCTTTCAAGACCGGTTCTCTTTCTTTAAGTTCAAGTTCTTTTTGCTTAGTGTCATTTTGATTACAGGACAATAAAAATATTGCTGTTGTCAAGATTAAAATTGTTTGTCGCATGTTGAAATGTTTTTTTAATTATTAGATTTAATTAATTCAAAAATAATCACATGATATGTTTAAAAACTATTTGTTTTTGTTTCATTTTAAGTTTCATAATAACTGAAACACAATAATTAATATACTTTTTAATGGCTTCGGCTGCTTTTGTAATTACTGCAATTTTTAAATTTTTAGTTCATCATCGTTACGATCAAAAAGTTGTGCGTTGCCCTTTTTAACTGATAAGAAGGCTAGAAGGTCATCGTGTTTAATGGAGGTTAGGGAATATTCACTTTCTTGAATTTTCAGTCCAATTTGTTCTGCATCTACAGGATTGTATCGTGAGGCAATTTTTGTTTTGTATGTTATAATGAGGGTCATTTGTTTTCAGTTTGCCAAAATATAAAATCAACCTTCTTTATGGGAGTAATCTTTTGTTTCGGTAAATGACTATCAAAATTTTCAATCATTTTCTTGGCATCAGCTGATTTCATGTAATTTTTATACCATGCAAGCAAAGAGTTATAAGCTTCCACGCACTCTTCAATACTTTTATAGTTGTTCTTGAGTTTAATCACACCTCCTTCATTTATTCTTTCTCTCACCTTTGAATCCCAAATTGGTAGCTTCGTATTGACTGTTGCCAATAATTTTGAGGCAAATGAAAGCTCATTTTTATTACCTACATGCTTTAATTGCGTTAATATATAATGGATGTCACCATTGCCTTCAGCATTCGCCTTTTTTAGCAGTTTAAAGTATTTTTTATAAAACTCCGGATCTTTATGCGCATTGTACATTCTATAAAATGTCTTAAACTTCTTTTGAAACGGTTCATCCTTTTCAATGTTTTCAGAACATTTAAAAAGTACCATTATCTCTTTATATTTGTAAAGACTTTTTTCAATTTTCTTCCAGTTTACGGTTTTTTTCATTTTATTATTAAAATTTAATTCTACTAATTTGTATCTGTATAAACTTTTCTCTGGTTGAATTACAAAACCGTCACATGATTTTTTTTAAAAACTATTTGCTTCTGTTTCATATTAAGTATTACAATAATTGAAACATACTTAATTATTAAGAATTGTAAATTTCTTTAACATAATCTTCGCCACAAGCTACCAAACTAAAGGAGGTCTGGTGATGGGGTTTTTTTTAAAATATTAAAACTTATATAAAACTCCAATTTGAAAATTTAATCCTGATGATTTAATTTTTGGGTCAATACCTGCTTATGTGCTTAGCCCATCCGATTTAACCACTCTTTGGGCTGTCATAGGCAATAACACGTCGCTCGACGTAAAGCCCAAATTATAACCTAAAAAGCCCATCAAAAAGATTTTCTCCGTAACTGCAAAACTTGGAATAACTAAAGGAGTTGTAATACAAAAACTCATTTTCAATTGGATTCAAATCTTGCTTATGGTTAAAGAGGCACTTCGTAGTTTAAACTATTATCTATGTAGGTCCAATTGTTACTAGAACTATTGAAATATGCTATTGTAATTTGCTCTTCTTTAATTTCTCCCCCGTAATATAATCGAAATGTAATTGTGAATGAACCAGTAGGAGTACCGGAAAGGTGAAACGTATAAGTTTCACCAGGGGTACTATTTATGGTTTGTGACCAATTAGGAGTGGTGTTATTTGTTATTGTGTTGACATTTCCATATTCATTAATATATTCAATGTCAATATCTGAGTATCCAGTACCCTGGAAAATCGCTTCGTATTTAATTTTTCCCGCAAGTGGGTTTTTTTTACAGGAGACAAATAGGCTGGAAATCAATACAGAAAAGAAGATAATTTTTTTCATTTTATTAAGTTTTTTTATTTTATTAAATTATTTAATATTTACTTAATTACAAATTAATCGTTTGTTTTTTTAAAAAACTATTTGTTTCTGTTTCATCTTAAGTATCATAATAATTAAAACATACTTAATTATTATGAATTGTAAATTGCTTTAGTATAATCTTCGCCATAAGCTACCAAACTAAAGGAGGTGTTTGAAGCAGCCCCATTTTTGTCAGTCGATTAAATTTAGCACTATCGATAAACCGAAGCCTTTATATTTAATTACAATATTATCATCTGCTATCTTTTAAAACTATATGTTAGTGTTTCATCTTATGTTTCATAATAATTGAAGCGCAAATAAACACAAAGCATTGAAAATTTATCCCAACAACTACTTATCTTCAAGCCTTCAAAATAAAGGGTGTTTAGCGCTAAACAAAAACGAATTGGCGATTAATGTGTTTCGGGCCGATTGAAACGCAAACAAAACAAATAAATTGAGCAATTATTGGTTATTTTACTTTTAAATCAATTACTCTTTATGATTCGTCTTATTTTAAGCACGTTTATCTTTCTGCCTTTTGGCTTGTTTTCGCAAATTCTAACTAAAAAGCAAGAAGCCGCTATTAAAAATACCATTGCCTCTCAATTTGGAGCAGCTTTTCATAAAGACCTTAATTTAAATTTAGGGAGAGATAATTTTCAATATTTAAATGGAGATACCTTTTTTAATCCGAATGGCTTTAATTATGTTTTTAAATTAACATCCGATACTTTGTTTCGCCTCGATCACTCCCTTTTTCACGGCGCAGATAATGGCCGTTTTTTATTTACGTATCATAACAATCTATATGCTTTGGGCGGTTATGGTCATTTTACCACTAATAATAATTTAAAACGATTTAATTTCACAAATCAAGAATGGCAATTTGTAAACTGTCAAGGCGCAACTCCTCCATTTATTTTAGGCCCAGCATACATACACGACAAATACTTGTATTCGTTTAACAACTTCAAATGCGGCAACAATATAGTGAAAGACCAAATTGATACCAATGCTTACCGCCTAAACTTAGAAACAAAACAATGGCAACGTGTATACAATTCTTTTCTGCGAAATCATGTAGCAGAAAGGCCTGGGATTTATTATGGAAACGACTACTTATTCTTGATATATAACTTAAATAGTATATTAATTAATCTAAAGTTAAATGCCTTTATTACAATAAATAATGAACAAAACGCTTTTGGATTGGCTAATGTGCTAAAACGAATAAATGGAAATAGCTTATTCTTCGAACCTTTGATTGAGCAAAAAGGCAAAGAAATTATTTTAGATCTTAATCAAATTTGGCAAAGCCATGCCAAGCAAAGTAAGGCCATAAATTGGGAGCTGCAGCTTGCGCAAGAACCTCACAATCCTTATAAAAAAATGTTATTGGCCAGCATTGTGTTTTCTATGGCATTATTGGGGTTGGTAGTTTACTTGCTACAAAAAAAGAAAAAGTTATTGCAATTACCAACTAAGCTCATCCATTCAGAGCTAAATCTTGTTGAATCTAAACAAGATTTAGACCATATCATTGAAAACAATATTTACAAAAAAACAGTTCAAAATTTTTTAAATTTAAATAAGGAAGAACTGAGTTTAGAAGAGTTGGATGAAGCTCTTGAGATTTCGCATTTAACTGATGATTCTCGCAGATTAAGAAGACACCGCATGCTTATTGAATTTCCTGAGGGATTTATTACTCGTACGAAATCAAATGCAGACAAACGCAGTTTTATTTACAACATAAACCTAGCTATTTTAAAGGAGTTCCTACAGAAATAGTAACACGGCTTAGTGCTTGTCGGTTCGTTAACAAATTTGCCTCTTTAAATTTTTTAACGAGAACTGAGCTAACTATTTTTTGCTAATCAAAATCTTAAGAAAAAGATCCGTTTGTTGTATTAACATCAAAAAAAAACAAGCTTCGTAATTGAAGCCTGTTTTTTTTATTTTGTAACTATTTATTTCTGAATTGAAATCTTTTTTGTTTGCTGCTCTCCGTTTGCAATAATGTGCATCAAATACATTCCAGATGATTGTGTGTCTAAACTAATTTGTTTTACAAATCCGGCGTTCACGTTGTTTTCAACTGATGCGTACACAACACGACCTTGCATATCCGTAATTTTAATTGTTAATTCAGCAACGTTTGCATTTACACTAAGTGTAAAGCTTCCGTTATTTGGATTTGGATAAACACTTACTCCGTTAGCAAGTATATTTTCTGCAAGTCCTACACAAGCGTTGACCTGAACATTTACAGAAGCAATTCCTTCACATCCGTTGGCATCGGTATAGGAATAAATTGCTGTTTGCAAACCAACACCTGCAGCAGTTGGGCTCAACGATGAACCTGTTACACCAGGCCCGCTCCATACACCACCTGTTGGTGTGCCTGTCAACGTAACAACTGCATCATCAACACATACTACCACGCTGGATGCGCTTGCTGTTATTGTTGGAGGACCATTTATGGTAACTGCTACTGTATCGGACCCTACACATCCGTTTACATCTGTTACAACTACAATGAATGTTCCTGAAGTGGAAACCGTAATCGTCTGCGTAATACTTGTATTATTCCACAAGTACGTAGAACCTATGTTTCCTGCGTCTAAAATTGCATTGCCGCCGCACTGGATTATATTAGGTCCAAGTGAAACAATTGGAGGAGCATTGAAAACCGCCATAATTGTATCTGAATTTGTACATCCATTTACATCTGTTACCAAAACAGAATAAGTTCCTGAATTAGAAACCGAGATTGTTTGTGAGGTATTGGTATTGCTCCACAAGTAAGTTGAACCTGGGTTGCCTGCATTCAAAATTATTGTCCCCCCACATTGAATAATATCTGCGCCAAGTGCTACTACAGGAAGAGGGTAGATGGTTGCCATTACAGTATCTGAATTTGTACATCCATTTACATCTGTTACCAAAACAGAATATGTTCCTGAATTAGAAACCGAGATTGTCTGCGAAGTTCCTGCATTACTCCACAAATAAGTAGAGCCAATGTTCCCTGCGTTAAAAATTATTATACCATCGCACTGTACTAAGTCAGGACCAAGCGTTACAATTGGAAGCGCATTTACCGTTACAGTCGTACTTGCAATATTTACACAGCCATTAGCGTCTGTTCCTGTTACCATATATGTTGTAGTTGTTGTAGGAATAAAAGAAACAGCGTTAATTACATTATTATCCCAAGTATAAGTTGATGCACCACCACCGGTTAGTGTTACACTACCACCTGTACAAACTGATGCTGATGAACTTGTAGCTGTTACCGTTGGCAATGGATTTATTGTGACGGTAGTTGTAGCTGTATTGACACAACCATTTGCGTCTGTTCCTGTTACTATGTAAGTAGAAGTTGCAGTTGGTACAAAAGAAATAGCGTCAATTACATTATTATCCCAAGTATAAGTTGATGCGCCGCCACCTGAAAGTGTTACGCTATTGCCCGCACAAAGTATTGCCGCTGTAGCATTTGCTGTTACCAATGGAAGTGGGTTAACTGTTATCGTTATTGTATCTACGCTCACACATCCAATTGAACTAGTCCCTGTAACTGTATAAGTTGTATTTGATAAAGGGCTGACAACAATTGTAGAGCCTATAAGATTTCCTGGTTGCCAAGTGTAAGTTGAGGAACCCGAAACACTCATTGTGCTAGAGGCTCCAAGGCAAATGGAAGAAGCAGAAGAAGTTACCGTTAAAACTGGTGGCGGAATTATTGTTATAGCTAAGATTGAAGGTGAACTCGAACCGCAAGCATTGCCAGCTGTAACAGAAACATTACCAGATGAAGATCCTAAATTCACAACAATTGTATTTGTACCTTGACCGCTAACAATTGTAGAGCCCGTTGGTGCAATCCAATTATAAGTAGTTGCAAATGGAACTGGAGGGATAGAAAAGACAAGACCAAGTGCCCCGGCACAAGCTGATATCGGTCCTGTAATAACAGATGGAGTGGCAGGGGGATTGCCTCCTGGCGTATATGTAATTACAACTAAACCATTACCTGAAACCACGCCGCCTGTAGTTGTCCCTGCGGTTACTCCTCCAATATAGCTAGAACCTCCAGCGCCACTTTGCCCGGTCCAATTTGCGCCGTATGCGCCATTCAAACCATTCAAACCACCACCGCCACCTCCTGCTAAAGCAGCTGCACTTCCACCTTGGTTACTCTGCACCTCAAGCCCACCATTACCTCCTTGTGCAAGAGATCCAGGAGAACCATTGTTTAGTGGTGTGTAAGTTGATAGTCCAGCCCCACCTCCAGCTGACTGGCTTCCTCCTGTTGGCAGTGTAGTTGAAGCATAGGGCCAGCCAGCACCGCCTCCGCCGCCATAGTAACCACCACCACCACCACCGCCACTACCTCTACCACAACCCAAAATCCTATTACCACCCGCGCCGCCGCCGCCGCCGCCCACAATAGCCCTATTAGCAACTGATGAACTATTAAGGCGAATATCTGAAGCGCCGCCCCCGACTCCAGCAGTAGCGTTATTGCATCCAGGCTGACTTGATGTTCCGCCGCCGTTGAATCCTGTGGTGCCACCAACATAAATATTTAGAACATCTCCTGGAGTAACAGCTAAATTTCCTGTAGCTACGCCGCCAAGTCCTCCCGATACATTCTGTGCGTTTGACCCTCCTTGCGAGCCTGATACTTGAAGCGCTATGCTAAAAACACAAGAGGGTACTGTAAATGTTTGCACAGCCCCTGTATAATTAAATGTCTGTGTAATTTGTGCAGTTAAAAAGAAAACTGACAAAAAGAAAATTGAAACTACCGCGTAAATTTTTTTCATCTTAATTTTTTATTTATTTTACAATAAGAAAAAATCAATAAAGTTTTTCTTGTTTTATTTTCAATCCGAAATTTACCAAATAAATCTAAGCAAACAAAAAATAAATTACATTTTAACTCATAAAAAAAAGGCTTCATTTACGAAGCCTTTTTTTAAGTACCTATTTATTTCTGAATAGCAATCTTCTCTGTTCTTTGCTCTCCGTTTGCTAAGATGTGCATCAAATACATTCCTGAAGATTGTGTGTCTAAACTGATTTGTTTTACAAAGCCAGCGTTCACATTTTTATCAACAGATGCATACACAACTCGACCTTGCATATCGGTAATTTTAATTGTTAGGGCGCCAACATTTGCATTAACACTTAGTGTGAAGCTTCCGTTATTAGGATTTGGATAAACACTTACTCCGTTTACAAGTATATTTTCTGCAAGTCCTACACATGCGTTGACCTGAACATTTACAGAGGTAATTCCTTCACATCCATTGGCGTCGGTATAGGAATAGATAGCTGTGTGCAAACCAACTCCAGCAGAAGTTGGACTGAACGTTGAACCCGTTACACCTGGACCACTCCATACACCACCTGTTGGCGTGCCCGTCAGTGTTACAACTGCATCTGCAACACACACTACA
>Ga0214919_10012139_pt1 | contig 10638 bp, 6 predicted proteins | sample LL1503_MetaG_FD_177994 | JGI IMG/M metagenome (GOLD analysis project Ga0214919, IMG submission 177994) | Freshwater microbial communities from Lake Lanier, Atlanta, Georgia, United States - LL-1503 | ecosystem: Environmental > Aquatic > Freshwater > Lake | place: USA: Georgia | collected 2015-03-15 | reverse complement strand
TCTGACTCCGCACCGCGCAGCAACAAAGTGCGCGCCGCAATCGCGTCATACGCCTGCCACAGCAAGGCCTCGCCCTGCTGCGCCTGCTCGGGCGTCGTTGCGCCAAAGGCCTGGGCAATCGCCGGGTCGTAGTGCAACGCGTAGGCGGTTTCCCCCTGCGCTGTGCACACCGGCTTGAGCATCGGCTGTGTCAGTGCCAGCCACTGCGCCGGCGTATGCGGCCCAAAGCTGCTAGAAATAGCCCACATGGCGTCAGCGGCTTGTTGAACCGATGCGAAAGTACCGCTCTTGCCCAGGTACTGCCCGATGCGTTGCAGCGCCGCCCATTCGATCACCGGCCCCACGTCGTTGAGCACCAGTCGCCGCACTGTGGCTCCCGCCGTGGGCGCGTAGGCACACAAGAGCATGCCAATCAGGCCACCCATGCTGGTACCCACCCAGTCCAATGTTTGGGGCTTGGTGTGCGCCAGCAACTGCAGCATGTCAGCCACATAGGTGGGCAATTGGTAGCCCTGGGGGTCGACCAAAAAGTCGCTTTTTCCCCGGCCCACCACATCCGGGCACAGCACCCGTACCTGGCCACCAGCGCGCTCCACCAGGGCCTGCGCCAAGACGTCAAAGTCACGCCCCTGGCGGGTCAAGCCATGCACGCACAGCACGGTATGCGCAGCCGCTGGATCGCCCCACTCCCAATAGCCCATGCGGTGGGGAACGGGCGCCGTGCAGTGGACGAATTCAAGTCGAGGAGTATTCATGGCGAAAGCTTGGCGTGGGACTGCAGATTGATAATGCAAGCATCCTAATGGAATCAAACTCGCGTATTTGGAGAAAAACAGCATGCTAAAAGGTAAAACCGCCATCGTTACCGGCTCCACGAGCGGCATTGGCCTGGGCCTGGCCAAAGCATTGGCCGCCCAGGGCGCCAATATTGTGATGAACGGCTTTGGCGATGTGGACGGCCCTATGGCTGAAATCAAGGCCCTCGGCGTCGGCGTCGGCTACCACGGCGCGGACATGAGCAAGCCCACAGAAATTGAAGCCATGGTGCGCCACGCCGAGGCCACTTTTGGTGCAATCGACATACTGGTGAACAACGCAGGCATTCAACACGTGGCGCGCATAGAAAACTTTCCGCCTGAGCGTTGGGACGCCATCATCGCCATCAACCTCAGCAGCGCCTTTCATGCCAGCCGCTTTGCGCTGCCGGGCATGCTCTCACGCAACTGGGGGCGCATTTTGAACGTGGCCTCGGTGCACGGACTGGTGGGTTCGTCTGAAAAATCCGCCTATGTGGCGGCTAAGCATGGCCTGGTTGGCCTCACTAAGGTCACCGCGCTGGAAAACGCCACCACCGGCGTCACCTGCAACGCCATTTGCCCGGGCTGGGTGCTCACGCCGCTGGTGCAAAAGCAGGTGGACGCCAAAGCCGCCGCTTTGGGCGTGTCCAATGCCGAGGCCACCGCCTTGCTACTGAGCGAAAAAGAGCCCTCGCTGCAATTCACCACGCCCGAAGAACTCGGTGCCTTGGCCATCTTTTTGTGCTCTGTGGCCGGCAACAATGTACGCGGCGTGGCCTGGAACATGGACGGCGGCTGGGCCGCCCAGTAAGGGCCAAGGCCCCATTGCATCAGCGGGTCAACAAAACCACGGCCCGCGCCTCGATCGCCAACCCCTGGCCCACCGGGCCCATTTTTTCGGCGGTCTTGGCTTTTACATTGACCTGGTCCAAACCCACCGACAGCGCCCGGGCGATGTTTGCACGCATGGCGCCGATATAAGGCGCCAGTTTGGGCGCCTGCGCGACCACGGTGCTGTCCACGTTGCCAATCGCAAATCCTTGGGCCCTCACCCGGCGCGCCGCCTCTTGCAGCAAAACGGCCGAATCGGCACCCTTGAACGCCTCGTCCGTGTCCGGAAAGTGCGTGCCGATATCGCCCATGGCGGCGGCGCCCAACAGCGCATCGGTGATGGCGTGCAGCAATGCGTCGGCGTCCGAATGGCCCAGCAAACCCTTGGTGTGGGAGATTTCCACTCCGCCCAATATGAGTTTGCGGTCATCCACCAGCGCGTGAATGTCCCAGCCCTCGCCAATGCGGATGTTTGTCATAGATTGGGGCCTTTCGGAATATTGCTTCGGTGTTCCGGCTGGTCGAATATTGAATCACCCAGCCAATTCAATGCTGACCCAGGGCGGACAGTCGCTTTGGTATTGCGCACTTTCGATAAGTTTACCCATCAACAGCTTTGCCGATCTCCTTTTTTGCTTGTCGCCAGGACAATGGGGTACAGGGCCTGAGCCGTCACGCAATGGCCCTGGCTGGCTTCACCGGGGCGGATTCATAGTGAAACTGGAAAGAAAGGCTGGAACGGCGCTTAGGCGCGTGCGGCGCGCAAACTTTTATGTGCCGCGGCGGCGATGCTGGCTGCGTTGACACCGAAGAAGGCGCGCAGCGCGGCACGGGTGTCACTGCGACCAAAGCCGTCCGTACCCAAACTGGTGTAGCTGCGGTTTTTCGGCACATAGGCACGCACCGACTCCGGCACGGCGCGCACATAGTCCGTGGCCGCAATGATGGGGCCGGCACTTTCCTGGAGCAGCAGGGCTAAGTAGGGAGTGGCTTGTGTCGAAGCGTCTAGACCACCGATGCACGCCTGGCCTTCGCGTGCCAACTGACTCCAGCTGGTCACGCTGAACACGGTCGAGGAAATACCCTCCATGGCAAGCTGCTCTGCGGCCTTTATCACCTCGGTCAGAATCGCACCTGAGCCCATAAGGGTCACCTCGGCGGGCTCCTGCGCCACGGCGGCAGCGGTAGGCACGCCGGGGTATTTGGCAAAGCGGTAGCCGCCCTTGATCACGCCTTCCACCGCGTCTTCTGGAAGGTTGGGTTGGGCATAGTTCTCATTCATGGCGGTGATGTAGTAGAAAACGTCTTGCTGCTCTTGCATCATCTCGCGCATGCCTCGGTCCACAATCAACGCAAGCTCGCCGGCGAAGGCCGGGTCATAAGCCTTGCAGTTGGGAATGGTGGCGGCCATCACATGGCTGGTGCCGTCTTGGTGCTGCAAGCCTTCGCCACCCAGTGTCGTGCGGCCGGAGGTGGCGCCAATCAGGAAACCACGGGCTCGCTGGTCTGCTGCCGCCCAGATCTGGTCGCCCACGCGCTGAAAACCGAACATGGAGTAATAGATGTAGAAGGGCAACATAGCCATACCGTGCACGCTGTAACTGGTACTGGCAGCGGTCCAACTGGACATAGCGCCGGCTTCCGAAATGCCCTCTTCCAGAATCTGCCCGTCTTTAGCCTCGCGGTAGCTCAGCACCGAACCAATGTCTTCCGGGGCATAGCGCTGACCGACGCTCGAATAAATGCCTACCTGCTTGAACAAATTGGCCATGCCAAAAGTGCGCGCTTCATCGGCCACGATAGGAACAATGCGTTGCCCCAATACCGGGTCCTTTAACAAGTTCCCCAGCAAGCGCACAAATGCCATGGTGGTGCTCATCTCCTTGCCTTCGGCCTTCAAGGCAAATTGCCCATAGGAAGACAGTGCCGGTACGGGCACGGGTTCGCACTGCGTGTAGCGCTTGGGCAAGAAACCGCCCAGGGCCTTGCGCTTCTCATGCATGTAGACCATCTCGGCGCTACCGGCTGGTGGCCGATAGAAATCGATTGCGGTTACCTGGGCATCGCTCAAAGGCAACTGAAAGCGGTCGCGAAAGGCAATCAAATCGGTTTCGTCAAACTTCTTGTGGCTGTGCGTAGTCATCTTGCCCTGACCAGCGCTGCCCATCCCGTAGCCCTTCTTGGTATGGGCCAAAATGACCGTGGGCTGGCCCTGGTGCTTGAGGGCTGCGGCATAGGCGGTATAGATTTTCACCAGGTCATGGCCGCCGCGCTTGAGCTGGTCAATCTGCTCGTCCGTCATACCTTGTGCCAGGGCCGCCAATTCGGGGTTCTGTCCAAAGAAAGAATCGCGGTTAAAGCGACCATCCTTCGCAGCAAAGGTCTGCATTTGTCCGTCCACGGTGTTGGCAAAGGCTTTCTTCAAAGCACCATGGCTGTCACGCGCAAACAGTCCGTCCCAGTCACTACCCCAGACCAGCTTGATGACATTCCAACCGGCGCCGGCGAACAGCTGCTCCAGTTCGTCAATGATGCGGCCATTGCCGCGCACCGGTCCGTCCAGGCGCTGCAAATTACAGTTCACGACCCATACCAAGTTGTCCAGACCCTCCCTGGCGGCCAGAGTGAGCGCACTCATGCTCTCGGGCTCGTCCATCTCGCCGTCGCCAAACACACCCCACACCTTGCGCTCGGTGCAGTCCAGCAACTTGCGGTCCGTGAGGTAGTGCATGAAGCGCGCGTGGTAGATCGAGCTAATCGGGCCGATGCCCATGGAGCCGGTCGGGAACTGCCAGAAGTCGGGCATCAGGTAGGGATGCGGGTAGCTGCACAATCCCTGTGCACCTTCTCCAGTGAGTTGCAGGGGCGACGTCAACTCCTGGCGATAAAGTGCGAGGTCAGCTTCCGAGAGGCGTCCCTCCAAATAGGCGCGCGCATACACGCCGGGCGCGCTGTGCGGCTGGAAAAAGACCAGGTCGCCCAAATTGGTTTTGCCATTTCCTTCGCTACGGGCATGGAAGAAATGGTTGAAGCCCACCTCAAACAAATCGGCGGCACTCGCATAGCTGGCAATGTGGCCACCCAACTCGCCGTAGGCCTGGTTGGCACGTACCACCATGGCCAGGGCGTTCCAGCGCATGAGCGAGGCCAGGCGCTCTTCTAGGGCAAGATCGCCCGGAAAGACGGGCTGTTGGTCTACCGCGATGGTGTTGACATAAGGCGTCTTGAGCGAAGGCTTCCAGGCAATGGCGGGGTCACGCCCCATTTCACTGAGCATGTTAAGCACTTCACGCGCGCGCTCCGGTCCGGCGGACTGGAGCAGGGATTGCAGCGCATCGCGCCATTCCTGCGTCTCCAGGGGGTCGCTGTCGATGGGGCAGGCGCCGTCGTTCTGTTCAATCTGGGATGGCATAAAACGCTCACTAAGAAGTAGGGTTCAGTGAACGAAACTGTAGAATCCAATGGCTGGTATATGTAGCTCTATTTTCGAAAAAAAACGGGTTTTACAGCACGTTGTGCTGCTGAAGGAGACTAAAGAAGCATGTCCGACTTAGACAATACCGATCGCAAGATTCTCAACGCCTTGCAGGCGGACTCCAGCATTTCCAATGTCGAGCTGGCGCGCCGGGTACATCTCTCACCCTCGCCCTGCCTGGCGCGGGTGCGCAGACTCGAAGCCCAAGGGTTGATCCGCAGCTATGTGGCTTTGCTCGATCCACAGCAATTGGGCCTGCATTTGAACGTGTTCATCTCCATCAGCCTCAAGCAACAGAGTCGCAAGGCCTTACAAGCCTTTGAGGATCGCATCTGCACACGCGACGAGGTCATGGAGTGCTACCTCATGACGGGTGAATCGGATTACCTCATTCGCGTAGCCGTCGCAGACATGCCCTCACTGGAGCGCTTTATTTTGGAACATCTCTCACCCATAGCGCAGGTGGAAAAAATACGCTCCAGCTTTGCCCTAAAACAAGTGCGGTACAAAACCGCCCTGCCACTGGGCACGTAGATCACCAAAAAAAGAGGCGCCCGAGATCCTTGTGCAACAAGACGGCATCCGGCGCTGACAAGGCGCCGATGATCGACACCGTGGTGCGTGAAGCTTCAGCTGCTTAGCACCGCCTGCGCCAGCGCAAAGTCTGCCGGGTAGGTCACCTTGAAGTTGTGGGCGCTGCCCGGCACCAGCAGCGGCTGCAGACCCGCCATTTCCAGTGCGCTGGCCTCGTCGGTAACGCCGGCAAAGCCCGATGCCGCTTGTGCCGACAGCGCGTCTTGCAGCATTCCCAGACGGAACATTTGGGGCGTCTGCGCCAGCCATTTGCCCTCGCGCGGCACGGTGGCGAGCACGCGGCCCGCTTGCGCTTGCTTAAGGGTGTCTGGCAGGGGCAGCGCCAGCAGGCCCCCCACCGGGTCATTCGTGCAGGCGTCGATCAGGGCGTCCACCAGTGCCGGCGTGATTAGGCAGCGTGCCGCGTCGTGCACCAGCACCCAGTCTTGGTCGCGCGCGCCGGATTCACGCAAGGCCTGCAGACCGTTGAATACGCTGTGCGCCCGGCTTGCGCCGCCGCAAAACGCGCGGGTGAAGCGCTCGGGCCAGGCGGCGCCCTCGGGCCAAACAAAGTCGTCGCCCTTGGACAGCACTACCAAGCCCGCCGTCAGGCGCGCTACCCCCGCCAACGCCCACAAGGTGTGCATCACCATGGGCTGACCGGCCACGCTTTGATACTGCTTGGGCTGCGCCGTGCCCGCGCGGCTGCCCGCGCCCGCGCAAGGCACCAGCGCGAAGTAGCGCGGCGGGGCGGGGCTGGCTGTGGCGCTGTAAGGAGCGTTGGGAATGGGGCGTGCTTGGGGCATTGAAAAGGCGGGCCACACCGGCGTGTGACGATCAGATGGAACGGGCCATTCTAAAATCAGCATCCGTACCTGTTTTTTCACCTCCGCACACCCCCTCCCGGGGCAGACGGGGGTTTTTGTATTTGTAGCCCTTCATGACCCTTCCCGCGACCCTGCTTGCCAATCTCCCGACGCTGACCCCTGGCAAACGCTTCACGCTGCCGCGCCCCGTCGGCTCTGCCGACGCGGTGCTGATGGCCCAACTGGCGCGGCGCGACAAATCCGCAGGCCGCATGACGGCGATCATCACCGCAGACGCAGCGGACGCGCAGCGATTGATGGACGAGATGGTGTTTTTTGCCCCCGAGCTGCGCTGCACCGTGTTTCCAGACTGGGAGACCCTGCCCTACGACACGTTTTCGCCCCACCAAGACCTGATCAGCGAACGCCTGGCCACGCTGTGGCGCATCAGCCAGCGCGACCACGAACAAGGCGCCGACGTGGTGCTCATGCCGGCCACCACCGCGCTGTACCGGCTCGCGCCCCCGGCCTTTTTGGCCGGTTACACCTTTGAATTCACCGTCAAGCAAAAACTCGACGAGACCAAGCTCAAAGCCCAGCTCACACTGGCGGGCTACAGCCACGTGACGCAAGTGGTCAGCCCCGGCGAATACGCGGTGCGCGGCGGCCTGATTGATTTGTTTCCCATGGGCTCGCTGGTACCTTTTCGAGTGGATTTGTTTGACAACGAGATTGACAGCATTCGCACCTTCGATCCCGACAGCCAGCGCAGCCTGTACCCGGTGCCCGAGGTGCGTTTGTTGCCCGGGCGCGAGTTCCCGATGGACGAGGCGGCGCGCGCCAAGTTCCGCAGCCGCTGGCGCGAACTTCTCGAAGGCGACCCAACCAAGAGCCGTATCTACAAAGACATGGGCGCCGGCGTAGCCACGGCCGGCATCGAGTACTACCTGCCGCTGTTTTTTGACGCCACCGCCACGGTGTTTGACTACCTGGGCACACAAGCCACGGTGGTGCTGCATGGCGACCTGGAGCCGTCCTTCCAGCGCTTTTGGCAAGACACCAAAGACCGCTACCGCCTGGTGCAAGGCGATCCCGAGCGCCCGGTGCTGCCGCCCGAGACCTTGTTTTTGGGCATTGAGCAGTTTTATGCTGCCTCCCGCGACTACGCCCAACTCGCCATTCGCCCGGTAGCGGCCGAGCCCGGCGCGGTTAGCGCCTATGCCGAATTTGACGCCATGCCCGGCGTGGCGGCAGTGCGCGGGGTGGAAGATCCGCTGCTGCAGCTCAAGTCCCATTTGGCCAATACCGCGCACCGCGTGCTGGTGCTGGCCGAGAGCCAAGGGCGCCAAACCAGCTTGCTCGACTTTTTGCACGCCAGCCACCTGCGCCCACCAGCGTTTGACAGCTTGGCCGAGTTTTTGGCCAGCACCGAGCCGCTGGGCATCGCCACCGCCGCTTTGAGTGTGGGCTTTCGCTGGCTGGCGCATGGCGTGGATTTGGTGACCGAGACCGAGCTATTTGCTGCAGGCCCCACCACGCGCCGGCGCAAAAAGCAGGAACAGGTGAGCGATGTTGAGGCGCTGATCAAAGACCTGAGCGAGCTAAAAATTGGTGACCCGGTGGTCCATTCGGCCCATGGTATTGGCCGTTACACCGGGCTGGCGCACCTGGACCTGGGCAATAAAAATGCTCAGGGCGAGTCTGAATTGCAAGAATTTCTGCACCTGGAATACGCCGACAAGGCCACTTTGTATGTGCCGGTAAGCCAGTTGCAGCTCATTAGCCGCTACACCGGCGTGAGCGCCGACGAGGCGCCCTTGCACCGCCTGGGTTCGGGCCAGTGGGAAAAAGCCAAACGCCGCGCCGCCGAGCAAGTGCGCGACGCTGCAGCCGAGCTGCTCAATATCTACGCCCGCCGGGCGGCACGTGAGGGCCACGCCTTCCGCTACTCGCCCACCGACTACGAAACCTTTGCCAACGACTTTGGCTTTGAAGAAACACCGGACCAAAAAGCCGCCATCCACGCCGTCATCCAGGACATGATCAGTCCGCGCCCCATGGACCGGCTGGTCTGCGGCGACGTGGGCTTTGGCAAGACTGAAGTGGCCTTGCGCGCCGCTTTTATTGCGATTACCGGCGGCAAGCAAGTCGCACTCTTGGCACCCACCACGCTGCTGGCCGAACAGCATTACCAGACACTGATTGACCGCTTTGGAAAATGGCCGGTCAAGGTGGCGGAGATGAGCCGCTTTCGCAGCGGCAAAGAGATCACCGCGGCGCTCAAGGGCGTGGCCGACGGCACCATCGACATCGTGGTCGGCACGCACAAGCTGCTGAGCCAGGACACGCATTTCAAAAACCTGGGCCTCTTGATCATTGACGAGGAACACCGCTTTGGCGTGCGCCACAAAGAGGCCATGAAGGCCTTGCGCGCCGAGGTGGATGTGCTCACACTGACCGCCACGCCAATTCCCCGCACCCTGGGCATGGCGCTAGAGGGCCTGCGCGACCTGAGCGTGATTGCCACCGCGCCGCAGCGCCGTCTGGCCATCAAAACCTTTGTCCGCACCGAAGACAACGGCGTGATCCGCGAGGCGGTGCTGCGCGAGCTCAAGCGTGGCGGCCAGGTCTACTTTTTGCACAACGAGGTGGACACGATTGAGAACCGCCGCGCCAGACTCGAAGAGCTGCTGCCCGAAGCGCGCATTGCCGTGGCCCACGGCCAGATGCCCGAGCGCCAACTCGAGAGCGTGATGCGCGACTTTATTGCCCAGCGCTACAACCTGCTCTTGTGTTCCACGATTATTGAGACCGGCATTGACGTGCCCACCGCCAACACCATTGTGATGAGCCGCGCCGACAAGTTTGGACTGGCACAGCTGCACCAACTGCGCGGGCGCGTGGGCCGCAGCCACCACCAGGCCTATGCGTACTTGATGGTGCCCGACCTGGAAGGCCTGACCAAGCAAGCTCAGCAGCGCCTGGACGCCATCCAGCAGATGGAAGAACTCGGCAGTGGCTTCTATTTGGCCATGCACGACCTGGAGATTCGCGGCGCGGGCGAAGTGCTGGGCGAAAGCCAGAGCGGCAATATGCTGGAGGTGGGCTTTCAGCTCTACAACGAAATGCTGTCTGAGGCGGTGCGCTGTTTGAAAGCCGGTATAGAGCCAGACTTGCTGAGCCCGCTCAACGTAACCACCGAGATCAACCTGCACGCCCCGGCGCTCTTGCCCGACGACTTTTGCGGCGACGTGCATCTGCGCCTGTCGTTTTACAAAAAGTTTGCCACCGCCAAAAGCACCGAACAGATCGACACGCTGCTCGAGGAAATTGTGGACCGCTTCGGCAAGCTGCCGCCACAGGCGCAAACCCTGGTGGACGTGCACCGCCTGCGCGTGATCGCCAAGCCCTACGGCGTGATCAAGGTGGACGCAGCGCCTGGTGTGATCAGCATCACCTTCAAGAAAAATGCGCCGATTGAACCGATGAAGATCATCGGCCTGATCCAGAAGAACAAGCACATCAAACTGGTGGGCAACGAGAAGCTGCGTATTGAGCGCGAGTTGCCTGAAGTGAAAGACCGCACGCAGATGGTGCGCGACCTCTTGCGCAGCCTGGGGCAACCGCTGGCCGAGGCCGCCGTCGCCTGATCCGCCGCACACCTATGAACCTGAGCAAAGACCAAGCCATGCAAGCACTTTCCCCCTCCCCCGGTCTCGCCCTTCAAGGCTTCACCGCCCCCTTGCGCCTCTCCGACTTCAAGCTCATTGCCTTTGACATGGACTCCACGCTGATCAATATCGAGTGCGTGGACGAGATCGCTGACGCCGCCGGGCGCAAGGCCGAAGTGGCCGCCATCACCGAGGCCGCTATGCGTGGCGAGATAGCCGACTACAAAGAAAGCCTGCGCCAGCGCGTGCGCCTGCTGGCCGGCGTGACGGTGGGCCACATGCAGCAGGTGCTCGACCACCGCCTGCAACTCAACCCCGGCGCCGCCGAACTGGTGCGCGCCTGTCAGGCGGCGGGTCTCAAAACCCTTTTGGTCAGCGGCGGGTTTACGTTTTTTACCGACTATGTGCGCGACCGCCTGCGCATCGACTGGACGCGCTCCAACGTACTCGAAGTCGCCAACGGCCTGCTCACCGGGCGCATGGTG
>Ga0214919_10012138_pt1 | contig 10638 bp, 10 predicted proteins | sample LL1503_MetaG_FD_177994 | JGI IMG/M metagenome (GOLD analysis project Ga0214919, IMG submission 177994) | Freshwater microbial communities from Lake Lanier, Atlanta, Georgia, United States - LL-1503 | ecosystem: Environmental > Aquatic > Freshwater > Lake | place: USA: Georgia | collected... | reverse complement strand
TTGACATCGCATTAATGATCAAGATTCCAGCCAATGCAAATCCTCTGAGCACATCAAGGACTTGAATTCGCTCTTGAGTCTCTAAATTTCTTTCACTTTGCATCTTTAGATTATATGAGAAGAGTTATCTTATTTAGCCAGATGATTTGGATCTATTTCTTTTTGCCGATTCTAATTATCGAAAGAAGTAGAATAATTACAATTATCAGGCTCGGATAGGTAATCCATCGAGGCCCATCTGCAACCATCGAGATCAATCCACTTGCACCTGCAAGAGTGATGAGAAAATTTCGCCAAAAGTCTAGGGAATATACCCTTTTTTCAGAGCTAGAGAACTCTGACTGACCTGAACTTTCCATGTAAATGCCTCTCTTTCATGCAGCGAAATATTACAAGAAGAGTCGCCTTAAGATCCAGATTTTTACTGCAGTTCTTCTTGGGGAGCTAGTGTAGAAAAAGGGTGTGATTCTTAGATAGTTGAAACTTGCTTGGTAGCTCTAGCTAACCACTGCGGATTAATGTCGACCCCCCAACCAGGACCAGAGGGAATTGTTACCTTTCCATCTTCAATCTTAAATGGATCTCCGAGAAAGAGGTTTTCTTGCCAAGGATAGTAGTCAAGTCCCTCAATCGAATACTCTAAATATTTTCCAGGCATCTCAAGCGCACCGAGTAAGTGCATGGTGCAAATTGTTACAAGTGAGAGGTTTGCACTGTGTGGAGTGGTTGGCAATCCTGCACTGGCAGCCATTTCTGCAACCTTTAAAGTTCGCCAGATTCCACCGAGGTACATCACATCTGGTTGGACAATATCGACTGCTCGCATGTCAATCATCCGCCTCCAAATCGCCAGATCCCAATCTTGTTCACCGCCAGTTACATCAAGAGATAATGCATCAGTTACCTGCTTGGTCTCCTCGAGTTCCCAATATTTGCAGGGTTCTTCAAAATGGCTAATTCCCTCAGCCTCAAGCAAATTACCAACTTCAATTGCTCGCTTAGGTGAGAAACCACTATTTCCATCAACTAGTTTTGCAATTCCATCGCCTAAAGCTCGTGCAACGACAGGAACAACTTCTTCAGTGCGTCCAGGCCATTCATCAACATCGTGTCCGCACTCAGCGCCAACACGCCATTTAAAGGCATCAAAGCCAAATTCGTCTCGCAATTTTAAAAATCTAGCAGCTTCATCTTGTGGTGTTATATCGCGTTTCATTGAGGATGCATACGCCCGCAATTTTTGAACTTTGCCACCTAGCAGTTCGACGACTGGTTTTGATTCTGCTTTCCCGCGAATATCCCAAAGCGCCGTATCCAATCCAGCAATTGCTCGACAGCGGTAACTTCCGGGAAACTTATGTTCCTTGTCTTCCACTCGTAGCACTAGTGCGCCAATATCTGAGGCATCTTGTCCAAGAACCCATGGAGCAATTTGCCGATGAAAAATTTGTGCAGTTATATCTGCGTTATAGGTTGATGTTTGGCCCCAGCCAATCTGCCCATCAGAAGTAACTGCTTTTACAAAACAAACATATTGGTCTGTGTAAGTCTCAAGCTCTTGAATACTACCAAAACGCATTATGCGCCCTTTACAAATACTGGCACTGATTTTAAAGTGAGTTGAACAGCAGATCCAATTCCTAAATTTGTGGCATCATGGCTTGGAATTTGGGTACGAACACGAGAGCCGTCTGATAAGTCGATTGTGACACGACAAGTGGCACCTAGAAAACTAATAGCAAATATTTTTGCATTTCCAGACGTGCTTGCTTCAACTTTAAAACATTCAGGACGTATGAGTGCTAATCCGGCTCCGCTCGTAATTGAACCTGCCACTGTCGGAACCTTTACCCCGAGCACCTCTGCAGAGCCGTCAGAAACTACTGCCGGAAGCGGATTAGTAATTCCAACAAATTCTGCAACAAATGAAGTCCGTGGGCGCTCATACAATTCAGACGGAGCAGCTATATGTTCTAAAACTCCACCACGCATCACTCCAACTCTATCGGCAATTCCGAGTGCTTCTTCTTGATCGTGGGTTACAAACAACGTAGTAGTTCCGACTTCAATTTGAATGCGACGGATTTCTTCACGAAGTTGTGTTCGTACTTTTGCATCTAAGGCAGAAAGGGGCTCATCAAGTAATAAGACCTTCGGTTCTATCGCAAGAGCGCGGGCGAGTGCAATACGTTGTTGCTGTCCACCTGACATTTGATGTGGCAAATGATTTACATGTGTCGAAAGACCTACCAATTCCAAAAGTTTAGAAGCACGTGCGACTCTCTCAGAACTTGATGTGCGATGCGCCTTCATCCGTAACCCATATTCGACATTTTCACGGGCAGTCATATGCGGAAATAGGCTGTATGCCTGGAAAACCATCCCCATATTTCGCTTGTTCGGTGCGAGAAAAGTAATATCTTTGGAGTCAACAAGAATGTTTCCCGAATCCAAATCTTGAAGACCAGCAAGAGCACGCAACGCAGTTGTCTTGCCACACCCGGAAGGCCCAAGTAAAGCGACTAATTCACCTTGAGCAATATCAAGGCTGAACCCATCTAATGCACGCACCTTCCCAAAATGTTTGGAGAGACTCACCAATTGTACGTAGGCATTAGTGCTCATATCCGCCATCCTTTCCGATCAAGCGATATCTGCATCAAGGATAGCTCCACGACGCTTAGTTGTAGGAATAGCAAATAAAATTGCAAAGACAAATAAAAGAGCAGCAAGAGACACGGCGACTGCTATTTTTCCATCTTCTCGACCGAGCAAATAAATAACTACCTGCAGAGTGTCATAACTGAGCAAGGAGGAAATTGTAAATTCACCGAGAACAAGTGCAAGTGAGATAACAACACCAGACATTATTCCTGAGCGAATTGTCGGCATCACAATTCCGAAAATTGCTCTCATGGAGGAAGCACCTAGTGTTCGAGCTGCTTCAGCAAGGGTTGCAACATCGACTAAATCAAGCGATGCAGAGAGTGAGCGGTAGGTGTAAGGCAAGATCAACATCGAGTAAACGCCAGCAAGAGAGATGGGAGACTCTGTGATGTTGATTGAAATCCATCTGTATAGAGGGGCTATTCCCACAACAATGACGATTCCTGGTATAGCCAGAGGCAACAGACAAATGAGTTCAAGTGGTCGGCGCAACTCAGGTAGACGCAAATGAACCCAAATTACAGTAGGTACAACCAGTAAGAAGATAAGTAGCATCACAATAATCGCAATTGCAAAAGAAACCGTTATAGACGAAGTCAAATCTTCTTGGTTTCCAATAGCCTTCCAAGCTCGCAGGGTACGGCCACCTTGACCGCCCAGCGGTTTCGTGCTGAAATCCAACATTCCATAGAGCGGTGCCGCCAAGTAAAGCGCTGTCAAAGCGATGATGAAAACCCTAAAGACGCGGGATGGGATTCCTAGTTTCATCTATTGCTCCCACTTACTTACGCGCTTACGTAATAGAGAGTAAAGCGCCATTACAAGGATTACAATCAAAACCATATACAAAGATAGCGTTTTTGCTAGCGGTGCACTTGCACCACCAGTTTCACTAGATAGCGCACTGCCAATATCAAGCGGCGTAATAATTGTCCCCTGGCTAATCAGAGCTGCGGCTGTTGCATAGGCAGAAAAAGAATTAACGAAAAGCAGAAGTAGCCCACCCAAAAATGATGGAAAGAGAATTGGGAAACCGATTCGAAACCAATAATCTTTAGCGGATCCGCCGAGACTCTCGGAAGCCTCACGCCACTGTGGTTTGAGATTCTCTACCGCTGGTAGAAAAACAATAAACATCAAAGGAATCTGGAAGAAAGTGTAAACAACTCCCAGCCCGAATAACCCATAGAGCCACTCGGGAGATGCTAAGAAATTGGTCTCAGAAACTCTTCGTGCAAGTGTCGTGACAAATCCATTGAAACCAAATGTTGCAAAGAAAGCAAATGCCAGCATAACGCCACCGAATTGGGCAAGCACTCCACCCACTGCCAGCACAAATCTGCGGGCAAGACCATCAGGTTTGCCGGTAGAAATCGCCCATGCAAAAAGCGCGCCGAGGATTCCACCAGCAATCGAAGTCCAAAAAGAAATTTGAAGTGAGTGTACAAAAGGAATTCTGTGGCCATCATCTTGAATGGTTTCGGTTATATATTTTAGAGAAAACTTCCCCTCATCGCTAAAGAATGCGCCGTAGACAACATTAATCGTTGGCCAAATGAGGAATAGTCCTGCAACAACTAGAAAGGGAAGCACACCAAGGTAGTCTTTTTTGTTACGCCAGAACCGAGAGCCGGTCCCCGTCTGGGAACCGGCTCTCGTGATCTGACTATTGTCCATAGGTATAACTGTAGTGTTCGCTAATTGATTTTTAGCGAGTTCCTACAGCTGCAGCCCAGTTTGCAGTCAAGTAAGTAACTGCTGCTGCTTGCTGATCAACAGAAGCACCAGCTGCAACAGATGTGCCAGAACCAATTACAGCAATCGCATCATTGCTTGCAGTCTTGTTCTTGATCATCCATGGCCATAGAACTGGGCTTGCGCCACCCTTGCCCCATGAATTCCCACCTTCTGCTGAAAGTACATATTCCATCCATAGGCGCCCACACGCTGGGTGTGGAGCCCACTTAGAAACACCTACATTGTAGAAAGAACCAACAGCAGCGTTGGCTGGGATGTATGTCTTCCATACTTTTCCAACTGCCTTGAATTTATCTATGACGGCCTTATGGTTATAAGTCCAGTCAAAAACAACGCGTGTCTGACCTGATTCAATGGTTGCAGGTGTTGGGTCAACGTTGATGAAGTTTCCGGTGTCCTTAAGTTTCTTAAACCAAGCAACTCCCTTTGAAACATCATCAAATGATCCACCGTTAACTATTGATGTCATGAATACACCATTGAGTCCTGCTGATGCTTTGGTTGGATCACCATTGAGGGCCACAACACCCTTAAACTTTGGATCAAGCAAATCATCAAGCTTTGTGATAGTTCCAAGGGACCCGTCATAACCAACAGCCATTACACCTGTGTAGTTTGAAGTCAAGCGACCTTGTGAATCCTTCTTGTCCGCTGGGATTTGATTCCAGTTGATTACCTTGTATGGCGCATAGTGGGTATCTATGTACTTGTAACCGACAGCAGTTCCAACGTCAAATACATCTGGTGAACGCTTTGTGCCCTTGAGCTTGTTAGCAGTATCGATTTCGTCCTGTGAAGATCCATCAGGAATATTTGAATCGATTTTTACTTTATAGATTTTTTGGAAGTTATCGATAATTTCACCATAGTTGGCCCAATCACGTGGGGTGGCGATGATGTTGAGCTGACCCTCTTTCTTGCACGCTGCTGCTAAGCCTTTGAGTCCTCCAGCTTGCTTTGCAGATGTCCAAGTATCAGCTTTTGAAGCGGCATTTGCTGATGTTCCTGCAAATGTTGGAACAGCAAGTACTGCAGCAACGCTGAGTACAACTGCTGGTTTAGTGAGTTGATTTAACTTCACTGTTCTCCTCCTATTTGATGATTAACTGCTATATCTGCGCACATTTATACGCAGATATTTCCCACTGTTTTCCGAAATTCCAATAAAGTAATCAGAAAACCCTTATTCAGTTATAAAGTGACTTAGTTAACGACAATTTAGTCAAAAACTAAGACGCTTCTAGCTCCCTCTCCCGAACGGAGCTTCCGGAAAGACTCATTAAGTCCTTCCAAACCTATGCGGCTTGAGATGAGTTCGTCTAGAAACAATTCCCCTCTCAAATACGCATGAACTAGTAATGGGACATCTCGGTGCAGGTCAGAGGAGCCGAAATAACAGCCCTTGATTGACTGCTCATTCACAAAGGGGCCTGCATCAATAGTTAGCTTGGCCCCATTTTTGAGTAGTCCTACGAGTGTGAGTTGACCGCCAACATCAACGGTTAACCATGCTTGGGCAATCGTCTCTTCGCGCCCCAACGCTTCAAATGCGTAATCAACTCCGCCAGTCAACTCTTTGACGGTGGCAACAGGGTCAACTAGTGAGCTATTAATTAGATCGGTAGCACCCACTTTTTTTGCCAGCTGCAATTTTTCTTCTGTAACGTCAACTGCAATTATGCGTTTGGCACCTTTGATACGCGCCCCTTGAATAATATTTAATCCAACCCCACCGCAGCCAAATACGCTCACACGCGAACCCGACTTAACTTGGGCAGTATTTGCAACCGCCCCGTATCCTGTTAAAACTGCACAACTAATCAGTGCGGCGCAATCAAGTGGCATTTCTTTCGGAATAACTACGCAGCCCGAAGCTGGAACTACTGCGTACTCCGCGAATGATGCAACTGTGAGGAATTGATTTAGCTTCTCTCCATTGCGGGAAAGTCGACTCGTTCCGTCGAACATACCGCCGACGCTCATTGCCTCACCCGCAGTTGAACAATAATTTGGCCGACCTTCTTTGCAATAAGAACATGATCCACAATTCGGAACTATTGAAAGCACAACATGATCACCGACTTGTGGCGAATTAACGCCGGGTCCCACTTCAATAACAACTCCTGCAGCTTCGTGGCCAATTACTGCAGGAAATGGGACAAGTTTGCGCTTTCCATCAATTGCATTCAGATCACTGGCGCATAAACCGGATGCTGCAATCTTTACTAATACCTCTTCAGCTTTTGGCTTATCTAAATCGACTTCACAAATTTCAAATTCTGAACCAATTCCCTCCAGAACTGCCGCTTGTATCTTCACTCAGGTTTTCTCCAATTGCAGTCGAGGTTGACTATATTTTGGAGAGTCTAGTTACTCTTCATGTGCCTTGACGAGGGGTAGGCGCACCAGATGATGAAACAATGCATAAACTTCAGGTAAACAAATAGTTATGGCATCTTCTCGTAGGCTGGCAAGGTGAGGAAATCTAAATACTCATTATTGACGGCAACCGATATAAAGGTGTCTCTGGCGACTTGGTAAATCGTGGGATCACCACCAAGCTTTGCCACTTCTTCATCTGCCAACTGAGTAACTAGTTCTGGCGAAATTAAGGTTCCGTCTTCGAGAGAAATTTTATTATGAATCCACTGCCAAATCTGAGAGCGGGATATTTCAGCAGTTGCTGCATCTTCCATCAGATTGAAAATAGCAACCGCTCCGGTTCCTTTTAGCCACTTTTCCAAATATTGAATTGCAACGCTTATATTGTTTCGCAGCCCAATTTCCGTAACAGAGCCAGGTGTTGCTTTTATGTTGAGTAAATCTTCTGCCGTTGTCGACACATCCTCGCGCAATTTATCTTTCTGGTGCGGGCGATCATTTAAAACCTTTGTGAATTCTTGACGACAAATTTCAACCATACCTGGGTGAGCCACCCATGATCCGTCAAAGCCATCATTGGCTTCACGCGCTTTATCAGCACTAACTTTGGCGAAAGCTGTTTCATTTATTGCCGCATCGACGCTAGGGATGAAAGCTGCCATGCCGCCGATTGCATGGGCTCCACGCTTGTGGCAGGTGCGAACAAGCAGCTCTGTGTAAGCACGCATGAATGGAACAGTCATCACAACTGAATTTCGATCAGGTAGTACAAAATCTTTTCCACGCGTGCGGTAATTCTTAATTACGCTGAACATAAAGTCCCACCGTCCTGCATTGAGACCGGCGCAGTGATCTTTGAGTTCGTACAAAAATTCTTCCATTTCAAAAGCAGCTGGAAAAGTTTCAATCAAGATCGTGGCACGAATAGTGCCGCGTGGGATACCAAGAAAATCTTGAGCTAGATTAAACGCTTCGTTCCATAACCTCACTTCTAAGTGCGACTCCAGCTTGGGTAGATAGAAATAAGGACCTTGCCCACGATCAATTTGCAACTGAGCTGAGGCAGCCATGTATAAAGCAAAATCAACTAAGGAGCCCGCGGTGATTTCGCCATCTACCATGACGTGTTTTTCCGGTAGGTGGAGTCCGCGTGGACGCATGACAATTACAGCTAGTTCATTATCTGGTCGCAAGGCATATCGCTTGCCCACTTCGTTTGTAAAATCAATTTCTCGCGTAATTGATGCTCGCAAGTTTATTTGACCGCCAATAACATTTTCCCATAGAGGAGTGTTTGCATCTTCCTGATCAGCAAGCCAGACCTTTGCACCAGAATTCAGTGCGTTTATTGTCATCTTCTTATCAGTTGGGCCGGTTATTTCCACCCGACGATCAAGTAGAGCAAGCGGAGCATCAGCAACTTTCCATGTTAAATCTTCTCGAATGGCACGAGTTTCTTCCAAAAACTTGAAGTCTTCTCCGGCTGCAATTAGTAAAGTGCGTTCTTTTCTTTTCTGTAAGAGTTCTAGTCGTTTTGAGTTGAGTTGGCGATGCAAGAGTGTAATAAGATCAAGGGCTTGTGGGGTGAGAATCTTCTCCGAGCCAGGAATACTTGCACCTGAGAGTTTAATTCCATGGTTGGACATTAATTCAAATCCAACCACGTTGTCTTCAGCGCACTGTATGCATCTAGGGCATGCAGTGACTTATCACGCCCATTCCCAGAGCCTTTGAAGCCGCCGAATGGTGTGATGACATCGAGTGCATCAAAGGTATTAATCCACACTGTTCCGGCTCGTAGTCTGCGTGCAAATCGATGTGCTCGGGCAACATTTCCAGTCCATACTGCAGCAGCTAATCCGTATTCGCTCTCATTTGCCAATTTGATTGCATCCTCTTCATCTTTTGCTTCTATGGCGACTAGGACTGGTCCAAAGATCTCTTCCTGCGCCAATCGTGAATCATTTTTAACATTGGAGATTAAAGTTGGCTTAATTGTGAGGTCATCTCCAGTAGTTTTTTCTCCGCCGAAGATTACTTCTTCTCCATTTTGACCTATTAAATCTAGGTACGAATTCACACGATCACGCTGTAACTTTGAAACCAATGGACCCATCATTGATGTTGGGTCTAGGGGATCTCCTACTTTGAAATTTTCGAGGAAATTTGTAATCTTTGCAAAGAGTTCATCTTTTACTTCACGTTCAACAATGACTCGAGACCCAGCGTTGCAAGTTTGCCCAGAGTTATAGAAAATCCCCCACGCTATTGCGGATGCAGCTGCATCCACGTCAACACAATCTTTAAGTACAACGTGAGGGCTCTTACCACCGAGTTCGAGAGAGACTTGTTTCATATTCGATTCAGCTGCATATTGCAGCATCTTGCGACCCGTTGGCCCACTTCCAGTGAACGCTAGTTTTGCCACATCCATATGTCGTGCGAGTGCTTGACCCGCTTCGGCCCCCAATCCAGGGACAACATTAAAAACACCTTCGGGTAGGCCAGCTTCGATTGCGAGTTCAGCCATTCGCAAAGCAGAAAGAGAAGAATTTTCAGCTGGCTTAACGACAATGCTGTTACCCATCGCAAGTGCAGGTCCAACTTTCCACGAGGTAATGATCATTGGATAGTTCCATGGCACGACTGCGCCAATCACTCCTAATGGCTCGCGGGTAATCATGGCTAAACCATTTCGCGGAGTCGGTGCAATCTCATCGTATGTCTTGTCAATTGTTTCGCCATACCATTGAATGACACGAGCAACACTCTGAGAGTCCACACTGAGCGAATCACTAATTGGTTTTCCAACATCCAAAGTTTCAAGAAGTGCTAGCTCTTCAAAATTGTCGCTAAGAAGTTGCGCCCACTTCAACATAATTCTTTTCTTATCGCGCGGATTCATCTCTCGCCAAACACCAGATTCAAATGCTTTCAAGCCAGATGCGACAGCGCGATTTACATCCTCAACATCGCCCGAAGCAATTTTTGCGATAACTCTCTGATCGCGCGGTGAAATATCATCGAATGTTTTTTCAGAAACCGCATTGACAAATTTTCCATCTATGAAAATCTTGCCGGATGGTTTCATTTCTTGGGAGCGTCTTTCCCATGTGGCTAAATCGTGCACAATAACCTCTCAATTTGTAGAAGGAAACAATAGTAAACATCCTTAGGGTCAAACGCCAATACGTAGCAACTTCATCGTTTGTCCATAGAGCGTCTTTTGGGTGAACAATTCACTAACTGAGCAAGGGTCGACTGGCAACAGCAGTCTTGGGTATTCTTCACCTGATACGAATCTTCAATGACCTACTTCGCTAAGATTCATTACAGTCACTCCAATGATAATTATCGCCATACCAATCATCGTCATTCTGGACAATTGTTGATCAAAGAAGATGACTCCACCGACGGCTGCGCCGATAATTCCCACTCCAGACCAAATTGCATACGTTATTCCCACGTCAATTTTCTTGAGGGTCACAGACATCAAAGTGAACGCTATTGCGTATCCAAACAAGACTCCGAGTGATGGTAATAGTCTAGAAAGACCGTTACTCGCTTTCAGGCAAAGCGTGCCGAAAACTTCTGCTGCAATCGCAATTGCGAGTAATAGCCAAGCCATGTGGGAACTATAGCCAATCCAATAATTTTTAATCCATCTATTTCGAAAACGCTAACTCTTTTGAATGCGAGTAATGACACACTCGTTCCAGGGTGTGTTTGAATCTATAATGAATAGGGGACCTTCCACACGCGGAAAAGGGCAAAAATCACCAATATTTGAAGAGTCGCCCCGTAAGCCGGAGATACGGTGCTTGTGCGTAA
>Ga0214919_10012137_pt1 | contig 10639 bp, 7 predicted proteins | sample LL1503_MetaG_FD_177994 | JGI IMG/M metagenome (GOLD analysis project Ga0214919, IMG submission 177994) | Freshwater microbial communities from Lake Lanier, Atlanta, Georgia, United States - LL-1503 | ecosystem: Environmental > Aquatic > Freshwater > Lake | place: USA: Georgia | collected 2015-03-15 | reverse complement strand
TTTGCACATCAGATTCAAGAATACGATTTTTAGGCCCCGATCCTTGCACGAATGCCAAATTGACACCAAGTTCACGCGCAAATTTTCTTACCGAAGGGCTTGCATGTGATTTCTTATTTGGAGCCACGGCGACAGAATCTCCAATAGGTGCTGGAGTTTGTTGTGGTTTTATTTTTTGTGGCGGTTCAGGCGCTGGACGCGAAGGTTCAGGTATGGAAGCTTTAGGCGCTTCTTCTTTTTTAGTTTCTTTTATTTCAGTTTTTGTTTCTGCTTTTTTTTCATCGAGTACAACATCGAGCATGAGAATAGGTGAGCCTTGTTTAATTTTATCGCCTACTTTTAAAAGAATCTCTTTCACAACACCTGCAAGAGGTGCTGGAATATCCATTGAAGCTTTATCGGATTCCAATGTAATGAGCGAATCATCTTTTTTGATTGTGTCACCCACCTTCACAATTACCTCAATGACATCCACACTATCGAAGCTACCAATATCAGGTACGAGTATTTTTTCGATAGTCATAATTACTGCGTCACCGGATTAGGTTTATTAGGATCAAGTTTAAATTTCTTAATGGCATCTGTGACCACCGATGATTTGATCTTATCTTCATCACTTAATGCTTTGAGGGTTGCCACGACCACATAATGACGATCCACTTCAAAGAAGTGACGTAAGTTTTCTCTTGAATCAGACCGACCGAAACCATCAGTACCTAAAGCCACAAATTTATGTGGTAAGAAGACAGCAATTTGTTCTGCAAATGATTTCATATAGTCGGTAGATGCAATGATAGGACCTTCTGCTTTTTTAAGCAGTTTTTGAACGTGTGATTCTTTTTGTGGCTTGTCTGGATTCATCCGATTCCATCGATCCGCTTCTAATGCATCTTTACGAAGTTCATTAAAACTTGTGACACTCCAAACATCTGCTGACACACCAAAATCTTTCTCGAGTATTTTTTGTGCTTCAATCACTTCACGCAAAATCACACCACTCCCCATGAGCTGCACTTTCTCACCTTTAGCTTTTGAAGTTGAGAATTGATACATACCATTAATGATATCTGCCTCACTGCCTTTTGGCATTTCAGGGTGGCTATAATTTTCATTCATAAGTGTGATGTAGTAGAAAACATCTTCCTGATTTTCAATCATACGTTTTAAACCGTCTTGCATGATCACAGCAAGTTCGTATGAGAAAGTCGGATCGTATGACACACAGTTAGGAATCATGGCCGCCATCAATTGGCTATGACCATCTTCGTGTTGTAAACCTTCACCATTCAGTGTCGTTCGTCCCGCAGTCGCACCCAGTAAGAATCCTCGTGCACGTGAGTCACCTGCGGCCCATGCTAAATCACCAATACGCTGGAAACCAAACATCGAATAGAAAATATAAAACGGAATCATTTGAATACCATTCACGGTATATGAAGTGGCTGCGGCGACCCATGAAGAGAATGAACCCGCTTCATTGATACCTTCTTCTAGAATCTGACCGTCTGTTTGTTCTTTATAGAACATGACTTGATCTGAATCTTGTGGTTCGTACAATTGACCGACGGAAGAATAAATACCGAGCTGTCTAAACATACCTTCCATACCAAATGTGCGTGCTTCGTCAGGTACGATAGGTACGATATATTTACCGAGTTCTTTATCGCGAACAAGGGTGGATAGAATTCTCACGAACGCCATCGTCGTTGAAATCTCGCGCTCTCCTGTAGCTGTCAACATATTTTCAAAAGCTGAGAGAGGTGGTGTTTTAAGTGGGTTACCTTTACGTTTACGTTGCGGTACAAAGCCACCTAACTCTTGGCGCCTTTCCATCATGTATTTAATTTCAGGTGAATCAGATGCAGGTTTGTAGAAAGATAATTTTTCGACATCATCATTGCTGATATCTAAATCAAAACGATCACGGAAAGCTTTTAGTGAATCAATGTCCATGCTCTTTTGTTGATGTGTAATATTTTGTCCTTCGCCCGCGTCACCCATGCCGTAACCTTTGACAGTTTTAGCTAACACAACTGAAGGCTGACCTTTATGTGAAGTGGCTGCGGCGTAGGCTGCGTATACTTTGTGAGGATCATGTCCGCCGCGATTTAATCGCCAGATATCTTGATCTGACATGGCAGCTACCATTTCTTTCAATTCAGGATATTTACCAAAGAAGTGTTCACGGGTGTAAGAACCACCTTTGGCTTTAAAGTTTTGATACTCGCCATCGACACATTCTTCCATGCGTTTTTTGAGTAATCCTGTTTTGTCCATCGCAATTAATGGATCCCAATAAGAACCCCAAATCACTTTAATCACATTCCAACCCGAACCTCTAAAATCAGATTCAAGCTCTTGAATAATTTTTCCGTTACCACGCACAGGACCATCAAGGCGCTGTAAGTTACAGTTGATGACAAAAATAAGGTTATCGAGTTTTTCGCGAGACGCTAATGAAATCGCACCCAATGACTCAGGCTCATCCATTTCACCATCACCACAAAAGACCCAGACTTTTCGATCTGAAGTGTCTGCAATGCCACGGTCATGAAGGTACTTTAAGAATCGTGCTTGATAGATACCCATGATCGGACCTAATCCCATCGATACTGTAGGGAACTGCCAGAAGTCAGGCATGAGCCATGGATGAGGGTAACTTGATAATCCCTTGCCACCGGTTTCCATGCGGAAGTTAGTCAATTGATCTTCACTGATGCGACCTTCTAGAAATGCTCTCGCATAAACACCAGGAGATGAATGACCTTGGAAATAAATTAAGTCACCTTGGAATTTATCATTAGCTGCTCTAAAGAAATGATTAAAGCCCACATCGTACAAAGTGGCAGCCGATTGGAAGCTTGCAATATGGCCACCTACGCCAGGTGATTTTTCATTGGCACGCAATACGGTCATGATGGCATTCCACCTAATAAGCGCTCGGATACGACGCTCCATATCAGGGTTACCTGGATGACGTTGTTGCAGATGGGTAGGAATAGTATTGACGTAAGCGGTTGTGGCTTTATAAGGCAAATTAGCACCCGATCGACGTGCTTGATCAATCATAGATTCGATCAAGAAGTGGGCGCGTTCTACACCTTCCGTTTCAATGACGGCGTTGAGTGCATCAAGCCACTCTTGCGTTTCTTGATTATCGATATCAGGTATAGATGCCATGTTTAAATATAACTCCAGATTTTTTATAAGGACGCTGACGGTATAATAAGGGCTTTATTTACCTAGCGTCTAAGGTTGTTTCAATGTTGTGAGTGATAAAGCTTTGAATGAACTCATATAGCATTAAGTTTGGCGTTTTTAAGCGTTTGGGTCAAGCAAAAAAATAGGAAAAAAGTGTAAAAAAAAGTAATATTCTATTGATTTTATTGATATTTTTTAATAGATCACTTTATAAAGGGTTGAGGCAATGGCAATTAAGATTGTGCAAAAAAGAGGCATAGCGACAGAAAAAAACATAAAAGGAAGTCATCTTCTTCTGGTGCTGGATGATGCCAGAGCAAAAGCATTTCCTTTCCTCAGAGAACTTAATCAAAAATTAAAGCGCACCTATAAAAAAACAGCGAATCTTTCTAAAGAGCCTGTCACTATTGAGATAGAGAATGGTCGTGTATTAAGTTTTGTGGTGTTGGACAAAAAAAATAATACGTTTCAGCGCCATACACTTATTCGAAAAGCACTCCAGCCCTTAATTGCAGAAAACCCCGAAGCCCTTACTATTGCTGTATTTGGTGATGATGTTCTAAAAGAAATCAATGCGCGTGCCGCAGTCTATGTGGCGCTTATGAATAGCCAAACATTACCCACGCGCAAAAAAGAAGCGCTTAAAAAAAATATCAAGTCCATTGAATTATTCGGCATCGAGCTTAAAGATAAATTTGCACATGAAATTGCAATCGTGACAGGTAACACATTGACACGCGAACTCACCATACTTCCTCCAAATGAGCTTACACCTTCTATTTATCGGACAAAAATAAAATCGCTCGCGAAATCCAATTGTTGGAAATTTGAAGAATTTGATATGGCGAAATTAAAAAAGATGGGAGCAGGGGCTTTTGCAGCAGTAGGCCAAGGATCCGAACCCCAAGATGCGGCCATTGTGCATTTAATATACAAGCCTAAGCAAATTAAAAAAACTATTGCCGTTATAGGCAAGGGCATTTGTTTTGACACCGGCGGACATAATCTAAAGCCTGCACGCTATATGTATGGTATGCATGAAGACATGAATGGTTCGGCAGTCTCTCTTGGTATTTTATTATCCGCAACGCTTTTAAAATTACCAATCCAAATTGATTGTTGGTTAGCGATTGCTCAAAACCATATTGGACCTAAAGCTTATAAACAAAATGATGTCGTGAAGTCTCTTAATGGCACAAGCATTGAAATTATTCATACCGATGCAGAAGGGCGCATGGTCTTAGCAGATACTTTAACTTTAGCTTCCCGCTTAAAGCCTGACATGATGATGGATTTTGCAACTCTCACAGGAAGCATGGCAACAGCATTAGGTGATCGATACAGCGGTGTGATGTCTAATCGACCTGAATTATCCTGTTTAGCCGTGGGTGCAGGAAGTGAGGCTGGAGAACGTATTGCAGCATTCCCATTTGACGAAGACTATGAAGAGGATCTTGAGAGTGGTATAGCAGACATTAAGCAGTGCACGCTTGAAGGAGGGGCTGATCATATTCATGCCGCTCGTTTCTTAAATCGTTTTATTGAAAACAATGTGTCTTGGTTACATACTGATCTCTCATCAAGTAATCGAAAGGGCGGTCTTGGTGCGGCGTTGAGTGAGGTGAATGGATTTGGTGTGAGTTTTGGTATTTATGTTTTGAAGAAATTCCTAGAAAAATAATTTGTAATTTTGCTGTCTAAGTTTTGCCCTCGTAGCTCAGTGGATAGAGCATCCCCCTCCTAAGGGGAGGGTCACACGTTCGATTCGTGTCGAGGGCGCCATGATATAATTTTTATTAATACTCAAGCGCACTAAGGAAAAAGAAATGAAACCTTATAAAGAAATCTCAACATGCCGTATTGGTGGTGGACAAAACCTTGTTTCCGTATTAAGTTTGGGAAATCAAGCACTTACAGGCGTATTCCCGAAAACCCCTTATGACAATGTAACTGTGGGACCTCTTGAAATAGTATGGTGCCCTAGCAGTGGCCTTTTGCAACTTAAGCATTCTTATGAACCATCTGAAATGTACGGTGAAAATTATGGCTATAGATCAGGATTAAACCAATCTATGGTCGATCATTTGACTAATAAAATTAGATATCTTGAGAGGCTTGTATCATTAAATGACAATGATGTTGTGGTTGACATTGGAAGTAATGATTGCACTACACTTAATGCATATAAGAATAAAAATATATCCAGAATTGGCATAGATCCAACAGGTAAGAAATTCCTTCATTATTATCAAGAAAATGTTAGATTAGTCCCAGATTTTTTTTCAGCTAACGCCTATCATTCCATAGAGAAAAAGTCAGCGCGTATTATTACTTCCATTGCAATGTTTTATGATCTTGAGTCCCCGATTCAATTTGCCAAAGAAATTGAATCAATTCTTGATGTTAATGGTATTTGGCATTTTGAACAAAGCTACATGCCTTCTATGTTGAGATTGAATTCATACGATACGATTTGTCATGAGCATCTTGAATACTATTCATTAAATTCTGTACAAAAAATCATGGAAAAATCAGGACTAAAAATCATCGATGTTGTAATGAATTCAATTAATGGAGGTAGTTTTGCAGTAACCGCAACAAAAATTACTAATAAATCTATTAAAGTAAATCATGCTGTAATCGATTGGCTTCTAGAACAAGAAATTAAGATGGGATTGAACACGGAAAAACCCTACATAGAATTTAAAGAAAGAGTTTTTCGTCATCGAGATGATTTAAAGCGCTTGATCGACAATCTAAATCGTGACGGGAAGAAAATTTTAGGCTACGGAGCCTCGACGAAAGGCAATGTAATGCTTCAGTTTTGTGGGCTTACAGCTAAGGATATTCCTGCAATTGCAGAAGTAAACCCAGAAAAATATGGGCGCATTACACCTGGGTCTCACATTCCAATCATTTCGGAATCTGAAGCAAAGTCAATGAAGCCCGATTACTTTTTAGTTTTACCTTGGCATTTTAAGGAAGGTATTTTAAGAAGGGAGTCAGAGTATCTGGCATCAGGGGGCCGATTTATATTCCCATTTCCAGAAATAGAAATAATATAAAAAATCTAAATTAATCCCAACTTAATTTTAAGCACCAACAAAAAGCTAGTTGCAATTGTAGACGGGGGCATCTTTGATTTTCCCGCAAAACGATCATTTAATATGATCGGTATTTCAGTTACGTTTTCAGCAATTTTTGAAAACTGATATTTTAGATTTATAAAAAAACCGTAACCATGTACATCGAGATCAGATAAATTAATAAGCGTAAATAGCCGCCCGTCAACCATATTAAATCCGCTTGTATAGTCAGTGAATTTTTTTCCTAGAATTAATCTCGCGTAATAGTTGCCTCCAACAGAGATAAATTTTCGATACCACTTCCAACCTAAAATAGCACCGCCATTCGCATAACGCGAACCAACAATAAAGTCACTTCCAGCTAGCATCCCATTTAAAAAATTCGGTATATATTTAGGATTGTGAGATAAATCAGCATCCATAAACATAAAGAAAGAATTTTTTTTACCAAAATTATTTTTTAATTTTGAAAGGGCAAATAAATAAGCCTTACCAACGCCCTCTTTATTTTTTTTAAGTAAGGGTGTAATTTTGAATTTATTATCATTTAACTTCAAAGCAGTATTTTGAGCTATTTTAAATGTACCGTCAGGAGAGGAGTCATCAACTACATAAATATAAAAATTTCTATTTTTATTTTTCAAAAATTCATTTTTAATTAAAAAAAGTAACTTAGTAATATTTTCAGATTCATTGTATGTAGGGATAAGTATAAATAAGTTAACCATAATGTTTATTTTTTGAAGGTCCAAAAATGATTAATAGAAAAATTAAAAAAACTTCCAATAGCAACGGTTAATATAGCTGCAAAAAGATAACTTACCCCAAAAAACGTTAGCACATTAATGCCTATAAACTGAATTGAAATGCTCGCCCATGACGCTAAAAGATATTTTTTAAAATTGAATAAAATATGAACTTCAGGATTTTTTCTGTCACGCCAAGTCCATAAGGAGTTTAAAAAATAATTATTAACAATTGAAATGAATATAGAAAGGGCTATACACAAATTTAACACAATATCAATATTATGAATATTTAGAACAAAGGATTTAAATAAATGCTCTTTAAACACATAAAGGAAAAATATATTTATGGTCGTACCTAATACACCTACTAGGCCAAATTTAACTATTCGCTTAATTTCTACAGAAGATTTTATAGTTTGAAAAAATTTATTCATTCGATTCACATTGGTTATAAATACATTTAATTGATTTTTCGTAGACTTGCTTATTTGCAAGTGGCTTAGGTGTAAATGGAATCAATGTTGAATTTAATACACATAAAAAAGCAGGAATTATAAAGAAATAAAGAAAAATGAAGCGTAGCTTAAGAATGTGTGAAGCTGTAACTTTATTGAAAAGATTCATTTTAGGGGCCCACAGCGGATGAAGTAGATATATGTAAAATATGACTATAACGATAGTTTTAAAATGTGACACATCAAGAAATTCAGCTATTTGTACTTGAACATCAGGTAAAATTTTACTAATAGGGCCTTGAGTAATCATTTTTTGATCTACATTATCTTTCCAAATATTTGTTGTAAGTAATATAAATGAAAGAAATCCAAGTCCCTCGACGAAGAAAATCAACTTTTTATTCTTAATAAAATGCCATGAAAGTACCGTAAATGGCATTAAGATCAAAATCCACTGGGGGTGCCACTTGATAGCAAAAAAAAGCAAACAATAACCAGCATAAGCTGCAGAAATAGATTTTTTAATATGTGATTGAGAATTGTGTTTTTCACTCACATAACATCGTAAACATAATAATAAATACCCTATTAATGCAGCTAATTTCAAATAGCTCAATTTTCCTGATATAAGTTTGTCATTTGCAACATGAAAGATACTCGAAAGTAAGGTTACATTTTTAGTATAAATAAGGATTAAAAATAGTGATGTGAAAACAGAGATTGCAGAGTATTTAATAAGCGGAAAAATTTTTTTTTCTGACAAGAGTAGGAGTGGGAAAAATATTACCAAAGGAAAAAATTTACATGTTATTGCTATAGAAAATAGTAAACTAAATTTAAGTAAATCTTTCCTCAGGTAATAGTAAAAACCTGCAGTTGAAAAAAATACTGCAAATATATCGTATCCTGAAAAAATTAAAATACTAAAAAGTGTAAAAGGAGAAGTAATAAAGAATATATAACTTTCATTTCCAGTCTTTGGAGAGAAATGATTAGAAATCTTCTTTATATAGTTAGCCGTACCAATGGCAAAAATAATTAAAAGTAATTTATACCAGCCTACAAATATAAAATATTCGTAAAAACTCATTTTTACTTTTGGATAATCTATTGCCCAGGCCTGTATTTTTAAAGGGTCTATTAGCCCAAACCAAACTAAAGGCTCATTCCAGGAAGCCATTAAAGCATAAATTGTGGGTAGATATGATGCAAATCCAATTTGCTTTGCATTGTAATCATAAAAATCTGCTACGTGGCCTATATTTAATGAGTTTGATATTGCTAATGTATAGGTGGCATCGGTGTGAGTAAAAAACAGATAACTTATAATTACTGTGAATAGATATAAAAAAATATTTTTACTTTGCATTTGATTTATATATCACTTAGGCTGGCTTCAAAAATTTTTTTCTCAATCTATTTTGCATTGGCTTTTCAAAATACTCATATATAAAGTAGGCTGCTATTAAGCTTGCAATTAAAAAAGATAAAAAAAATGTCGGGCTGTAAAAAGGGATTGTCAAATTTGCATAGCTAAATAGTAAAGCAATAAATAATTGTATGGGAAAGTGAATTAAGTAAGACGAATAAGTTAGGTTCCCAAGAATTTCAATTTTTTTTGTCATATTTCTTGATAGATCTATGTTTGATAAATAAAATAAAATTGCTGGACTGTAAGAAACTAGAAACATAAAAGCGAAGTGCTTTAAATTAAGAAAGTACACCAGTAACGGTGGCGCAATTAGCATGAGTATAGATATGTTTTTAAATATGTTATTTACATTCGGGTACTTGCTTATTTTTTCCATGATGATGGCCATTAGCCCTCCTAAATAAAAATAACCTAGACAAGAAATAATTGGTGATTTTAATCTTAAATATAAAAAAATAAGACTAGTTAGAACTGTAAGAATATTTCCAATAACCTTATTCTTTATAAAAAATAATGTTATGAAGAATATAAAATAAATAAGTACTTCAACTGAAACTGACCAAATTGGATTGTTAAAGCTAAATCCCTCTTGAAGTCCCCAGTATGAAGCGAAAAAAATATGCAATATGAAATGCTTGATATCGTTATAAGGGTACGTAAAATAATATTGATGAGCCCTGAAGTAAAGAAATTGAAGAGTTGCAACTAAAAGCAACGTTAAGAAATGAAGGGGGTAGAGCCTTGAAATTCTTAGAATAAAGAATTGCTTTGCTGTGATTAACCTTTTAGATATTAAATCCCCGTACTTCCAAAAAAATATATAGCCACTAATGTACCAAAAAATAGTTACACCGTAGCCACCGTACTCATAAAAAATTTTTAAAATTGAGTAAAATGGCTGTTGATCTCGAAAAAAATTTGTGGGAGTTTCTCCAATATAAGTAAACATTTGATAATGCCAAATTAATACAGATATAGCTGCCATGAACCTTACTAATTCGATGCCTATAAGCTTGGACTGATTAGGGGGAGTGTTAATTTTGACCATTATTTATTTGTCAATTATCGATTCTCTTGATTTAGGGGATTCTAATGAAATTTTACCTAGCAATCCTTGTCGGTAGTCATTTAATAAAATCATTGCAGCTTTCTCGATATCTAAATTTTTATTTCTAATGGGAATACCCTTTTTCATTGCAATCCATTCAAGAAGTTTAAAGCCATCCATATTGTGGCTTTCAAATTGATAGCGTAATTTAAGTAATGATGGGTATTCTATAATCAAAATATCTCCTAATTTTTCTGCAATATCATCCTCGAAATAAGCGTTTTTCCCAATTGCATAATTTATAGCTAATAGATAACTATCTGATTCATGTTGAATTTTTGGCCACATCATGCCAGGGGTATCTACCAAAATCATATGATCATTAATTTGATGGCGTTGTTGTTGTTTTGTAATCGCAGGCTCATCACCCACTTTGGCAATTCTTTTATTTAGAATTGCATTCATAAGTGTTGATTTTCCTACATTTGGAACGCCCATAATCATCATACGAAGTGGCTTTAATGGGGTACCTCGATGAGGTGCTAGAGACTTACAAAATGTTAGAATTTTTTTAGGCTCATTTACTTTCTTGCATGAAATCGCAATGGCTTTTGTTTTAGGGAGGCTATTAAAATATTGGATCCATTGATCAGTCACTTTAGGATCTG
>Ga0214919_10012136_pt1 | contig 10640 bp, 8 predicted proteins | sample LL1503_MetaG_FD_177994 | JGI IMG/M metagenome (GOLD analysis project Ga0214919, IMG submission 177994) | Freshwater microbial communities from Lake Lanier, Atlanta, Georgia, United States - LL-1503 | ecosystem: Environmental > Aquatic > Freshwater > Lake | place: USA: Georgia | collected 2015-03-15 | reverse complement strand
TTTGCTTTAACGCGAGGAGCTGCAGGATTTAGTGCACTTAGGTAACTAAGCATTCCAGTTATTCCAGCTTGTCCAGTTAAAGCAGCGCGGTAAGTGACACCATCATCACCAAGACGTGCGGCATAGTTTGTAGTTGTGTTATCAAATACAACTCCGCCGTAAGTTAACTCTGCATCGTAGTTAGCTAGTACTGCAAGAATTGCTGCCTCTGCTCCATTTTCAAGAACAGCTAGCGATGGACTTAAAACTAAACCAAATGTAGTTTCTGATGCTCCGGCAGGACCAGATGATGCATCATATGTATTTGATTGAGTTGGAATTCCGTTAATTAACCCAAGCATTAAGACCGCACTTCGCACAGGGAGTGCTTTCAAGCTAGCCGGAACAGTTGAAGTTGCTGGCCAAGCTGGTGCAGTTGGGTTAGCTGTGATCGCAGCTTTAATCTCATTCAAAGTTGTTAAGATTGCTACTATGTCAGTAACCATCTCGCCATAACCTATTAGTCCAGGAGAGTAATCACTTCCCTTGATTGCAGGATTGAAAAATTGCTTAAATCCCCAAAGGAATCCAGCGGCTTTGTCGAGCACAGCCTGAGTTTCATCAGAGATACACATTGGTGCAACTGCATCAACTGAACCTGAGTATTGCTCAGCCAAAGCTTGGGCAGTTAAACCGCCAACTGAATTACCCCATGACACAACCTTGGTAATTTTTGCATACTTATTTTTGGCAATTTGCATTACTTGAAAAGCTGCATCAACACCTTCGTCTTGATTAAAGCCTTGACGCTGAGCACCAGCTCCTGAAAGAGCAAAACCTTGTGCTAGCAAGGCCGCTGATACCTCTTCTGATGGGGATACAGCTGCACTGTTATCCACTACTGAAGCTGTTGGCGAGACTACTGGAAGTGCTGGCAAGTTAACGTTGTAACGATATCCATGAGTATAGACAAACAAAGTTCCATTGAACTTTGCTGGCATTCTAATCTCATACTTGGAACCGTTGCCATCAATTCCAGTACAGGTTTCAACATTGTTCACGGTTGTACATGTTGGTGCATCAGCAGCGCGAGCTGCTGATGGAATTGCTACTGCAAAAGCTGCAACAAGTGCGGCTGATGTTAGAGCAACTAAGCCCTTCTTAAGTTTTAGATTTTTCATGAGTTTGTTGGTATCCCATTCTTAGGCATTGTTGGACGGACGAATGTTGAAACTTCAACAGCCCCAGCGCCAGAATCAGTTGTATAGATAACTAATTTACCGCCGAATGGCTTTCCTTCACCCTTTGCATTTAGTTGGCTTACCCAGTAACCGTTGTAACCAATACGGCTAGTTGCTGAATATCCAAGTGGTACTAAACCTGCGCTAGCAAACTTAGCTCCCTTAGTTTCAATCGCAGTCATAACGCCTTCGCGAGTTAAATCCTTACCAGCAGCCCGTAGTGCCTGCACGGTTAGCATCGCAGAGTTCATCGCAGCTAGTACATAGTTATCAAAGGTGATGCCCTTGTTGTACTTGGTGTTTATATCTACGAACTGCTTAACGTATGGATCTGTTAGATCTTTTGCATCTGGCATGAAACTTGCAGAAACAACCCCATCAATTGTTGTTGACTTAACACCTAGTGCTAGCAAGGTATTGGCATCTGCGCCAACTGAGCCTGCATACCAAGTGAAGCTTTTCTCCACACCTGCTGCTGTCGCTGCTTTAAGTAATGCTGCAGTTACATCTGTGGTTCCAAATAGAACAATTACTGGCTTTGATCCAGGAGCAGCAGCTAACAAGCCCCTTAGGGAAGTTATTACAGCTGCATCTCGTCCAGGAGTTGAGAAGTAACCCTGTGGGTAAAGAACATTTGGTACAGAAAACTTATGTCCTGCAGCAGTAAATCCTGCTACACCATCAGTTCCAAACTCATCATCTTGAGCGATAAGTACGCTTGGTTGACCAGGAAAGTTATCTTTAATCGCTTTTGCGATTACTTTTGCTTCCATTGCGTAAGTTGGAAGTACCATAAAGGTTGTTGGGTACTTAACCTGATCAGTAAATCCACTAAAACCAGTATTAATAAATAGATCAGGAACATTGTTTGCAGCTAATGCTGCTGCTTTGTAAGCCTTTGCGTGAGTGGCAGTACCCAAGGCACCAACAAGAGCAAATACATTGTCCTTCAAAATTAAGTTTGTAGTTTCAGTTGCAGCCCGAACTGGCAAATACTTATCATCGCGGCTGATTAGAGTGATCTTGCGACCATATACTCCACCATTTGCGTTGATGTAATTGAAGTATGCCTTCATCGCTCCTGGAACCTTTCCGTAGGAAAGTCCAGCTGAGCCTGTAAGCGGGGATGAGATCCCCAACTTGATTTCAGTTGCAGTAACTCCCGGGGTAGCAGCTTGTGCTGGCAATGTGCTTAGCAACATTGCTCCGGTAACTACAATCGATGAAACGAGGCTTGCTCGTCTCATGCTTTTGTTTCTGATCATTTATTTCCTTCCCTAGGTTTTCTTATAAAACTTACTTTTTGTGGTGCTTCCTCTTTATTAAGCTCCCTGGACCATTTGGTGCAAATACAACTGCCAAGATCAGCAGCGCACTTACCAAGAACCCAGGCAGGCTTGTTGTAAAACCTTCCGATCCTCCAATTCGCGATACTAGCGAATCAGCGATTTCAGGAATTGCAACGAGGACCAACCCACCAAGGATGACACCTTTTAGGCTGTACACGCCAGTAACAACCGCGCCCGTGAGCAGGGAAAATGAGAGGCTGAGCGGGAAAGCGCTCGGTGAGACCCCACTTATTAGTATCGCCAGCAAGGCCCCAGAAAGGCCGGCCACCCCTGAACTAATGGCAAAGGCGCCCACCTTTACCTGGCCAACATTTATGCCAGAAAGCTCTGCGGCAACTGGGTTATCTCTTAACGCTTTATAAGTTCTGCCATACCTACTAGTTAGCAAGTTTGCAATAAACCAAACCATAATCAATGCTGCTAATGAAGCAATCCAGAAATACCACTTATATTGGGAGAAATCTTCACCAAATCTTGCTGGGGCTGAGCCCACATCAAAAGCTACTCCTTCTTCTGCTCCTAAAATTGGGAACTGATTTGCAAGTGTTGGTAAGGAAACTGCAAGTGCAAGAGTTGTTCCAGCTAGGTATGGACCACTCAATCTGGCAACAATTAAACCTAATAACAAACCAAATACACCTGCCACTAATGCGGCAACCAATAAGCCAATCACCGGATGAAACCCGGCATTAAAAATTGTTAGCGCGCCAGCATACGCACCAACTGCCATTAACGCACTCTGGCCCAGAGATAGTTGCCCGCTATAACCAGTTAGCAAAATAATTGAGGTGATTGCTAAGGCGTATGTTGCGACAAAAGATCCTTGGTATAACTTTAAATCACCAACCTGATTACTTAACACTAATAAAATCCAGCCAAAAATTATAAATAGAAGCAATCTTTTTTTACTCGGAGTAAGTTTTAACATTTAAGCTCTCCGACTCTTTTTTGCAGCAAATAAACCGGCCGGCCTCACAAGTAAAACTAGAACTAAAACTATAAATGCAGTTGGAAAGAATAGTTTTGGACTTACATATGTTGTTGCAAAATTAATCGCAAATGCTAAAACCATCGCACCGGCAACTGCGCCAAATAAACTTTCAAGGCCTCCGATAACAGCTGCAATAAAACCAAAAACTAATAAAAGGTCCATTGAATTTGGATATAAGAAATATCCGGGTATATATAACATTCCAGCTAATCCGCCAGATGCCCCTGCAATTGCCCAGCCAAGAGTTCTTACCGTGTCAACTTTAATTCCCGATAATTTTGCAATCTCTGGCGAATAAGCAGAGGCTCTTAATGCTAAGCCAATGTTTGTGCGCTGAAATAGAATAGTAAGTAGAAGCATTGCAACCGATACAAAAACTAAAACTAATAAATTAAATTTACTAAATGCAATCACTGATCCCAATACTTTAATGCCATTGGTAGATACAGGTGCCTCAATAGATTGGTTTGTTAACCCCCACTTAAATCCAATAAGTGCTTGAACGATTCCTAAAAGTCCTAAGGTGGCGGCAACTGGTGCAATCATCACAATTGGTCCGCTATTTACTCGTTTAAAAATTGGCCGCATAAATAATCTATCAATAATTGCGCCGATCACTGCTCCGCTTATCACCGCTACTACCAATGCAATCCAATAAGAGCCAGTTTTTTGAATAACGTCATAACCAATATAAGTAGTAAGTACTGCTTGCCCTGCTTGAGCAAAGTTAATTACACGAGTTGAACGCCAAACTAAAACCAATGCGATGGACATCAGGGCATAAATTGCACCCGATGAAAGGGATGTGAGTACCGCAGTGATAAATTCAGACATTTTTAATACCCCAAATATGCAGCTCGCACTGCTGGATCATTTAATAGATTTTGCGCAGAATCAACAGCAACTACTGAACCCAAATTTAAAACTATTCCTTCATCGGCAATTTTTAGCGCACCCATGGCATTTTGTTCAACTAATAAAACAGTTAAATCCATTTTCTTAATTAAAGATTTAATAGTTTGAAATATCTGCTCAATTATTAATGGTGCCAGCCCCAATGATGGTTCATCTAAAAGTAATAGTTTTGGCCTAGCCACTAAAGCTCGCCCGATTGCCAGCATCTGCCGCTCACCACCTGATAGTGAGCCACCAGCTTGTGACATTCTTTGGCCAAGAATTGGAAATAGCTCAACTACCTCATCGGTTGCTTTAGCAACATCTTTTTTATCTTTTCGCCATAATCCAGCCAGGGCTAAATTTTCTTTCACAGTTAACTCGGCGATGACAGATTTACCATCTGAAACATGCATAATTCCTGAGCGAGCAAGATCTTCAGCCCGCTTACCTAGTATTGATTTACCGTTCCAAGTGGCAGAGCCTGATTTACTTTCTTTAAGCCCAGATAATGTTCTAAGCAATGTAGTTTTACCAGCTCCATTTGCGCCAATAATTGCAGCCAGCTCTCCTTGGGCAACAGTGAATGACACATTACTTATTGCTCTAATTGCACCGTGATCAATTGTTAAGTTCTCTACTACCAGGCTCAATTGTTCACCCCCAAATATGCTGCAACTACTGCGGGATCTCGACGAACAGTTTCAACATCCCCGGAAGCAATTACCTCACCAAAGTTGAGAACATATAGGCGATCACAAACACTCATCACCACATCCATATGGTGCTCAACTAGAATCACTGAGCATTGGGCGGCAAGGTTATGAATTAATGAGTTCATCCATTCAATATCTTGAGCACCTAGGCCACCTGCTGGTTCATCTAATAATAAAATTTTTGGCTCACTTACCAACGCTCGGGCAATTGCTACTCGTTTTGTAACTGGGTAGGGCAAGGAGTCTGCCCGGCGGTCTGCAATGCCTGAGGCATAAACTCGCTCAAGTGCGGTCATTGCTCGCTGCTTTAACTTTGCCTCATCTTTACCGCTTAAGCCCAATGCCGATGAGATCAAACCGCTTTTAGCACTTTTGTTATCACCAATCATTACATTCTCTAAAACTGTTAGCTCAGGATATAAACCAACTCCTTGTAGTGTGCGAGAGATACCAAGATCCATTAATTGATAAGGCTTTGGCCACTTATGGGATTTACCATTTATCTCAAGAGAGCCAGATTCAACATCTGCTAAGCCAGATAAGGCATTAAATAAAGTTGTTTTACCAGCACCGTTGGGCCCGATTAATCCCACAACCTCATTGGCATGTAAATCAAGGTTGACATTAGCTAACGCTTTTAAACCACCAAATGAAACTGATAGTGATTTAATTGAAAGCAGATTTGCGTTACTCACGAGGGTAGATTCTAGGCACACGTGAGCCGATTCGGGTAACTATCTCATAATTTATTGTGCCAGATGCCTTTGCCCACTCATCTGCTGTGTACTCACCACCTGAACCATCGCCAAAAACAATCACCTCATCCCCAGTTTTTGCTAAGGAATTAATTCCTAAATCAACTACAAATTGATCCATGGAAACTCGGCCAATTAATGGTGCTCGTTTTCCGGCAACAAAAACGCCCGCTAAATTGTTTGCATTTCGTGGAATTCCATCAGCGTAACCAAGAGTTACTACGCCGAGTTTTGTCTCACTTTTTGTAATCGCAGTACCACCATAACCAACACTCACGCCAGCCTTAACAGCTTTAACTAAGTGCAACTTTGCTTTTAATCTCATTGCTGGTTTTAAATTAAGTGATTTAGAATCACCTAAATTATTTAGATCAGGGCTTAAGCCATATAAACCAATTCCCCAACGAATAATGTTTTTATGCGCACTTTTATTTGTTAAAGAGGAGGCCGAGTTTGCAATATGAATAAAATCTGCTTTTATACCATCAGCACCGGCACTTTTGATTCGATCTTCAAATACAGTTAATTGCTCCTTATTCATAACCTCATCAGGTTCATCTGCTCTGGCAAAGTGTGACCAGATCCCGACAATATTTATTTCATTAGCCGCTACCGCTTTACTTAATTCGGCAAGGAATAACTGCCAATCATCACCGACCCCACCTCGACTCATACCCGTATCAACTTCAATATGAACCCTTGGAATCTTTTTAACTAATTTTCCAGCGGATATAACCTCTGTTAATAATTCAGTTGATGAAATAGATAAATCAATATCGAGATTAATGGCGGTATTAAAATCTTCACCTAATGGTGTTAGCCAAGAAATAATTGGTATTTTTATTCCACTATTTCGAAGCGTGATTCCCTCTTCCAGCAGAGCAGTTCCTAACCAATCAGCTCCTGCATCTTCGGCTACTTTGCCAACTTGAATTAGACCATGACCATATGCATCTGCTTTAACAACAGCTAATACTTGCGCATTTGTTTTACTTTTAATTAATTTTAAATTATTAGCAATAGCCAAAAGGTTGATCTCAGCGCTAGCGCGACTCATAATCTATAGCCTACCTTTGATTTATGAAGGTTGACGATCTGAAGAAATAGAGCGATCGATTGCAATTATTAATACTAGAAGTGCTGCGCCTATAAACAAACCACCCAATAAATCTGAGAACCAATGAGTATTTCTATATAGAGATGCAAGACAAACCCCTGTGGTAATTATTGAGACAAACCAGGTAAGTCTCATTCCTTCAAATGGTTCTTTATGAGAGTAACGAAATATTAGGTAGGCAAAAATTCCCCAGGTGAGAATGGCATTTGCAGCATGTCCGCTGGGATAAGAAAGACCGCTATCGGTAAAAACTAAGTCAAAACCAGAGTGTGGTTTTGTTCTACCAAATAGTAATTTTGATACTCCAACTGTTAAGTTTAAAAGAACTAAAGATAGTAATGAGAGATTAAAAGGGCGCCATGATTTAAATCTACGCCCAATCAAAATGGAGGTAAGAAGCAAGATCATTGCCGTAACACTTCGTAGTCCTAAATCATCAACTAACATAACTAATGTTGGAGTTTTGCCTGGTGTAACAAGTAAAAAATCTCGGTTATAGATCCACTCATCTATTCGTCTTATCCATAGGTTTGATAAAACTTGTTGAGTTATGACGCCATATATAGCAAGAAATAAAACGGTGAGTTTAAGCGCAGAGTTTTTCTGCTTTCTTCTTTTTTCTGGCATTTACTTACTCAACTGTGACAGATTTAGCCAAGTTTCTTGGCTGATCAACATCATTTCCGCGAGCTACTGCCATTTCATAAGCAATAACCTGAAGAGGCACAACAGATAAAACTGGTTGTAATAATTGATCAACTTGTGGAATACGAATTAAATGATCAGCACCAATAAATTCAAACTCACTAATTGCAATTACTACTGCACCCCTTGCTTTGACCTCTTGAATATTACTTGCCATTTTCTCAGCAAGTACTGAACCTTCACTTGGCATAATTGCTACCACTGGTGTTCCGTTATCAATTAAAGCGATGGGACCATGCTTTAACTCACCACCTGCAAATCCTTCAGCATGCATGTATGCAAGCTCTTTTAATTTTAATGCTCCCTCAAGTGCAGTTGGATAGCCAACATGACGACCTAAAAATAATACTGATTCGGCAGACTTAAATTTTCTAGTTAACTCTCTAAGTGGTTCGACTGTCTCTAAAACTTGTTCAACCTTGGCAGGTAATTGGGTAAGTTGCTCAGTTATCTGTGAAATCTTTTTACTGTTTAAGTTTTTAAGTTGTCGAGCAATCTCAAGTCCAATTAAATACATTGCAATTAGCTGGGTGGCAAAAGCTTTGGTTGAGGCAACTGCGATCTCAGGGCCGGCGTGGGTATAAAGAACTGCATCTGATTCTCGCCCAATAGTTGAGCCATTTGTATTACAAACTGAAAGAATTGTTGCACCCTTTGACTTTGCATAACGAAGTGCCATCAAGGTATCCATAGTTTCACCTGATTGAGAGATCGGAATTACTAAGGTTTTTTTATTAAGTGATGGCTCTCGGTATCGATATTCAGAGGCTAATTCAACATCTACTGGAATCTGTCCCCATTTTTCAATTGCATACTTACCAACTAAACCTGCGTTATATGCAGTACCGCAAGCGATTATTACAATCTTTTCAAACTTCTTAAACTTTATTTTCAAATCAAGTCCGGCTAATCTGCCAATTAATGTGTCAGAGATTGCCTTTGGTTGTTCATAAATTTCTTTAAGCATGAAGTGCGCAAATCCGCCTCGCTCGGCAGCACTTGCATCCCAAGAGATCTCATACTCTTTTGCCTTGACCACTTGGCCATTTAAATCAGTAACCACAACTGAGGTTGGAGTTATTTCAACTACCTGATCTTGACCTAATTCAAGAGCAATTTTTGTGTGAGCGATAAAGGCAGCAACATCAGAGGCTAGGAAGTTTTCACCAGTTCCAACCCCTACAACTAATGGCGAATTACGACGAGCACCAACAATGTGTGATGGATTATCAGAGTGAATTGCAAGTAAGGTGAATGAACCTTTTAATTGTTTACAAACTTGACGCATTGCCGCTGCCAAATCACCATTATTTTCTTTTCTAGCATCACTTAATAAATGAACCACTGATTCGGTATCGGTCTCAGATTTAAAGGTATGACCACGCTTTTCTAACTCAGCTCGTAGCTGGACATAATTTTCAATAATTCCATTATGGATTAGCGCGAGCTTTGCATCATTATCTAAATGAGGATGAGCATTGGTATCAGTTGGACCTCCATGAGTTGCCCATCTAGTGTGGCCAATACCGCTAGTTGAATTAGGAGTTTTTGCTAACGCATCCTCTAAATTTTTTAACTTGCCGGCTCTCTTTTCAATAAATAAAGGTTTACCAACTTCAGTCGGTAGAGCAATTCCAGCTGAGTCATAACCGCGATATTCAAGTCGACGTAAACCATCTATAACTGGAGTGAGTGCGGAGTTTTTACCGGTGTAGCCAACAATGCCGCACATTTTAAACTCCCCTTATTGCTTAAGTTCTAATCTTACTAGTTGTGCTAATGAATCTGCGATCTTTTGAGCCAATTCCAAATCATTTGCTTCCACCATCACCCGTACCAGTGATTCTGTACCAGAGGCGCGTAGTAGAACTCTGCCTCTACCTAATAACTGCTTCTCTGATTCTAGGATTGCATCCTTAATTTTCACTGAGGATTCAAGTTTTGCCTTTGCAACATCCTTAACATTAATCAGGATTTGTGGATACTTTTTCATAGTTGAAGCAAGTTCAAATAAAGATTTCTTAGATTTTGCTACTACCTGCATAACTTGCAGCGCAGTAAGTAAGCCATCACCAGTGTTTGAGAATTGGCGCATAATCACATGCCCTGATTGCTCACCCCCTAGGGTGTAATCATTTTCTAACATTTTCTCTAAAACATAACGATCACCTACAGCGGTTTTTTCAAATTTAATCCCGAGGGACTCCATAGATTTAATAAAGCCTAAATTACTCATTACGGTTCCAACTACTGCTTTCTTATTTAATTTACCCTCAGCCAAATAAGCGGTAGCTAAGATATTTAATATGTAATCACCATCGATTACCTCACCATTTTTTGCAATCAGTAAGCACCTGTCTGCATCACCATCATGGGCGATACCAATATCTGCGCCAGCTTTTTTTACCTCATTGACTAAATTATCTAAGTGGGTTGATCCACAATTTTCATTAATGTTCCAGCCAGTTGGGCTAGCTGAGATTGCAGTAACTGTGGCACCAGCTCTTTCATAGACACTGGGTGCAACAGTTGATGAGGCACCATTTGCGCAATCAACAATTACCTTAAGTCCAGTTAATTTTGTATCAATAGTTGAAAGCAGGTGAGTTGTATATCTTTCCTTTGCAGCCTCATCAAAGATAATTCGACCAACATTTAAGCCGGTTGGCCGATCCCAAGGCTCACCTAATCTTGCTTCAATTTGTGCTTCAACTTGATCAGCTAATTTATCGCCACCTTTAGCAAAAAACTTAATGCCGTTATCAGGCATTGGATTATGAGATGCGCTAATCATTACACCAAGATCTGCGCCACTTTCTTTTACTAAAAATGCCACAGCTGGAGTTGGTAAAACACCAACGCGATAAACATCAACACCTGCACTGGTAAGGCC
>Ga0214919_10012135_pt1 | contig 10640 bp, 9 predicted proteins | sample LL1503_MetaG_FD_177994 | JGI IMG/M metagenome (GOLD analysis project Ga0214919, IMG submission 177994) | Freshwater microbial communities from Lake Lanier, Atlanta, Georgia, United States - LL-1503 | ecosystem: Environmental > Aquatic > Freshwater > Lake | place: USA: Georgia | collected 2015-03-15 | reverse complement strand
GGTGCGCTGACGGTGCATGGCCCGGTCGACATGCATTGGTTGCAATACAGCGGAGCAATTTGGTACCCCATGGTCTACGACGAACCCCGAGAATCGCTGATGCAACAAGCGCGCTTAAAGGTTGAAAGTCAATTTGCGCGCTCAATGAAATATGTTTCATTGGTAGATGCGCGGGTTGTTGTGCCCTCTGCCGGGCCGCCTTGTTTTTTGGATGACGATTTATTTTCGGCAAACATGATCACCGGTGATGAGCTCTCAATCTTCCCTGATCAGACAGAATTCATTAAACGCCTACAGGCCGTTGGCAACGATCGGGCTGCGCTCAACATCCCTGGCACGACAATCGAAATTTCGCCATCATCAATTGTGGTCACACACCCGATGAGTGACGAACTTGTACAACGACCCTTTACGCACAAAGAAAAATATTTGCGCGAATATCAGGCTGACTGGTCTGAGTGGCTGTGTGATTACAAAGCAACATGGCCACAACAAAAAACCGATCTGTTAACTCAGTTGCAGGATTGGTGGCAGCCATTATTGGCAATGGCCCCAACACTCCGAACCGCAATTGGTGGTGGGTGCTTATTGAAAACAGATGATGCAGAGATGTACATCGATTTTGCAAATGGACTTGTGGTTCCCTTCGCTGATCAGCAGTATCGCTATCGATTTGTGATTGCTCGGCCACTACTGGAAAAGACGGTTGCAGACCGAGCCATTGACTGGTCTAATTCGCTCTTTCTCTCTTGTCGCTTTACGGCTTGGCGAGACGGCGCGTACAACGAATTCTTATATAACTTTTTTAAGAGTCTGTCGGTTGAACGAATGCGTCGTGCAGAACAAGAAGCGGTGCGACGAACAGCCCTAGACAATGCAGCTGGTCAACTCTCAGCCGAAATTGAAATTGACGGCTATGTGATGCAGCGACTGTGCCCGCATCGTCAAGCAGATTTGTCAGAGTTTGGCCGCATAGATAACGGGTTTGTTGTGTGCGACCTACACGGATGGCGTTTCAGTGTGGTCAATGGGCACTGTTCAAATGCGGATGACCGCAAACTCAAGATTCGTAAACGAACTAGTTAATTTCTCCGTAGACAAGCACTTGAGTGCCGCGAGGGAGGATTTCATTGTCCCAAATGAAATCCATTGCTTTAACAGACACTCGCACACAGCCGTGAGATGCAGGATATGCAGGCACACTCATTGATCCATGTATGGCAACTCCACCGATGAAATACTTTGGGCGATAGATCTGGCCAAGGTCGCCAATCCACCAACCTTCAGGTCGTTCTCGATCAATTTTGAACGACCCAACTGGAGTGACTGCAGTGCCCTTGATCATCACACCAGGAGTATTGCCATCGGGTTCCTCGTATGCGCGATCATCGCCAGTTGATGCATTCATTACATAGGTAGTGATGCCGTCTTGAACCAAGAAAAGTAATTGTCGCAACTTATCCACCTCTGCCAAAGTGCCTTCTTTTGTTGTGGCTATAGCAGGAATTGACATTCGCTCAAGCAAGTAAGAAGTTGCAGCATTCATGCTGCCCGTTGGTCGAAGTTGAAAGTATTTCTGAAATGCCATCACCGCTTGCGCGGTGGTGTCGTCAAATTTGCCATTTGGATTTTCTAGCCAAAAGCCAAGTTCGAGCAATTTCAGTTGCGAAGCCTGAGCGCTTGGTCCACTTCGTTGACCCGAAGCACTGATGCCTGTCTCTACGAGTGTTGTAGTTGTGGACGGTATGACCGTTGTTGGCGGAACACTCTGCGCGTCAGACCATTTCCCACAGGCTGTCAACGTGCTGAGCAAACTTACAAGTAGAAGCGCCCTGAGAATGTTCCCTTTTTTCATGAGAGTGAAATTGGTAATTCGAACCAAATCGTCAGGCTGTACTTGACGCCACTCATGATCGGTGTGCTGCCATGCGGATGTGTAACCAAACTTGGCCATGCCAAGAGTGAGCCAACCGGCAATTGTGCATTTGTAAAGTTTTGACGTGGAAAATCCAACAACGCACCCTCGTAAGTGTCGTTGAGTTTGACACTGGCAGATACTTGTGCCACATCGTGATGTTGTCGCAATTCTTCCTGACCGCCCTTTTCGTATTTAATAATAAATACATCATTGATTCCGTGATAATCAATGAGTGGCCAGTGTTGTTCTAGTTGTGGCCAGATGCGCAAACCCATGTCGTCTTGCACTGCTTCAAACAATCGTGGACTGATTAACGCAAGAGAAATTTCATGGCCTGGCACAGGGTCACCGAGTTGAGCCGAAAAACCACCGGCTGCTTCAGCGGCACGAATGAGTGCAGAACAAAATTGAGGTGTCCAGCAAGACATCGTAAATAATTCGTCGGCGACCTTGGTTATTGGCGCGCTCTCATCAATCGCATCGACATAGCCGAGAATGCGCTCTAAGTCGCTAATGCTCGCGTCGTTCGTATGATTCATTTGCATAATCCCATTATCCCACGACATACCTCTCTTCTGATGGACATATACACAGGTCCTAATGCTGTCGCGCTCTCAGTTACAATGTTTGTGTGTCAACTCACTTAAATCGGGGAAATGAAATTGACTTGGGGCGGCTACTGACTGCGTTAAAGCTGCGCTGGTGGTTGTTGCCTGTTTCAGTGGTCCTTGTTCTCGCAGCTGTTTTAATACAGCCGCAATTGAGTGGATCTGATGCGAACCAAGGATTGCTTACAGTTACAAAAGCTTTTGAAGCCAAAATTGAGACAGCACCGTTGAGCATTATTGGATTTGATCCGGGAGCGACTACACCATTTCCGAGTTTTGACAACCAGTTAGCCGCACTGCAAGATCCTATATTTGTTGAAAAAATTCAAAGCAGTATTCCTTCACCTATCCAAGTTGCGGTGACTCGTTCCGAACCAAAATTTACGATGGTTGACACAATCGATGAATCCAACAACAGGGTGACGTTTCTCAGTAGAGGAACATCTAGTTATGTATTCTCTTGCGTGTCAGTAGACGAACAAGCATGCCTTTTAGGCATTGATGGGTACGTGCAAGAGGTATCCCGTTTGCGTTATGAAAGCATCACAACGGGTCTCAAAACTAATGTGGAGTTTTTGGATCAACTCATCAAGTCTGCAGCGTCTCGTCTTGATGTCATAGCTTCTACGGGCGACTCGTATTCAATTGCCGCAGAACAAGCTGGTCTGGTTGATCTCAACAATAAGCGCCAAGCGGTAACGGAAATTATTGATCGAATATCCGGCGAACTACAAGAAGTTTCAACCTCAACAAATCAACTTGTCGTAAAATCGAAATATACTCCAACATCCATAGGGTTTGGAATTATTTTTGGCTTAGTTATCGGAATCCTGATTGCTATGCAGTTGGCATTTATCGACAAGCGAGTGCGATCCGAGAGAGATATTTATATGTTGGATCCAGAAGTAAAATATCTTGGTAAATTTTCACTTCAACAAATTGAGGCCACATCAATTCCTGTAATTGCTGCAATTCTCTCCAATATTGAAAACACGGCGGTCTCTACTGTGCGGTTTGTGTCGGTATGTGACAAAGTGCCAGCATCGACTTCACTACTCTTCGAGTCTCTTTCGCGACGTCAAATCGGCTGTGAATTACTGCATGCCAGTAAAGATTTGACTGTAGACACACTTCTTCCAACATCAAAGAGTGCGATTGTCTATCTCATTTCTACTGAAAAAGACCGAATTGATCAATGGCTACCCACCCACAGTGCCTTTACAAATACTGGCAATCAGATCCTGGGTTGCGCATTGGTTGATAAATGACGCTCATCACTTATTGAGCTGGTCGTGAGACACGCGATCAAGAGTGCCCATAAAAAATGATTACCTATAAAAAAGGACTCTTGTGTGGCAGAAACCAATACGAATGCCGCCATTGAATACGACCATTGTCCGTACTTCAATTCGCACACCTGATCTAACTTCACATATCCGGACCAAACTACGTACAGAACAAACAGCAGCCCTGCTACTAGCCCACCTCCCAACAAAATTTCCAAATATCCATTATGAGACCAATTTGCTCCACCAACAGTCCACCAAAGGTCGCGCTTTAAAAATTCGGGGGTTGACCAAGCAGCCATCCACCCCCAGCCAATTAGCGGACGTTCCAGAAAGCCAGTCCAATTGAAATGCCAGATTGCCCCTCGGCCGCTAAAGAAATCGTTCTTGCCAAATAGTTTCATCATTGGTTGTGCAAAAGAAAACCCAATCCAACAAATCAGAATTGAACCTGCCAGCCAAATTGGATAAATCAGTTTCTGTAAAACCTGAGAATTAATTTTTTGCCGCAACCTTTGATTACGGATCACCGTCCACGCAAACCAGACAAACACAAACCATACGGCCGCCAACAGTGATGTAACTGATCCAGTTTTAATGAAAACATAACTGTCTAAAAGAAAAAGGTCTGCGAGAAGTGCCATCGACGCAAAACGATAACTTCCCGACCGACTGCGTACAACTTCTAAAACAAGGATTGACAATGTCAAAATTCCCACCATCACCACAGGAGCTAGTGAATTACGATTGAAATATATGCCCATCCAATTTCCTTCTGGGTCTATGGACTCTGACCAGTTTCGCTTTATACCCGCATAGGAGATCAGAACGCAGAGATGCGTGGCGATACAGGTACTAATGATTATCTGCCTATTGGAAAAACTTTTCGCTAAGTAGACCCCCACGAATGCAGTGATTGCAAGTGTTGTTGAATCGATCATGGTGTACCGACTCAGGTGAGTCCACACAGTGGAAAGCATTAACCAAAATAAGAAGAGCGAGAGGACACTGGTCGGCCGATTGAATTTATGTGGCAGAGATACCCTGTTTGCGAGAATCAATAACGCAGGTAATTGAATCAACAGATATGTCATTTGATGAGTTGGCGTAATTGGCACCGATGTGTAAAGTTCGGCTGTTCTCCAGATCTTTATTACGGGACCTTGTGTCAGCACCACAATGACAAAAACCGCGTAACAGCATTCAATGTAATGACGCAGCTGGGGAATTGTCCGATTTGAGAGCATCATCGTGTCAATAATCTACCCTGATCGCCATATGTGTTTTGGGGTGTGCATTAACCGACTATTCACCCAACATGAATGGGGGCTACTAGGGCAATTCCGCAGCTCGCTTCGTTGTCAATAAAACAGTAGTTGCGATCCCTGCAGTCAATACTGCGCAAAAGAGCCAGTAACCAACTGCGGAATCACTTCTTGATAATGCGACTGCAACTATTCCCAACATACAAGAACCCAATAAAATAAAGGTCACGCTTCGCCGAACACTTAACCCCAGCCTCATGAGCCGGTGGCTTAAATGATCTTTGCCACCAGAAAACGGACTGACACCACGACGTATTCGAGAAATCACAACCATGGATGTATCTAGTAACGCAACACCCATCACTACAAATGGAACGAAAATTTGTGATGTTTCTTTTGGGTCAACTTTAATTTTCAAACCAATATAAGCAAGCAAGAACCCGAGATACAGGCTGCCCGCGTCACCCATGTATATTTTTGCTGGATGAAAATTGCTTTTTAGAAAACCAAAGGAACTGCCGGCCAAACCAACTGCTAGCAGGGCTGTAAACGGCTGGCCGTTGGAATGAGCGATGAAATAGAAAATCAATGCCGCTATCCCAGTAATGCCCGCTGCTAGTCCGTCAATATTGTCGAGGAGGTTCAGTGCATTTGTAATTCCTACAACCCAAATCACCGTGATCACAAAATTGATTGCAATAGGAAGGTTTGTTTCAAATTTCACACCATAGGCAAATACGACTACTGCAATAATCAACTCAATCATCAACCGAACAGACGGCCGGATGCCTCGAAGATCATCGACAAGACCCATGACTCCCAAACACAATGCAAGTCCCAACACAACAAAAAGTTCGACAATCGTATTGGACCCAGATTGGAACAAACCACCGACGTTAAAAGTGACCGAGCCATCATAAAACGACAGATCCTGTCGGATTACTACGGCCAAGATGACGGTTACCGTAAAAGCCAACACCATTGCAAGCCCCCCAAGGTATGGGACTGCTTCTGTGTGCGATTTATGTTTTCCGGGATGATCCAAAATCATTCGCCTAATTGCAATTTTTCTGACCACTGGTACGAAAAATAGGGAAGTCGCAAATGACCCAAGGAAGCTGAGAATATAAACCCAGTTAGAATTCACAACAAGAGCATAGTCATGATCCAATTACTGGCACATGCCGAAGTTGTGTCCGATATCCTTCTGACGTCGGTTGAAAGATTTGGTGGAACTAGATGAAAATCCTCGTTACAGGTGGAGCCGGTTATATAGGGTCTCACCTTGTCGACAAATTGGTAGATGAAGATCACGAAGTAACTGTTCTTGATAATTTGTCAACTGGACGAACCAAAAATCTTGCTCGAAGTACAAGTCGCATTCAGTTTGTTGAAGGCGACATCATGGATGAGCGGCTTATAAACGATCTTGTAAACAAACATAAATTTGTTTTTCATCTTGCTGCAGCGGTTGGCGTAGGGAACATTATGTTGGATCCGCTTCAGTCGATGATCACCAATGTGAGAGGAACAGAAAATGTCCTCTCGGCGTGCAGTCGAAATAGTGTAAAAGTGTTACTTGCATCAACTTCAGAAATTTATGGCAAGACAACGAAATTGCCTATGTCTGAAAATGATGACCGAGTACTTGGATCAACATCTATTGCACGATGGTCATATTCCACGGCTAAAGCAATTGACGAGCACTTAGCACTTGCCTATGGTCTAGCTGGAATGCCCGTTGTTATTGCGCGGTACTTTAATTCGTACGGGCCGCGAATACTTGAGACTGGCTATGGATCAGTAATCGCCAATTTTATTCGCCAAGCCAAAGAAGGCTCACCGCTTACCGTCTATGGCGATGGACTTCAATCCAGATGCTTTACGTATATTTCCGACACAGTTAATGGAACCATTCTTGCCGCACTTACAAGTCAGGCTGAAGGCAATGCATTCAATATTGGAAACAACAGCGAAATAACTATTTTGGAACTTGCTCAATTGATTATTGAGTTGACTGGTAGTAAATCAACTATCCAATTTATTTCTTATGCCGATCGATTTGGGCCATCATTTGAAGACACCAAACGTCGCGTTCCAGATATGGAAAAATCGGGCTCTCTTTTGGGTTACCGACCAAATGTTGTTCTTGAAAAAGGTTTAGAACTAACGATCTCTCGGTGGGATGAATCGTTGCTGTGATTCGGGTAGTCCATATTCTGACACGTCCAAATATTGGTGGACCATCAGTAATTGTTGTTTCTCTTTTTGAAAACTTGGATCCAGAACTGTTTTCGCAGACTCTCATGTTTGGTTCAGTTGGTCAACTCGAAGGAGACTTCCTAAAAGATAAAAACCTAGGTCTTCAGATAATTGAAATTCCTGGACTCGGAAGACGAGTGAAGATTTTTGATGATCTGAAGGCATTGATTTTCATTGTAAAAAATCTACAAAAATTGAAACCCCACATTGTTCACACACACATGGCAAAAGCTGGTGCCTTGGGGAGATTGTCGGCAGCACTGGTTGGTGTCCCGATTCGCATACATACTTACCATGGGCATTTGTTGAGTGGATATTTTCGATCAAGTTTGACCCGCTTACTTGTCTTGGCAGAAAGGTCACTAGCAAAACTCACAACATTTTCTATTGTTGTTGGTGAGCAAGTAAGGCAAGATTTAATTGAACATAAAATTTGCTCTGCAGAGAAGTCGATATCTATTTCTCCCGGTATCAAGCCGATTATTCGACTTGAGAAATCAAGTAGTCGCTCGCAATTAGGTCTTCCTTTAGATAGACCAATAATTATGTTCGTTGGTCGCCTTGCTCGCATCAAACGACCCGATATTTTTGTGGGGTTAGCTCGGCGTTTTGAAAATCATCCGCTCCGTCCGATATTTGCTTTCGTGGGCGACGGTCCTCTTGCCGATCAATTAAAACAGGAGTCGGCACACCTTGACAATGTGGTTTTCTCGGGTTGGCATCAAGACTTAGATGTCGTCTACTCAGCCGCCGACATTGTGGTTCTCTGTAGTGACAATGAAGGGATGCCCTTATCACTCATCGAGGCTTCATCAATTGGTGTCCCCATCATTGCATCAAACGTTGGGTCGGTTTGCGAAATAGTGACCGATGAAGAAAATGGTCTGTTGGTTGAAGCGGGAAACATCGATTCGTTCTACAGCAACACAATGCGACTATTGGAAAATCCGTCTTTAAGACAAAAGATGTCTGAATCAAAACACAAATCACGAACTGACTTCACGTTCAAGCAATCAGCTTCCAACCACGCTGCCATTTATCAAAAGCTCTTTCTTGAAAACTGTGGTTAGAGTCGGCGTCTAAATTCGCTATCTTCTCCGCTCGCATTCACTGCGTCAAACACCGCAACCCCCAACTCGTCAAGTTTGGATAGCGATATGTTTGGGGTATTTACAAGAACCGCAACCAAATCCCACTCTGCGGAAACCACATCAGCTATATTTTTTGAAACCAACGTGCTCGCTTCAAGCTTGATCGATGGCACGTTTTGATCAAAATATGAAACCACTGCTCCTTCGGCGATCAACAACTCAATTATTTTCAAAGCACGAGAATTTCGAGTGTCACTTACTCCTGGTTTGAACGACGCGCCAATGCACAAAATCTTGGATCCCTTGATTGGGAGCGACTTTTCGTTGAGCAACTTTCCAATCCGACCGACTACATATGTTGCCATCTGCATGTTTACATCGGCAGCGAGTTCAACGAAACGAAGCTGAAATTCGTATTCGCGGGCCTTCCACGCAAGATAGTGAGGGTCTACAGGTATGCAATGTCCACCAGCTCCGATGCCGGGATAGAAGGCCTGAAAACCAAATGGTTTGGTGGCTGCGGCTTCAATGACATCCCAAACATCAATTTCCATTCGGTGACACAATTGAGCTAACTCATTGACTAATGCGATATTCACCGCGCGATAAGTGTTCTCTAACAGCTTTGTCATTTCAGCGATCTCTGGTGAGCCAACTGTATGAACAAGATCCGACGAGCCCATGAGCGCCGACAATAAATGCGTACTTCTTTTCGTGCAATTTTCCGAGAATCCACCGACAACCTTTGGTGTGTTTCTCACATTCCAGATTTCATTACCCGGATCTACGCGCTCGGGAGAGAACGCGAGAAAGAAATCTGTGCCTGCATTCAATCCACTCGCTTCCAAAATTGGCTTTACAAATTCGGTTGTGGTTCCTGGATATGTTGTCGACTGCAAAATAATCAACATGTCCTTTCGTAAAATTGACCTGACTAATCTTGCAGCGCTTTCAATATATGAAAGATCTGGAGTCTGCGCTTTGTCAAAAGGGGTTGGTACGCAGATAAAAATTACGTCGCAGTTAGAAAGATCATCGACCTTGTCCGTTGCCTTAAAGTGGCCGCTCTTGGCTACATCTTTAAGCCGTTCATGAGAAATATCAGCGATATGCGACTGAGATGTCTGGAGTTGCGCAACGACATCGGAATTGATATCAAAACCAAAAGTATTGAACCCAGCTTCTGCAAAGGAAACGGCCAGCGGCAAACCAACGTATCCGAGGCCAACAATTGCTACCGAAATTGTGCGATTAGCAACATCCGCCTCAAATGTTGAAGTCATTGTCATCATCTCACAGTTCTAAAGAGTTTATCGCTGGTCAGTTTATTCTAGTGACTCATTTTGTCTCAATTGAAAGCGATGGTTCTGAGGATTTTTGAGTAACCGCAACCTCCTCCGCCAAAATGCAGCATGGTTTATCAGTGGCGAGGCATATAGATGCAAAAGGTAGCGATGCGATTTTGTTTAGTAGGATTACGTTGATGTCGGATGATGGAGTCGATCGAGACCAGCTCATCAAAGAGCTCTTGGCTGAATCGTTCGCGCTACGCACCAAATCGGAGCATTTAAGCCAGTACGTCGAGACCAAGATTGCCGAGTTGGTGAAGACCAAACGCGAACTGGACTCAATCAAGAATAACGATGAGATCGGTCAACTGCGCGCAGGCATTGAGACAGCAAACCAGCAGCGCAATGAACTTCAAGCCAAACTTGATGCACTTGTCGGTGAACACGAGCATCTTGAAGAAGTGCATGTGCAAATGACAAGCCAGCGCGACAGGTTGCGTGAACGTATGGCCCAAGTCGATGCTTCACCGGAATATCGACTTGCCAAACGATTAAAAAGAATCTTTGGCGCCATCTTTAAAGACGATACGACGAAGTGACACGACAGTTTCCCGTCATTATCAACGTGCGCGATCGGCTCGAGCCGTTGCGTGACCTGATTACGTGGCTTGAACAACAAGGCCAAGAAAATATTTGGTTGTGTGACAACGACAGCACCTACCCACCAATGGTCGAATTTCTGCGTTCAACACCACACAATGTTCGCTTGAATGGTCTCAATCTTGGGCACCGAGCACCGTGGTTGAGTGGGCTCGTGACCGAACTTGGTCTCGACTGCCATTTCATCGTTACTGATCCCGACGTGGTGCCCTCACAAGAGTGCCCTACTGATGTACTTGATCTTTTTTACAACACGCTCAA
>Ga0214919_10012133_pt1 | contig 10640 bp, 8 predicted proteins | sample LL1503_MetaG_FD_177994 | JGI IMG/M metagenome (GOLD analysis project Ga0214919, IMG submission 177994) | Freshwater microbial communities from Lake Lanier, Atlanta, Georgia, United States - LL-1503 | ecosystem: Environmental > Aquatic > Freshwater > Lake | place: USA: Georgia | collected 2015-03-15 | reverse complement strand
GCTGCGCCACAGCGGCTACCACCCGATGCGCCATTACGAGGCCGACCCGGCTTTGCGCAGCGCGATAGACGCGATTGCCGGCGACGCCTTTACGCCCGAGGAACCGGGACGCTATGCGGCGCTGGTTGACTCGCTGCTGTGGGGCGGCGACCACTACCTGCTGCTGGCCGATTACGCGTCTTACGTCGCGGCGCACCAGCGGGTTGACGCGCTGTACCGCAACCCGGCGCAGTGGTGTGCCAAGGCCGTCGCCAATGTCGCAGGAATGGGGCCCTTTTCCTCCGACCGGACGATCCGCGACTACGCGCAAACGGTCTGGCAGATGGCCCCGCAGTCGCGCTGACCGGCACAGCCCGCCCGCCACCCGCCAGCGCAGCTTGCATGCTCGACGCCACCGACATCGACAAAATCTGCGGCGCCCGCCATGGCGACCCGTTTTCGGTGCTCGGACCGCATCCGGACGCACAAGGCCGGGTATGGCTGCGTGCCTTCCTGCCCGGCGCGCAGCAGGTCTACGCGGTCGATGCAGCCAGCGGGCGGGTGCTTGCGCAGTTGCTGCAGCGCCACATCGACGGCTTGTTCGAGCAGGTGCTCGACGAAGCGCCCACCGGGGCCTACCAGTTGCATCTGCGCTGGGGCGACGGAAGCGACGCACTGATCGACGACCCCTACCGTTTTGGGCCGGTTCTGGGCCAGACCGACATCTGGCTACTGGCCGAAGGAACCCACTTGCGGCCTTTCGAAGTGCTCGGCGCGCGGCCGGCGCGCATGGACGACGTGACGGGAAGCAGCTTCGCGGTCTGGGCACCCAATGCATTGTGCGTGAGCGTGGTCGGCGACTTCAACCACTGGGACGCGCGGCGCCATCCGATGCGGCTGCGCCGCGAGTGCGGGGTGTGGGAAATATTTTTGCCAGCGGTCGCGCAGGGCGCACGCTACAAATATGCGCTCCGCGATGCAACCGGCCGGGTGCTGCCGCAGCGTTCCGACCCCTACGCATTCGCCGCGCAGTTGCGACCTGATACCGCCAGCGTGGTCCACCCCCTGGCGCCTGCACTGGCGCCGTCGGTGCGGCGTCAGGCGGCCAACGCGCTCGACGCGCCGATCAGCATCTACGAAGTGCATCTGGGATCCTGGCGGCGTGACGGCGCAGACCCGCAGCGCTGGCTGAACTGGGACGAACTGGCCGACACGCTGATTCCCTACGCCATCGACATGGGCTTCACCCACCTCGAGCTGCTGCCCATCAGCGAGCACCCCTTCGACGGCTCCTGGGGCTACCAGCCGGTTGGCTTGTACGCGCCGACGTCGCGCTTTGGCAGCCCCGAGGGCTTTCGCCGTTTCGTCACGCGCTGCCATGAAGGCGGCCTTGGCCTGCTGCTCGACTGGGTTGGGGCGCATTTCCCGAACGACGCGCACGGACTGGGCCACTTCGATGGTACCCATCTGTACGAATACGCCGATCCGCGCGAGGGAGTGCACGCCGACTGGAACACGCTGATTTTCAACCTCGGCCGCACCGAGGTGCGCAACTACCTGGTCGGCAATGCGCTGTACTGGATCGAGCGTTTCGGTGTCGACGGACTGCGGGTCGACGCGGTCGCCTCGATGTTGTACCGCGACTACAGCCGCAAACCCGGCGAATGGATCGCCAACGCGCATGGTGGGCGCGAAAACCTGGAGACGATCGCCTTCCTCAAGCGGCTCAACGAAGTCATCGGCGCACATTGCCCGCAGGCGATCACGCTGGCCGAGGAGTCGACAGCCTTCCCCGCGGTATCGCGGCCCACCTTTGCCGGCGGCCTGGGTTTTCACTACAAGTGGAATATGGGCTGGATGCACGACACGCTGCAGTACATGCGCCGCGACCCGGTGCACCGCAGCCACCACCATAGCGAAATCAGCTTCGGGCTGGTCTATGCCTTTAGCGAAAACTTCGTCCTGCCGATATCGCACGACGAGGTCGTGCACGGCAAGGGCTCGATGCTGGCCAAGATGCCGGGCGACCGCTGGCAGCAGTTCGCCAACCTGCGTGCCTATTACGGATTCATGTTCGGCCACCCGGGCAAGAAGCTGCTGTTCATGGGCTGCGAGTTCGCACAGCTGCGCGAATGGAACCACGACCAGGGACTGGACTGGCACCTGCTATCGGACCCGCAACATGCTGGCGTGGCGCGGCTGCTGCGCGACCTCAACCACCTCTACCGCGCCACACCGGCGCTGCACCAGCGCGACTGCAGCGCCGATGGTTTCGAATGGATCGACCACGACGACGCGGCGCATTCGCGCCTGGCTTTTATCCGCCACGGCAACGATGCGCGCAGCTGCGTCGTCGTCGTCTGCAATTTCACGCCCAGCCCGCACATGGGCTACCGCCTCGGCGTACCGCACGCGGGCTTGTACCGCGAACGCATCAACACCGACTCGCATCATTACGGCGGCAGCAATATCGGAGCTCCGCTGGGCGTGACGCAGGCGCAGGAGCAGCCTTGCCATGGACGGCGCTGGTCGATCGCGCTCAACCTGCCGCCGCTGGCGACGCTGGTGCTGCAATGGACGCTGTGAGGCGCCACCCGGCAATGGCTGCATCCCCACTGACAGACACCGCGGCGGCGCTGCAGCCGGGCCGACCCGGGCCATTGGGCGCGCAGCATGATGGCAGTGGGCTGAATTTCGCCGTGTTTTCGGCCAGCGCGGTGCGCATCGAGCTGTGCCTGTTTGACGACGAAGGCCAGCACGAGCTAGCGCGCTGGCCGCTCCCGGCGCGCAGCGGCGATATCTGGCACGGCTACCTTCCCCGGGCAGGTCCGGGGCAGGTCTACGGGCTGCGCGCGCACGGGCCCTGGCAGCCCGAGCGCGGCCTGCGCTTTAACCCGGCCAAGCTGCTGCTTGACCCCTATGCGCGCGAACTGGTCGGGCAGTTCCAGTGGCGCGACGAGCAGTTCGGCGCGAACCGGCTGCAACCCCTGCTGCGCGACGATCGCGACAACGCGCAGTGGGCGCTCAAGGCGCGCGCCGTCGGCGACGCATTCGACTGGGGCGATGACCGACCGCCGGCCACCGCGCTGGCCGACACCGTACTCTACGAACTGCATGTCAAGGGCTTTTCCAAGTGCAACCTGGCGATACCGGAGCCGCTGCGCGGAACCTTCGCGGGCCTGGCCCATCCCGCCTCGATAGCGCACCTGCAGCGCCTGGGCGTCACGGCGCTGAGTCTGATGCCGGTGCATTACGCGCTCGACGAGGAGCGGTTGGCGCACATCGGCCTGCGCAACTACTGGGGCTACAACAGCTTGGCCTTTTTCGCGCTCGACCCGCGCCTAGCGAGCGCCGGACAGGGTCAATCCCCGCGCGACGAATTTCGCGCCATGGTGCGCGTGCTGCACGCGGCTGGAATCGAGGTGCTGCTGGACGTTGTCTTCAACCACACAGCGGAGTCGGATGCAACCGGACCGACGCTGGGCTTTCGCGGACTGGACAATGCCGGCTATTACCGTCTGGAGACACAGGATCCGGGCCAATACGAGAACCTGACAGGTTGCGGCAACACGCTGGATATCCGTCGCCCACAGCTGCTGCGACTGGTGATGGACAGCCTGCGCTACTGGGCCTCGGATATGCATGTCGACGGCTTTCGCTTCGACCTGGCGCCGGTGCTCGGGCGCGGCGACCAGGGTTTCGACCGCAACAGCGCGTTCTTCACCGCCTTGGCGCAGGACCCGGTGCTGTCGGCCTTGAAGATGGTCGCCGAACCCTGGGACCTCGGACTAGGCGGCTACCAGCTGGGCAACTTTCCGCGCGGATGGCTCGAGTGGAACGACCAGTTCCGCGACACGCAGCGCAGGTTCTGGCTCGGCGGGCGCAGCGTGGCGCGTTCGCACAACGGGTCGAGCACGCGCGGCGACTTCGCGTTGCGACTGTGCGGCTCCTTCGACCTGTTCCAGCCACGCCAGCGCACACCGGCCGAGTCGGTGAACTTCGTGGTTGCCCACGACGGCTTCACCCTGCGCGACCTGCTGAGCTTCAACGAGCGCCACAACGAAGCCAATGGCGAAGGCAACCGCGACGGCCACGGCAACAACCTGAGCTTCAACTGCGGCGCCGAGGGCCCCAGTAGCGACGCCGAAGTGACCGCGCTGCGCGAGCGGATGCAGCGCGCCCTGCTGGCGTGCAACCTGCTCGCGCAGGGAACGCCGATGCTGTGCGCCGGCGCCGAGCTTGGTCACAGCCAGGGCGGCAACAACAACCCCTACAACCAGGACAACGCCACGACCTGGATCGACTGGCAGCAAGCCGACCAGAACCTGATTGCCTTCACCGCGCGCTGTGTCGCGCTGCGTCGCGCTGCGCTGCCCTTTGGCAACCATTGGTACAACGGCCTGAGCGACCCGCTGGGCCTGAGCGACCTGACCTGGCTTGAAGCCAACGGCGGCGTGTTGCACGGCGACGGCTGGCGCGACCCGGCGTCGCGGGTGCTGGGCTGCCTGATCGGCCGACCCGGACGCGCCCAGGCCCCGCTGCTGCTGCTGGTCAACGCCAGCGGCGACCAGCAGCCTTTTCTGCTACCCGGCGGCGTCTGGCAGCTGCTGCTCGACAGCGCCCACCCCACCGGTCTGGCTGCCTGGCAGGGACAGGGCGAGTCACAGTACCTGCTGGCAGCGCACAGCGTGCAGTTATTCGCAGTGGCCGGGGCGGGAGTCGCATGAACTTTAGGCGCGCCAGCGGTGTGCTGCTGCACCCGACCAGTCTGCCCGGTCCGCACGGCTCGGGCGACCTCGGCGCATCGGCCTACCACTTTGTGGACTGGCTGCTGAGCGCCGGCCAGAGTCTTTGGCAGGTGCTGCCGCTGGGCGGAATCGGGCCCGGCAACTCGCCCTACATGGCCAGTTCGGCCTTTGCCGGCAACGAGCTGCTGGTCGACCTGCACGAGCTGCACGAGAAGGGCTGGCTCGACGCCGAAGCGCTGCGCGCTGACCTTGTTTTCCCGCCGCGACGGGTTGATTATTCCGTCGTTGTTCCGTGGCGCATGCAGCGGCTGCGCGTGGCGGCCAGCGCCTTCGCAGCCGGCGCCGACGCCGGCCAGCGCGACGACTTTGCCGAATTTTGCGAGCGCAACGCCGACTGGCTCGACGACTACGCGCTGTTCATGGCGCTGGCCGAAGACCAGGCGTGGCGCGACTGGAGCAGTTGGGACCCGCTGCTCGCCGCCCGCGCACCTGAGGCATTGCGCGCAGCGGCGGCCGAGCACAGCCAGGCGATCGCTGCGCGCAAGTTCTGCCAGTGGTGCTTCCACCGGCAATGGACAAACCTCAAGGACTATGCCAACCTGCGCGGTGTTCGCATCGTCGGCGATATGCCGATCTTTGTCGCGCTGCAAAGCGCCGACGTCTGGTCCCGACCGGAATTGTTCGAGCTCGACGCAACCGGCCAGCCCACCGTTGTCGCCGGCGTGCCGCCGGACTTTTTCAGCGCCACCGGGCAGCGTTGGGGCAACCCCCTGTACCGATGGGCAGCCCACGCCGACGAGGGCTACGCATGGTGGGTGGCGCGCATGCGCCACAGCTGCGCGCTGCTCGACCTGGTGCGGGTAGACCATTTTCGCGGCTTCGCAGGCTGCTGGGAAATACCGGCCGCAGAAAGCACGGCGATGGTCGGGCGCTGGACACCTGGGCCCGGCGCCGCACTGTTTGATGCCGTCGCTGCGGCGCTGGGCAAGCCGGCGATCATCGCCGAGGATCTGGGCGTGATCACGCCCGATGTCGACGCGCTGCGCCGACAGCTCGGCTTTCCGGGCATGCGTATCCTGCAGTTCGCCTTTGGCGGCGACGCCAGCAACGCCTACCTGCCGCACAACTACGAGCGCAACACCGTGGTCTACACCGGCACCCATGACAACACCACGACACGGGGCTGGTGGCAGGAAGCCAGCGTCGCCGAGCGCCACCATGCCTGCGACTACCTGGACTGTGACGGCAGCGTCATCGAGCAGGATCTGCTGCGCGCTGCCTGCGCCAGCGTCGCCGATACCGCGATTCATCCGATGCAGGACCTGCTCGGACTCGACGCCGCCAGCCGAATGAACCTGCCGGGCGAAGCCCGCGGCTACTGGGAATGGCGCTTTGAGTGGGACCAGGTCGAACCCGAGCATGCCCAAAGGCTGCACAATTGGTGCCGTCTGTACCGGCGCACGCCAGCATAGACGCAGGGCTGCATAGCAGCCGTCCAGCCGCACAGGAGACCCGCATGCATTTCGACAGCAGCATTTGCTACACCAGCTTCGACAGCGCGCTGGGTCGCATCCGGGTCGCGGCGACGGACCAGGGCCTGGCCGGCATCTGGTTCGACGGCCAGCGCCACGAACCCGACCATGGCAGTTGGTCTGAGCAGCCCGAGCACCCCCTGCTGCGCAGCGTGGTGCAGCGCTTGCAGCGGTACCTGGCGTGCAAGCGCGAAGACGGCGAACTGGCGCGGGATCTGCCGCTGGACCTGCGCGGCGGAACCGCCTTCCAGCAGGCGGTGTGGCAGGCGCTGCTGGCAATCGGTTACGGACACAGCAGCAGCTACGGCGCCATCGCTGCCCAACTGGGCCGGCCCCGCGCAGTGCGCGCGGTCGGTGCCGCAGTGGGTCGCAACCCAATCGCCATCATCGTCCCCTGTCATCGGGTCATGGGGGCCGACGGCTCGCTCACCGGCTACGCGGGCGGACTCGATCGCAAGCAGGCGCTGCTGGCGATCGAGTCCGCGTGAAGAAATCGCTGCTGCTCGAGTTCGTCGCCCTGGGCGCCATCTGGGGCTCCTCTTTCCTGTTCATGCGCCTGTGCGGCCCGGAATTCGGTGTCGTCGCCACCGCCGGCGGCCGGGTGGCGATCGCCGCCGCCGCGCTGGCTCCGGTCCTGTGGTTCAGCGGCCAGTGGCACGCCCTGCGCGACAATGCCGCTGCGCTCCTGATGCTGGGGCTGCTGAATTCAGCGTTTCCTTTCGCGCTGTTTTCCTACGCCGTGATGTCGATCAGCACCGGCCTGTCGGCGATCCTCAACGCCACCGCGCCGCTGTTTGGAACCATCATCCTGTGGGTCTGGCTCAAGGAGCGGCCGGCCAGAACCCGCATCGCCGGCCTGCTAATCGGCTTTGCCGGCGTGGTGGCGCTGGCTGCGGACCACGCCAGCTTCAAGCCCGGCGGCAGCGGCTGGGCCATCGTCGCCTGCCTGCTGGCGTCCGTCTCCTATGGCTTTAGCGCCAGCTACACCAGGCGCTACCTGACCGGCGTGCATCCGCTGGCAACCGCCACCGGCAGCCAGATCAGCGCAACAATGGCGCTCATCGGACCCAGCATCTGGTTGTGGCCCGAGCACAACCCGGGTCCGCTCGCCTGGCTGTCGATGCTCGCGCTGGGCCTGGCCTGCACCGCGCTGGCCTACCTGCTGTACTTCCGGCTGATCGCGGGCCTGGGCCCCTCTCGCACCATCACCGTGACCTTTTTGATACCGGTATTTGCGGTCGCCTACGGAAGCGGGTTATTGGGTGAAATCCTCACGCCATGGATGCTGCTATGCGGCGCCGTCGTGGTGCTCGGTACGGCGCTGGCCACCGGCGTGCTTACACTGTCGCGCAGACGCTAACGCCACCGCAATCCCCCCTGTTCATGAACGCTCGCCACGAAGCCCGGCCCTACCCGCCCATCAAACCCTACCGCAGCGGCATGCTGGCGCTCGACGAGCTGCACACCATGTACTGGGAAGAGTCGGGCAACCCCGACGGTGTGCCAGTGCTATTCCTGCACGGAGGCCCGGGTGCGGGCTCGGGGCCCCGCCACCGCCAATTCTTCGACCCCACCCACTACCGCATCGTGCTGTTCGACCAACGCGGTGCCGGCAAGTCGACGCCACTGGGCGAGCACCGGGACAACACGACGCCACTGCTCATCGCCGACATCGAGCGGCTGCGCGAACTGCTCGGGATTGCCCGATGGCTGGTCTTCGGCGGGTCCTGGGGCTCCACGCTGGCGCTGGCCTACGGGCAGGCGCACCCGCAGCGCTGCAGCGGCTTCATCCTGCGCGGCATATTTTTATGCACCCAGACCGAGGTCGACTGGTTTCTGAACGGCATGGGCTGGTTCTTCCCGCAGGCGCATGCGCGCTTTGTCGCCGGCGTCGACCCGGGCGAACGCGCCGACCTGTTGGGCGCCTACTGCCGGCGCCTGTTCAGCCCGGACCCGGCGATCAGTATGCGGGCAGCGCGGGCTTGGAGCCGCTACGAGGCCAGCTGCCTGCACCTGCGTCCAGACCCGCAGGCCGAGCAGGCCTACGATGCGCCCGCAGTGGCCCTCGGTGTGGGCCGGCTGGAGGCCCACTACATGCGCAACCTTGGCTTCTTTGGCCCCGACCAACTGGTCAGCAACGCGCCCCTGCTGCAGGCGATTCCGGCCGTCATGGTGCAAGGCCGTTACGACGTGATCTGCCCGCCCGCCAACGCCTGGCGGCTGCACCAGGCCTGGCCGAACTCGAGGCTGCAGTTCATCGACGATGCCGGCCACTCGGCCTTCGAGCCCGCCACCCTGACGGCGCTGGTCGCAGCAGCCAACCAGTTCCGCGACCAGGGGCACTTCGCGCTGCCGGACCCGGACTAAACGCGCCAGCGATCGCAGTCGCGCAGCTATGCGTGCCAGATAGTGAACGACGCTGCACCCGCAGGCGGCACCGGGCGTGCGACCGGCTGCTGCTGCGGGTCGTCGAAACCCAGCGCCATGCCCGCCACCAGCAGATCGTCCGGCGCAGCGCCGATGCCAGCCAGCACAGTATCGGAGAGGCCTTTCCAGCCGATCTGCAGTTCGGTGCGCAGCGAACGCGCTTGGGCCGCCAGCACGATGTTTTGCACAAACATACCGTAGTCCAGAAGCGAGCCGGAGCCCAACAGGCGGCTGATCGTAAAAAGCAGCCCGACTGGCGCGTCATAAAAACGGAAATAGCGCGCCAGTGCCGCTTCTGCTCGCGTCAAATTGCCGTCGGCTGCCGCCATGGACTGCGTCAAAAACTCGTCGCCCCCCTGCTCGCCGCCGGGCCAGTCGAAGTTGCCGGGATGGCGAACAAACTGCTGGTTAAAGCGCCCCCGCGACTCGGCCGTCGGATTGCCCAACTCGGCCGCCAGCTTTCCCACCTCGGGCCCAGTGGCGTCGAGTATCTGCCCGAGCGCCCCGCCCTGCAGCACCCATACGGTCCACGGCTGGGTATTGGTCCCCGAAGGCGCGCGACAGGACAGCTCCAGCAGGTCGGTCAGCAACGCCGGCGCCACCGCCGCAGGCGAAAAGCCACCGGGTGCAAAGCCTTTCGGTCGGGGGTCGTCGGAAAACTGCATGGCGCACCTAGAAATCGGGTTGGCCCATTGTAGGTTTGGGGGGCTGGCATCGGTCTTGCAGTACACAGCCATGCACATCCCCCCAGCACCAACTTGTCAGTCCCCCGACAGGCACCATGACGGCACGCGTGCATCAACCCAGGCGACCCATCGTAGCCGCCAAAAAGGAGTAGCCCCCATGCCCACGCAGCAGAATCGCCGGCCCGCAACCAACGCCTTCCCCCGTTCCACAGGCCTGATGGCCGCAGTGGTTCTGGCCGCGACAGTCTTCATCGCCGGCCCCGCATCGGCGGCACCCAGCCCGCAACCCGGGTTGCGCAGCGCGGCGGCGGGTCTGCTGCCGACGCTCGGCGCCAAACCCCCAGTGCGCAGGCGGCCGGTGGTGGACCAGCGCAATTGGATTCGCTATGCGGGCGCGCCGCTCAACGACACCGTGATGGCGACGGCGGTGGCCGAGGGGCAGCGCCACTGGGTCCGCTACGCGGGCGTCCCGGTCGGCGAGGGCATGGACATGCAGCCTCCTTCCGTCGCACAGGCGCAATGGGTCAGCTATCCGCCACGCGCCGCTCGGCCGCTGGCAGACGACGAGGTCGAGCAGCAGCAGGAAGACCGCCGGGACTGGATCCATTACCAGGCCAAGAAGGCGGACGACTCCCTCCAACCGGTGGCGCGCCCCCGGCTGCCAGACGTCGGCCAGCAGCTGGCGCGGCTCGGGCGCTGAGCAGCACGCCGCCAAGGCCCCGGTTCGCGGCCCTGCCCGCAGGGGCCATTGGCGTGATGGCGTCGACGGCCGGACCGCTCAGTCGCAGTCCCTGAACTTGCTTTCCTGGCATTCGCGTGCCAGATTCTGCGCGCGGGTGATTTGCTGCGGCTTCATGCGGCTGGCCACCAGGTCGCGGCCGCGCAGCGCCTCAGCGTTGCCGGCGGCGGCCCCCAGGTTGAACCACATATGCGCGCGTACATCGTCCTTTCTCAGGCCATGGCCCTGGAAATACAGCGCGCCCAGTCGCGCCTGCGCTCCGGCGTGGCCGCGCTCGGCGGCCTGCCGGTACCAGACGGCAGCCTCTGCATGGTCCTGCGGGACACCGCGGCCGTCACCATACATCGAGCCGATGACATAGCGCGCCGTCGCGTCCCCTCCGGCCGCCAGAACACGCAGGATCTTCAGCGCGCCCGCATAGTCCTCGCGGCCGTAGGCGGCCTCGGCGTCCTCCATGGCGCCGGCCAGCGCGCCTATGGACGCCAGCAGCAGTGCGGCAAACAGCAGGCCTGAACGTTTTCTCATCGAT
>Ga0214919_10012132_pt1 | contig 10641 bp, 8 predicted proteins | sample LL1503_MetaG_FD_177994 | JGI IMG/M metagenome (GOLD analysis project Ga0214919, IMG submission 177994) | Freshwater microbial communities from Lake Lanier, Atlanta, Georgia, United States - LL-1503 | ecosystem: Environmental > Aquatic > Freshwater > Lake | place: USA: Georgia | collected 2015-03-15 | reverse complement strand
GCCGGGTCGTGCAACCGGTCGCCGTCCAGATCCACTGACCGTGCCATGCGGTAATACAGATTGGGCATCAGCACGTAATAGCCCACGCCTGCGATGCGCCGGGCCATGTCGCACAGTTCCTCACGAATGCCCAATGAGTCCATGTACAGGATCACCACTGGATGAGGACCTGGCCGGTCGGGATGAAAGACGAATGAGTTCATGTCTCCGTCACGGGTCCGGATGTCTATGGTGCGTTCTTGCATAGTGCCTCCCTGTTCGATGTTGATGAAAACTTTTCCGTGCCCGCTGCGATTCCTGTTGCGAGCCCTGCTCCTGCTTGTACTGCGGGTCGATCTTCGCCAGTGTCACATAGCGAGCCCACTTGGCCCACTCCTCGCGCACCTGTGTTGCGCACTCCTGAAGACCTCGCCGCTTCGGCGTGAACCCCAGCGACTCCAGCTTGCCGGCAATCGGGTTCGACCTGATCGCGTCGTTCACCAGCGCATTGGCAGACGCCCCGGGGCGGCGCTGAGCGCTGTGTTGGCCTGACACTATCGAAGTCATGTCCGTCCTGGGGCGGAGGCCGAAAGTGTTTCTGGTGAACAACCCAGGGCCTGCCGACCCAGCGCAATGCGAGTGACACGGGCCCCAAATTCAATCGCTTCAAGCCAACGCAAGCCCGCTTCGGACCGTTCCCCAGGCCAGGCCGCGCCTCAGACCAAACCCGCCCGTCTTGAGCCTTGCCGAGTGCGTTTGAAATTCCCATGTGCCCAGAATCGACCCCATCACACCCTGCCGCCTCAAGGGCGCGCTGGCTCGGCATTTGCCTCGATATTCGCGAGCCTTGACGACCAGCCGTCTCTGTGTGTTGATGCGCCACGTCCGTCAGCTTCGGATGTCGAACTCCGTCAGGTCAGGGGTCTGGGTCATCGTCCAGTAGTCGACGAGACGCCACGGCATTGGCGAAAAGACGCGTCCGCTGGCATTGCGGTACCAGTTGGTCATGCCCGGGTGCGTCCACACCAATTCGGCATGTTCGGCGTCCACCCGATCGTTGTACGCATCGTGGACTGAGCGTTTGACGGTCACGTCGCTCATTTTGAGAGATATCATTTCCCGCAGCATGGCCGTTACATAGCGGACTTGGCACTCGGTGACGAAGAGCAGGCTGCCGCCGTGGGCCAGCGTCGTGTTCGGACCGGTGAGCACAAACAGGTTTGGATAGTCAGGGATGGTGATGCCGAGGTGCGCACGCGGGTCGTCCTCTCCCCATACCTCATTGAGCGGCGTGCCCGAGCGACCGCGAATGTCAAGCGACCAGAGCATTTTTGCGGGCTCGAAACCGGTGGCCTGGACGACGACGTCGGCGTGGTGCCGAGTGCCCGATACGGTCAACACCTCGGACCCGTCGACCTGTGCAACCGCTTCGGTGACCAGCTCGACATTCGGGCGCTTTAGCGCCTCGTACCAACCGTTGTCGATCAGGATCCGCTTGCCATAGGGCGGGTAGTCCGGCAGGCATTTCTCGATGAGATCGGGGCGTCCGTCGAGCTGGCCGAGCAGGTAGTCGGTGAGCTGCTGGCGTTGCCTGTCGTTGCGGTGGTTCACCGACCGTTCCGGGTGCGGCCACGACGGATCGCGGCGCACCGTGGGCAGCAGGCCATCGCCGAAGCGCCACATCAGGCCGAATCGGTACCAGGCGTAGTAATACGGAATGTGCTCGAGCAGCCAGCGCGATTCGGGGCTGACCTTGCCGTGGTAATCCTGAGGCGGCCGCGCCCATTGCGCTGAGCGCTGAAAAATGGTGACCTTCTTCGCCTGGCCTGCTACGGTGCGCAGGAACTGCATCGCGCTGGCACCGGTGCCGATCACCGCGACGTCCTTGCCTTCCAGCGGCACGTCGTGACGCCACTGCCCCGAGTGCCAACAGTCCCCTGAGAAGCCCTCCAGGCCTGGGATCGACGCCAGCTTCGGACGGTTCAAGGGCCCGACCGCTGTCACCACCGCGTTGTACGCGCGGGTTTCCGGCATGCCGTCGGGGCCGTGCATCGTGACGGCCCATTGCCGGCGCTCGTCATCCCAGCGCATCGCGGTGACGGTGACACCGAACTCAAGGTGCTGGCGCAGTTCGAGGTCCTGCGTCACCCGGCGCTGGTAGTCGAGAACCTCTCTGCGCTTCGAGTAGTTGCTCGTCCAGCCGAGGTTCGGTGCAAAGGAAAACGAATAGAAGTGGTTCGGCGTGTCGACACCGGCCTCTGGGTAGTCGTTCTCGTACCAAGTGCCGCCGATGTCTGCGTTCTTCTCGACCACGTCGAAGGCGATGCCCATTTGCTTGAACCGGTAGGCCGCACACAGGCCTGAGAATCCGGCGCCGATCACCAGCGCACGGAAGCCGGCGAGACGCTCGGGTGCGGGCGGCGCAGGCCAGTCGAGTCGCCGGTCGCGAAAGCCCATCTCCTCGAGCGCAAGTTGCAGGTACTCGTCCGGCAGGCGCTCGCCGAGACAGACGCCCATCATCCGGACCATCCGTGCGTCGTCGGGCAGCGGCGGCAGTTGGCGTGCGCCGCTGGAGAGTTCGTCTAGCACTTGGGACAGCGCGCTTCGGATCGCCTGCTGCGCCTCGGTGGACAGGCCGCCGGTGGGTTCGGCGAAGATCGAGATGTCACGGCGTGGCAGGAACGGCGCTTGCAGCCAGCGGTCCTCTCCGGTGATCTGCGCCAGGCACATCAGCAAGGTGGGAACAGAGGCCTCGCGCAGCGCTGCGTCTCGGCCTTCATCCTTGATGGGGCCGCTCATTTAAACCGGTCCGACTTGATGCGGATGCCCGCCGTCTCGCGGTCCCAGGTGTCGGCCGTCACACCTTCCTGTCGGAGTTCATGTTTCATCACCTTGTTGCTCGGGGTCTTGGGCAGTTCCGGCAGTACGCGGACGTAGCGCGGGATCATGAAATGCGCCATGCGCGGACGAAGAAACTCGATGAGCGCGACCGGGTCGATCTCGATACCGGCCACCGGCGCAACCACGACCAGCACCTCATCCTCAGAGAACTCGCTTGGCACACCGACGGCTGCGGCCTCTCGCACGCTTGGATGCAGCGTGACCTCGGCTTCCACCTCGAAAGACGAGATGTTCTCGCCGCGTCGGCGGATCGCGTCCTTTTTGCGGTCGACGAAATAGAAATAGCCCTCGGCATCCCGTCGAAACGAATCGCCGGTGTGGAACCAGCCGTTGCGCCAGGCCGCCGCGGTGGCTTGCGGGTTCTTGTAGTAAGCGCTGTTCATGCCCCATGGTCGGTCGGTCCGAACCAGCATCTCGCCGACGGTGCCAAGTGGCACTTCGCAGTCGTTGTCGTCCACCAGCCTCACGTCGACGCCCGCGCGCTGTTTGCCGCAGGTTCCGCGCACCAGCGGGTTGGGCTCGGAGATGATCGGCGTCGAGATCTCGGTCATGTTGAAGATCGTGTAGACCTCGCAGCCGAAGCGTTTCGAGAACGCGGCGATGTCACCGGCCAGCGGCACCATGAACACCAGGCGCAGCGGGGTGTCGGCGTCCGAGGGGCCGGGGGGGAGCTTGTCGAGGAAGTTCGCCATCACGCCGAGCAAGAAGGTCGCGGTCGTGCCCGTGGTTCGCACCGTGTCGAGGAAGGTCGCCGTGTCGAAGCGGTCGATGAAGGCGACCGAGCCACCACGCGCGAACATCACGAACACGACGCCCATGCCGCCGATATGAAACAGCGGCATGTTGACCAAGAAGCGGTCGTCACCGGTCACGCAAGCCCAGGTCTCCGGCCCGGCGTTGGTGTAGAGATGGAGGTACGACGACAGCACGCCCTTGGAAGGGCCGGTCGTGCCGGAGGTGTAGATGATCGACTGCGGATGCCACGGTTCGATCGGGTGCAAGAGTGGGGCGAGCGAACCGCTTTCGGGCAGCAGCGTGTCGGTGTAGAAGTGCGTCTGCAGGCCGGGGCAGGGCACCCGCGCGCCCACGACGATCGCCGCCTGCAGCCCAGCCAGGGCCACGCCCTCAAGCCGGGGCGCGAGGTCGGCGTGCACGATCGCCAGTGTCGCATCCGAGTTATCAATCACGTGCGCGAGCAGCGTGCCCTTGTACGCGGTATTGATCGGCACGAACACCGCGCCAAGGTAGTTGATCGCGAAATAGACCCGCAGATGCTCGCGCCCGTTCGGCAGCCACACGAGCACGTGGTCGCCCTGCGCGACGCCCAGGCGTTGCAGTCCGATGGCGGTCTGGATCACCAGTGTGCGGAACGTGCTGTAGGTCCAGGACGTGTCGTCGTCTCCGAACTGCAGGAACACCTTGTCCGGGCACTCCCGGTTCCATCGCTCCATCAAGTCCCGCGTGACCACCCGATCACGACCCGGCACGCGCGGGTCGGTCGTTTCAGGGGCCTGCGGTCCTGGCATCACTTCGAACTGATCCGTCATGGCTTCTCCTCCTGTTTTATTCTTGTCAGTAGAAAATTTTGCGATATAGTATTTAACACCTTTTCAGGTGATTGGCGCAACCCCGGGGGCGCCCCGGAAGAGGGTCATGTCGCCCTAGCGACGCTAAGACCGTGCCAAGAGTACGGCCCATACGAGGAGACGGCTTTGGAATCCACTGAAACGAATGTAGCGGGCACGCCTGCCCAGGAAAATGTAGCGGCCAAGCCCGCCCTGGACGCCACGGTGGGCACGTCGTCTCGCCGAGAGTTCATCAAGACCTCGGTCGTCGCCGCGGGATTGACCTCCGCTGCCTACCTGCCGGGGCTGGCCAAGCCTGCCTGGGCCCAGAAGGGTGTCGTGAAGTTCGGCTGCTCGCTGCCGTTGACCGGCAGCTTCGAGCAGGTCTCCAAGCTCTACCGCAGTGGCTACGAAATGTGGTGGGACACGGTCAACCGCAAGATGCGGATCGGCGACCGTGAACTTGACGTCGAGTGGGTCTTCTACGACGACGAATTCAACCCGGCCCGCACGGCCCAGTTGACCGAGCGGCTCATCACCACTGACAAGGTCGACTTCATCGTCGGCACCTACGGCACCGACACGGTTCTGGCGCAAGGTGCAGTCGCCAAGCGCTACAACAGGATCACGATCCAGGCCGGCGCTGCATCGCGCCGGGTCGACGAGGAGATCGGTGGTTCGACCACCTTTACCCTGGTCGCCAACGCGAGTGTGTACCCAAAGCTCGCGCTGGAGTACCTGGCGACCCGCACGCCCAAGCCGAAGCGTCTGGCGACGCTGACCTTCGACGATGCGGCGTACAAGGAAATGACCGAGAGCATCATTGCGCAGGCGCCCAGCCTCGGCATGGAGCACGTGCTCGACATCTACAACCCGGTCAACGTGCAGGACCTTCGGCCAGCCGTGCTCAAGCTCAAGCGCGAAGGCAACATCGACGTCGTGTATTTCACCGGCCACGATGTGCCGCTCATCAAGTTTCTACAGGAAGCTGCGGCGCTCGACTTCCATCCGCAAGCGATCATCGGTGGGCACCTGACGACCAATCCCTCGGTCAAGGCCGCATTGGGCGACAAGCTGCGCGACGTCTTCGGCGTGACGCTGTGGTTGCCGCAGTTCAAGTACAAGGACAAGTACTTCGCCGACTGCCAGGCTTTCGCCGACAAGCACCGTGCGCTCAAGGGTTTCGCGCCGACCTATCACTCCGCGATGTCTTACACCGTCCCGATGCTCTATGAGATGGCGGCGCGCGAGGCCGGCACGACCGACAACGAGGCGATCCGCAAGAAACTGCTGGCGATGAAGGCGGTGCCGACCATCTGGGGTCCGGTGACCTTCAATGAGCGTGGCCGGATTCAATCGGGTGGGATGCCGGTGATCCAGTGGCAGGGCAAGGACCCTGCGCTCCAAGTGATCTTTCCAAAGGAACTCGCCACCGCAGAGGGTGTTTACCCCGTGCCTGCTGGGTCCAAGCGGGGCTGACGGCTGCCCGCGGCCCGGGGCGACTGAGCGCGCTGGGCCGACTCCTATCTCCAGGAAACGACATGCTCGACGTACTGCTCTACGGCTTGCTGCGCGGTGCGCTGTACGCGCTAGCTTCGTTTGGCTTCGCGCTGGTTCTCGGTGTTCTTGGCATCGTCAACATGACGCACGGCCTGTACATCGTGCTCGGTGCGGTGTTGACCCACGCGATGCACGCGAAGGGCCTGCCGTTGCCGATGGCGATGACTGTTGCCGTGGCCGCGACCGGCGTGTTCGCGGTGGTGATCCACAAAGTGCTTGTCGAGCGGGTCTTCAAGGCGAACCCGCTGATGGTGCTGGTCCAGACCTTCGGGCTGTCGATCGTCGTCACGCGCGCACTGGAGCTCTGGCTTGGATCGAGCGAACGGCTGATCCGCGTTGACGTCCCCGGCCTGCCGATCATCGAGGTCGGGCCGGTGATCGTGCCCACGATCGAGGTGATCTTGTTCCTGATCGCGCTGGCATCGGCGCTCGCGCTGATGCTGCTGCTTGAGCGTACCGACTTCGGCAGGTCTGTGCGAGCGTGCCGCGACAACCCGCGTTCGGCCGCGCTGCTGGGCATCGACGTGGACTCGGTCTACACCCGGATCATGCTCGTCTGCGGGTTGTGGGCCGGACTGGCTGGTGCGCTGATGGTCGGCATCAAGCCGATGGCACCTTATATGCACCTGAACTGGACGATCGACGCCTTCCTGATCGTGATCATCGGCGGGCAAGGCAGTATGGTGGGCGTGCTGCTCGGTGGATTCCTCTACGGGATCGTCAACTACCTGGCCTATTACTACTTCCCGTCGATCGCGCCCGCCCTCGTGTTTGGTGCGCTGATCCTGGTTCTGCTGTTCCGGCCGCAGGGGCTGTTCGGCTTCGGCGCCGTTGCCCGCAAGTGAGGCCTAGATGAGACTCTTCGATCGACCTCCAGGCCTCTCAGGCCAGTTTGCCTGGCTGCTAGCGGCCGGCGTGGGATTGGCGCTGCTGCCGCTCGCGCTCGACCCGTATTGGACGCGCTTCGCCGTGTTCGTCTTCATCAACATCGGCCTGGCGAGTGCCTGGAACGTCATCGGCGGTTTTGCTGGCTATCCGTCGTTCGGCCACAGCGTCTTCTTCGGTTTGGGGGCCTACACCGGTGCGATCCTGACGGTGCGCTACGGCCTGCCATTCTGGACGACGCTGCCGCTCGCTGGACTGGCGGCAGGCATCTTCTCGCTGCTGTTCATGCCGCTCTTCAAGCAGCGGGGATTCTATTTCGCGTTGTCAACGCTCGCTGCTGCGCTCGCGGTTGAGGCGGTCGTCCGGTCCTGGACTTGGGTCCGTGGCTACAAGACCTCGGACCATGGCTGGAACCTGCCGAACGACATGTCGGTGATCTTCTTCTACTACCTAGGCTTGGCGCTCCTGCTGGCCTGCCTCGCGTCGATCCTCCTGCTCATCGCATCGCGCGTGGGCATGGCGCTCAGGGCGATCCATCGCGACGAGACGGTGGCCGCATCGGTAGGCGTCGATTGCGCGCGCTACAAGACCATTGCCTTCGCGTTCTCGGCGGTCTGGCCAGGCGTCTTCGGTGCGATGTATGGGCCATTCCTGGTCTACATCAGTGCTGAGACGGTGTTCGACATGAAGATCACGTTGAACATGATCGTGTATTCGGTTTTTGGCGGTGTCGGCACCTTCCTCGGCCCGATCGTCGGCGGCGTGCTGCTGAGCGCGATCGATCAGATCGCTTGGGCCCACTTCCTCGACTACCACTCGATGATCTACGGCGTCGTCATCGTTCTGATCATCACCTTCAGCCCCGGTGGTGTCCTGAGCTGGGTCCGCAAGCCGTCCGGCGGGCTGCGTTCATGAGCACCGCGCCTGCGCTTCTCGTGCTGTCCGGTGTCTCGAAGTCCTTTGGCGGGGTGCAGGCGGTTGCCGCGCTCGATATGGAGGTCCGGCAGGGCGAGGTTCTCGGCTTGATCGGGCCGAACGGTGCCGGCAAGACGACGGTCTTCAACCTGGTGTCGGGCATCCAGCAGCCGACCTCGGGCAGCATCCGGCTGGCCGGTGCCGAGATCGCCGGACTGCGGCCTGACCAGGTCTGCCGGCGCGGCATCGCCCGTACCTTCCAGACCGCTTCGTTCCTACCGGGCATGAGCGTGCGCGAAAACGTCGAGCTCGCGGCCGCCTTCCGCGACCCCGCCAAGATCCGGGCCCGCCGCACCCGTGACGTGGTGGCCGATGCGCTCGCGAAGACCGAGCTCACCGATGTGGCGGACCAACCGGCCGAGCTGGTCAACGTGTCGCAACAAAAGCGGCTCGAGATCGCCCGTGCGATCGCGACCGAACCGCTGCTGCTGATGACCGACGAGATCGTCGCTGGGCTGAACCCGTCCGAGACCGACGACTTGCTGCGTATCCTGGTCGGCCTGAACCGCGAAGGCATGACGCTGGTGTTCGTCGAGCACGACGTGCGCGCCGTGCTGTCGGTGTCGCAGCGACTGATCGTTCTGGCGCAAGGAAAGCTGCTTGCTGAGGGCGATCCGCGCACGGTCGCGAGATCCCCCGACGTGATCCGGGTTTACCTGGGAAGCCGCTATGCTGGAAATCAGTGAGTTGACCGGGGGCTACTTCCCCCGCAATCCGGTGCTGCACGGGGTCTCGCTGCGTGCAGCGTCGGGCAGCTTGACGAGCGTGATCGGCGCCAACGGCGCTGGCAAGTCCTCCTTGCTCGGTGCGGTCTTTGGCTTCCTGCCTCATGTCTCGGGACAGATCACGCTCGACGGCAAGCCGCTCACCGGGATGAAGTCTCATTCGGTCGCTCGCGAGGGTGTCCGGATGGTGCCCGAGAACCGTGGCACGCTGCCCTCGCTCACAGTGCTTGAGAACCTGCAACTGGGCGGCCTTGGCCTGCCTGCACCGGAGCTGCGGCATCGGGTCGAGGCCGAGCTCGACCGTTTTCCCAGGCTTCGCGAGCGCCTTCGCCAGCGCGCCGGCATGCTGTCGGGCGGTGAGCAGCAGATGCTCGCGATCGCCCGCACGCTGATGGCGCGGCCCCGATTGCTGCTGCTCGACGAGCCATCGCAGGGACTCGCGCCGGTGATCGTCGAGCAGATCTTCGCGCTGCTCGGCACGCTTCGTGGCGGCGACATGACGATCGTCCTGGTCGAACAGGACGTCGGCTTGAGTCTCGAGATCAGCGATTACGGTTATGTGCTCGAGAAGGGCCGGGTCACGCGCGAGGGGGTGGCGTCGACGCTGCTCGCTGATCCGTACGTCCGCGAGGCGTTCCTGGGGGTGGCATGACGGCCGATGGCGACGATTCCGAACTACCGGTTCATCTGCGCACCGTCGCAGGCGCGATGGCACGCACGGTCGCGCGCGTGCCCGACCGGCCCTTCGTCGACGTCGACGGCCTGACGCTCACCTACCGGCAGTTCGACACAGAGGTGGGCCGTTATGCGGCCTTCCTCGTCGAGATCGGGGTCTCCCGGGACGACCGGGTCGCGCTGATGCTCCCCAACTGCTTGGAGTTCCTGTGCGCCTGGATGGCCTGCGCACGGATCGGCAGCCTGTACGTGCCGATCAACACCGACTATCGCGGCGACATCCTGCGCTACCAGGTCGACAAGGCCGATGCATCGTTCATGATCATCGACGAAACCTACGCGGATCGGCTGGCCGCTGTCGCCGACGGGCTGCCGAAACTGGGCAGCGTGGTCGTGCGCCGCAGCGCCGGGTCGACCGGCGAGGCCGCCTGGACCGGCCCGCTGCGGTCGCACTTTGCGCTGCGCGACAGCGGCGGCTATCGGCTCATGGCACCGCTTGCCGAGCTTGAGTCCATTGCGCACACCGATCTCCACAGCATCTGCTTCACGTCGGGTACGACGGGTCCGTCGAAAGGCGTGCTGTCGACGAACTGCCATGTCATCAGCTTTTGCATGGACTGGATCACCGCCAACGCCTATACCGAGGCCGATGTGATCTATACCCCGCTGCCGCTGTTCCATGCCATCGCGGCGTGGTTGGGCGTTCTGCCGACCATCCTCGTCGGCGGGCGGATCGCGATCGTCGAGCGCTTCTCTTCGAGCGCCTACTGGAGCGACGTTCGCCGCTTTGGGGCGACGGTGGCGCACGGCATCTTCTCGGTGATCCCGATCCTGCTGAAGCAGCCTGAGCGAGCCGACGACGCGACCAATCCTGCGCGTGTTTTCTACATCGGACAGCAGGACGCGGCGTTCGAGCAGCGTTTTGGCTGCCGTATCGTCAACGCCTACGGGTCGACAGAGACCGGTGCGGTGACCTTTGTTCCGTTCACCGCGCAAGCCCCCGTGGGCAGTTGCGGGCAGCCCAATGCGCGGCGCTTCGAGCTGCGGGTGGTCGACGACTTGGGCCAGGACGTGGCGGACGGCGAGGTCGGCGAGCTGCTGGTCCGAGCTCGCGAGCCGCACACGATGATGGAGGGCTACTACAACGACCCGGCCGCTACCGCCGAGGCGATGCGCGGCGGCTGGTTTCATACGGGCGACAACGCGCGGCGCGAGGCCGACCGTTGGTATTTCTTTGTCGACCGCAAGAAGGACGCGATCCGCCGCCGGGGCGAGAACATCTCTTCGTTCGAGTTGGAGTCGGTCGCGAACCAGCACCCTGCGGTTCTCGAGAGCGCTGCGGTGGCGATGCCCAGCGAACTCGGCGAGGACGACGT
>Ga0214919_10012131_pt1 | contig 10643 bp, 9 predicted proteins | sample LL1503_MetaG_FD_177994 | JGI IMG/M metagenome (GOLD analysis project Ga0214919, IMG submission 177994) | Freshwater microbial communities from Lake Lanier, Atlanta, Georgia, United States - LL-1503 | ecosystem: Environmental > Aquatic > Freshwater > Lake | place: USA: Georgia | collected 2015-03-15 | reverse complement strand
TTTTTCCCGAACGGTTATGCCGCAATGGGCGATCTTGCGCAAAGCAGCGGTTTGCTCGAAATGGGCATCACGCAAATCACCGAGATCGTCGCCAACAAAGGCGTTACCCTGGTTGGCCCTTTGCCGGCGGAAGTGCAGAACATCGCAATCTACTCCGCTGGACTTGCGGCGAGCTCTGCGCACCCGGAACGTTCCAAAGAGTTGATACGCCGCCTGACTGGATTCAACGCGCAACCGGTGCTGAGCGCGGCCGGTTTTGAAGTGGGGACCTGAGAGACATCATTGCTTGGCAAGGCCGAGTTCGGTCAGGATGGCTTTGGCTTCGTCGTTTTCCTTGCGCAGGTAAGCTGCCGTTTCCTGTGAATTTTTGTAGCCCAGTTCCCAGCCGGTGGTTTCGGCGAATTTTTTCCACTCGGCAGTCTGCACGGTCTTCGCGAATACGCCGTCCCAGTAAGCGATCTGCGCTGGCGTCATGTTTTTGGGGCCGACGAACACATACCATCCATCGATGGTCACGTTATAGCCCTGTTCGCGGAACGTCGGCACATCGGGCAGGCTGGCTGAGCGTTTTTCCGTGCTTAATCCGAGTATGCGCATCTTGCCCGCCTGGTAGTGGGGAGCCGCGTTGTTCGCGGCTTGCGCCATCGCATCGATATGCCCGCCGAGCAGGTTGGTGACCGATTCGGCGCCGCCGCCGAAAACCAGGATCTTGAGCTTTTTCGGATCGGCGCCCGCAGCTTTTGCCAGCAGCGCGATCGCGAAATGATTGACGGCGCCCAGTGTGCTGCCGACGGAAATGCTGAGCGACGCCGGGTCTTTCTTCAGCTGCTCCATGAATTCGCGCAGATTCTTGTACGGCGATTCCGTTTTGACCGCGAGCGCCACCGGTTCGGTGCCGATGTAAGGCAGTACCGTCATATCGGCGATGCCGAGCGGGCTGCGGCCGGTTAACTGGTTGGTCAGCAGGCCGGCCTGCGCGATGCCGATCGAATGCCCGTCCGCTTTCTGGCTGACGTATGTGTAGGCAAGCGAACCGCCGCCACCGACCTTGTTGACGACGACCGCTTCGAGCAGCCGGTTGTCGTGCCAGATTTTCTGGATGACGCGCGCTGCCTTGTCGTTGCCGCCGCCGGCGGCGGCGAATACGACGAGTTCAACCGGGCGCTCGGGTTTCCACGTCTGTGCGTACGCGATCGACGCATTGAATGCACAGGCGAGGCTGAGAAGTGCTGCGAAGAAACGGGCTGCTGAAGGTAGGTTCAAGGTCGGCTCACACTTTGCGTTGAGGTAGAGATCCATGTATCAGCAAACTCCATACCATAGGCCGTGCAGCAGCTTTGTGCCTGAATTGCGGCGCCAGACTTGCCGAAATGCACCACGGTCGTCTGCGGGAGCGAAGTTCGGCATTGAAACAGTGCACCATTGTATTACGGGCCCAATTTGTATTCATGTTAAAGTTGGCCGCATCAATCCCGTTCTGGAATACCTGTGGGCGAAGAAGAGCTGGCATACATGAGCGCGGCAGAGCAGGGCCGGCTGATACGCGAGCGCAAGCTGTCGCCCGTTGAACTGGTTCAACTCTGCCTCAAGCGCATCGAACGTTATAACCCGGTGCTGCGCGCCTATATCACCGTATGCGGAGAAGCAGCGCTGGCGGCCGCGCGCCAAGCCGAACTCGAGATCGGCCGCGGCGATTATCGCGGACCTTTGCACGGCATTCCGTTCGGCGTCAAAGACCAGCTCTGCACCGCAGGCATCAGGACCACACTGGGTTCGCGCATTTTTGCCGATCATGTGCCGGATTTCGACGCGACCGTGATCACGCGCCTCAGGGAAGCAGGTGCGATCCTGATCGGCAAAGAGAACCTGCACGAATTCGGCAAGGGCGGCACCCACGTGTTTGCACACGGCCAGCCGCGCAACCCCTGGAATACGGAACGCACGCCGTCGAGTTCATCCAGCGGTTCCGGCATTGCGCCCGCCGCGGGCTTTTGCTCGGGTTCATTAGGCGAAGATACCGGCGGCTCGATCCGCGGTCCGGCGGCGGCCAACGGCGTGGTCGGCCTGCGCCCGACGTTTGGCCGCGTCAGCCGTCACGGCGGCATCATGTACGCTTGGACGGCCGATACCATAGGGCCGATTACGCGCACTGTTGAGGACAATGCGCTGTTTCTGCGCGCGATTGCAGGTTACGACGCGCACGATGCGTTGACGAGCCAGCGTGCAGTGCCTGATTTTTCGTTCGCTGCAGGCACAGATCTCAAAGGGATGCGCCTGGCAGTCGTAACCGAAATGACGTGGCCCGACGGCGTGCATCCCGAAATGCGCGCGGCGATGGAACAGGCGATCGAAGTACTGCGCTCACTGGGCGCGACGGTCGGGGAAATATCCCTGCCGTGGGCTAAGCATGCAATTCCTCTCGCTATGCTCACGTCCGATGCGGACGTTGCTTCGATGTATCTGCCGCTGCTGCGCAGCCGCTGGGGCGATTTCGATGCCGGCACGCGCAGCCGGATGGCGACCGCAGCGCTGGTGCCCGCCGCAATTTATTCGCGGGCAATGCGCGCGCGCGCCGTGGTGCGCAAGCAGATTCTCGGCGCGTTCGAGCACTACGATGCTTTGCTCTGCCCGACCAGCCTGAAGCCGGCGGGCCTGATAGACGATGCGCGTGAAACCGTGCATTCGAAAGAGGACATGGCGCAGCGGATTATTCTGCGCCGCATCAGCACGCATCCGTTCGGTTTGGCGAACGTGCCGACGCTGGCGGTACCGGCGGGTTTTACCAAAGATGGATTGCCGTTGTCCCTGCAAGTGGCGGGCAGGCCCTTTGCGGAAGCGACGGTATATCGCATCGGCCACGCCTACGAGCGCGCGACAATCTGGCATACCCGGCATCCCGTCCTCGAACAGACGACGCGCGGTGTCCGGCCCGCCGCGGTTACGGGGTAAAATATGGACCTGTCATCCAGTCAGATACGCGAGCTGGCGCAGCTTTTAGAACTCGATGTCCCGGCGGCCGATCTCGAAAGTATCGCTCTGAGGCTTTCGGCCCTGCTGACGGAGATGGCAAAAATCGAACGCGAACTTGGCGCCGAGATGAACAAGACCGAGCCGATTCCGCCGGTGTATCCGCACGAACCCGGGGATTGAGCAGCACTTCAGTGGGGTGAATCTCGTTGCCGTGCGTCGGCAGGGTGACGCGGCAGGAAGAATGAATATTTATACGCCCTTATGATAGCACAAGGGGCTTGCGCGAACGGCTGCAAAGGTGCGAATGTGCGCGCAGTTTACCAAGGAGATCTCACATGAACCGCATCGTGCACCTGGCACTGAAGGTCGAAGACCTCGAAAAGACCACCGAATTCTACGAGAAGGTTTTCGGTTTCCGTGAAGTGGAGACGCGCAAAACGCGCGATCACCTGTCGCGACACCTGAGCGACGGCGCGATCGACTTCACGCTGATTCAGTACGACGCCGGTACGCAGTCCGCCGAATCGAAGGCGGCAGGCGAGGGGCCGTGCATACATCATTTCGCGGTCGAAGTTGAAGACCTCGAGGCATCCGAGGCGCAGATCAAGTCGTACGGCTGCGAAATCATCAGCGACCCGGGCGTGATCCCGATCAAGTTCCGCGCGCCCGGCGGCACCGTGGCCGAACTCGTGCCGGTCGGCCGCTACAAAAAGCCGGAGTTCAAATGACAAGTCGCATGACGCAGTACGGAGCGGTGTTATGAAAGCAGCTCCCGATCACGTGATTTCCGTCAGCGAGAAGCTGGTCAACTGCGTCGCCGGACTCACCGCGGACAAGATTCCGCCGACGGTGCGCGCGCGCACCGAAGACCTGCTGATCGATATCGCGGGTCTGTGCGTCGCGGCGCGCAACACGGATTACATCAAGGCGCTGATCGCGAGCGTCGATCGCGGCGGCGCATGTACCGCGCTGGGTCATGGCGGCGAGTTCAGCGCCGAAGACGCGGCAATGATCAATGGCACGGCAGGCCACGGCGAAGATTTTGATGACACGTTCGAAGGCGGGCCGGTGCACAGCAGCACTATCATCGTGCCCGCGGTGCTGGCGGCATGCGAGCGCTTTGGCCGCGGCGGACGCGCGGCGCTGCTCGGCATGGTTGTCGGCATCGAATCGATGTGCCGCCTCAGCATGGTGATTCCGAAAGCCATCCACAAAGCGGGCTTTCACCCAACCGGCGTGATCGGGGCGATGGGGGCAACGCTTGCCGTTTCCACGACGCTGGGTCTGAACCGCAAGCAAACCGTAGATGCGCTGGGCATCGCGGGCAGTATGGCAAGCGGCATCATTGAATACCTGGCCGAAGGCGCATGGACCAAGCGGCTGCATGCCGGCTGGGCGGCGCGTATCGGCCTGCATGCGGCGCGTATTGCGCAGCATGGTTTTCTCGGTCCGCGCACGGTATTCGAGGGTACGCATGGTTTTTTCTATGCTTTCGCACGCAACGTCGATGGTGATTACGACGTCCTGACGCGCGATTTCGGCGACGATTGGATGATTGACAAAATTACTTTCAAGCCCTACGCGACCGGTACCATGAACCAGCCGTATATCGATTGCGCGCTGCGCCTCGCGCGCAAGGGCTTCAACGCCGACGACGTGGCCGAAGTACTGTGCGAAACCGCGGAGGGCTATGTTCACCGGCTGTGGGACCCGCTGGCGTCGAAACAAAAGCCCGCCAACGATTACGCGGCCAAGTTCAGCGCGCCGTTCAACGTCGCAGTGGCATTTGTGACCGGCGGTGCCGGGCTCGATGCGTTCAGCGAAAAAACCGTGCGCGATCCGCGCATCCTCGGTCTCGCCGCCAAGGTGAATTACGTGGTGGATCCCAACAACCCCTATCCCAAGGCTTTCACCGGCCACGTCAAAATGACGCTGAAGGACGGTCGCGTGTTCGAAGAGCGCCAGCCGCATATCCGCGGCGGCATGCACGATCCGCTGTCGCGCGAGGACATCGAGCGCAAGTTCCGCGGCAATACCGCGTTCGGCGGCTGGAGCGAGTCGCGTGCCGACCAGTTCCTGCAATTCGCGCAGGGTGTTTTCAAGGGTAAACTGGATCTAACGCCGTTTCGCGGTTAATACGAGCGTCCAGGGCGAAAAGAAAAAAGTCAGCCACAGAGGGAACAGAGAACACAGAGAAGTAAGGTCACAATAAAATTCTGTTCCAGAGTTTCTTTTCCTCTGTGCTCTCTGTGGCTAAAGTATTTGATTGTTAAAGCTGTTGCCGTGCGGGAGGGGACGATGCAAAGCACGATGATGGATTTCCCGTTGACGCTGGCGCCCATCCTCGAGCGCGCGGGCAAGCTGTTCGGCGCGTCGGAAATCGTGTCGCGCCTGCCCGACAAGTCGCTGCATCGCCATCATTACCGCGATTTTCACCGCCGCGCGATTGCACTCGGCGGCGCGCTGCAGGCCGCCGGTCTGCAGAAAGGCGAGCGCGTCGCGACCCTGATGTGGAACCATTTCGCGCATCTCGAAGCGTATTTCGCGATTCCCTGCGCGGGCGGCGTGCTGCACACTCTAAATCTGCGCCTGCATGCCGACGACATCGGCTATATCGCCGATCACGCCGGCGACCGCTTCCTGATCGTCGACGACGTGCTGTTGCCGCTTTACGAAAAATTCAAGGACAAGGTCAAATTCGAAAGGGTGATCGTCGTGCGCCTGAGCGGCCAGCCACTCGCGCCAGGCCTTGAAGATTACGAACAGTTCATAGCCGGCGGCGCGGTGATGCAGGTCCCGCTGCTCGGCGAAAACGACGCTGCGGGCCTGTGTTACACCTCGGGTACCACCGGCAAACCCAAGGGCGTCGTCTATTCGCATCGCGCGCTGGTGCTGCATTCGATGGCGTGCGCGATGGGCGACACGCTCGGTCTGAAGCAAAGCGATTCGCTGTGCCCGGTGGTGCCCATGTTTCACGTCAACGCGTGGGGCCTGCCGTTCACCGGCGCGATGGTTGGTTGCAAGCTCGTGCTGCCGGGCCCGCACCTTGACGCGGTGAGCCTGCTCGATTTGTACGAGTCGGAGCACGTCACGTTCACTGCCGGTGTGCCGACGATCTGGATGGGCATTCTGCAGGCACTGGAAAAAAATCCCGCGCAATGGAAATTGACACCGGGCATGCGGATGGTCGTAGGGGGTGCTGCTGCGCCGGAGTCCATGATCCGGGCATTCGACCGCTTCAATCTCCACATCCTGCACGCGTGGGGGATGACCGAGACCACGCCGCTCGGTACCACTGCATATCTGAAGCATGAACTGCAGACGCGGCCAGAAGATGAGCGTTACGCGTACCGTGGCAAGCAGGGGCTGCCGGCGCCGTTTGTTGAAGTGCGCGCGATGACCGATAGCGGCAGCGCACCGTGGGACGGCGCTACCATGGGTGAACTGCAGGTGCGCGGGCCGTGGATCGCGGCGAGTTATTACAAACTGGCGGCCGAGGCGGATAACTGGACGGACGACGGCTGGTTTCGCACCGGAGACGTTGCCACCATAGACGCGGAGGGCTATGTGAAGATCACCGACCGCATCAAGGACCTGATCAAATCCGGCGGCGAATGGATCAGTTCGCTCGACCTCGAAAACGCGCTTGCCGGACACCCTGCGGTGCAGGAGGCGGCGGTGATAGCCATCGCGCATCCAAAGTGGGACGAGCGGCCGCTGGCGGTAATCGTGCTGAAGCCTGGCCAGTCGGCAAGCGAGCAGGAGCTGCGCGATTATCTGCTGCCGAAGTTCGCTAAATTCTGGCTGCCGGAAGGTTTTGCCTTCGTCACCGCGATTCCGCGCACGTCGACCGGCAAGATGATGAAAGCCGCGCTGCGCGAGCAATTCCGCGACTGGCGCTGGGCGTGAAGACCGGGCCGGCGTGACGATGGCCGGGCGGGGCGGCTTGCGCTTTGATTTTCCAGTAAAATCAGCCTTCATGCGTGCAGTCGCACATGGGAAGGCATGGGTTGCCGGGTCGGCGTTTGCCGGCCGGGCGCATTAAACATGGTTGAAATACTGAATTACCGGAACGCGCTGCCGCTGGGCTCGATGCTGCTCGAGTACCGGCTCGAGTCCGTGCTCGGCGCGGGCGGCTTCGGCATGACCTACCTTGGCTACGACACGCACCTCGAAATCAAGGTGGCGATCAAGGAGTATCTGCCGGTCGAACTCGCGGTGCGCGCGCTCGACGGCTGCATAGTGCCCGTCAGCACCGGCACCGAATACAACTACAAGTGGGGTCTCGACCGCTTTTTGCAGGAAGCGCGCCTGCTCGCCAAGTTCAGCCATCCGAACATCGTCACGGTCAGCCGTTATTTCGAGGCGAACGGCACGGCTTACATGGTGATGAACTACGAGTCCGGCGTGTCGCTGAGCCAGCTTCTGAAGCGCATTCCCGAGCCCGACGAAGAGCTGCTGATGCGCATACTCCTGCCGCTGCTCGACGGCTTGCACGCAGTGCACCAGGCGGGTTTTTTGCATCGGGACATCAAGCCCTCGAATATTTTCATCCGCGATACCGGCGTGCCCGTACTGCTCGATTTCGGCGCCGCACGCCTGGCTGTGGGCGGCACCACCAGAACGATGACGTCCGTCCTGACGCCGGGCTACGCGCCGCTCGAGCAGTATTCGAGCGATGGCAACCAGGGCCCGTGGACCGATATCTATTCCATGGCCGCGGTGATGTACCGCGCGGTGATCGGCGACAACCCGCCCGACAGCGTAACGCGTCTGAAAGACGACGCGGTGATGTCGTGCCTGATTGAGGCGCGCAATCGTTTCACGACCGGCTTCCTGCACGGCGTCAATCGCGGCCTGGAAGTCGACGAAAAGACGCGCCCGCAGTCGGTGCCTGAATGGAAGGCGATGTTTACCGGCGAAGCTTACGTGGCGCCGCCGCCGTCGCCGGTCGCCTATGCCGTGGCGTCCACCAAAGGCGAATCGGCCGACGACCCGCCCACGCAACGCGCCGCCAAAACGCTGCTGCTCGAGCGCTCGCTCACGCCCGCGGCGCGCCCGGGGATGACGCAACTGACCTGGATGGCCGCCGGTGCCCTGGTGCTCTTCCTCGCGATGGGTGGGCGGCAGGTGTATGAACGGCTCTCCGGCAACGAGTCGGCGCGTGCGCTGCAGCCTCCCGAGAAGCCCGGCAAACTGACGCCGCGCGAGTTTTACGTGCTCGACCGCGATCGCAGCGGTTATCTCACGCCGGATGAAGTCAAGGGCGACGCGGTGCTGGAGCAGAATTTCAAGAAGATCGACAAGAACCGCGACGGCAAGGTGTCGCTGGATGAGTTCACCGACTTTCCGTAGAGCTCATTTCAAAAATACAAAACCGACAAGCAACCGCCGATAAATTGTTTTCAATACCCCCTTGAGGGGTACGCCGATTGACGCCGATACAATTCCAGACCTTTGCTCGAATCAAGGTCAAGCCCCTTGATCTTATCTGCGTTCATTCGCGTTCATCGGCGGTTCCCAATTGTTTTTGAGACCGCTTCTCGTTAACTGACCTGCCGCTCAGTCGGGTGCCAGCAGAAAATCCTTTACCACCTTGATCTGGTCTTCCGCCATCAGCATGGGCGCGTGGCCGATGCCGGCAAATTCAACCAGCCGCGCGCGCGGCCCGCGTTTTTGCATTTCCTCGGCGGTTTCCTTCAGCAGCAGATCGGATTCGGCGCCGCGTATCGCAAGCGTGGGACAGGTGATGGTGTCCCAGAAACTCCACAGGTCGATATTTTGCGCCGCCCCCTTGCGAAAAGGTGCCGCGATGTCGGGGTCGTAGCACATGCCCCAACTGCCGTCGGAGTGCTCCTTGGCGCCGTGCAGGGTCATGTGATGCCATTGCGCATCGGTCAGCGGGCCGAACGGGACGGAGACCGCGCGCACATAGGCTTCGAGTTCCTTGAAAGTCTTGAAGCGCGGGTCTTTGCCGACGTAAGTCGCGATGCGCTCGAGCGAGGCCTTGGGAATCAGCGGCCCGACGTCGTTGACCACCAGTTTGCGGATCGGCGAATTGGGGCGCGACGCGAGCAACATGCCGAGCATGCCGCCCATCGACGTGCCGACCCAGTAGAGCGAGCGCTCGCCGTAGCGCCTGGTCAGGAAGTTCGACAGTTTGCCCAGCCAGCCGCCCGCCGCGGGCCATGCCGTTACGCGCGCGATCAACGCGTTCATGTCGGCCATGTATTGCGGATAGCTGTAATCGTCCTTGTTATACAGCCAGTCGCTGCCGCCGCGCCCGGCGACGTCAGGGCACACCACGCGGCATTCCGCGGCCAGTTCCTGCGCCAAAAAATCAAAATCGCGGCAGTTGCGCGTCAGGCCGTGCACGCAGATGACGACGCGCTGGCTGGCGGGATCGCCCCAGTCGGTATAAAAAATCTTGTGAAAACCCTGGGTGCTGAGGCCCAGCAGGTGGTCGGTTCGCATGGCGGCGCCTAGTGTTGGTTTACGAGCGGCTAGTGTAGAGATTTGTGCGCAAACATTCTACTCCGGGCGGGATCGCGTGCTTACAGCAACGCAAACGTGCCGCCGCCGGCGCCGACAAATACCGCCGCGTGCGCCCACGCCCACAGCAGGTAGTTGAGCCGCAGTCTCGCCGGCAGATAGTTGGAGATCAGAAACAGGCGGCCATCGGCGGGCGCGCGCAAGACGTGGGTGCCGTCCTGCATGCGGATTTCGCGGTGCTGCGCTTCGACTTCGCGTATGGCCTGGCGCCGCGCTAGCTCCCATTCCTTGAGATCCAGCGCGCCATCCTGGTTCAGATCGAAGCGCTTGAGCAGTTCGGGCTGTTTTTTTTTCCATGCTGCCAGCAGTGACCCCACGTCGGCATCGAGATTGAGATCGCTGTTGGCGCCGCCGACCGTGACAAAATCGCCGAGCGCATAGACGAGTTCGCGTGGCAGTAACAGCCATTCGGTGTAGCGATAATTGCCCTTGGTCCAGGTCTCCTTGCGCGAGCACAGGACTTCGGCATTCTCGGGATCGATCACGCAGCTTCCCGTGGCGTCCTTGACGACAAAAGGCTCGTCGCTGACGCCTGAATCCTCCAGCGACCACTTGTCGTCGGACGATTTTTCGTAAACCTCGTACTGAAACCACACGCAGGGCAGCAGGGAATATTTGGAGAGCAGCGGGGTGCCGCCCGGGAGTTCGGCGCGCCCGGAAATTTCAACGTAACCTTGCGCCGCGGTGGCGATGTTGGAGAGCGGAGTGTCTTCTACGTGACGCAGGCGCCGGTAATTGCCGACCCATGCCGCGAAGCTGGCGAGCGACATGGCGCCCAACGCAAACGGCCACACCGCCGCCGATTCGGCCTGGGCGGCGGCCGCCAGTATGAATACGTGAACGCCACCCGTCAGCCAGTTGAACGAATGGAGGCGCAGCCTGACGCCCATGGCCGGCGCTATTTAAACAAGTCCTTGACGTCGACGTCGGTTTTTTCCGCGGCATCGAATTCCAGCAATTGCGCCTGCTTGAAATTGAACATGCCGGCGATAATAGCGTCGGGAAACTGCTCGACGCGCACGTTGTTGATGTTGGCGGATTCGTTGTAGAACTCGCGGCGGTCTGCAATCGCGTTCTCGAGCCCGGTAATGCGGCTTTGCAGTTGCAAAAACGTCTGGTTG
>Ga0214919_10012130_pt1 | contig 10644 bp, 6 predicted proteins | sample LL1503_MetaG_FD_177994 | JGI IMG/M metagenome (GOLD analysis project Ga0214919, IMG submission 177994) | Freshwater microbial communities from Lake Lanier, Atlanta, Georgia, United States - LL-1503 | ecosystem: Environmental > Aquatic > Freshwater > Lake | place: USA: Georgia | collected 2015-03-15 | reverse complement strand
CCGTTTCCGCTGCACGGGTCAACGGGAAAAGATCTTACAAACTCGCTAGAAAAGGAACGCCTGAATTACCCCCTCCCAAAAATGTCGAAGTTTCTTCCATCCACATTAGCAAATATGAATACCCCTTGCTTGAATTAGAAATCACCTGTGGAAAAGGGACTTACATTCGTTCGATTGCACGCGATTTGGGTCATCATTTAAAAACAGGCGGCTATGTTTTAGAACTCGAACGAAGCTCTATTGGCTGTTTTACCCTTGCAAACTCTCTTTCCATAAATCATCCACCAACCACTTCAGAAAAAACCATTCTGCCTCAAGAACTTGCTGTTCAAAATATGCAGAAACTTAATTTAGAAGGTTTGATTTTAAGGTATGTACTCAATGGCACCAAGACGCCCTACACTCTCCCGGATTCACATACCTCAAAAGACAATATTTTTGCAATCATGGATCCCCAAAACAAGTTCCGCGCAATAGCAGAATACAGGCCCAACGATGAAGTGTTGAAACCTCTGAAAGTATTTCCCTTTCTTGATCCAAACAATTAATCTCGTTTGAGCAGATATTATCTATCGCAACAAAGCATGGCTAAGATTATGATGCGTGAACCTATATTCTTGGAGTTCTAAACATGTCTAATAAAAGTCGTTTAAAAACCTTTGCACTCGCATCATTCGCAATGCTTATTGCTGCTTTGGTTTTCAACATGCAACTCAGCGCCCAAAACAACCCGGAAGAAAAGAAAATGAAAGAAGAACCATTACCTTTCGACCCCGAACAATCAATGAAATATTTGAAAGAGATATGCGATATAGGAACCCGAATCAGCGGTTCTGAAGGGATAGTGAAGCAAAGAATCTTAATCAAAAAGCATTTCGAGGCCCTTGGAGCAAAAGTTCTTGAGCAAGAATTCAAAGCCATCCAGAAAAGCACAGGAAGGCCCACCCCAATGGTAAACATGATAATTTCCTGGCATCCCACAATTCGGGAACGGGTGATCCTTTGCTCCCATTTTGACACCAGGCCCTTTGCTGATCAAGAAACCGACCCAAAGAAACGCAAAGGAACTTTCATTAGCGCCAACGATGGAGCATCAGGAGTTGCGCTTTTAATGGAAATGGGTAGGCACATGAAAAAATTGAACTGCAACATAGGTGTAGACTTCGTTTTTTTTGATGGCGAAGAATTTGTATTCGATCCAGATGATGAATACTTTTTCGGGTCGAAACATTTTGCCCGGGAAGCACGAAAAAATACCCAGACGATTAAATATCGTTCTGCAGTTCTCCTCGATATGGTTGCAGGCAAAGATGCTAAATTCCCGATCGAACAAAACTCTTGGTGGAAAGCAGGCGCAGTTGTTCGCGAAGTCTGGTCCGCCGCCAACGATCTTAAAATCGAATCCTTCAAACTCAACGAATTCAGCCGGGTTGCAGTTGATGATGATCACACAGCTTTAAACAATGGTGGTATCCCTGCAATCGACATCATTGATTTTGATTACAAGCACTGGCACAAGCTTTCTGATACTCCGGAACAATGTTCGGGAGAAACCATGGCGGGAGTTGCCAAAGTTTTAGGTAGTTGGATACAAAAACAGCGTTAAATTCAAACATCAATACCGTGACGAACTACAAAGTGAATTATGGAAAACAGTCAGATTCTTGCAGGTGCAGCAATTTGCACCGTTCTTATATGGCTAGGAGTTGCGAGCTTAAAATCGCATTTCAAGCATGTTTTCTTTTTGGTAAACCTCGATACTATCGAAACCTTCATACCCTATCGAATCCGCTTATGTAGATTGATTGGCGGAGGATTCATGATACTTTTGGCAATCATGCTAGGTTTCGCAATGGTCTACCTTGAAGAACCCGCACAACATCTTGCAGACCTTCGTGATCATTCAGAAGAATCTAAAACGAAACTTATTTACACTGCGGAACAACTCAACTTCGCAACCCGCTACGCTTTATTCTGGATAAGTTTTCTAATCGCTCTGCTTCTTCTAGTCGCAACCAGCAGCGTTGATGCGATATTCTCTTGGCAATATCAAAAACATTTACGCAACTCGGTTGCAACTCTTAAAGCAATGGGATTACTAAACACAAACTCAGCCAAAACAGATACCAACGAGAATCATACACCGTTTATTGATCAGCAATTTGGTAACAAAAAATGATTGCCAGAATTCTTTCCTTTTTCATGCGTATGATTTTAAAACTGCGTTATAGCATCACGATTATTGGGGCAGATCATCTGCACAATTCAAAAAAAGGCACACTCATTCTGCCGAATCACCCGGCTTATACCGAACCGATCCTTTTATTTTCCATACTTTCTAAACATTTTGCACCACGCCCTTTAGTATTTGAAACCTATTATCAAAACCGTTACATCAAACCTTTCATGCTTTTATTCAACGCATTGGAAGTTCCAGACATGGAAAAAATAAGCCTATCCGCGAAACAAAAAGCTCAAGATGCGATTCAAAACCTTGTGCAAGGACTCCATAAAGGTGAAAACTTCATCATCTGGCCTTCAGGCAAACTTCAAAGAAAAGGTCTTGAATCCCTAGGCGGAAATTCAGGCATCAGTGACATCTTAAAAATATCTCCCAATGCGAATGTTCTATTAATTAGAACCACGGGATTATGGGGATCAAGGTTTAGCCATGCTTTTTCAGGACATCGTCCGAACCTTACTTTGGAATTACTCACCAGCGCACTACTTCTTATTTTAAACCTGTTATTTTTCATGCCTAGAAGAAAAATCACCATCACCATTGAACAACTAAACATCCCTTCGCTTGCGCCTTTCGAGAAATCTAAAGTTAATCAATATTTGGAACAATGGTACAACCTCGATATCATTACCACGCCTGTTTACCGCCCTTACCATTTTTTCCTACTGGGCAAAACTAAAACATTCCCAACCCCTGAACTCATCGTGAATAAAGAACCTTCTCTTACTTATTCAGAAGAATTAAAAAAAGAAGTCATTCAAATCATCAAAGAAAAATTTCCTGATGTCATTGCAGATGAAACCACGGAACTAAATTCCGAATTAGATTCTCTAGGCCTTGATAGTATTCAACGATTGGAACTTTTAATCCACCTGGAACAACATTTTAAATTCAATGGCACCACGGTACCTAACACTTTAGGCGACTTATATTTACTTTGTTCAGGAAAATCAGAAACAGCAACACCGATTAAAGTTCTTCCCCAATGGCAGGAAAGTTTCAGAACAAAACCTGAGAGTGAAATATTGGGAATCACGGTACTTGATTCATTTATTTTGCGAGTGATGAAATCACCAAGTCAAATCGCACTTATTGATGACACTTCGGGGATGTTAACTTATCGTAAATTATTACTCGCATCGTTAGTGATTTCAAAAATTTTAGAAAAAGATTCAGAGAAGCATGTAGGAATATTGCTTCCTGCAAGTGCAGGCAGTTTTATTGCTTATTTTGCATGTCTGCTTGCAAATAAAACACCTGTATTACTTAATTGGACAACAGGACCAGCCAATCTACAGCATGCAATAACATTCCTTGAAATAAAAATAATATTAACCTCTCAAAGATTTATTGACCGCGTTGGTATTTCAGTTGAGAACGCCCAATTTGTATTTTTAGAAAAAGCGAAAAGTGAGACAAGTTTCCCCTCTCTTTTAAAATCAATGCTGCAATCTTATTTCCCGAATGGTGTTCTTAAAAAATCCAGCCTTATTACTAATAAGGATTCAACTGCTGCAATCTTATTTACCAGCGGTTCTGAAAAACAACCCAAGGCGGTTCCTCTCAGCCATCACAACTTAATTTCAAACCACAAAAGCGGAACAACTTTTCTTGAACTTACATCGCAAGATACCATCCTTGCCTTCTTGCCACCCTTTCACAGTTTTGGACTTTCAGTTACAGGAATACTTCCTATCTTGCTGGGAATGCGAATGGTGTTTCACCCAGACCCAACAGATGCTTCCACCCTTGCAGCAAAACTTAAAGCCTATGAAGTCACACTCCTCATAGGAACGCCAACTTTTCTGTCACACATACTCGAGAAAGCATCAAAAACAACGCTGGACAAATTAAGGTTGATCATATCAGGGGCAGAAAAATGCCCTCCGACTGTTTTTAAACTAGCACATAAAGTTGCGCCAAATGCCAAATTGCTAGAAGGATATGGCATCACCGAGTGTTCACCGGTAGTAGCAGTAAACCCGCCCCATTTACAAAAAAAAGAATCAGTCGGAAAACCGCTTCCTGGGGTGGATGTGTTAATCATTGATATTGAAACCGACCGAATTTTAAAAACAAACGAAACAGGCATGCTCTATCTTTCAGGCCCGACGATTTTCAATGGCTATCTGGGTGAAGAAGAAAACAACCCTTTTAAAATAATAAACAATCGCAATTGGTACATCACAGGTGATCTGGTAATGCAGGATGAGGATGGATTTTTATTTTTCAAAGGAAGATTGAAGCGTTTTATCAAATTCGGTGGAGAAATGATATCACTTCCAGCTTTGGAAGAGGTATTTTCAGCACTATTTCCACCCGATGAAAACGGCTCCATGGTTGCGGTGGAAGGTATTGAAAAAGAAAACCGCAAGCATGTTTATTTGTTCAATCGAAACCCTATGGAATTATCAGAAGCAAATCGTTTGCTACAAGAAGCGGGTTTCCGGGGTATCATGCGGATTGACAAAATCATATTAGTGGATGAAATCCCAGTTTTGGGTACAGGTAAAACCAATTACCGTAAACTAAGGGAACTGATCGAAAAAGACATCGAGCCAAATTCGCTCTAACCTGCTGCAGCTTGAAGTGCATTCTGCAAAGTCATTTTTCCATCGTAAAGAGCCTTACCAACAATAGCAGCCTTTACCCCAGCAATTTTAAGATTTTTAATGTCATTAACAGAGGAAACGCCACCAGATGCGATTACAAGAGGCTTAGCCTTGGAAGCGAGAAGAGCAGTGGTGTCAACATTTGGCCCGGAAAGCATGCCATCTTTGGAAATATCCGTGTAAATAATTGCAGCCAAGGGCCAATCGTTTACTTTATCTAAAAATTGCTCAACAGTAATTTGAGAAACCTCAAGCCAGCCCGCGACAGCTATTTTCCCATCCTTGGCATCAATACCAAGAGCGATTTTCCCAGGAAAAGCGAGAGTCATATTAAAAAGCCATTGAGGATCTTGTATAGCTTTCGTTCCGATAATTACGCGATCTATGCCCCAACTCAGAGCTTCAGCTATAGTTTTTTCATCACGAATTCCGCCACCTAATTCACAAGGAACTTTTACCTTATCAAGGATGCCTTTAATTGCGGCGGAGTTTTCAATTCTTCCAGTTTTAGCACCATCCAAATCCACAAGGTGAAGGTACTGGGCCCCTTGAACATCCCAATCAAGAGCCATCTTCCAAGGATGATCGGAATAAATGGTTTCTTGGGCATAATCCCCCTGTTTCAGGCGGACACATTTACCATCACGAAGATCAATAGCAGGAATCACCAGCATAAAAACCTCATTAAAAAGAATGAAATATTCTAGGAAAGTTCTGCAAAATGCTTGAGCATTTGCAAACCTACAGCCTGACTTTTTTCGGGGTGAAACTGCGTCGCAATTCTGCGGTCATCACCCACAGCAGCAGCAAAAGGCAAAGGGTAATTAGCATAAGCAGCAACAACATTTTTATTTTCAGGTACTGCAAAATAAGAGTGAACAAAATAAACGCCCGCACCTTTGGGATAGCTTTTGAACACCTTTAAATCTTTTTGCAGTTCAAGGTGATTCCATCCCATATGTGGAATCTTAAGCCCTTCCACAGGGGAAAACTTTACCACATCGCCTTTATAAAAACCCAACCCACGATGCTTACCATCTTCATAGCAGTTCTCAAAAAGCATCTGCAACCCGAGGCAGATTCCAAAAAAAGGCTTATCTGAATGAAGATGATCAAGAATAGGTTTTTCCAAGCCAATATCTCTTATCCTACCTACAGCATCCCTAATCGCACCAACCCCGGGTAGTACAAGCTTGTCTGCATTTTGAATAAGAACAGGATCTTCCGAAATAACAGCAGCGAACCCAACTTTTTCAAAAGCTTTCTGCACACTTCGGAGATTTCCCATGCCGTAATCAACTATAACTATTTTGTTATTTACCATTTTCTAACTGCGCACTTTCATCGAAATTGTCCTTGTTAAAACCAGTTTTTCTCCAGAACCATATACCAAGATCATCCAAATAAGAATAGGTAACCGGGGTTATTAACAAGGTTAGAAGAAGCGATAACGCCTGACCACCCATAATTACCTTGGCAAGACCAGCGCGGGAAGCTGCACCATGCCCAACACCAAATGCCATCGGTATCATTGCTGCAATCAACATAAGTGTGGTCATCAGGATGGGCCGTAACCTTGTGCGATTAGCTTCAAGAATAGCATCCATGCGGTTCATTCCAGCTTTTCGCAATTGATTGGTGTAATCTATCTGCAAAATCCCATTCTTCTTGACAATACCAAAAAGCATGAACAAGCCAAACATCGCATAAATATCCAGATTGGTATTCATCAAAATAAGAGCAGCAATAGCAAAGGGAATCGTAAGAGGAAGAGCAATCATAATGCTAATTGGGTGAACAAAACTTTCAAATTGTGCAGCAAGAATCATGTACATGAAAAGAAAACTGAGATTAAAAGCAATGATAAAGCTAGAAACCTGTTCCGCTAGCATCTTTGCCTGGCCTAGAAATTCAAACTGATAAGTCGGAGGAAGATCAAGCGTTTTCAATTTAGCAGTGATGAGATCCACTGCCTGACCTGTAGCCATTCCTTCAAGATTCGCAGAAATAACAACTTGTCTTTGCCTGTAAAAGCGCTCGATGCTTGCAGGACCAAAAGCACTTTTGATGGTAGCAACATTCCCCAATTCAACCGCCCCTATCCCTGGTTTGACAGAAGGCAAAGTCAAACGGGAAATAGTTTCCTTATCGTTTCGGTACTGTTTATCCGCACGAAGCCAAATATCATATTGTTCATCTTCTTCTTTAAACTTCCCGATGGGTTCACCCCCTACAAGAACTGTGACGGTCGAATTAAGCGCATCAAGAGAAACTCCCAGTTCAGAAAGGCGATCTCTATCGGGAACAATCACAAGTTCAGGTTTTCGAAAAGAAAGACTAGAATCGACATCGACAAAGCAAGGCTGGGTTTTCATCCAAGCAATTATGTCATTCGAAATAGACTTAAGTTTTTCGATATCAGGTCCACGAACATTAAGATCGATCATCACCTGCTTAAATCCAGTTTCTTGAAATGCAGAAACATCTTGAACTGCAGCACGCAAATCTGGGTAATCCGCAACAATATCTCGTGCAAGTTTCATCACATCAAACTGCGAGAATTTTCTTTTGGCTAAGTCTTCAATACGCACATAAATATTTGCAGTAGAGATATCCCCCTGCCCCTTACCCAGCCTACTGGTAGTATCTCCAATTACAGTAAAGGTGTGGGTAACCCCGGGTAAAGATCGGAATCTCTGCTCAAGTTGACCAACCTCTAAATCACCTCTTTCAAGGGAATACCCTTCGGGCAAAAGTATCGCAACTTGGAATTCCCCTTGATCATCCCGGGGTACAAACTCAAGGCCGACAATAGTGAAAAGCCAAGGGGTAAGACAAATCAACCCAATAGAAATAAAAACAATAAAACTTCGATGCGTCATCGAATATCGCAGAATAATCATGTAAGAAGATTCAATAATACGCCAAACAATCCCAGATTTTGTGCCATGAATAATATCTTCAAGCCGAAGAAACCTAGAGCAAAGCATAGGAGTCATGGTCAAACTGACAAACAAACTCATGAGGATAGCAAAAGCAATAACAAGCCCAAAACTATTAAAGAATCGCCCAACCTGCCCCCCCATAAAAATGATGGGAAGAAAAATAACCAAGAGGGACAAAGTGGTTGCAGTTACAGCCATTGCAATTTCAGAAGTGGCCTGACCCGCAGCTTCAAGAGCCGATCTTTTCTTTTCTTCCATATACCTGAAAATATTTTCATGAACAACAACTGCATCATCAATCACAATTCCGACAGCAAGAATCAAACCCAAAATCGTCATGTTATTGAGAGTCAAACCAAGCATATCCATAAGTGCAAAAGTACCAGCAATGGATGCGGGAATAGACAAAGATGCTATTAAAGTGGTGCGCCAATCCCGAATAAAAATAAGTATGGTCAAACTAACCAAAAAGACTGCCATTGCGCCATGACGCTTAATTTCATCAATTGCGCCCCGAATAAAGCGGGATTGATCTCTGATGGTTTCAATTCTAATATCAGCAGGGAGAGCAGGCATAAGTTCATCAAGCCTTGCACGAACCCTATCAACAATTTTAACAGTATTTGCACCTGTTTGTTTTTGCACAAACAAGGTAACTGCGTTGCCTCCTAAAGAAGGATCATCGATTTTATTTTCACCAAGGCTCCAAAGCCTGCTCAAATTATGGGGCTCTTCAAAAGAATCTTCAACACGAGCAACATCTTCAATTCTTATGGGCTGTCCATTGCGGGTGGTTATAATTAATCGTTGTATATCTTTAACCGAAAGAACCCTGCCCACAGTACGAAGGGAAAGTTCAAGTTTACCTTGATCCACCTTCCCACCGGGTAGTTCCTGATTTTCCTTAAGCAAGGTATTGCGAACCTCAGCAATAGAAATGCCCTGATATTTCAGCAATCTGCTGGGGTCGACAGTAATTTGAATTGCACGCTGCCTGCCCCCAACAATCGTCACAGAACCGACTCCAGTAAGAGTCTCAAGATTTTCTTTAATCGTTTTCTTGGCAATATGTGTGATTTCTCGTAAATCACGATTCCCAGATATCGCTAATGACAAAACAGGCGCTGCACTAATATCAAAACGATCAATGATTGGGGTATCAGTATTCAAAGGCAACTGATTTAAAACAGAACGAACCTTGGCTTCAATTTCTTCTGCAGCGATCTGGCCATTCTTTTCAACGCGAAATTGAACGACAACTGTTGAAATACCCTCTTTGGTCGTGGAACGCAGTTCATCAATACCCGCAACAGTATTTACAGTTTCTTCAATAAGCTTGGTTATGTTGGTTTCCATTTCCTCTACGCTTGCGCCTCGAAGAGTAGTGGTAATGATCACCACTGGAATATCAACATCAGGAAATAGATCAACTCCCAAACGAAAATAAGAAAAAATACCAAGAACAATGGGAGCCGCCATGAGCATGGCAGTGAAAACCGGGCGCCTGATACATACATCCCATAGTGCCATTAGTGCTCTTAATTCACGTCATTAGAAGGAGTATTAGAAGGTCGGATTTTAATGGAAGAGTTTTCAGCCAAGCTGTTTTGGCCAGAAACAACAATTAAATCACCTACTTTAAGCAAGCCAGAAACTTCAACCCAGTTTTCAATTTGATTACCATTAGAAACAGTTAACCGTTGACCTAATTTAACTTCAACCTGCTTGACTTTATCAGCTTCAACCCGAAAAACCTTGTTTACACCGGCAAAACTTACCACCGATTCCTCAGGAACAGTGAGCACATCGCTGGACTTATCAACCTCAATAGAAACCTTGGCAAAAAAACCAGGCTTAAGTTCTCGACTGGTATTAATTACTACTATTTCAAGTAGAAAAGTTCTACTTAAGGGATCGACCGTAGGATAAATTCGGACAACAGATCCAATGAAGATTCTCCCCGGGTATGCTTCTACAATAATGCTAGCCTTTTGACCAAGCTTCAATTGGGATAATTCTTTTTCAGGCAAAGAAACTTGGAGCTTTAAAACCCTGTCAAGAGTAAGCCTGTACAAAGGTTCCATGGGATTCAAATGAACCATTTCCCCCTCACTAATACCTTTGCTGTAGACGATGAAAGGTGTTTTCCCGCCAAGTAAAGATATAAAGTTCGAGTAATCCCCCCCTCCCGGATTTTTCACAACAGGAACCAAAACCTTGGTGTCGCTCAATTTCTGCTCTGCGGTGGAAAGAAGAGCTTGCTTGTACCGGACATTAGCCAAAGCGGTGTTCACTTCAAGAATTGCATTATCAAGATTGACTTTTGAAACTTTAGATTCTGTTTCAGCTTGCTCCCGATCTTCAATTGAAGAAGCCGTCCCAATTCTTCGCAGTCGATCAAGCTTGTTAACTGCATTTTTTTCAAGGATGGCAGCCTTGGCAACCATGGGCAAATTAGTGACCACAAATTTTTCATCAGGCAAGACAGAAAGCCCAAGCTTAGCCATTTCTAATTCCAAAGACTTTTTTGCTTCATTAACTACAAGTTTCAAATCTGTTTCATCAATTGAAAGCAAAGGTTCCCCGGGATAAACTTCATCGCCAATATCATGAAAAACCTTGCTAACCCGACCTTCCACTTTGGAAATAACAGCTATTGTTTCAAGCCCTTTAAAAGAACCAGTTGTTTTCAAATTTTTAGAAAGTGTTCTGGAAACAATTTTTCCAACCGAAACAGGAACCAAAGCAGTCGGTTTTGGAATAAAACCAGATTTAGAAGAATCAGTTTTAAAAAACAGATTTGGTTTATAGACAACCACTAATGCAAATAGCAGTGCAAGCCATG
>Ga0214919_10012128_pt1 | contig 10644 bp, 8 predicted proteins | sample LL1503_MetaG_FD_177994 | JGI IMG/M metagenome (GOLD analysis project Ga0214919, IMG submission 177994) | Freshwater microbial communities from Lake Lanier, Atlanta, Georgia, United States - LL-1503 | ecosystem: Environmental > Aquatic > Freshwater > Lake | place: USA: Georgia | collected 2015-03-15 | reverse complement strand
GTCCGACCCAATCATCACCATGATCATCCAACCCAACAGCGTGATTAGCCCGCCATAAGTCCCACTCGGTAGATGCAGTGCGGTTTGACAGTCCGACCCAATCATCACCATGATAGTCCAACCCAACAGCGTGATTAGCCCGCCACAAGTCCCACTCGGTAGATGCAGTGCGGTTTGACAGTCCGACCCAATCATCACCATGATCATCCAACCCAACAGCGTGATTAGCCCGCCATAAGTCCCACTCGGTAGATGCAGTGCGGTTTGACAGTCCGACCCAATCATCACCATGATAGTCCAACCCAACCGCGCGATTAGCCCGCCACAAGTCCCACTCGGTAGATGCAGTGCAGTTTGACAGTCCATTGACAGTCTATTGACAGTCTCTCAACCCAACAGCCAGAGTTACCCTCACTAGGTCTTCACTCGGTATATGCAGTCATATGGCACATGAAAAACTATTTTAACAACTCATTACCGGTGTGTTTTTCTTTAATTTTACCAATAAAATAACGAGATTACACCAATCGAAAAGAAAATTGAATATTATATAAACTTAATTTATAATATTCATTTACAAAATGTCCGTTTGTGTTCGTGAAATTAAAAAATGTGAACACGGAAAACAAAAAAGATACTGTAAAGAATGTGGTGGTTCAAGTATTTGTGAACACGGAAAACAAAAAACACGTTGTAAAGAATGTGGTGGTTCAAGTATTTGTGAACACGGAAGAGAAAAAAGACAATGTAAAGAATGTGGCGGGTCAGCATTTTGTGAACACGGAATACGTAAATCATACTGTAAGGATTGTGGTGGTTCTCAAATTTGTGAACACGGAAAACAAAAAAGATACTGTAAAGAATGTGGTGGTTCAAGTATTTGTGAACACGGAAGAGAAAAAACACGTTGTAAAGAATGTGGTGGTTCACAAATTTGTGAACACGGAAGAGAAAAAACACGTTGTAAAGAATGTGGTGGTTCTCAAATTTGTGAACACGGAAGAGAAAAAACACGTTGTAAAGAATGTGGTGGTTCTCAAATTTGTGAACACGGAAGACGTAAAACACAATGTAAAGATTGTGGAGGGTCATGCATTTGTGAACACGGAAGAGAAAAATCACGTTGTAAAGAATGTGGAGGGTCAAGCATTTGTGAACACGGAAGAGAAAAATCACGTTGTAAAGAATGTGGTGGTTCTCAAATTTGTGAACACGGAAGACGTAAAACACAATGTAAAGATTGTGGAGGGTCAAGCATTTGTGAACACGGAAAACACAAATCATGCTGTAAAGATTGTGGTGGTTCTGCCTTATGTAAAACACATATGTGCGAAACATACGCGAGAAATCCAAAATACAATGGTCATTGTCTTGTTTGTTTTATTCATTTATTTCCTGATGAACCCAATGTTCGTAATTACAAAACCAAGGAAAAAGATGTCGTTGACAGGATTACCCAGCAATTTTCACAGTATACATGGATAGCCGATAAAAAAGTCCAAGACGGTTGTTCCAGAAGAAGACCTGATTTGTTATTAGATATGGGTTCTCATATCCTCATTATGGAAGTTGATGAAAATAAACATACTGATTATGATTGTAGTTGTGAGCACAAAAGATTGATGGAATTGTCTCAAGACCTACAACATAGACCGATTGTATTCATTCGTTTTAATCCAGATTCATATACGAATCAAGAAGGTATAGTAATAAAATCGTGTTGGAAACTGAACAAATTAGGAGTAATGCAAATAACAAAATCCAAACAAAAAGAATGGGAAGAAAGAATCGAAAGTTTGAAACAACAAATCCAATATTGGATAGACAACCCAACTGAAAAAACAATAGAAATTGTCGAATTATTTTATTAAAGGGTTCGGGCTAAGTGCCAACGAGCGTAGCGAGTTGTGCACGAATCGGAGCGAAGCGACTATTCACATCCCCTCAAGCATATTATTCTTGGTGATTACTTGGAATAATTATATTATATTTTTGTTATCATTTATTTTTACCAAGACCAAGAAAAACTCTTATAGTGACTCATTACTCAAGTATTTTTCTTGAAAAATCCAAGAAAAATAATCAAAACTCGGGCTATATGCCAACGAGCGTAGCGAGTTGTGCACGTCTCGGAGCAGAGCGACGGGACATAGCCCAATTATACAGTCAATATTATATTTATAGTAATTATTATAATTTAATTAGACATTTACCAAGAGGAATATATTGATTATATTTTTTTGCTAACTCATCGTTCTTATCTATAAAACAATCATAACATAAATTTCGCTCTTTATAACTAAATGATACTTTTTTACACCCTTGAACATTTAAAATGGAACGAATTCCATCAAAGTGGTTCAAAGTTAGGTTTCTTCCTACCCATGTAAATTTTGATTATGTGGTTTCTTGAAAAACCACTGAAGGAGTTTTGTGTGTTTTTGTAATTCCTCACCCATAAATGGTTTTATACCATGGGGGAATTACCACGAACAAATCATTATAGGACTCTTACTACTCATTGTTACTGTATAATACAGTGGTGTCTTTATATTGTTTCAAAAAGTACCATTTTAAATGTTCAAGGGTGTATAACTATATCCTTTATTACAACCTCCTATACAAATATCTGGTTCAAGATCATCACATTCAGGTGTATTTTTTAACCAATATGATTTCTTGAATAATTCTTTAAGATTTTTATTTCTATCTTCAAATCGTTTATTCTCATTCAATTTGAGTTGCTTATCTTTCGTATATTCCATAAAAAAATTACATGGTTCTTCGTCTATTTGAAAATCTTCTTTAAATTTATCCCAAATATTCTTCTTCGCACATCTAAAAAACAAATAGTTTTTGTCTTCGTTTTTTCTAATATCGCAAGGCAATCCGCATTTACATAACGGCAATTGTTTTACACCCTTGAACATTTAAAATGGAACGAATTCCATCAAAGTGGTTCAAAGTTAGGTTTCTTCCTACCCATGTAAATTTTGATTATGTGGTTTCTTGAAAAACCACTGAAGGAGTTTTGTGTGTTTTTGTAATTCCTCACCCATAAATGGTTTTATACCATGGGGGAATTACCACGAACAAATCATTATAGGACTCTTACTACTCATTGTTACTGTATAATACAGTGGTGTCTTTATATTGTTTCAAAAAGTACCATTTTAAATGTTCAAGGGTGTATATAATCATTATCAGGAAAACTATATTCTATATCAAACCTTGTATATTTTCCACCTCTTATTTTATACCACGTTTCTTTATTATGTAGCATTAAGCATTCGGTTATATTGTTTTCCGCTTCTAATTTATCATATTGGTCTTCATCGCATATATCGTTAAAATCTCTCAATTTTAAATCTTTATAACTATCATGCCATACCCCGTCTATAATTTTATTTACATAGTTATTATAATCTATAAATTTACCAATTGTATCTACTTTGTAAATAGCAACAATTTGTTCAGGTATAAACACTGAAGTATTCAATCCGCCTAATCCATTTTGATGTTCCCAAAATCTTTTATATAAGCGTGATGTTTCACCAACATAAAAATAACCATCTTCGCATTGTAAAATATAAATCCATCTCATTGCTTCTATAATGTTATAGTATTATGTTTATACCAAAGTATTTTTATTGGATTTTACCAAGAAAAATAATAATACCCTGGCTATCTGCCAACGAGCGGAGCGAGTTGTGCACGTCTCGGAGCGGAGCGACGAGACACATCACCACCAGCAAATTATTCTTGGTGATTACTCAATAAAAATTGTTTATGGGGTTCGCTTCGCTCACCCCCCACCACCACGTCTTGGTAATAATTATATTATATTTTTGTTATTACCATTTATTTTTACCAAGACCAAGAAAAACTCTTTTTATTACTCATTACCACGATATTTTTCTTGAAAAATCCAAGAAAAATATAAAATTGATTAAGATATAAGCCAATTATATGAATAAAGAACCAATTATAATGAATCTACCGGTAGAATTGATCAATCACATCTTATCATATAGACCATGTCATCCGGTCGCTCAGTTGATAAAAACAAAAATAGAAGAGTATTATGAAGAAGAGTTTGGACAATATAGTGGTATTCGTCAATTATATATTCACGAGTTTACCAGTTTTCAAGAATGGGCATTTGTTTGTATAAACAGTGAATAATATATTCCATCGTACGTATTTTTCTTGATAAATCCAAGAAAAATAATCAAAACCCGGGCTATCTGCCAACGAGCGGAGCGAGTTGTGCACGAATCGGAGCGGAGCGACGATTCCCAGCCCGATAATATTCATCTTGGTAATTACTCAATAATAATTATATTTTTGTTATTATCAATTTTACCAAGACCAAGAAAACCTTTTTACATTTCAAACGCCACATTTTTCCACGACAATTGCTTCACAAATTTTTTCGCATATAATACGCATTATTATTACTATCTTGAATCGGTTTATAGTCAATACTTACATAACCCAATGATTCGTACCAATGCAATAATCTTTGATCACCAACAGCAATCAAAGATAATCTCTGATAATGCAGTTCTCGGGCTTTCTGTTCGACTAATTGCATCAGTAATTTACCGTCTTTGGAATTCGCCCGAGAACATACCAAGATTATATTATATTCTTTTACCAACGGATCCGGAACATGTTTACACAATACAAAACTATATAAGTGGTGTTCGGTTTGACGAGTTCTTCGTTGACCTACAAGTGCCTTAGTGGTATATCTGATAAATCCAAAACTGTAATCTGTCAGTTGATTTTTTATGTAGTCGACACCGATTTTTTGTTGACATACATTGTCACCTTGTTCTTTGATCAAATTTTCAATCGTCTTATTCAAAGATGTTTTTTCAAAATACTCAAAATTCTTTGGTAATTCCATATTTTCAAAATACAAATACTCGGCGTTATACAATTATTCTATGATTTTATTTTGTAATCAATTTTTACCAAGACCAAGAAAAATAATCAAATCTAAACATCATAGGTGAATTTCCTACTATTTTTGTACTATATCCCAATTTCTGTTGTTTTTTATCTCTAATATCGTCTGATTATTGAATGCTATTGTATAATTATCACTCCAACATAGAGCATAAATATTGTCAATTGGTTTTTGTATAACTTCTTTATTGGTTTGATAATCTTTGGTATACACCCTGAATACTGTGGGAATATCCACTTTATTTCCCATTTCATCTGTAAACGATAATATAGCAACTGCATGATTGGTTCTATGTAAATGTAAAATTACATTTGAACATATTTTATGACTATATTCACTGTCTGGATTGGTAAAACTAAATGTAGATGACATTGTTGTATATTATTATACTATATTCTTATATCATTTTTTACCAAGACCAAGAAAACTCTTATCATGACTCATTACTCAAGTATTTTTCTTGAAAAATCCAAGAAAAATAATCAAAACCCGGGCTATATGCCAACGAGCGGAGCGAGTTGTGCACGAATCGGAGCGTAGCGACGTGACATAGCCTACCCAATAAAGATAACATTTTTTATCATCGCTGTGTACTGTGATTTTCGCATTCTTTATTTATGTAGTAATATGAGATGCTATTTTCAAAAATATATATAATCATCATATGCTGATGTTCATTATCATGATTATTATAATTCATTCGGTATACATAAAAATTACCAGAATACCAATCATCCCGCTTAAATACGGATATTTTACGCAATAAATGATACCGATAATCGTCTTGGGCGATTGTATTCATATATTTTCCATGTCGGTATTTGATTCTACCATCATATTCCAGAATACGATGGACTATATCTAATGGTAACCGGTTCATTATTACTCATATATTACGTTCTTTGTATATGGATACGATACATTTTTCTCCGAGACGACAAGTCGTCCCTCCGTAAAACCCTCAAAACGCCTAAGAACAGCAAATAAACACGTGCTATATGCCAACGAGCGTAGCGAGTTGTGCACGAATCGGAGCGAAGCGACGATTCACTAGCCTTATTATACAGTCAATACATTGATAATTTTTATTTTTTGAAGATGGTTTCATGGATATCTTGGATCATTTTTTCATAATCACCCTCGAAATATTCACTTCCGACATCTTTTCTTGGTACATAACTGTTACGAAATTTACCAAGCAATATACGCTCGTCCTCGTCACAATCCTTGGATATGAGTTGACATAACATTCGACTTCCCTTGGAATATTGCTTGAATCTTGTTAAATTCTCCTGTTTTGTTTTGCCAATTTTGTAAATTGGTTCACCCGTTTTGGTAAATTCCCTCTCCTGGATCAAATAGATATACTGGATTTGCTCAGGCTCGGTTGATATCACCTTTTTATTTTGATTGATTTTATTTTCTAGGTTTACAATACGCTCTAATAATAAAATATTTTCTGGTATTTCGGTAGGGGGGTGGGGTGGTATCGGGGGTGGTTCTTTACATTTTTGGTTATGATGCCATAATCCCATACGTGATTCATATTTTTTAGAACAAACAGCACATGCATAAAAATTAATATCTTGATTGCCCGAAAAATGTTTTATATGACGATTAGAATTTAAATGGTTATTAAATGTACGGGTTATATTTGTTGAAAAATGACAACATTCACACGTATGAACAACCATGGAGGAACTATATTATATACATTACCGTATATAATTTTTAATCAATTTTACCAAGACCAAGAATCACACTGGTTTTTTCTATTTTAAACTAGTTTATTCTGTACATTGTATATTAAAAACAAACAGGGTAAAAATAAAGGGAATGCAGTTTTATAAACCAAAGAGGATTTTTGGGATTTTTAAAAATTTACCATGGACTTTTACCAAGACCAAGAATCATACTGGTTTTTTCTATTTTAGACTAGTTTATTCTATACATTGTATATTAAAAACAAACAGGGTAAAAATAAAGGGAATGTAGTTTTATAAACCAAAGAGGATTTTTGGGATTTACGAAAATTAACCATGGACTTTTACCAAGACCAAGAATCATACTGGTTTTTTCTATTTTAGACTAGTTTATTCTATACATTGTATATTAAAAACAAACAGGGTAAAAATAAAGGGAATGCAGTTTTATAAACCAAAGAGGATTTTTGGGATTTTTAAAAATTAACCATGGACTTTTACCAAGACCAAGAATCATACTGGTTTATTCTATTTTAAACTAGTTTATTCTATACATTGTATATTAAAAACAATATAAACAATATAATCTAAGTATATAGTATATAATGGTAATCCATAAATGTGAATGTTGTTGTTTTTCGACCAATATAAAACGTACATATGATAATCATATGAAATCAGCACGTCATATAAAATGTTCTTCTGAAAATCTTGATATAAAATTTCATACGTGTACTATTTGTTCAAAAAAATATCAATCGCGTATGGGTTTATGGCTTCATAACCAAAAATGCAAACAAAAACCGGTTACTACTATTACGAATGTTACTAATAACATATCTTCACCAGACATTACAAATTCAATTATGGAAAATTTCAAAAAATTGCAAGAACAAATCGCATTAATTGCACCATCGAATATCACCAATAACACCACCAACAACATAATCAATATTAATCTAAATTATTTGAATACTCACTGCGGAAATGCATTGAATATCGGTCAATTTGTTGAATCAATCGTCTTTACCAAAGACGATTATAATGAAATAGCAAAAAATCGTTGCATTGCACAAGGTGCGACAAATGTATTGAATAAAAAGTTGGAAAATTTATCTGTAGAAGAATATCCAATTCATTGTTCCGCGGTTGAAATAAATAAACCCACGATATTCTTTGTGAGAGATAAAGACCGATGGAATCCAGAATCACAGAGTGAAATAGAATACCAACAAAATACTTATGAAGAAGATGTTGAGACTAACGTAGAAAAGCTAGGAATGATGCGGTTTCTGGAAGAATTCGACGGTAAATTATATGACGAATATATGGAATTATCAAAAAAAGATCCGAATCTCAAGCGTATTGCCGATAAAATGTTCATATGTGGACAGAGTCAAACACATATTAAAATGTTGCGAGAAATACCCGATAAAATCGAATCGTTGATATTGGATCCACCGATTACCACCAACACAAATACAGACCTTAATTTACTCGCTACATAGATACTATATCAAAAACCCTTTTCGTGACTCATTACACAAGTATTTTTCTTGGATTTTACCAAGAAAAATAATCAAAACCCGGGCTATCTGCCAACGAGCGGAGCGAGTTGTGCACGAATCGGAGCGAAGCGACGGGACATAGCCCAATTATACTGTCAATACATAGATAATACAAATTTTTCCAAATGTGTTATGTTACACTATTTTATTCTACGCCTCAGCACCGCCTCCGGCGGTGCAAGGTTGCGACCTTCGGTCGCTGACCGAGACGACAAGTCGTCCCTCCGTAAAACCCTCAACTATATCAAATAGATAGACGATGAGATTAATTTCCGGCAGAGTTGTAAACCGCATTTACCTGCAATGATGTCAATTGATAATTATATACCCGGAAATCATCGAAATAAGCGGTGATTGCTCCATTTATATTAATGTCTGTACCAATCACAAATGAAGCATAGGTTAAGTTTTGTAATGTAGCATTAAATTTGGTAGTACCATAATAGTTTCCATTTATGTACAAGTTGATTGATGTACCTGAAAATACATAAGCCATATGAACCCAGGTATTTGATAAAGTGACAGAAGTACCACTTATATTCATATCAGTAGTATCAGTATCAATAATAAAGGAGCCACATGGATTACCATTAAACCAAGGTCGTAGAAGTTGCCCTGAATTCGCGGACATGGTGCTAGAAGATGTGAATTTAAGTGAAAAAGGAGGGGTTCCGGCGGAATATGATGTTATGTAAGTCCAAAATACTATCGACATTCCGGTAGTTCCATTAAAAGTAACCGCTGGTAAAGAACACCCTGAACCTCCATTATTGAATAATGACGCACCTCCGTATTTATTTTGGGTTGTGCTAATTGTGCATGATGTGTTCAAGGTTGCATCGTATGCTCCTGTTGCAAAATTGTATACGGTACTTCCTGTTTGATCCGCACTATTGAATTTATACCACATTATCATGGGTAATGCGTATGTTGTTCCACGCGCCAATAGTCCACCCGTCGAACTATAAGCGTACAAGTTCAGTGTACAATATTGCGGACTCACACCCGGTGTTACCGTCCCTGTCGTCAATATCCCTGCACCATAGTTTGCATAAATTGATCCGTTGATCCAGAGTGCATACGTCGCATTCGCACTGTAGGAGTTCCAACTCAACACGAAACTCGTCGCGGTTACTGACGATGTTGTAAGGCCGGTAATGGTACCGAGTGCGGTGTAGAGGTAGGGAGTGCCTTCGATCAATTGTCGATCGGCTGATGTCAGAGACGACTGAAAGATGTACATATTGAAAAGCTGATAATTTGGAGAATTTGAACTGTATCCAATAAAATTATTATTGGCCGTTTGTGCACGTAGACCAGAACCGCCGACTCCCGCTCCAGTGGTGGTTACATTATTCACTACTACACTACGAACCCCAGTAGAAGAACCTGATGTGTATAAACAACTGATTACAATGTATGGTGTATTTGATGCAGTAGCTGTAACATCATAATTTGTCCATGCATCAACCCAAGTATTCGCACTCGTCATCACAAGAGTATTATTCGTACCCTGGCCAAATGCTCCTCCAGTCCATAGAAAAAGATTAGAACTGTATACAATATTCCACAATCGAGTAGTAATAGAATAAGATGCATCACCATAAGGATATGCTCCATTGGGTAAATTCAAAAAAGCATTACCTGCATTGGCTGACCAAGACGGTAAATTCGTTCCTGTGGTATATCCAGTGGTATACCCGAAATTCATTACACCAGTAGCCACCTCGTATACCGGCTGTGATCCAAGTGTATACTGAGTGGCCGAGTTAAACGACGCATCCATCCCCTGATTGTACCATTTGGTCACAAAGGCATACGTCGTATTCGCACCATTCCCACTCAACCAATTCGACACCGATAGTCCGGTACCCAAGTAACCGGTTCCCAGGTTACCACATACGTCCGCGTAGAAATTGACTGTGTAAACTCCGGTGGTATCCAGACTATGTCTCAACGTCATGATCGGGCCGAAATAGTTGTAGTTCAAGAGTTTGCAGGCAAAGGCTCCTTTGATACTGTTATAAGCACCCGTGGTTAAGGACGCGTTGTTCAAGACTGCATTGTAAGCACCACTGGATATTAAGGTGGAAGGAAGGACGGCGGATTGATTGGATAATACGGCGGTCTGAGGGAAAGCTATAACGACGATACCGGAACCACCTGCACCTGCACCGACTGTACCATTCCAAGCACCTCCACCACCACCCCCAGTATTTGCACCCCCAGAACCGCCATTACCTGTAGTATTTTGTCCTGCAGAACCACTATTTATACCAGATCCACCATTTCCCCCGATTGTATTACCATTTCCACCCCCCCCTCCTCCGCCTAATCCACCATTTCCTGTTGAAATATTTCCAGATGTATATGAACCCCCTCCACCCCCCCCTCC
>Ga0214919_10012125_pt1 | contig 10647 bp, 7 predicted proteins | sample LL1503_MetaG_FD_177994 | JGI IMG/M metagenome (GOLD analysis project Ga0214919, IMG submission 177994) | Freshwater microbial communities from Lake Lanier, Atlanta, Georgia, United States - LL-1503 | ecosystem: Environmental > Aquatic > Freshwater > Lake | place: USA: Georgia | collected 2015-03-15 | reverse complement strand
TGAAGCGCAGCACATCGCCGGTCCAGGCGATGCGCTGGCCGAGGGGATCCTTGTCGGGCCAGAGGAGTTTCGCGAGCGTCTGGTTGACGATCGCGACCTTGGCCGACTTCTTGTTGTCGCTTGAAAGAAAGTTGCGTCCCTTCGCGAGCTTCATGCCGGAAGCCTTGAAGTATGCCGTGTCCGCCGTGCGGTACTCGGCGGCCGGCTGCGGCTCGCCCGAGGCGACGGGCCGCCCGTCGGCGTTCACGTCGAGCTGGAAACCTGACAGCCGCAGCGGGACGTTCGATCCCACCGCCGCGACCTCCACGCCGGGGATCGCCTTGATCTCCTGCGTCATCCGCATGTAGTTCTCGAGCACGTGGTTGTCCGGCGCGAGCGCCGTGAAGTCCACGGGCACTTCCATGGTCAGCACATTCTTCGTGTCGAGCCCCGGATCCACGGCCGCCAGCTTCTGCATCGACTTCACGAGCAGTCCGGCGCCGGTCAGGAGAATCACCGAGACCGCGATCTGCGTGACCACGAGCGCCTGCTGCATCCGGCGGCGGCGTCCGCTTCCCGTCGTGCGCGTGGTGCCGGCCGTGAGTCCCGCGCCCAGCTGGTGTTCGCTGCCAATGCGCGGCGCAAAGGAAAGGAGCAGCGCCACCACGCCGGCCATGCCGAGCGTGAACACGAGCACGACCGCATCCACCTGGATTTCTCCAGCGCGATTGCTCATGCGCGAGGTGAACGACGAGAGCATGCCGGTGCCCACATACGCGATCACGATGCCCAGCGTCGCGCCGGCGAGCGCGAGCACTAGGTGCTCGAGGAATAGCAGTTTGCGGAGTCGCGCGGCGCCGGCGCCGAGTGCTGCGCGCACGATCATTTCATGCTCGCGGCGCACACCGCGCATGAGCGTGAGGTTCGCCACGTTCGCGCAGGCAATTATCAGGACGAACGCCGCCACGCCCATCAGCAGCCAGAGGGTGAGGCGTGCGTCCTTGCCGAGCACTTCCTTGAACGGCGTCATGGTGACCGTGTACCCCGAGGCCGCATCATAGGTGGCCACGTTGTCCGAGTGCACGCGATCGGTAATCTGCCGGACTTCGGCGCGGGCCTCATCCACCGTTGCGCCCGGGGCGAGCCGCGCGATCATTTCCGTCATGCGGTGCGTGCGGCCCTGGACCATCGTCGCGCTCACGTGGTGCTGTGAGATGGACATGTTCATCAGGGCGTCGATCTTCTGCGGATAGTACGGCGCCGGCTGCAGCACGCCGATCACCTGGGCGGAGCGCGCACCGACGCGCATGGACTTGCCGACGATCGAGGAATCGCCGCCGAAGTGGCTCATCCAGTAGTCATAGGCGAGCATGATGACCGGCGCCGCGCCGGGGCCGTCATCCTTCGCGCTGGTCTTGTGACCCAGGATCGGCGCGAGCCCCATCACGTCGAAGTAGTTGCCGGTGACAAGGCCGACGTTGATCTGCGACGCGCCCTTCTCCTCGACGAGGTTCAGCGTGAGCGGCGAGTACTCGGCGATGTCGCCGAGTTTCTTCGACGCCTGGCGGAAGTCGTTGATCTCGGGAACCGAGAAGGCAATGTTGTCGCTCCCCTTCAGTTCGGCCGACTGCCGCAGGTACATCAGACGATCGCCGTCGCGGTGCGGGAGCGGCTTGAGCAGCACGCCGCGCACGGCGCTGAAGATCGCGGTGTTGGCGCCGATGCCGAGCCCGAGCGTGAGTACCACGGCGATGGTGAAGCCGGGCGAACGTGAAAGGCTGCGAAGGATGTAGCGGAGGTCGAGTAGCATCGATTGGTCCTGTGAGTCAGCTCGGCTGAGAAAGTAGCAGATTCAGCTCCATCTCATCACTGCCGAGCACGTGCACTCAGGGCTCAGTGGCCGTGGCAAATCCGAATGGCCCGAGCAGGACGTTCGGCGCGAGTCATCGTGTCTTCTTGAGCGAGTCGACCAACTGGCGGACGCGCGCTTTGATCGCGTCACGACCATTTGCAAAATCGGCACTCACTGAAGGGAGTCCGTCCCACTGCGCGCGTGGCGCCCGGGTACCAGCGCTCGCGGCAGCGGGCACATTAAACGATACGACATACGCGGCGGCAGCGAGGTCAGCTGCAGATAGCGCCTGGGAGTGCCACGAGCCAAGCTCGAAATGGTCGGCCGTGAGGCCCGCAAGCATCCAGGGCGAAACTGCCGAATCCACTGCGGTGCCGCGCGACAGTGAGTTCATCCGCGTTGCGTGCCGCCACGTGGAAAGTCATGTACCACCATCCGCCTCAAAATGCCTAGGATTGCGCCGCAAATCCAATCGCTCCCGTGCAGTGGCAATCCCATGCCCGCATGCCGCGCCGATTAAGCCGCCTATCAACCCCGCCACGCAGATGAGCAGGATGTACAGCGCCATTGCCCGCCCCGGTGAGCGGCCGAGGTTGGTCGAGAGCGAGTCGAGCGCGATGATGCCCGTGAGTCCGAAGGCGGTGATGAACCCCAAGTGCCAGGCGCCATCCACAACTGCGATCCTCCGAAGCCGGAAGAGCTCGGCCGTCGCGCTTTCCCCGACGGCGGTGCCAGTGCTCGCGGGCCTCATCGGAGTCTATCCACGTCCGTTGTAAAAGCTCGGAGTTCCACGTAGCTGAATCGCCGCGTGGGCGATGAGTTCCACGCCGATGAACGCCGCGCCGCCCATCCACCACGCCGGCCACTGTTCTCGCGGGTAGCTCGCGAGCGCTGTCGCCGTGGCGAACATCCCGAACGCGAGCAGCGGTGCCACCGACAAACCAGACGCCGAGCCGCCGCCCCAAAACCGAAGCAGCACCACGCCCAGCACCATCGCGATCACAATCGTGCGTCGCAACGTGATGAGCAACGGCTTGCGATATGGCACCCAGGGTGTTGTCGTCACGAGGTCGCTGCCGAGCTAGGGAACAATCCTGCGCCGCTGCAACATCAGTGCTTCGATCTCGGGAATTTCGCGCGGCACGAGGCTGATGCGCTCGAGGCCCTTGTCGGTGATGATGTAATCGTCCTCGATGCGGACGCCGATGTTCTGGTACTTCAGCACCTTCGCGCGCACGGCGGCAATGAAGGCGCGGTTCTTCGGAGTGTCCTTCAACGCGTCGAGTGCGCGCGTGCTGACATAGATGCCCGGCTCGATGGTGAACGCGTCGCCAATCTGATACGTGCGCTCGCCGAACGATGCCTGCACCGGATCGTGTACGGCGAGCCCGAGGCCGTGCGAGATGCCATGGATCATCCACAGATTCGATTGTTGGCACGCGCCGGGCTGGCGGGCGCAGTCCACGGGCCAGGGCGGATCGAAGGTCGCGTCCACGCTCTCGATGAGCCCGAGCGCCGCGAGGCCGCGTGCGCGCACGACCACTGACGAGTCCTGCGCCACCGAGGCGCGCATGCCGGGTTTCGAGTTCCGTTCGGCGATGTCCTGTGCGTCGCGCACGAGCTGGTAGAGCTGCTTTTGCTCAGGGCTGTACTTGCCGCTCACCGGAATCGTGCGCGTGATGTCCGCAGCATATCCGTGGAACTCGGCTGCAGCGTCGATCACGACCACATCGCCCGCCTTTACCGGGTCGGTGTCCTTCATATAGTGCAGCTGCGTGCCGTTGATGCCCGACCCGACGATGGAACCGTAGGCCGGACGTTCGGCGCCCATCTTGGTGAAGGTGTACTCGATGGAAGCGCGCAGTTCGTATTCGTGCATCGGATCGGCCGTGAGCATCGCGGCGCGGTGACCCTCGGAGCTGATTTCGACGGCCTGCTTGAGCAGCGCGAGTTCGGCGGCGCTCTTCTTGGCCCGCAGCTCCAGTACGAGCGGCAGAACGTCGCGTACGCTCACCGACGGGTGCGTCGCGGCAAACGCCGTCTTGAACAACTGTCCGCGCGTGACGGAGTCCGCGCTCGCGAAGTCGAGGTCCTCCACGTCCGTCATCATATAGAAGGGCAGGCCCGACTTCGACAGTGAGTCGACCACTGCGTTCAGCGCGGCAAACGGTCGCGCTGGCAAGCCGTAGCGCGCGACGCTTGCCGCTGTGTCGGCACGCTGGCCGTAGTAGAACGCCGTCCGCTCATTCAGTCGCGTGATGAACAGCGTTCCGCTGGCCTTTTTCGCCCGCACCACCATGACGAAGGCGCCATCGGGCTCATCGTAGTTCGTGAGGTAGTGAAAGCTGGGCAGCTGAAAGAAGGTGCCGAAGTCGTGGACGAGCGAGCGCCCGCCGAATGCCACGACGACGCCATTCTCGACCTTCGCGGCGAGCGCGTCGCGGCGCGCGGCGAACTCCTGCGCGGTGATTACGACCGGGGCGGCCGGTTGTCCCGCTCGTTGCTGTGATAATGCCGGCTGCGCGGCCCAGAAGAGGGCGCCCGCCACGAGGGGAATGAACTGTTTGATAGGCATTCAAATAACCTAGCATCCCACGGTGGCGAACGCTGACAAAGCGCCTCCGAAGTGCTAGAATTCTCCTCTCGCGGGCACTGCTCGCGGTCATTCGCCGGTGTGGCCGTAGGTGAACTGCCCCGGCGTCCATCATCAGAAATCTCATGACCCGATTCAACAACAAGATTCTTTTTGTCGGCTACGGCGCCGTCGCCGAATGCGCGCTTCCCATCCTCCTCCGCCTTCTCGAGGTGAAGCCGCAGAACATCACGGTGATGGATTTCGAGGATCGCTCCGCGAAGCTCAAGGAGTTCACGGCGAAGGGCGTGCATTGGGTGCGCGACCGTATCACCGAAAAGAACATGGGCTCGCTCCTCGGCAAGTACGTCAGCGAAGGGGACATCGTCATCGACCTCGCCTGGAACATTGACGCCTGCGAGATCCTCGACTGGTGCCACAAGAAGGGCGTGATGTACATCAACACGTCCACCGAGCTCTGGGACCCGTACGCCGCCGGCCCGAAGCAGCACCCGACAGAGAAGACGCTCTACTGGCGGCACATGAACGTTCGCCGGATGATGGCGAAGTGGAAGACAAAGGGCCCGACCGCCGTGATGGAGCATGGCGCGAACCCAGGTCTCATTTCGCATTTCACCAAGCAGGGCCTTCTCGACATCGCCGCCGCTTCACTCGCCGACAAGAAGTTCAAGGCGAAGAAAGCCGAGCAGATTGCGGAGCTCGCGAAAACGCAGCAGTGGAACCACCTCGCGCACCAGCTGGGCGTGAAGGTCATCCACTGCTCCGAGCGCGACACGCAGATTTCCGACAAGCCCAAACAGGTGGACGAGTTCGTCAACACCTGGAGCATCGAAGGCTTCCGCGAAGAGGGCCAAACCACCGCGGAACTCGGCTGGGGCACGCACGAGAAGTGGCTGCCGCCCTATGCGTACAAGCACAAGGAAGGCCCGAAGAACCAGATCTGTCTCGCGCGCATGGGCATGAACACCTGGGTGCGCACCTGGGTGCCGAACTACGCGGTGCAGGGAATGGTCGTTCGTCATGGCGAAGCGTTCACGATCTCCGACCATCTCACCGTCTGGGAGAAGGGGAAGGCCGTATACCGTCCGACGGTGCACTACGCCTACTGCCCGAGCGACGCGGCGATTGCCTCGCTCAATGAGATGCGCGGCTACGACTACAAGCTGAATGACAACCAGCGCATCATGGGTGACGAAATCACCCAGGGTGCCGATATCCTTGGCGCGCTGATCATGGGCCACCCGTACAAGTCGTGGTGGACCGGCAGCGACCTCAGCATTGAGGAATCGCGTCGTCTCGTGCCGAATCAGAACGCCACGACGATGCAGGTCGCGATCTCGGTTGTATCGGCGACGGTCTGGATGGTGGAGAATCCGGAGATGGGTGTCGTCGTGCCGGACGACATTCCACACGAGTTCATCCTTGGCATGTCCAAGCCATACCTCGGCAACTTCATTTCGACGCCGAGCGACTGGCATCCGCTCAAGAACTACAAGAATGTGTTTCCGGGTTACAACAAGCCGAACTTCGACATGAAGGAGCCGTGGGGATTCAAGAACTTCCTGGTGAAGGACGGCGAATGATTTCGAAGGCCCGGCTGAAACAGCTGGCAGAAAAGCACGGCACGCCGCTGCTGGTGGTGGACCACGACGAGCTGCGGAAGAACTTCCGCACGTTCCGCCGTTTCCTGCCGCGGGTGCAGCCGTACTTCGCGGTGAAGGCCGGCGCCGACGCTGCGATCGTGCGCACGTTGTACAAGGAAGGGGCGAGCTTCGACGTGGCCTCCATGCCCGAGTTCGAGCTCGTGTACGAGAACATCAAGGGGATGGCCGCGAAGAAGCGTCAGGCGTGGATCTGGAACAAGATCATCTACGCCAACCCGATCAAGCCGGTCGAGACGCTCGAAGTGCTCGACGAATACAAGCCGCTGGTGACGTTCGACAACTTCGACGAAATCGAGAAGATCAAGAAGCACGCGCCGCACGCGGGCCTCTGCCTGCGTTTGAAGGTGCCGAACACGGGCGCGATGGTGGAGTTGTCGTCGAAGTTTGGCGCATCACCCGGCGAGGCGGTGGACCTGATTCTCGAGGCCGACCGGCAGGGACTGGTCGTGGAGGGCGTCAGCTTCCACGTGGGAAGCCAGACGACCAACTATACGAATTATGTCGAGGCGCTGAACCTCACGGCGGACATTTTCCGCGAGGCGGCTTCGCGCGGTTACGACAAGATGAAACTCGTGGACATCGGCGGCGGCTTTCCGGCGCCGTACGATTCATCGGTGCGCCCGTTTCGCGAACTCGCGCGCATCATCAATTCCGAGCTCAAGCGGCTCTTCCCGAAGAATATCGAGATTCTCGCGGAGCCGGGACGGTTCTTCGTGGCGACGGCCGGGTACTCGGTCGCGAAGATCATCGGCAAGGCCGTGCGCGACGGAAAGCCGTCGTACTACATCAACGATGGTGTGTACCACACCTATTCGGGCCAGATCTTCGACCACGCCAAGTATCCGGTCAAGGCGTTCAAGCGTGGAAAGACGAAACTGTCCGCGGTATTCGGCCCCACCTGCGACGCGCTCGATGTCATCTCGATGGCCGAAGACCTGCCGGCGCTCAATCGCGACGATTTTGTGTATAGCGAAATGATCGGCGCGTACACCTACGCGTCCGCGACAACGTTCAACGGGTTTTCGCCGGCGAAAGTCGTTCACGTCAATCTGTAGCGCGGTCGCCTGAGGTCTCGGCGCTGGCGCCGAGACCTCAGGGGTACCACTCCCACAAGTAGTAATCCTGGTTGTACCAGTGATTTGCGAGCGTGGTGATACACCGAAACCCAGCCCGCTCCAGCACGGATTTCGATTCGACGTTGTCCGTGCGCGAATCGCACCAGATTTTGTGCGCGTGACGACTCGGCAGCGTGTCCATGAGCGCCGCGAGCAAGGCCGTCCCGACGCCGCGGCCGCGAGCGCCGGCCGCCGTGCCGAACCAGGACAGCCAGATGGTACCGTCGTCGAAGCGGCTCACGCAAAACCCGATGAGTCCGGTGTCGTCGCGTGCGACAAGGATGGCGTGCGGATCGCCGGCGAACAACGCGCGAAGCCCGTCGGCGTTGTATTTCACCAGCTCCGCGGCAATCGCGCGGTCGTTGTAATAGGTGAGCGCCTGGATGGTTTCTCGCATCAGCTCCGCGAGAGCCGCTAGCTCGTCGCCCGAGGCCGGTCCGGCGGCTGGCGGAGTATGCATGCGTTTATCCCGCATTACAGGCGCCGACTGGCGCGGGGCGCTGTGTTTCCATGGCGCGCGAGGTCAGGCGCGCGCGCGCTTGAGCATCCAGCTGTACAACCAGACGATCGAGCCGACGAACCCGAGCACACCGAGCCAAGGCGCCGGCGCGAAACTCTCCGGCACGAGACCGATCGGCGCGTCGGTGTTGAACGCCACGATCAGTCCGGCGTTGATCACGCCCCACAGGCTCTCGCCCACGATCAATCCGCTCGCGACGAGCGTCCCGAGTCGCGCGGCTCGGGCGGGATGCGATGCGTTCTTTACGCGCCCGTCGTACCAGTGCGAGACCACTGCGCCGACGACGACGGCGAACGTGGCGCTCATCGGCAGGTAGATCCCGATCCCCACGGCCATCGGCGGAATGCGCAGCTGTTTCATCGCGCCGAGTAGCGTGTCCATGATGATCAGCGCCACGCCGACGAGCAGGCCGATGCCGATCATCTTCCACTCGAGATTCCCGCCAATCACCCCCTGCGCGAGCGCCGAGATCAGCGTTGCCTGTGGCGCGGGCAACGGGTTCGGCGCCACGACACCGATGTTCGCTGCGCCGGCAAAGCCGTATGCCTTGGCAAGCAGGTTGAGCACCGGCGGAATCACCGCGGCGCCGGCCGCGACGCCAACGATCAATGCCACCTGCTGTCGCATTGGCGACGCGCCGACGAGCTGGCCCGTCTTCAGGTCCTGCAGGTTGTCGTTCGCGATCGTCGCGCCGGCGAACACAATCGCCGTGATGAACAAGGCGAACGCCACGAGCGCGGTGCGATTGGCCTCCGTGGGCGTGATGGCCAGTACCAGGATCGACGCGCAGATCACGATGGAGAGAATGCCGACGCCGCTCACCGGACTGTTCGAGGCACCGATGAGTCCCGCCATAAAGCCGCACACCGCCGCGATCACGAATCCGACGAGCAGCACGAACGGCACGGCGATCAGCGTCAGCATGACGGCATCGGCCGAGAGCACCGTCGCGCGCGCGAAGGTGAACGCGAGCCAGCCACTCACCGCGAGCGACGCGATCGTCAACGCCACAATCCATCCCGGTGCCATGTCGCGGTCGGTGTCGTCACCCGTTGCGACCGCCTTCGACGCGGCAAGAGTGCTCACCAGCCCACCGATCACCGGTTTCGCAAGCTTCAGCAGCGTGTACACCGAGGCAACCGCGATCGCGCCGGCGCCGATGAATCGCACCTGTGTGCGCCAAATGCCCGTCGTGTAGGCGGCGAGGCTTACGCCATCGGCCGCATGGCCCAGGCTGGTGAGGACCGGCACCGCAATGCCCCACGCAATGACAAAGCCCGCCAACATCGCCATGCCAACGGAGAGACCAACAAGGTGTCCGGCTCCGAGCAGCGCAAGACTCCAAGCCGCCGTGTACCCACTCGACGCGCCGGTGTTTCCGATCCCGAACGTGCCGGCAACTTCGGCCGCGGCGATGCGCGTTGACGTCACAATCGCGAGTCCCGCCGACGCCACCGAACCGAGAATGACAGCCTTGAGCCCTTCGCTCGCTTCGCCGGTCTCGTCCTTCGCGCCATCACGCGTGCCCGAACCCACCTTCAGCACTTCTGCCGCCGCAACGCCTTCCGGATACGGAAGGTCGGAGTTCGTGACGAGCGCGCGCCGCAGCGGAATCGTGAAGAGCACGCCGAGGACGCCGCCCGAGAGACAAATGAGGAACGACTGCCAGAAGGGGAATCCCGTCCACCACCCCACGATCACGAGACCGGGGAGCACGAAAATGATCGCCGAGAGTGTGCCCGCCGCGGAGGCGACGGTCTGGACGATGTTGTGCTCCAGGATCGTTGCGTCCTTCACGGCCTTCAGCACCGCCATCGATATCACGGCCGCGGGAATCGACGATGCGATGGTGAGCCCGACCTTGAGGCCGAGGTAGACGTTGGCCGCCGTGAACCCGACGGTGATCAATACGCCGAGGAGCAGCCCGCGGATGGTGAGTTCTTTCGGTTTCATGGAGGACAATAGTACGCCCTACCGGCCTTTGCGGACTACCCATGTCGTCATGCACCGCAGCCCCTGCACGACCGTCGTCTTGAGTGGCTCGGCGAGTTCACCACCCAGCTCCGCCGTCAGCGAGAGGAGCAGTGCTTCATCCACGAGGCTGCCCCCTACTTCCGCGTGACGATCGCCCCGCCAAACGGATTGACACCAACCTTGTGCCGCGCCGTGACGGCCATCGTCTTCGTGTCGATCACGGCGACATCACCCTCGCCGACATTCATGACATAGAGCTTCGTGCCGTCGGGCGAGAAGAGCGGAAATGCCGGCCCGCGACCGACTTTGATTGTCGCGGCGACTTCCTTCGTCGCCGCATTGATCAGCGCCACGTCCTGTGACGTGCCATGAGTGGACGCTGCCCACTTTCCGTCACGCGATACCGCCATTCGGCCGGCGCCCTGTCCCAGATCCTTCAATACCTTCACGACCGAATCCCGCTTGCTGTCGATCACGTGCACGGTGCCGTCACCATCATTGTGGATCCACACGTCGCCGTTCGGTGCGAAGCCAACGCCAACCGGTCCGCCGGGAATCGGGATGATCTTCGTGATCGCGTCGGTTTTGGTGTCGATCACCAGCACGCGATTGTCCTCGCGCATCGGGTAGTAGAGCTTGTCGGTGCCCGGCTGGATCGCGAGGAAGTGTCCGCCGCGCAGCACGACATTGATCTTCCTGATGACCTTCCGGGTCTTCGTGTCGTACACGACGATGCCGGGGATGTCGGCGTTCTCAAGGCCGACATACAGCTTGCTCCCGTCCGACGTCAGCGCGATGCCATGTGGCGACGCCGAGCCGTTGGGGCGCGACGACGTGAAATACGCCGATTCGATTCGGCCAATCTCCTTGAACGTCATGCCGTCGAGAATCACGACGTGCGGTCCGTTTGGCACCGCGGCGTAGAACGTCTTGCCGTCGGGCGAACCGAT
>Ga0214919_10012123_pt1 | contig 10648 bp, 9 predicted proteins | sample LL1503_MetaG_FD_177994 | JGI IMG/M metagenome (GOLD analysis project Ga0214919, IMG submission 177994) | Freshwater microbial communities from Lake Lanier, Atlanta, Georgia, United States - LL-1503 | ecosystem: Environmental > Aquatic > Freshwater > Lake | place: USA: Georgia | collected 2015-03-15 | reverse complement strand
CATATATGTTCGGCTGGTTTTGGAGCCTGGCGCGAGCTAACCGCGCATATTATGACAACGAATTGGGCGCTTGCTCGGAAATGCTCAAATTTTCCATTGATGTATCATTGGAGAATCTTAGAAGCTGCTAGTATTCCTCCTATGAATGGCGAACAAATTAAAAAGTTGGAAGATGATTTTAGGTATTGGGATAACTCTCCTGCGGTACGCAAAAGACTTGAGCAAATTCATAACTCTTCGGCATGCGTCTTGCTGTTTCTTGAGTATATACTGCATACCCCTTTACCAATGGCTTGGGTCTCAGCTTATTTTGGAAGAAGAAAAAGCAATGCAGGCTATTTTGTTTGTTGAGAGGCAGTTAAATTCTATCAACAAATTTTTGAAAGCCCAAGATTTTTTGTACTTCGATGCTCATTTTGAAAATGTCTTGACTGATGGAGAGTCTCTTTATCTTAGTGATTTTGGCCTAAGTTTATCTCGCGCATTTAATCTATCTAAGGAGGAAGTTGAGTTTTTTACTAATCATATGAACTTTGATGAATGCTGTGTGGTTGTAAATTTAATTCACTGCCTTATTGCAAATTTAGAAGGGAAAGATAAATGGCCCACAGCAATTTACGAGTTTTTAAAAGAACAAGACTTTCCTTTAAAGTCTCCTTTTTCAGCAATTATTAAACGATACGGTCCAATCACATTGATTATGGATGGATTCTTCAATAGGCTTTAAAAAGAAAATAAGCACACCCTCTATCCAAAAGAGCATCTTGATAGTCTATTAGCGACTTTGGTTTAATCCATTTAAGGTTGTAGCCTTTGATGTACCCATTCACCATCGGTTAAATTATACCTAAGTCGTTTATGTAAGCGGCTGATGCTGCTATGCTAAAATTCAATGATAGAAATTCCTAAAATATAAGCAAGACCCTTGTATAATGGGTAAAAGTTGGGAATTTGTCATAGTAAAGTTCTTTGCTTAAATTTTATACCTCATGGAGGGACCAGTTGCATGACTTTTTCAAAGTCAGTAGTATCGCAATTAAGATACTTAAGCACACTTCCGCACAACCTTTATGAAACAACTCTTGCTGCCACTCAACACGGTTTCTCTTTATACACGCACAGCATGGACATTGGGTGATTGTAATAAAGATGCTATGAGCTGGGTCGATACATGGCCTAACTGGCAAAATGTAAGGTTTGTTTGTGTGTTTGGCGAAGCGGGATCTGGAAAAACGCATCTTGCTCACACTTTTCAAAACAAGGCAAAGGCTTTTTACTGGGATGCAAAATCGCTTGAACTACAAAGCCCCTATGAAATGATAGAGGAAGCAAAGGTGATCGTTTTGGATAATGCAGATTTACTTTCAAAAGATCATTCTGAATGGCTCTTTCATTTTTATAACTGTGTTCGTGAAAGTGATATTTTTTTAATGATGACGGCAAAAAAACCGCCAACCCAGTGGGAAACAATTTTGCCGGATTTAAAGTCACGCCTTTCCACAATTGTATCTGTTGAGCTGGGGCAGCCCGATGATGCTCTTTTAACAGCTATTTTCCAAAAGCAGCTTCACGAACGAGGGATGAGGGCATCCCTTGAGACTATTGATTATTTATTAAAACATATTGAACGATCTTTTGGGGCAGTCAACGCTTGGGTCAATAAGCTTGACCGTTATGCAGCTGTTCACCATAGGACAATTACAATTCCTCTCATTCGTGAGCTTTTGTATGGAAACAGTTTATGATATTGCTAAGTAATTCTTGAGATCCATTGACTGCATTCATAGACATCAGTTACGTTTGTTCATATGTTTTCATTGTAAATTTGAGTTTGTTCGTGACCTTAGCAAAATCCTTTCAACAAATGATCTTTGATCTACAGAAATTCTGGGCGGATCAAGGGTGTGTGGTTCTGCAACCTTATGATACTGAGGTTGGGGCAGGGACGTCTCACCCTGCTACGACTTTAAGGGCATTAGGGCCTGATTTATGGAATGCAGCTTTTGTGCAGCCCTGTAGGCGTCCAAAGGATGGGCGTTATGGGGAAAATCCCAATCGAACTCAGCATTATTATCAATTTCAAGTCATTATGAAACCTTGCCCACCAAACCCCCAAGAGCTTTATCTGAAAAGCTTGGAGGCTGTTGGTTTTGATCTTGCGTGCCATGATATTCGTTTCGTTGAGGATGACTGGGAAAATCCATCTTTGGGAGCAGCGGGTCTGGGTTGGGAAGTGTGGTGCGATGGAATGGAAATTACCCAATATACTTATTTCCAGCAAGTTGGCGGCATTGAATGCAATCCAGTTCCTGTTGAGATCACTTATGGGCTTGAGCGAATTGCAACTTTTATTCAAGGCGTAGAAAGCCATTTTGACATTAACTGGAATGGCCTGGAAGGAGAAGGAAAGCTGACCTATGGCGATGTGTTCAAACGGGCTGAACAAGAGTTTTCTACATATAATTTTGAGGCTGCCAATACGCATGTTCTTTTTCAGCACTTTGCAGATTGTGAAAAGGAATGTAATGACCTTTTGAAAATATCATTAATTCTTCCCGCTTATGAACAGTGTGTTAAGGCGAACCATTATTTCAACCTTTTGGATGCAAGGGGGGTTATCAGCGTGACTGAGCGGGCAGGGTATATAGCGCGCGTTCGCGATTTGGCTAAAAAATGCTGCGAGGCATGGGTGCAAGGTTTGAAAGAGGTTAGTTAAGATGATAGAACTCCTTATTGAAATTTATTCCGAAGAAATTCCTGCTCGTATGCAATTACAAGCACAGGCTGACTTTAGAGAGTTGTGGATAAAAGCATTAACTGAAAAAAATGCCACGTTTAAGGCGGTTGAAACCTATGTGGCGCCACAGCGTCTAACGGCGCGTATTACAGATCTGGCTGCTAATACACAAGGGACTAAGGAATTGCGGCGTGGCCCTAAGGCGTCTGCGCCTGAGGCTGCTTTGGCCGGGTTTTTAAAGTCCGCTGGAAAAACCAAAGATCAATTGATTCAAAAAGATGAGTATTGGTATGCCGAATTAAACCAAGAGGGAAAACCAATTCAAGAGTTATTGCCTCAGATTTTGAACGAGATAACGGATGCTATGCCATGGCCTAAGACCATGCGATGGTATAACCACCAGACCAAGGAGATGAGCAAACCCTGGATCCGTCCTATCAGGTCCATTTTGTGTGTGTATGATGGAAAGCCTGTGGTTTTTAACGTGCCAGACTTTGGGATTAATACAAGCAATACAACCTTTGGTCATCGTTTCTTAGCGCCAAAGGTTTTGACAATTACGGATTTTGATGATTACAAGCAGCAATTGGAAAAGGCATTTGTGATTTTGGATCATCAAAAACGCCAGGAAATGATTAAAGCGCTGATTGTAGAACAGGCCGCAGCTAAGGGATTGACGCTGAAAGAAGACCAGGGTCTTTTAGAAGAAGTCGCAGGCCTTGTTGATTATCCGTTTGCGCATCTGGGCAAAATCGAGGAATCCTTTATGCATTTGCCTGACGTTGTTATGTCTACATCGATGCGCGTGCATCAAAAGTATTTCACCATTGTTTATAACAATGGCCTTATTGCGCCTTTCTTTGGTGTTATCACCAATGTTCCGGCGAAACCTGATAACCATTTAATGTTAGATGGTTTGGAGAGAGTCCTGCGCGCCCGCCTTTCTGATGCAGCATTCTTTTATGATGTGGATACAAAGAGCGATTTTGAAGGTAAGGTCGCAAAATTAGATCAAATCGTTTTTCATGCTAAACTGGGAAGTTTGGGCGATAAGGTAAGGCGTTTGCAGAATTTGATGCCTTCGTCTGATGGCAAGCGGGCGGCAGGACTTTGTAAAAATGATCTGCTAACAGAAATGGTTGGCGAATTTCCAGAGCTTCAAGGGATTATGGGCGAGATTTATGCAATAGAAAAAGGTGAAAAGCCAGAGGTTGCAGCGGCTCTGCGAGAATATTATCAACCCAAAGGGCCGTCTGATATGTGTCCTAAGGCGCCTTTAAGTATAGAGTTAGCTTTGATTGACAAGGTTGATACTCTTGTTGGATTTTTAGGCGTTGGTTTAAAACCAACGGGTTCTAAAGATCCCTTTGGTTTAAGGCGAGCAGCCCTTGGCATTATAAGGCTGATTGTTGAAAATGATCTTAAAGATTGTTTGTTAAACAAGATGATTGATATTACGGTCAGAGAGTATATAAAAGTTGATATTGTGATTGCAGAAAATGAAATTCTGCCCTTTCTTTATGATCGCTTCAGTGCGGATCTTTTGTCTAAAGGGTTTGATCATGATTGTATCGATGCAATCTTTGCTAAAAAGTCAGGTAACTTATGGGTTGACTGTAAATCCATAGCAGCCCTTCAATCCTTTTTGAAAACTGAGTCAGGCATCGCCCTAAAGGCTGCCTATAAACGGTCATCCGGCATTTTATCCAAAGGTGAAGTAATAAAGAATATAATAAATGAAAGCTTTTTAAAAGAACCAGCTGAAAAACAGTTGTTTGTCGCTCTTACTGCCCTTGAGCAAAAATACCAAGATCTTTTAAATAATCATAATTATCAAGAGGTGATGACATTATTAGCTTCTTTACGCAAACCTATTGACGCCTTCTTTGATACAGTTACGGTTAACGTTGACGATGAAAAATTAAAAGAAAATCGTTATGCGCTTTTGAATCATTTTATCAGCCTTGTGAATCAGATTGCTGATTTCTCGAAATTACAGGGATGAGCGGATGCGAAACGAGATTGCTGAACTGATTCAAGGCATTGCACCTTATGATGATCTCGAAAAAGCTCAGATTAAGGAAACACTTGAGTGGATCCGATCGGATGCTGAGATTTTTAGGTTGGAAAAACCTGCAACACCGAAAAAGCATCTTGTTTCATATTTTCTTTTGGTGGATAGGGCCGAAAGACAGGTCCTTTTGGTCGATCACAAAAAATCTCAGCTTTGGCTACCATCAGGGGGACATGTTGAGCCAGGTGAACATCCTCGCCTAACAGTCGAGCGTGAAATGGAAGAAGAACTTGGAATCAGGGCAAAATTTATTCAAGATACGCCATTCTTTTTAACGGCAACACCTACGGGCGGCCTTGATAACGAAGACGGTATTATTCATACAGATGTTTCCTTGTGGTATCTTTTAGAAGGTGACATTCATCAAACGCTCGATTTTGATCAAAGAGAATTCCATGGCATTCAGTGGTTTTCTTTTGATAATATTCCTTACCCCCGCACAGATCCACAAATGGGACGGTTTATGAAAAAGTTAGAAACTATTTATTGATCTGTTTGTAGAGCTTTAGCTAAAAAAAGCCAAGTATCAATAACTGTATCAGGATTTAGGGAAATACTTTCAATTCCTTCCTCAGCTAGCCATTTTGCAAGTTCTGGGTAATCAGAAGGGCCTTGGCCACAAATGCCAACGTATTTATTTGCCTTGCGGCAGGCCTGTATGGCCATTTTCAGCATAACTTTTACGGCTTCATCGCGTTCATCAAAAGAATGTTGCATTAAACCAGAGTCGCGGTCTACGCCTAAGGTCAATTGGGTCATATCATTAGATCCAATAGAAAACCCGTCGATATGTTCAAGAAATTGATCTGCCAAAAGGGCATTAGAAGGGATTTCACACATCATAATAATGCGAAGACCATCAACGCCTCGCTTTAAGCTATGTGATTCCAGTTCTTGAATGACTGCTTGAAGCTCTGAAACAGTTCTGACAAAGGGGATCATGATTTCTACATTTTTAAGCCCTTTGTCATCTCTAGCTCGTTTTAAGGCTTCACATTCCATGGTAAAGCAATCCTTAAAATTGGGAGATATGTATCGAGAGGCACCTCTCCAGCCAATCATTGGGTTTTCTTCTAAGGGTTCATAAAGTTCGCCACCAATTAGGTTTCGGTACTCATTTGATTTAAAGTCAGAAAGACGGACAATAACAGGTTTTGGCCAAAAGGCAGCTGCTAAAGTTGAGATGCCTTCGGCCATTTTTTCAACAAAAAAGTCTTTTGGCGATGCATAACCGTCGCATTTTTCTCTTAATTTCATTTTTAGATCTATAGGTAAATTAGGAAAATTATGGGCTGCCATGGGATGAATGCCAATCATAGAATTGATAATAAACTCTAAACGCGCAAGTCCAATGCCAGTGTTAGGCGTTGATTGAAATCGATAAGCAAGATGGGGATTTCCAACATTCATCGCAATTTTTACAGGGCAAGGAGGCATGGAATCTAAAGTTAAATCATGAACTGTAAACTCAAGAATTCCCTCATAAACATAACCCATGTCACCCTCTGCGCAAGAAACTGTAACACTTTGTCCTTCGTGCAAAAGGTTTAAAGATTCTCCGCATCCCACTAGTGCGGGTATGCCAAGCTCGCGCGCGACGATTGCTGCGTGACAAGTACGTCCACCTCGTTTTGTTAAAATGGCTGAGGCTTTTTTCATGATAGGTTCCCAATTGGGATCGGTTATATCCGTTGAAAGAATATCGCCATTTTTAAAACGATCCATCTCAGTTGGGTCGTTTAAAACACAGACTTTTCCGGTGCTAATTTTTTGACCAACAGCTCTTCCTTCAGCTAAAACTTTGGAGAAAGAGGTTAAAGTGTATCTGGTTATAGTATTACTCTTTTGTAAAGAAGAAACGACTGTTTCTGGGCGTGCTTGCAGAATATAGATTTTTCCATCTATTCCATCCTTGGCCCATTCAATGTCCATGGGCTGTTGGTAATGTTCTTCGATCAATAGTCCATATTTTGCAAGCTCAAGAACTTCTTCGTCTGAAATGGAGAATATATTTTGTAATTCTTCGTAAACTGGGGAGAGGATGAGAGTTTTATCAACTTCATTAATCTTCGAGTAAGTCGCTTTGTATTTTTTATTTCCAAGTGTTCTAGAGAGAATAGAGTTTTTAACTTTTCCTAAAGTTTTTTTATGAACATAAAACTCGTCAGGAATGACTTCACCTTGAACAACGGCTTCACCTAAGCCGTAGGAAGCATTGATAAGGATGACATCATTAAATCCAGATTCGGTATCCAGTGTAAACATAACGCCACTTGCTCCTTCATCGGCATGAACCATTTGTTGAATGCCAACTGAAATAGAAAGGGACATATTTGAGAATCCTTTATCGAATCGGTAGGAAAGAGTTCTCTCATCGTACAATGAGGAAAAAACTTTTTTAATTGCAATCAGTACGTTTTCAATACCATTTACATGAAGATAGGTTTCTTGTTGCCCGGCAAAAGAGGCATCCTTTGAGTCTTCTCCAACAGCGCTTGATCGAACAGCTACGTTAACTGGGTGAGATAACTGATCTTCTAGTTGCTGATAAGCTTTTCTGATAGCTTCTTCGATTTCTGCCGGGAAACAACCCTGTTCAATAGCAGAACGAATCTCTGTGGAAGATTTAGAGGCAGCCTTAATGTCTGATATATCAAGGCGTTTTAAAATATCGTCTATCTTTTTATCTAAGAGGTTAAAACTAATAAAATCTTTAAATGCAGCCGTGGTGATTGCAAATCCATTCGGGACTCTGATACCCTTTTGGGAAAGTTGACTGATCATTTCTCCAAGAGAGGCATTTTTTCCCCCTACTTTTTGAGTGTCAGCTAGCCGTATCTGCTTGAACCATAAAATTGTTTCCATATACCACCACATTTATAAGAAAGGGTCGTTTTATCTCTTAAGTAAAGAAATAGGGGATAATGGTTAAGGTGGGGTTAAGAGAATAAAAAAAATCGCTTGGGACATAAAGCCTCAAGCGATTAATTTTAAGAATACTTCTCTGAGAAAATCCAGTTTACGCAGGAAGTACGCAAATATAAGAACGGTTGTCGCGTCCTTTTGAAAATTGGACGTGTCCTTCGATTGTTGCAAAAAGAGTATGATCTTTACCCATGCCTACGTTTGAACCAGGGTGGAACTTTGTTCCGCGTTGACGAACTAAAATATTACCAGAAAGAACGTGTTCTCCGCCGAATTTTTTGACGCCTAAACGTTGACCATCTGAGTCGCGGCCGTTCCTAGAACTACCACCAGCTTTTTTCGTTGCCATAGTTTACTTCTCCTCTGCTTGTGCCTTAGGAGCTGCAGCTTTTGCTCCAATAATTTTAGTGATTTTCAAAACAGTCAAGTTTTGACGATGACCTTTTTTGCGGCGATAATTGTGACGACGTGTCTTTTTAAAAACAATCACTTTACGATCACGCATCTGTTCAAGGACCGTAGCCTCAACCTGAGCACCTTGTACGGTAGGTAATCCAACGGTTACTTTTTTCCCATCGCTGAGCATCAGAACTTCGCCTAGACTAATTTTTGCTCCAGCCTCAGCTTCGAGCTTTTCTACGCGGATTATATTATTCTCAGCAACTCTATATTGCTTTCCGCCAGTTTTTACAATTGCAAACATGGTCCACTAACTCTTTATAAATAATTATGATGAACGAAATAACTTCTTCAGCTTCTGTTAAGCAAACAGAAACCAATACTCCTGTCTAACTTTTTATGGAAAATATGTCAAGGATTTTGTTCTGAGCAGAATGCATCGAAACAGTTTGCTGGTGAAGAATTTTGGTTAAGTGTGAAATATTCATTATAAATTAACTATTTGAAGTTATATTTTTATATAAGTGTAAGAATTTGTTTTTTTGAATATTAAAATGAATAAAGCTTTGGTTTTTGCAGTGTACGTATGTATGTTATGGGTCCAGGACGCTTTGGCTTCTTTACATAATCATCAAATTCATCAAGCTGCTCAGATTGGCGATATACACACTATTCGAGAATTGTTTACTCTTGCTGATCAAACCGGGATTAATTGGGCGGTTGAATGCGCAGCTGGTAATGGGCAAGGCGATGCTTTAAAAACTATAATTAATAATAGTAAGGTCAATTTATTTTCTCCTGACCAGCACGGAATCAATATTAGTCTTATGCGTGCTGCAAGTTATGGAGATCTGGATATTGTAAAATATCTAATTCAACATTCAATAAAAGAAGTGCCCCTTCCTGATCAGATCGGGATTAATTGGGCCCTTGGTGCAGGTGCCAGAGCTGGGAATTTAGAAATTGTACAATATTTGTTAGAGCATCAATTTACACATATACCCTATCCTGACCAAGATGAAATTAATAATGCGGCAACACAGGCTGCTTTAGATGGGTACCTAAATATATTTCATTTTCTAAATTCCCATCAAGTAGAGAATGTTCCCTATCCTGATGAAGATATAATCAATGAGCTGAAGGAAGAACATGCGCCCGAGAATGAATTTGTGGAGATTCTGTTGGATCTTTTGAAAGAGAGCGAGCGTGATTTTCCATTGAGTTTTCAAGATGTGTAAAGTTTTTATTCACTGTTTTTAAAGTTTACAACTTATTAAGTATTTCTGTTGCAAGATAGCATTAGAGTCCTTAATAAAAACAACATTCAATGTTTATCTTTGCAAATTTTAAAAAAACACAGCTTAGGGTAAAAGCTCCAATAATGGTGATTCTGTTTGTTATATTCGCTGTTGGCGGAAGCGTCCTCTTGTCATATATGACTCAAAAGAAAGCGCTTTTTGAAACGAAACGCGCTGTCTTAGAAGATATTGTTGAGAAAATAAAATCTGATATAGATCAAACAGCAATGCTCGCTGAATCACGTGCTGTGATGTTGGCAAGTATTCCCGAAATAGCGGAAGCTTTTAGAAGAGAAGATCGTAAATGGATTATTGAACAACTAAAACCAATGTTTTTGAATCAAAAGCAAAAATATTTTGTGAGCGAGATACAATTTCATAAAGCTCCAGCTATGACTTTTTTGAAACTCCATAAAGATGGTGATTATGGTGAAGATTTAAGTGGTTTTCGGAAAACAATTGTTTTAGTCAACAACGAAAAGCATCCACAAAGAGGGCTTGAACTTGGCCGTGCTGGTTTAGGCATCAGAGGTGTGGTTCCGGTCTCAGATCGTAATGGCCATATCGGCAGTGTTGAGTTTGTTTTTACGTTGAAAAATATAATCAATAAAATAAAGGAATTAACATCGTCTGAGATAGGTGTTTTTATTGATAAAAAGATTTTTGAAGATACCTGCACTCAGCTAAGTATTAAATCAGGTGGAAATCAAAAATCAGCAGAAGTGAAATCTAATACTGTTGGTGGTTTTTATTATATAGATTCAAGTAATAAAGAAAAAATTCTTTCTTCGGTTAATAAAGATAACCTTCAAAAAAGATCTGATTTGAACATCATATTTCCGATCATTAATGGGACGGAAGAAGGGATTGCTTTTGCTCCGTTACTTGATTTTGGTGGAAACAATATTGGAAAAATTACTGTTGTTAAATCATTTCAAGATCTTAATCTGGCTTTTTCTAAGAAAATATTATGGGAAATCATTAACTCAATTGTACAGATTATTGTGATAGCTAGCGCAGTTTTTGTTACTTTGAATGGTTTATTATTATCCCCATTAGCCGAGCTAATTCAAAGATGTAAAGCGTTGATGCGCAGGGAAAAAATATTCTTAAAGGATTACGCGCATCACCATAATGAACTTGATAAAATTGCAGATGTGGTGATCGAGAAGCATCCACTATTTATGGATGATAAATCTAATGGATACATTTCTG
>Ga0214919_10012121_pt1 | contig 10648 bp, 17 predicted proteins | sample LL1503_MetaG_FD_177994 | JGI IMG/M metagenome (GOLD analysis project Ga0214919, IMG submission 177994) | Freshwater microbial communities from Lake Lanier, Atlanta, Georgia, United States - LL-1503 | ecosystem: Environmental > Aquatic > Freshwater > Lake | place: USA: Georgia | collected... | reverse complement strand
CAGGATCAGCAACGTGATTGCAATGCCGAAAATCAGGCTTGCAAGTTCGTAATCGTCGTTGTCATCCATGCCAACCCCCTGCCGCCAAGGTGTGCCGGGTCCAGAGGAATGCGCTGCTCTCAACAGCGCCAGCATCCTTCAACTGCTCCACAGTCCACAGTTGCAATGGCGTTGTCTTGGTATGCCCTGGCGTAACGTAGCAGGGCAAGCTGTAATGCGGCAGTAATTTGATGCCGTTGAGGATGAACACAGTGTGTTCTGTCAATTCCAATTTGTCAGTCATAGCGTCACCTTCTTTGTTTTGTGTCCACGGTGCGTATAGCACTGCACCGACCCATCTGCCAGCAGCTTCCAGCCTGCGTTCTCGCCGCACATTGCCTGTGCAGCCGCCTCAAAGCGTTGCTGACGCTCCTGCTCAGTCCTGGCGGCACGGTAGGCGGCAGCAGCATCCTGCGCTGCCTCAAACTCTGAGGGCCAATCCAGATAGTGGCTGGTGCCAAGCACCAGAGCGACGAGTGCTGCCGCCAGCCAGTTCATGCTTCCACCTCAAAGTCTTCAAAAGCTTTCATGGCCTCGATCTCAATGTCCTCAACCAGGCCAGCATCCAGCACCTCGCTGATGTCGATGCCGCCGACTAAAGCAAACTGCAGCTCACAGGTAGCAGGGTCGCCCTGGCAGTCTTCGGTCTCGCGCTCTTCTTTTTCAATGAGCGTGTAGCAGGTCATTACCAACCCACGCGATGTTTCAAACTCGGACTCAAACAGATCTTTGAGGTCTTCTCTTGTGGGCTTGTAGCCAGATGTCCAGATGGGAGTTTTCATGGTGTCCTTTCTGGGGCCGAAGCCCCTGGGTTGATCAGTAGCCAAACATGAAGGAAGGGAGTGACATTTTTACAATCAATCTCTTGCGAGTTGCGGGGTGCAATGCAGCAACTTTTTCCCATTGCTGGGCTGCTTCTGTTGCCACATCAGCATCCAGCATGGCAGCTTGTGTAAGAGTGTCATTCCCGCCAAAAGTCACTGAATACAAAGCAACTCTGGCTTGAGCCACTGTTGCTGCGTGACGAGCTGCTTGGGCTTTTTTGAGGGCGTCTACTTTAGTCATGATGTTTTCCTTGGTGAGACCTTGCGAAATTGCGAGGGCTTGAGTGGGATTCTAAACACTCTTTCCCACAATTTCACACAATCCACAAACTATTTGTATAGGGACAAACCCTAAGTGCTTTCTCTGGCCAGGCTCTGCTTGAGGTAGTGCAGGATTTGCGCGGCCAGCGTCCTGGTGTTGCGCTCGGCCATCTTGCGCAGCTCACGCTCAATGTCGGCAGGCAGCCGGACGGTCATGTAGCGGTCTTTGATTTTCTCAGTCATGGTGTGTTCCTTGTTTCAAAAAAGGCGCTGATCTTTGCCTTGGCATCTTCAGCACCCTTGCACACTATAGCACGATATCCCACACTCTCAAGGTATTGCATCATGGCTTTCTGCTCAGGACTGAGGGCACCTCCCTTAACCCTCTTCATCTCGATCCACAGCCCCTTGGCTGGCACGAAAAGATCAGGGATGCCTGGTACTACACCCTCGGCCTTTAAACGGCCTGCAGAGGCTTTTGACCTGCCACCACCATTTGGGATAGCGAAGATGAGCACATCTGGGTGAAACTGTCGGAACCAGCGGACCAGCTCGCGCTGCTCTTCGTGCTCGGTCGGTATGCGATCGGTGGTCAAAATGGCAGCTCCAATTCCCACTTGTCGCAGACATCCACCTCAGCCGCAAACTCTGCCGGCGGCTCCTGGAAGAACTCAACGCACAGGCCATCGGTGCCGTAATGCTCGCAGGTGTGGCAGCACTTGGGTGGTCCAGCCTTGTCCCACTCGCGCCACTGGATCAAGAACTCTGGTTCTGGTGGTCTGGTTTTCATTTTTATTTCCTTACTTCCAAGTTTGTTTAAGGATTCGGAAAAACTTGCCGTCCATTTTGTAATAGATGGTGTCGGGTGGATTGCTGTTGCTCATCTGCACGCTGATGTAATCCAGGCCAGGCTCACCCTGCAGGTGCGAGACCTGGGACAAATCAGCGCCTGAGCAACCGGCCAGGCGAGCAAGTTTTTGCATGGCCATCTGCCCCGCATACCCTTCGTGCAGGACAGGAAAGTACTCGGTAATTGGTCTGTCGGCCAAACTGCCGTAGTAGGTGCAGGACAGCATCAGTTTGCCACTGATCTTGCTGGTGTGGATGCGCCAGTTCCAACTTGTCACATCCAGGTCTTTGCCTTCCAACCCCATGATGTCGTCGTCGCGCAGCTCCAGCTTTTTGCGCTCTGCCTCTGGGAACGGATGGCCACAGGCAGAACAAATGTCTGCGGAGATATGGACCAGCTCGCCACAGGAATCACAGACCTTCACTGGTGCCTCGCCATTGCCATCACCCCCCTTCTTGGGCGGCTGCACGTTGGTGATCGGCCCATGCGTGGCCACTACGCCGGCAAAGTCCAAGACCAAGCAGTGGTCGGCATGGCTTTTGACCCGCATCCCACGGCCTGCCATCTGGACGTACAGGCTGGCGCTCATGGTCGGGCGCAGCATGGCGATCAGATCGATGTCCGGGTAGTCAAAGCCAGTGGTCAGCACGTTGGCATTGGTCAGCGCACGCAGGCGGCCAGCCTTGAAGTCGGCCAGCATTCGCTCGCGCTCCTTCTTTGGCGTCTCGCCTGTCACGCACTCGGCAGCCACCCCGTGCTGGCGCAGGACTTCGGCAATGTGCTGGGCGTGCTTAACGCCTGTGCAAAACAACAGCCAGGCTTTGCGAAAACTGGCCAGGCCAATAATCTCTTGGACCACCTTCTGATTTTGGTCGTCGGTGTCCACTGCAGCCTGCAGCTCGGACTCAATGTACTCGCCACCACGCTTGTGGACGCCAGTCACATCCAGCTTGGCCTTGGTCACTTTTGATTTCAGCGTTGCCAGGTAGCCCTTGAAGATCAGCTCCTCGATGCTGACCGGCTCAATCAAGGCATCGAACAGCGCAGGCTTGTCGGTGATAAGACCGTGCCCCAGGCGGTAAGGCGTGGCCGTTAAGCCTATCACTCGGACACTTGGGTTTGTACGATAGATGTCCGATAGCAGTGTCCGATAGCCACCTTCGTCCTTGTGGTTGACCAGGTGGCACTCGTCAATGATGACCAAATCAACGTAGCCTATTGCTTGGGCCTTGTCCCGCACCGACTGGATGCCAGCAAACGTAATCGGCTCGCCCAGATCACGCCTGCCAATGCCAGCACTGTAGATGCCCATCGGTGCCCCTGGCCAATGCTGGCGCATCTTCTCGGCATTCTGCTCAATCAGCTCCTTGACATGGGTGAGCATCAGCACCCGAGTCTCTGGCCAGTTCTGAATGGCATCTTTGCACAATGCGGCCACGATGTGAGACTTGCCTGACCCAGTGGGCAGGACCAGGCAGGGGTTGCCCTGGTTGCCTGCTTCGAACCAGGCGTAGAGCTGGTCGATGGTGCGTTGTTGGTAGTCTCTTAACATATGCGCCCATCCCACTTAGCCCTTACCTCGGCAATCAACGGATCGCCACTGGCACAAGCTGCAGCGTTGGCCAGCAGTTCCTTTGACCCATAGACCCCTTCCCCTGGCTCACCATTGCCAATTCCCAGCCCGTCAATCTCATAGACTGCCACCCAGTCGGATGGCCCCTCAAGCCGCTTCCAGGGCACAAGGTCAGGGTGCAGGACATGAGACTCGCAGCCGGTGCGCTGCGACTCCAACGGAATCACATCGTCCCACTTGGCGCAGTGCCAGGTGCTGTCCGACAGCGGCGTCACATGGGCGCAGGTGCGGCAGTTGACATGCTTTGTCGTCTTGCTGCCGTGGCAAAAGTCGTGAGCTGGGCAGAACTTGCACTGATACCAGCTCGGGTCCGCGCTGATCGGCTCGGGCATCCGGTCGGTCAGGGCAATGCGCTGGCCACGCTCGATGGCTTTGGTTGCCACTTCCTTGTCGTACTTGATGCGCTCGGTGTATATACGGTCATCATCTTTGCAGACGGTCAAGTACAAGGCGCGGTCGATCTGGGTGCCGGCCATGTAGACCTGCATCTGGACAAAGTGCTCAGGCTTGGACTTCTCGACGCCATTCTTTTCCAAATCGTCAAATGCCTTTTTGGATGCAGTTTTAAACTCAGCAATGTGCTTGGCCTTGGGTGCCCCTGGCACGCCAGAATCAATGATGGCATCTAGGCTGCCCGACACATGGCTGCCAAAGTCCACCTTGAACTGGGCAGACACTTTGCGGACATCGAGGCCGATGGCACGCAGGTCGCTGATGATGTTGGTTTCTTCCTCATGGCCACGCCTAAAGAGCCGCAGGATGCGCCCTGGGAAGGTCTGCTGCACAGCCCAGCGGAAGTTAAGCCACAGCCACCTGTCGCACACATGGCCCAGCGTGCTGGCCCCCAAATGTGAACGTGGCACCTCGGACTTCTCTTCGTGGTGCTTGTCAATCAGCGACTGGATGGTAATATCTGGTTCGGGAATCTTCATGGGTTCTCCATTTTGCAGTGCCATTTTTATGCCCCAACCTTTCAACGGGTTGGGGCTTTCTTTCTTGCCTACTTCTTTTTCCAAGGCGCACCAAAGGGTGTCTTGGCTGGAGCTGGGGTGGAAGGAATGGCTGAGGCAGCAGGCGCTGCGCTGCCGGAGACCGATCTAAAGCCCTTGACCTCATTGCTGGCGCCGTACTTGGGGTCCTGCTTGATTGTCAATTTGATGCTGATTTGACCGCCAATTAAGTTGTCGGTGTCAACCACCTTGGCCAGGCCAATGGCTCGCATGATGTCCCCCAGCTGCTGGCGACCGATCTCCTCAGCTTTGACATTCGGGTTTTTGATGTTGAGGTTCCCAAACACGACCCGCCCTTGGTGGCTCGGTCCGGTAATGTCATACCGGCACTTGATGTACTGTCCATTGCCTGCGCCCGTGGTCTTGAGCTCTGCCTTGGTAATAGTCGCGGTGTACCAGCCGGCCGGCAGCGGCTCAAAGTTGCCATTGCCCTGTGGCAGTTCGTTGACGTTGATTTCTTCGGTTAAAAAAGCCATGATGATTACTCCTTAATGATGATTTTGAAAGATGCGCGGCCAGGCTTGGCCGTGATTGCGTCCGCAAGCGGTTTAGTGATGGATTCGTCTGTGGATCGCCACACATCCATGTTGATCTCAGGTTTCCAGCGGAACAGGGTGGCCAGGTGATCTGACAGGCCAGCCTCAGCAGCCAGTGCCTGCAGTTTGTCACCATCAACTTTGCGGTCGATGCGGCCAGAGATTTTGACCACAAAGCCATCTGGCTCGGCAGTCTCAGTGCCCTCGAAGTTGTCTGCAATGGCCAGCAGCTTGACCATCTGGTCCTCAACCTTACGGCGCTCAGTGGTGGCCTTTCCTTCGTCGGTCTTATGGCGCAGCCACTCTGCGCTCAGGGTTTGCATCTTGGTCATGCCATGCCCCCGATCTTGGTAATGATTGCACCCAGATCAGGCGCTTCCCAAGCCTCCAACTTGCCCGAGCGATCCTTGGCCAGCCACAGACCGTCCGAGTCGCACATCAAAGCACGCTGGGTCACACCCTCGGCATCACGCTCGACACGCAGCGCCAGCACTTCATCAAAGAAGTAAGGCAGCCCTTGTGTCAGACTCTTGCCTGGCATGCCTGGGTTGTAGAGCATCTTGCCCATCTCATCTGTGGACTTTTCCAGCTTGGCCGACATGAAGACATGCTTGCCTGGCAGATCGCGGAAGGCGCGAATCAGCTCCTGCATGGTGCTGTTCATCTCGCCATAAGCAGCGCGGCCATCCTTGGACTTCTTCATCTCATGATGCAAGACCACCTCGGCTACCTCGCTGATCGAGTCCAGCGCAACCGATTCAAATCCAGCAGCCTCCTTGCTGTCGCGGCACCAGCTAAATGCCTCGCGCAAGTCGTCCATGCTGGCGATCTCGATATAGGGCAGATCAGCGTCCTGAATGGACAGCAAACCACCCTCGGCTGATAGCACGATTACATTCGGCAAGGTCTTAACCAAAGTGGTCTTACCTGCACCGGCTTGGCCGTACACCAGCAACTTCACTCCATTGGCGGTCAGGCCTCCGGTCGACTTCAAATTGATAGCCATTTGGCTCTCCTTTTTTTGCACCTCCGTCTGGGGATCAGTTCGAGGCGTGCTTGCATCATAAACCAGAAATAGGATATAGTGCAAGCACTTCCGCAAATATTTTTTTTAAGGTGCAAATTATGATGACTGTTGAGCAAATCAAAAAACGGCTGGAAGATGCCAATCTCAAAAGGGTTGCAGAGAATGCCGGTGTGCATCCAGCCACGGTTTACAGGTTTATGCAGGAAGAATCCAAGCCCTTGTATGACACGGTCAAAGCCCTGAGCGACTATCTCACCAGGCAGGAGGCCACAATTAATGGCTGACCTCTCCAAAGTGCTCGGTGGGCCTTGGGCACCGCCACCAGAAAAGCGGGTTGCACCGCCAGAGGCTCAACTCATTGACGCAATGCGTGCAGCAGGGCTTGAGCCACCAGAAGAAATCCTGATGGATGGCAAGATTCACAGGTTCCGGTCAGGCACCAAAGGCGCACCTGGCCACGGTGACAAGCCAGGCTGGTATCTGGTGTTCGGGGACGGTATCCCAGCCGGTCGGTTCGGTTGCTGGCGAGCAGGCATGGAAGTCACATGGCGTGCAGATGTAGGACGCAAACTCACTCAGACCGAGGAAATGTCCAACGCCAAGCGACTGGCCGAGGCCAAAGCCCTGCGAGACGCAGCAATCGAGCGCCAGCACCAAGTGGCCAGCGACACAGTTGAAAAAATCTGGACAACGGCCAACCCAGCAAATGCCGAGCATCCCTACTTGGCCAAGAAGGGAATCGATGTGCATGGAGCGCGAATCACAGGAGATGGTCGGCTGGTGCTGCCACTCTACGATGCAGACGGAACACTCAGCACCCTGCAATATATTGACCACGAAGGCGGCAAGCTCTACCACCCAGGCGGTCAGACAGGTGGCAAGTTCTGGATGGTAGGCTCACTGGATGAGCCTGGCACCCTGTTCGTGGCCGAGGGATTCGCAACGGCAGCCACCATCCATGAAACCACCGACAGGCCAGTCGTGGTGGCCTACAGCGCCAGCAATCTGGTGCCGGTCACTGGCACACTCAGGCAAATGTATGGAGCAACTCAAGACATCGTGATCGTCGCAGACCACGACCAAAGCGGTGTCGGCCAACGCTACGCAGAGCAGGCCAGTGCCAAATATGGTGCACGCATGGTTATGCCTCCGATACTCGGTGATGCCAACGATTATGCACAGGCTGGCCACGACTTGGCAGGCTTGCTCATGCCACCGGCAGACGACTGGCTGATTCCAGCCGACGACTTCTGTGCCCAGCCCAGCCCCATCAGCTGGCTTGTCAAGCGCTGGATTCAATCCCAAGCCTTGGTGATGGTGCATGGCCCAAGCGGTGGCGGCAAGACATTCGTGGTGCTCGACTGGTGCCTGCGCATGGCCAGCGGCATCGAGGACTGGGCAGGCCACAAAGTGCGCCAAGGCAATGTGGTTTATCTGGCAGGCGAAGGTCACCACGGTCTGCGCGGTAGGGTGGCTGCATGGAAGCACCACCACAAAGCAGGCAAGCTGGCCATGTGGCTGTCCAAAGATGGCTGCGACCTCAACACCCCGACCGGCTACCTCAAAGTGGTCGAGCAAGTCAGGATGCTGAAAGACAGACCAAGCGTGATCGTTGTCGACACCCTGCACAGATTCTTGGCCGGAGACGAAAACAGCGCACAAGATGCTAAAACAATGCTGGACGCATGCAACGCACTCATGATGGAATTCAACTGCTCGGTGATCTTGGTGCACCACACAGGCGTGGCCGAGGAAGCCCAGCACAGGGCACGAGGCTCAAGCGCATGGCGAGGTGCTCTGGACATCGAGATCAGCATCGTGCCAGGCAAAGAAGGCGCGCCCATGCAGATCGTGCAGCGCAAATCCAAAGACGCAGAACTGGCCCAGACCATCCACGTGGAGCTGCAACAAGTGGCCATCCCTGGCTGGCGCGATGAAGACGACCAGCAGGTCACAAGTGCTGTGATCATCCAAGCCCAAGCCCCAACAGTGACCAAGAAAGACAGCAAGATCGACAGCCATCGCAAGACCTTCGAGAACGCTTGGTGGTCATCAGGAGCTGAAGAACGTAATGGTTTACCCTATCTCAGCAGGTCGGCCATGATGGACTATCTGGTTCAAAAATTGGCCATCACCGAGACCTCAGCCAAGCAATACATCAAGGCCAGCGTGCCAGGAAAGCCCATTGCAGACCTCTTGACAGCCCAAATAATCGAGGCTTTTGAGCATGGCTGGGCAGTGATCGACGAGGTTCAATCCAGCTCAATGCTCATCCGGAAATCATCAACATGACCAAAGTTATCCACAACTTATCCACAATCAGAATTCCGGTAACTGGTAACTGTACCGTAAAAAAACGTAATTGTTACCAGGGGCAAAACAGGGGTTTTCGGTAACTTTCGGTAACCCCCATCTTTAGATGGGGTTACCTGTTACCGACCCATGCAGCCAAATTTGATACCAAAACCAACTCAGACCATCTGAAAAGTTATCCACAGGCAGATCAAGAAAATGACCAACCAACGAGAAACCCCAGAATTCGCAGGCTGGGAACATGACACACTGGCCAAGTTCGCCAGAGATTGCTACACCAGGCTGCAAGATGAGCAGGCCGCAAACGAGCAGCTCAGGCTTGATTTAAAAGATGCCATGAAACTGGCGCGAATTGAAAACATGAAGGACAATGCAGCATGACCACGAAAACACACAATCCCGCAGACAAAGTCGAGCGATGGAAAATTGAGAAGCTGGTGCCTTATGCACGCAACGCCAGAACGCACTCAGACGAGCAGATCGGCCAGATCGCTGCCAGCATCAAAGAGTGGGGTTGGACAACGCCAGTTCTGGTGGATGAGCAAGGCAGCATCATTGCCGGTCATGGCCGAACACTGGCCGCACAGCGCCTGCAAATGACTGAGGTTCCTGTCATGGTGGCCAAAGGCTGGTCAGATGCCAAAAAGCGTGCCTATGTGCTGGCCGACAATAAACTGGCCATGAATGCAGGCTGGGACAATGAAATGCTGGCGCTTGAACTTGGCGAGATCGGTGATCTTGGCTTTGATCTTGATCTGATTGGTTTCAGTGCTGGAGAAATTGCCGGATTAACTTTTGAAGAAAAAGATTTATATCCTGATTCCAGCACGCAAGAAATTGATCCAGATGATTACAACATGGGACATCAATGCCCAAAATGTGGATTCGAGTTTGATGATGATAAATAAACCAGATTGCGCTTGGAATTTGAAAGACCTTGAAGCTGTTCCAAAAAACGGCATTAAAGTCATGAGCACTTTTGCTTGTGGTGGTGGTTCTAGCATGGGCTACAAACGTGCTGGATGCGAGGTAATTGCAGCCAATGACATTGACCCAGAGATGGCTTGGCACTACAAGTTGAACATCAATCCGAAACATTATTTCCTTTGTCCCATTGGTGAATTGCTGGAAAAGGAATTGCCCGAGGAACTTTATAACCTGGACATTCTTGACGGTTCACCACCTTGCTCTACTTTTAGCATGGCCGGAAGCAGGGAAAAAGCCTGGGGCAAGGAAAAGCATTTTAGGGAAGGACAAGCCAAGCAAGTGCTGTCTGACTTATTTTTTGATTACCTTGACCTGGTGGGAAAGCTCAAGCCCAAAGTAGCCATTGCCGAAAACGTCAAAGGGATGTTGATTGGCAATGCCAAGGGCTATACAAAGATGGTCATGGCTCGATTCAAAGAGCTAGGCTATAGGCCGCAACTTTTCTTGCTGAATGGAGCTGATTGCGGTGTTCCACAAAGGCGTGAACGAGTTTTCTTTGTTGCCATTCGCAATGAAATTGATGTGCCACCTTTAAAGCTGGCTCCTAAGCACCGGTGGATTAGCGCAGGTGAGGCTTGCCAAGATTTGCAGACACTTACTAATGAAGAAGTAATAGACACAAAATCAACAGGAATTGATGCTAAGGCTTGGAGTCATACAGAGGAAGGTGGCTGTTATGCTGATTATTTTAAAAAATACGAAGGCAGGAACAATGCGTTTTCTCATCAAAAAATTAGCAGTAAAAAACCTAGCTGCACTCTAACTGCAACATTTGATAACTTTACACATTGGGGCGAATGCAGAAAGTTAACTTATCGAGAGTGGAAGCGTCTTGGCAGTTATCCAGATGACTATCAAGCTAAGTCAGAGAAAATTGGTAAGTACATGATTGGCATGAGCGTGCCTCCAAAAATGACAGAACAAGTTGCTCGTGCAGTGATTGACCAATGGCTTTTGCCAAAGGATAAATAATGGCTAAAACTGAAAAACCCCTACTAAAAAAGCGTGGCCCTAATGGTGGTGCTCGACCAGGCGCTGGAAGACCAGCCTTTGAACCCACCGATTCCGAGCGCAAACAGGTTGAAGCGCTGTCAGGTTACGGCCTGCCAATCGAGCAGATTGCAGTCTTGGTACGCAATGGCATCCACGTTGACACGCTCCGCGCTCA
>Ga0214919_10012120_pt1 | contig 10649 bp, 10 predicted proteins | sample LL1503_MetaG_FD_177994 | JGI IMG/M metagenome (GOLD analysis project Ga0214919, IMG submission 177994) | Freshwater microbial communities from Lake Lanier, Atlanta, Georgia, United States - LL-1503 | ecosystem: Environmental > Aquatic > Freshwater > Lake | place: USA: Georgia | collected... | reverse complement strand
GTAGCGCCTCGGGCCGCGCTGCCCTGGGCCTACAATCGGATCGTTGGTGCTCGCGCCGTGGTTCACATGGCGCAGTTCAACGGGAAGCAGGAGGGAAGGCTCTACAAAGCCAACCTAACCTGCGCTGCCCCCGCAACGGTAAGTGGACAAATCCGCAAAGATTTCGCTCCCATCACAGCCACTGAGTGCCTTGAACAAGCGCTTGGGAAGGCGATGGGAGTTGCGCCACCAGCCCGGATACCGGCCAACAAGGTGGTGGTGCGCTTGCGCATCGCCGTAACGCCCATGCGCTGTCGGGGAAGACGGCGAGGGTTTTGTTGATGGTCTCAATCTTTATGAAAAATGGTATTTTTGCCGTGCGTCGGGCTGCGCTTGCTGCTGCCCTGGTGTTGGCTTCATTCAATGTGCTGGCACAAACTTCAAGCCAAAATTCAGGCGCGCGATTGCCGGATGTCTTCGTGAGTGCAACGCGGTTGGCGCAGCCGCTCGCGCAGGCGATTGCCGATGTCTCGGTCATTGACCGCGCTGAGATCGAGCGCAGCGGTGCCGCAGCGCTGGGCGATGTGTTGGCCCGCCTTCCTGGTTTTGAAATCAACCGAAATGGCGGTCCCGCCAGCACCACCGGCGTATTCTTGCGCGGTGCGGAAACGCGCTTTACCGCCGTTTACATAGACGGGGTGCGGGTCGATTCGCAATCCACTGGAGGCGCGTCCTGGGATGCCATTCCCTTGTCCCAAATTGATCGCATCGAAGTCGTGCGCGGCGCAGTGGGCGCCGTCTATGGATCGGATGCGATAGGCGGTGTTGTGCAAATTTTCACGCGCAAAGGCCAATCGGGCCTGCATCCGTATCTGGGCTTGGGCTTCGGAAGTTTTGGTAGCTACAAGGCGGAAATGGGTATCCATGGGTCTGAGGGGGCGTGGTCTTATGCGCTGGGCATCGCGCGCGATGGCAGCGAGGGGTTCAATGCGCAAACCAGTGGTAACCCCGACAGGGATGGTTTTACGGCAGAGTCGGCTAGCGCCCGGCTTGCATGGAAGCTTGATGCGCAGCAAAGTTTGGAAGCAGCTTTCCTGCTCAACCAGCAGCGCGCGCAATACGATGGTTACCAAAGTGTGGTTGACGATGTGTCCATAAAAAAATTGCAAACGACGTCCCTCAAGTGGCAAGCCCAATGGACACCGCAGTACCGCAGCACGGTGAGCGTCGGCGCATCGCAGGACCGTTATGAAACGACGCCCAGTGTTTACCGCACAGACACCCATACCACGACCTATTATTGGCAGAACGAGTACCGCATAGGCGACGCATTGCTCAATGCCGCTTTGGAGCGGCGCGATGACAGCCTGCGTAATGCCAGCACCACGCCCCAGGAGAGCAGCCATGCCCAAAATGCTGTGGCGCTGGGCTACCACTGGGTGCAAGGTACACACGCAGCACAGTTGAATTGGCGTCATGATGACGACAGTATTTTCGGTGCGCAAAACACGGGCTCTGTGGCTTACGGTATTGGCTTTGCTTCCGCATGGCGTGCCACCGCAAACTGGGGTACGGCGTTTAGAGCGCCCACGCTGTTCCAGCGTTACAGCGACTACGGCTCTGCGCTCTTGCAGCCCGAAACCAGCCAGAACCTGGAAGCAGGCCTGCGCTATGCGGGTGATTTGGGCGCATTCGGATTAACGGTGTACCGCAACCAGGTTAGCAACCTCATCGTTTATGACAGCAGTGTCAGCGCTGGAACCTGTACCGGTGCTGATGGAAGCCCCTGGGGCGGGTGTTACGCCAATGTTGCCAAAGCCCGTTATGAGGGCATCACGGTTACTGCCGCGCGCGAATTCGGTCTCGTGAACGCGCGCGCATCCTTGGATTTCCAAAATCCCCGTGATTTGGATAGCGGCAAGCAGTTGGCCCGCCGGGCACGCCAACACGGCATGGTAGCCTTAGAGACCGCGTGGAATGGTTGGCAGCTGGGATCAGAGCTACATCTGTCTTCCATGCGGTATGACGATGCCGCCAACAAGAAGGAATTGCCTGACTATGCTTTGCTCAATTTATACGCACAGTCCAAAATCGCAGAGAACGTGAGTGTGCTGGTGCGTCTGGATAACGCCGGCGATGTGCCTTATGTGCTGGCGGGTGGTTATGCGACTGGTGGTCGAAGCTGGTACGCCGGGTTGAAATGGGCGCAGTAGGCCTGCGCGCGCTGTCAATTATTTGCATTAGCTAGCCCCTGCCATGCTTGATACCGGTTTTGAATTCCCCATCGGCCCGCAGCGCATTATTTGCATGACCGAAGAGACCACCGAGTGGTTGTACCTGCTCGGTCAGGAGCATCGCATCGTGGGTATTTCCGGCTACACCGTGCGGCCCGCGCGTGCGCGGCAGGAAAAGCCGCGCATCAGCGCGTTTACCAGCGCCAAGATCGACAAAATACTGGCTTTGCAGCCCGACTGCGTGCTGGGATTTTCAGACTTGCAGGCCGATATTGCGTCCACCCTCATCCGCCAGGGCGTGCAAGTGACGATCTTTAACCAGCGCAGCGTGGCCGAGATTTTGTCCATGCTCTACCAGCTGGGCGCCATGGTGGGCCAAGCACAGCAGGCCATGGAGCGTATTTCCGCCATGCAGGCGCAGATGCAGGCGGTGGCGCTCGCGGCTGCGGCTTTGCCGCGCAGGCCGCGTGTGTATTTCGAAGAATGGGACGAGCCGCCCATCAGCGCCATCCGCTGGGTGTCCGAGTTGGTAGGGATTGCCGGTGGTGATGATTGCTTCCCCGAATTAGCGCAACAGTCCTTGGGTAAAAACCGCATCATTGCCGATAGCAGTGAGATCGTACGGCGCGACCCGGACATCATCATTGGCTCGTGGTGCGGCAAAAAATTCCGCCCCGAAAAAGTCGCAGCGCGTGATGGCTGGCAAAACGTAAAAGCGGTGCAACACCAGCAGTTGTTTGAAATCAAATCCCCTGACATATTGCAACCCGGCCCGGCATCGCTGACCGATGGTTTGGCGCAATTGCATCGCATCATCATGGACTGGGGGCGCGTCTATGCCTGAGGCACTGACCATCGCGCGCAGCGAATTCATTCTTGGTGGCCAAAAAAGCGGCAAGTCGCGGCGCGCGGAAATGCTGGCGCAGCAGTGGCTTGGCATGTCAACAAGTCATCGGGCCCTGTTGATCGCCACCGCCCAGCCCTGGGACGAGGAAATGCGCGCGCGCATTGCGCGCCACCAGGCCGATCGGGCGCAGCGCGTGCCCGGTATGCAAACCCTAGAAGAACCGCTGGCCTTGGCGCAGGCCCTGACCGCGCACAGCCAGCCTGAGGTGCTGCTGGTGGTCGATTGCCTGACCTTGTGGCTGACCAATGGCATGATGCCCATGCACCTGCAAGCGGACGCCGTGTTTGAAGTTGAAAGCCAGGTGTCTGCCTTGGCAGCGTCGCTTGCCATGGCCCCCGGCCCGGTGGTGGTGGTGGGCAATGAAATTGGTATGGGCGTGATCCCCATGGGCGCTGAGGTGCGCGCTTTTGTCGATGCATTGGGATGCCTTAATCAGCGTGTAGCCCAGGTGTGTGCGCGTGTCACCTTGATGGCTGCTGGCTTGCCCCTGACTTTGAAAGCCGCACCATGAAACGCTATTACTTGTATTTGCTGCTTGTGCTGTTGCAATCGTTGACAGCGCACGCGGTGGAAGTCGTGGATGACCGCGGCTTTCGCACCAATTTGCCGCAGGCGCCCCAACGCATCGTCAGCCTGTTGCCGTCTTTAACCGAATCGGTGTGCGAACTCGGCTACTGCCAGCGCCTGGTGGGTGTGGACCGCTATTCCGACTTTCCCGCCAGCGTGCAAAGCTTGCCGCAGCTGGGCGGCGGTCTGGACCCGAACATTGAAGCGATAGTGGCGCTCAAGCCCGATGTGGTGCTGATGGCCGCGTCCTCGCGCGCAGGGGAGCGCTTGCGCGCGCTCGGCTTGAACGTGGTGGCGCTGGAGCCCAAAACCCATGGCGATGTGCAGCGCGTGCTGCTCAAGCTGGGGCAATTATTAGAGTCCCCCGACGCTGACAAAATTTGGCGCACCATCGATGCCGGCGTATTGGCCGCGGCCCAATCGATACCGGCCTCGGCACGCGGCACGCGGGTGTATTTCGAAGTCAACCCCGGCCCTTATGGCGCGGGTGAATCGTCCTTTATCGGCGAAACCCTTGGCCGCTTGGGCGCAAAAAACATCATCCCCGCCAAGCTTGGCCCCTTCCCCAAACTCAACCCCGAATTCATCGTGCGCGCCAACCCGGACTTGATTATGGTCGGTGACAGCAGCGCCCAGGCCATGCTGCAGCGCCCGGGCTGGCCTGCCATGCGCGCGGTACGCGAACAACGCATGTGCGCGTTTGCACCGGCGCAGTCCAATGTACTGGTACGCCCTGGTCCGCGCATGGCCGAGGCAGCGCGCTTGATGGCTGCTTGCCTCACCGACAAAGCGCCGGGCGCGGCCGCGCGCAAAGTACAGCCATGAGCACACCCGCGCTGCGTCTGGCCTTGGTATTGCTGCTGCTCAGCGCAGCGCTGATGCTGCTGGGCGTGTGCGTGGGTAGCGCTGGCTTTGAAGATTTGCTCGGCCCTTTATTGCATCAACAGGCTGACGCCGAACAAAGCGCATTGGCCGCGCAAATCGTGTGGGATATCCGCTTGCCCCGTACCTTGGGCGCATGGACCGCCGGGGCCTTGCTGGGCCTGGCTGGCGCGGTGGCGCAGGGTTTGTTTCGCAACCCCTTGGCCGATCCGTATTTGCTAGGTAGCGCCTCAGGCGCGGCGCTGGGCGTGGCGCTGGCGCTGCTGGCCATGGGCGGCGCGGGGGGCATGTTGGGCGGCACCATGATGAGCGCGGGCAACACCTTTAGCGTGTATTCGGGCAGCCTGCTGGTGCGTCTGGGTTTAACCGGCGCGGCCTTTGTCGGCGCGGTCTTGGCGGTGTTGCTGACCCTGGTCTTGTCGCGTGGTGTGCAACACACCTTGCGCTTGTTGCTGGCGGGTGTGGTGGTAGGCGTAGTGTTGGGGGCGGCTACCCAATTGGTCTTGTTGTTCTCACCCGAATCCTTGCAAGCCATGCAATCGTTTATGTTGGGCTCTACCGCTTTTGCGGGTTGGGCGGCCTGCGCATTGATGGGCAGTGTGTGGCTAATTAGCGTGTTGCTCGCCAGCGCGCTGGGCCGGGTGCTCGATGGCATGGGCCTGGGCGAGACCACGGCGCGCAGCCTGGGCTTGCCGGTGGCGGCGATTCGCATGGTGCTGGTTGGCGTGCTGGCCATCGCCACCGGCACGGCGGTGGCGCAAACTGGTTTGATTGCCTTTGTCGGCCTGGCCGCGCCGCATTTGGTGCGCTCGGTGGTAAGCACGGGTTATCGCTGGTTGATGGTGTTGGCCAGTTTGATGGGCGCGGTCTTGCTCATGGCTGCGGACGTGCTGGCGCGCTGGCTGATCGCGCCGCAAGAATTACCCGTGGGCGTGGTGACAGCCGTGCTCGGTGGTGCGTATTTGCTCTGGCTGATGCACCGCAATTCGGTGGCACAAGGGGCTGCTTGATATGTCAGCCCCAACTATTTCAAGCGCGCTCAAGGCGCAGCAATTACAGGTCAGCCTAGCGGGTAGGCCTGTGCTGCATGGCCTAGATTTGGACATTGCTGCCGGTCAGTGGACCAGCATCGTTGGCCCCAATGGCGCGGGCAAGTCCACACTGCTCAAAGCTCTGGCCGGTTTGATACCGGCGGATGGCCATGTTGCCTTGCTAGGCCAGCCTTTGCACAGCCTACCGACACGCACCCGCGCATTGCAAATGGCATGGTTGGGGCAAAACGAAAGTACTGGCGATGACCTCAGGGTGTGGGATGTCGCCATGCTGGGCCGTTTGCCGCACCAGTCCTGGTTGGGTGCAAGCAGCCCCGCCGACCACGCGGCCGTCGAGCAGGCCTTGCGCGCCACCCAGGCCTGGGACTGGCGCGAACGCGCCTTGGGCCAACTCTCGGCGGGGGAGCGCCAGCGCGTGCTCTTGGCGCGGGCGCTGGCAGTGCAAGCGCAGGTGCTGCTAATGGACGAACCGCTGGCCAATCTAGACCCGCCGCACCAGGCCGACTGGCTGCAATTGGTGCGCGCCCTGGTCGATCAAGGCCGCACGGTGGTCAGCGTGTTGCACGAGATCACCATGGCCTTGCACGCGGACCACATGGTGGTGATGGCGCAAGGCCGCATCACACACCACGGGCCTTGCGCCGATGCGCAAACCCATCGCGCCGTGGAGCACGTCTTTGACCAACGCCTGGCCATCCATGCTTTGGCGGGTCAATGGGTAGCCCTACCGTCCAATACCTGATGCTTATTTCTCAACAAGTTGCACCGCCATGCAAATAGAAACTCCCCCTACCGAAAAGCCCTATGACAAATCAGAGGGCGAGCGCCGTGGCCTCATCATCGTCAACACCGGCGACGGCAAGGGCAAAAGCACGGCGGCTTTCGGCCTGGCTTTGCGCGCCCATGGACGCGCCAAAAAAGTGAAGGTATTCCAGTTCATGAAAGTGCCCTCGGCGCGCTTTGGCGAGCACCGCATGTTTGAGCAATTGGGCATTCCCATCGAAGGCCTGGGCGACGGCTTTAGCTGGAAAAGCCAAGATCTGGAACACAGCGCGCAATTGGCGCGCGACGGCTGGCAAAAGGCCAAAGCGGCTATCGCGAGCGGCGACTACTTTATGGTCACGCTGGACGAAATCACCTACCCGTTGATTTACGGCTGGATGCCGCTGGACGATGTGCTGGACACCTTGCGCAGCCGCCCCAGCCATGTGCATGTGGTGCTCACCGGGCGTCGCTGCCCCCCAGAGATCATTGCCCTAGCCGATACCGTGACCGAGATGACCATGGTCAAGCATGCATTCCAAGCCGGCATTCCCGCTCAGCGCGGGATTGAGGATTGAGTGAGCCCCGCTTGGCACCTTTTCCATTCGCTGGTTCATACCGGCGCATACATTTTTTAAAGAAAGCTAGCTCGTGACGATTGATACCCCACCCAAGCCAAGTATCAGCCCCTACAAACACTATGTGCTTATGTGTACCGGCCCGCGCTGCGGCGAGGAGGGCGCAGGGCAGGCGTTATACGACAGCTTGTGGACCAAGCTCAAAGCGGCAGGCATACACGAAGGACCTGTGCGCACCAAGTTCAATAGCGTCAACTGCTTCGGGGCTTGCAAAGGCGGCCCGGTGATGTGTGTGCAGCCGCAGGGTACCTGGTACTACAACGTGACACCGGCCAATTTGGATCGCATCATTGCCGAGCATCTAGTGGGTGACCAAGCGGTGCAGGACTTGGTTTTTCACCAGAGTCCGCAGGTCGATGTTCCCGCGCAGCGCGGCAGTGCCGAATGAGTCTGTGGGTTTGACCGCATTCATTTCCACAACCGATGCGGCGATGCTGTGTCTGCCCTTGTTGGCCTTGCTGGCGGCGCTGGCCATAGACCATTTCCTTGGTGAGCCGCCTGTGCGTTTTCACCCGGTGGTGTGGATGGGCAATTACCTGCATTGGGCCGGGGCGCATGTGCAATCCTTAAGCCGCCAGGCATTGGCTTCCAGCGCTACCGCTGTCGACAACGAACCGCCTGACCTGCCCGTCTTCGCCCTGGGCGCGCTGGCTTGGCTGTGGGGAATGTTGCTGGTGGGCGCTGCGGCCTGCGCCATCGAACAAAGTTTGTTGGCCTGGCTGGAGCCGCTGCGCTGGACGAGCCTGCTGCTGGCAGCGTTGTTGCTGGGTATGGTGCTGAAACCTGCCTTGGCGTGGGCCATGTTGCGCGCCGAGGCGCAGGCCGCAGAACTTGCCCTCAGCGGCCTGCCCGATGGCTCACTGGCGCGAGGCCGGGAGCGCTTGCGTTTTCTGGTCAGCCGGGAGGTGTCGGATTTAAGCGAGGTGCAGGTGCGAGAAAGTGTGATCGAGTCGCTCGCCGAAAACCTGAACGATTCGGTGGTCGCGCCGATATTTTGGTTTGCGGTGCTTGGTTTGCCCGGTGCCTTGATATACCGCTTTGCCAATACCGCCGATGCCATGTGGGGCTACCCCGGTGTTTATCGGGGACGCAACTGGCAATGGGCCGGCAAATGGGCAGCACGCGCGGACGATGTGCTCAGCTGGGTACCGGCGCGTATCACTGCCTTGCTGCTGGCGCTGGCTGCAGGCAGTGTGTCATTGCGGCAGTTGTACCGCGACGCCGCGCGCACGCCTTCACCCAACAGCGGCTGGCCCATGGCTGCCATGGCGTTGGCGCTTGGGTGCAGCCTGAGCAAGCCGCAGGTCTATGTTTTGAATGCGGCAGGCCGCGAGGCGCAAGCGGCGGACACAGGGCGCGCCATCCGCTTGGCGGGTCGGGCGCTGTGCATCGGCTTGGTCTCTCTGCTGGTGTTGACTTTGGTAGGCATGCTGAAGGTGTCTCCATGACGGTGCTAGTTGATAAGCCCATGCGCATGCACGGTGGAGCCGATGCCTTAGGTGTTGCGCGCTTTGATTTCTCCACCAACAGCAACGCGTGCGGCCCTTGCCCGCAAAGTCTGCATGCTGTGCAACAGGCCGATGCGACGCATTACCCGGACCCGGGCTACCGCGACTTGCGCCAGGCCTTGGCAGACTTTCATGCGGTGGATGTCTGGCGCATAGTGCTGGCGGGCAGTGCCAGCGAGTTTATTTTCCGTATCAGCGCGCTGGCGGCTCAAACGGCAAGCGCACAGGGCAAGACGGCCCAGGTCTGGCTGCCAGGGCGTGCTTACGGCGACTATGCCTATGCGGCCCAGGCCTGGGGTTTGCGCCAGGTGCAAAACCCGCAGGCCGCGCAACTGCTGTGGGCGTGTGAACCTTCGAGCCCGCTGGGGCAGGCGCATACCGAGTGGCCACCATGGTTGCATCAGCCAAACGGCTTGTCGCAGTCGCCTGATGCGCAACTGGTGCTCGATTGCGCGTACGCGCCCTTACAACTGCAAGGCCAGTCCTGCCTGACCGATGCGCAGCGCGACAGGATTTGGTGTTTATGGACCCCGAACAAAGCGCTGGGCCTGACTGGCGTGCGAGCGGCCTATGCGATTGCGCCGCTGCATGCAGAAGCGGCGGTGCAATCGCTGCAAACGCTGGCGCCTTCTTGGCCGGTGGGCGCCCACGGTGTGGCCTTGCTGCACAGCTGGGTACAAGCCGATACCCAGGCATGGTTGGCACAAAGCTGCAGCCAGTTGCAAATCTGGAAGCAACGCCAGTTGGCGGCACTGACAGATTTAGGCTGGGAATGTTTACCGAGCTTGGCGAATTTTTTCTGCGCCCGTGCGCCTACGGAGGTAGATGCCCAGACGCTGCGCCTAGCGGGTATCAAATTACGCGATGCCACCTCGCTGGGTATGCCGGGATTTTTCCGCTTGTCGGTGTTGCCCCCTGCGGCGCAGGATGCTTTGTTCGTGCAGTTGCAGCACAACCCGCAAGCGGACAAAGTGCTGCAAGAGGACAGCGTATGAGCGCGCGCTGCGTCATGGTGCTGGGCACGACCAGCGGCGCCGGTAAAAGCTGGCTGACCACCGCCTTGTGCCGCCATTACGCGCGCCAGGGTTTGAAGGTCGCGCCCTTCAAAGCGCAGAACATGAGCAACAACGCACGCGTGGTGGCATCCGGCAACGGCCAGGGCGAGATCGGCAGCGCGCAGTACTTTCAGGCGCTGGCCGCGCGCGCCTTGCCTGATGTGCGCATGAACCCCTTGCTCTTAAAGCCCGAGCGCGACACGCACAGCCAGGTAGTCATGCTCGGCCACGTGGACGAGGCGCTGACGCGCATGCCCTGGCGCGAGCGCAGCCTGCATGTGTGGCCGCGCATCGCCGCCGCGCTGGACGCGTTGATGGCTGACAACGAGGTGGTGGTGATTGAAGGCGCCGGCTCACCAGCGGAAATCAATTTGTCTGCCAGCGACATCGTCAATATGCGCGTGGCTTTGCATGCCAACGCCGCGTGCTTGCTGGTAACGGACATCGACAAAGGCGGCGCGTTTGCGCACTTGTATGGCACCTGGGCTTTGTTGCCGCCGCAGGAGCGTGCGCTGTTACGCGGCTTTGTATTAAACAAGTTTCGTGGGGACGCAGCGCTGCTGGCGCCTGCGCCGCAGATGTTGCAAGACCTGACCGGCGTGCCCACCGTGGCTACTTTGCCTATGTGGTGGCAGCACGGCTTGCCCGAAGAGGACGGCGTGTTTGACGAGCGCAGCATCGCCAGCGGCGCGGTGCAAACCACCATCGCGGTCATCGCCTATCCGCGCATCAGCAACCTTGATGAGTTTCAGCCCTTAAAAAATATCCCGGGTTTGCGCTTGCAATGGGTGCGCAGCCCGGTGGACCTGGCAGGCCTCCAGCCCAGTGATTGGATCATCCTGCCCGGCTCCAAAAATACCAGCGGCGACCTGGCCTGGTTGCGCGCGCAAGGCCTGGATGCTGCGATTGCACAGCACGCACAACAGGGCGGCGCGGTACTGGGTATTTGCGGCGGATTGCAAATGTTGGGCGAGGCTTTGATAGACCCGCACGGCATAGACGGCAATGCGCCGGGCTTGGGGCTGCTGCCATTGGTCACGGTGTTTGAGACCGACAAAACCGTGC
>Ga0214919_10012119_pt1 | contig 10649 bp, 18 predicted proteins | sample LL1503_MetaG_FD_177994 | JGI IMG/M metagenome (GOLD analysis project Ga0214919, IMG submission 177994) | Freshwater microbial communities from Lake Lanier, Atlanta, Georgia, United States - LL-1503 | ecosystem: Environmental > Aquatic > Freshwater > Lake | place: USA: Georgia | collected... | reverse complement strand
CGATCCTGACCAGAGCGAATCTGACCGGAGCGAATCTGACCGGAGCGAACCTGTACAGAGCGAACCTGTCCAGAGCGAACCTGACCGAAGCGATCCTGACCGGAGCGATCCTGGACGGAGCGCTCGGCCTGGGATTCGTCATACTGCGTGATAAGAACGAGTTGAATTTGGTCGTCTGAGATTCAAAGCGCGCGGCGGCCCGGCCCCCGCGCGCGCCCCCCGATCGCGCGCGGCGCGGCGTCATATAAAGGAGACGAAACCATGAGTGTAACACTAAAAGATATGTTGATTCCAGGAAAACCATCAATGGTACATTGCGCTTCGGCCAGTGGAGCCGAAATGAAGGTAAAGGAGACGGCATGGCAAATGGGGCATGAGCCCAGATTACTCGACCTCGAATTTGCCACGCCCTGTAGCCTGTCTCAAGACTGGTCGACTTACAATACTGGAGACTTAATTCTAGCAATCGAAGCCCGAAACGCCGAACAGGATACTCAGGAAGCTTTCGTCAGGCTGATGCGAGACCCGGACAAGATAGTGGTAGTAGCTACTTCTGCAGTTCCTGAGCACATGCCGGTGGACAAATTTTCGTTTTATGGGAAGTTCTGAGGAGAATAATGGAAAAATTTACCGTTCACGAGTTTCAGTTTGAGTCTCAAGCCCCAAATGGTGATACTGGTCCTTGGAAAGTTTCTTCGGTCGTTGTAAGCGAAGAAGAATTTACCGACTTGGTTCTGACTATTAGGGGAATGGTTGTAAGGTCGTATAAAGGTCCCCACATGGAGAAAGCAGATGTGGACGCGATCGAGCAAGCTCGTCACATTCCTCTCATCTACAGGGGCAGCATCACACAATTCCTGTTCGACCGATACAAAGTCCAAACGCCTTTCATGAGCGTTATTGTTCGTGGCGAGGGAGAAACCATCTACCGGCGTTACCTATGTGAAACGCCCGCAAACGCCGACGTGTCCGAATCTTTGGGCGAGGAATCCAGGTACAACTAGAACGCTTCGATTCGAACCGCAAAGTATCCATTTTTCTCAGAAAAAATTCGTTCACGAAAAACATGATAACAAAGAAAGGGTGAAAAACTCCAGTATTACTGGTCATAGTTTCGCGAAAGTTTACTTTAACTAAGGTATTCCGGCATGGCTCAAAAAAACCCTCTCGGACACAGTTACCTTGGTCCGATCATGCTTAATGATTATCGGAAAAATAATTATAAAATACAACATATGAAGTGCAATCGTTGTGGTTTTATATATCAAGGAATATACGTTTTTCCAGAAACAATGATGAAATTTTTTAATCACCCGACATGCGACGAATACCTAATTTGTACGATCATGGAATCGTGATAATGGACTCAGAATCTTTAAAAGAAATTCTACGCCTTCATGTGCTTTGGATTAACAAAGATCCCGCAGGAAAGCGAGCGAACCTGTACAAAGCGGACCTGTCCTATGCGGGCCTGACCGAAGCGATCATGACCAATGCGATCCTGAACAATGCGATCCTGACCGGAGCGGTCCTGGACGGAGCGAACCTGACCGGAGCGAACCTATCCAAAGCGATCCTGGACGGAGCGAACCTGTACGATGCGAACCTGCGCAATGCGTACATGCCCGGAGCGAACCTGTTCAATGCGAACCTGATCGGAGCGAAACTGATCGGAGCGAACCTGTCCTATGCGAGCCTTTACAGGGCGAACCTGACCGGAGCGAACCTGACCAGTGCGAACCTGATCGAAGCGAACCTGCGCGATGCGAACCTGACCGGAGCGATCCTGACCGGAGCGAATCTGACCGGAGCGAGCCTATGCAGGGCGGACCTGTCCGGAGCGAACCTGTCCGGTGCGAACCTGACCGGAGCGGACCTGACCGATGCGGACCTGTCCGGAGCGAACCTGACCGATGCGGACCTGAACGGAGCGGAACTGGCCGGAGCGGACCTATCCAGAGCGAACCTGACCGGAGCGAACCTGTACGATGCGAACCTGTACAGAGCGAACCTATACGATGCGATCCTGACCGGAGCGATCCTGGAAGGAGCGCAATACCTGGAATCCGTCATACTGCGTGATAAGAATGAGTTGAATTTGATCGGCTGAAATTCAAAGCGCGCGGCGGCCCGCCCCCCGCGCGCGCCCCCCGATCGCGCGCGGCGCGGCCCGCGCAAGGAGATGAACTTGAATGATTCATTACGACCAAAGACTGAACGTACTAGCCCATAATAAGTCTGAAGAAGGGTGCCGAGAATCTCTTAAAAGTGCGGCCAATTGGTATACGAGCAAGTCTACATACCCGCGAATCCTCGAATTTTACAAGAACGCGAACTCGATGGGTCACATCAGAGACATTGATTTGACCATCGTTATGATGCGCGGAGGCGTCCTTTTCTTTGAAACGATTCCGGAAGAAGCAAAAAAGTTGATCGAAAAAGCGACCCCGAAAATCAAAAAGGCGCCCTCGGATAAGATACTCGTTCGGATGATGGAAACAAGAATCCGTAAAATTTACGAATCCGTGAAAAGTCATAACAATTCGATCCGTGAGAACGAGAAAGTGTGGAATGGAAATTCAGGGTTAACGGGAACAGTCCCGGATTTCAGGACGATTCAGAGTATCAGGTCTTATTTAACTGACGTCAGATTGGCTTATGCCGATTATGAATTAAGCAGAATATTGAAAGATTTGGAGAAAAATGTGTTTTGTAAATCGGAACTTACGGACCAGTTAGTAAGCGACGCAATGGACCTGGTGATCCCAAGTATGGTGATGGAGCAATAATGTTTAACGATAAATATGACGAACTGTTCGGGACACCAACCCCTAAAACGGAAGTTGTACATTCGCCACAGTTCGAGACCATGAGTGCAAATGATATCGCAGCATCGACAGTCCAAGACGAAGAATTTGAACCCGAACGCGCATTGGACCCGGAAGTGGTGCCCGAAGAGCCAGACCCTTTCGCTCTTTTGCTAGACGAAGTTCTGGCGGCCGAGGGAGTTGATGTAAAATTGGAAAAACGTAGAAAGTACGATCCGACCAAGGGAAATGTGCAAGAACATGATTGGCAAGCGGCCAAAGATACAATTTACTCGGACGAATCTTATAAGTTCCGATGCAAACGTTGCCTCAAATGGCTTGTAGTAAAACGTGAAGAAACGATGGGAGAAGTGATGGGACGAGACGGAGTAGATCCGAATTGTGCTTCTGCGGTCATCTCTTCTGTTATGAATGATGAAGAGGAAGAAAAATGCTAGCTAATATTTATGCTACTGACTCTAACCTGGTTACTATTAGTTTGGAAGATGGGCGCAAAATTATAGGCCAGTTGGACGATAGCGACAATATGAAGATTTTGGAAAATACAACTAACCTGGATGATAAAACGGCGCAGTGTGCTGCCGGTCTTGCATTGGTTATTGTCCAGGTGGAAGGGTACGACACCATGGTATGGCGTCATTTATTGGGTAAAGCTCAAGAGTGCAAAAAGCACGTGGAAAAGATTAAGTATCAGTTGAACTAATGGTCTGACATGAGCTTATCAACGAGCGGAACCACCGCGCGTGTCGGGTCAGTTGTTTTGGGAAGTGCAGTCCATCTTTTAAGGCGTGCGCGGTCCAAATCGTTTGGATCAGTTGGGTTAGCTTCTATTATATCTTGAAGCACTTTGTCTGATCTTAATTGGGCCCTAGCTACGTCTTCAGCTTTTTCGGCATCTGTCTTGACTCGTTTCCCCCAGGCCTTATTAATAGCATTAAAGATGTGATCCGCAAGTATCGAGTTTGACTTGAAATACGCCAGCCAGAACGCTTGCGGGAGAACGAGGGGTGTGTTTGTCGATGACCCTTCATGAATAGCTGGAACGGGTTTAAAGAGGGTATAAACCATGCTCTTGGTTTTAGGGAGATTTTCAGCGCTAATTTCGACGTAGGCGTCCGGTACGTCTAGGTAAAAATACTCAAGCATAGGATTTCTAGTTGTACGATTTTGTATATTGCGAGGCTTTTTACCTTCAGGAGCAATATCAAAAGCCGGACCTGCATTGGGCGCTCGCATGGTAAATGGTCTTATAAGATACCCCTCTTTGTCCACTTCGTTGGCTTTCAATAGATCTGGAACAGTGGGTCTTGGCTGACTTGGAGCGACTGGGGCGTATGTTTTATGTATCCGGTCTTTAGTGGTATGTCCTTTTATTCCATATTGAATCACGATTCGCGAGTAGTCATTGCCTTGTTCGTTAACGCCTATATTTTCCGGTATTGCGATTTCGTAATCAAACTCTATGGGTTCAACGGGTTCTGTTCCGCTGGGTTCAACGGGTTCTGTTCCGCTGGGTTCAACATGTTTTGTTCCGCCAATCGTCTTTCTATCCAATGATAGTTTATTTTGAATTCTATCTAAGACTGTTATAGTTAGAATTCGGTCCCAGAAATCAGGGTTTGATGTGGTGGTTTCAACGCTTACAGGTTTTCCCCCAATCCCCGCTGGCCCCTCGGTATGTTCGACTGACACGCCTTTTAAAATTTGACCCTGAAATTTTTTTAATATTTCATCATTCTTCGGGCCAGCTCCCCTGACATCAGGGAACTCGACGGTTCCGTTGAATCTAAAGACAATAATATCGGGTCGTTTGCCCACGCTGCCTACAGCATTTATATATATATAACTCTTTCGCTCGTTTCGATTATACTTAGCACTCCACTCTATGAGTCTTTGGTTGTTCACCGTTGATGCTAAAATGTAAAGAACATCTTGCGCAAGCGGACCCCAAGAGGCGATTCTCATAACGAACTCGAAGTATAAAAAACCGAGATACTTCGTCCCGCGACACGTGCAGACCGAAATATAGAAATGAGTTGGTCGGCTGGGGTTCAAAGCGCGCGGCGGCCCGCCCCCCGCGCGCGCCCCCCGATCGCGCGCGGCGCGGCCCGATCGCGCGGCAGCAGTGATAGCGAGTTCGGTCCGCTAATGGCAGTAGGATTACAGACTTTGGTCAGTTCCTTGTAATCCTATTGCCATTAGCGGACCGAACTAAAAAGCAATTTCGGAGGGTAAAGTAACGTAACGAAGATGTAAAATTGAACGAGCCTAGGTGGCGGAATGGCATACGCAGCGGACTTATGGGAATTTGAGTGCACCTTGGGAAACTGAGGATGTAGAACTGCTCAAAGTCGGTGGAACCCTCAAAAGAGGCAATACCGAGCCAAGCCAGAATACTAAAAATTCTGGAAGGTGTAGAGACTAGACGGGCAGGACCTGTAGCGCAAGCCACGGTCAAGGTATAGTCCAGACCACAACTTCTCTTGTAGGAGCCTGGCGCGAGTCAGGGTGGTAAGAAAATCCGCGGGCCGAAAGGTCGTAAGGGTTCGAGTCCCTTCCTAGGCACTACAGTTAGAGAGAAAGCACACACTAAATGATTGATCTTTCTACAACACTATCGGATTTGCATCGGATATTAGACAGTAAACAGACAACAATTCAACATATAAAGAGGTTTCCGCGCGGTTGGTCAGTCGAACTACGTTCGTTGGATAGAGGGACGTTCGAGGTCTCCGAAATGCCAACGATGGAGAGTGCACTGAACGTGTGTTTAGAACTAGTTGATGTGGCACCGAGCCGACCGTCGATTCGCCCGTCCAGCCACTATTTGGATAGGCTTCCTTTCCCTTTCGTGGGGTCTAAGGAATGCTCGAGCGGTAGTACTAGCCAGGAAATACGGAAATCGTTTCCGGAGCCAAAGAAAGCCGCGACCTTAAGTGTTCACCATTTGAGGTCTTCTGAGAATAGGAGACGAAGCGTCTGCAAAGCTATTTCGACGGATGACGACGCCAGGTTTGCGACAGACGAAAAAACGACGACATGTATACGTTGTTTGAGTTGGTTAAAAGGAAACAGTCAAGGTGTAACCTAGAGTTGTTATGAACTGTAAAGTTTGTTCGTTCCCGCCATAACGCTCCGGTAGAGCTGCGGATTCTTATAAAGTCTGCGTGGCTGGTTCAACTCCAGCATGGCGGACCACTCGGTCCAATTGAAGTTTTAGAGGGGTTCCTATGGACCACAACTGGATTCCGACTAAAGCGTTCTTTTATAATTGGCGTTGCTCGGTTTGCCGTTGTCTCTCCACTAAGCGAGATAAACCCGAGTCTGGTGATCGAGTTTATCTCGCACTCCGTCGAACAACGGAATCTTGTGCGGAAATAATTATAAGACAAATACAGGATAGCTAATGCCTCATAGTTGGAAACCAATTCGGTTCGGTTTGCAACCCGTTGGTGCAACAAAAATGCTCTCGGGTTTCGTATATGACAGTTGGCAGTGCGAACTTTGCTTTTGTTTAAGTGCATCGATTAAACTCCCGAAGCCCGACGATCGTGTTTATGAGGATCGCCATTTTCCAAACGACATATTAGTAGCCCCGTATTCATGCGAAGAACTTATAATTTTCAAAACGATGAATTCGTAAACGGGGTTTAAAGCGCGCAATGGTCCGCGCAGAAAGAAATACGAGATGAATTCTAAATCCTTGAAAAAAATTCTACGCCTTCATGTGCTTTGGATTAAAAGAGACCACGCAGGAAAGCGAGCGAACCTGGACGGAGCGATCCTGAACGGAGCGATCCTGACCGGAGCGGACCTGACCAATGCGAGCCTGATCGACGCGAACCTGTCCGGAGCGCACCTGACCGAAGCGAACCTGACCGGAGCGAACCTTTCCAATGCGAACCTGCGCAATGCGAACCTGAACGGAGCGAACCTGACCAGAGCGTGGCTGATCGATGCGGACCTGACCGACGCGGACCTGTCCGGAGCGATCCTGGACGGAGCGATCCTGGACGGAGCGAACCTGAACGGAGCTGACCTGACCGGAGCGAACCTGCGCAATGCGAGCCTGTCCAGAGCGATCCTGACCGGAGCGATCCTGTCCGGAGCGAGCCTGCGCTTTGCGAACCTGACCGATGCGAACCTGTACGATGCGAACCTGACCAGAGCGGACCTGGCCAATGCGAACCTGACCAGAGCGGACCTGAACGGAGCGAACCTGGACGGAGCGAGATACCTGAAATCCGTCATACTGCGTGATAAGAACGAGTTGAATTTGGTCGGCTGAGGTTCAAAGCGCGCGGCGGCCCGCCCCCCGCGCGCGCCCCCCGATCGCGCGGCGGCCCAGCCCGCACCGGGAGAACAACATGGATTATTTGATGGACCCGAAGCTCATGGCTATGCTCGCCGAGCTTTTCGACGCCAAACAAGATCTAATCGCACACCAAGTTCGGTATCCGACATCAAATTACAAAGAACCGTATATATCAGATGGCTACACAGTAGAAGTTGTGAGAGAAGACTGGACCCGCTGTCTCAGGCGGCACCAAGATTCAGTTAAAGAGATTGAAAACTATGCAGAGTCTATACTTGAAATAATCAGGAAAATTCAAGAGTCTTAAGTCAATTGTAAATTACACGGGACGGTGCGTCCCACAACAACGGAGACAAACACATATGAGTTTTGATAATGATTTCGCAGGTCTAATTAATCGTATCCAGAAAAGCGTGCACTCTTTAGCGGCTGAACGAATCGATAAGATCGTTCGCGAGGTTCTTCACGAAGTTTTGGTTTCTGGGACGAAAGTCGCTGAAACCAAAACTTCTCGCAAGAAGCCAACAGTCCCAACAGGTTCTTGGGCCAAAGTGCCTGCATCCAAAGTTTCTGGGACGAAATACGCCGATCGAGTAATTGATGGACAAAAGAAACGAGAAGCCGTCTTCCAGACGGTTTACAAAAATGCCTCAAGTTTGCATGAAATCACTACCAACACCGGGTTAAACCGGGATGTGGTAAAATATCACCTGAACATCCTTCGGAAAGAAGAACGAGTTAAGACGAGTGGAAGTAAACGAAACATTATTTACCACACCTGAATAGGGGCTAATCGAGGCGGTGGCGGAAGCTGCCGCCTCGATTAGTATCAAAAATGAAACCGGAATATGACAATTGGCCAGAAAGTTTAATTGAGGTTTTTGAAAAACTTGTATTGAGTAGAGATCGTGTTACCGTTGAGTACGGCTCGGGCATCAGGGAATCTGGAGTCCTGGTTTTTTACAACCTTGGCGGTCTCAATCACCCAGGGATTGAAATCAAAGGCGTATCCAGTGTGCTTTGGGCTGACCCGGTCAAACTCCAGACGACAATGGAGACGATTTGGAGCATGGAAAGAGACGAACCCATTCTTTGGGTTCACTTGCAGTAGGGTCCTCGACATTCCGGGGCTGAGGTTCAAAGCGCGCGGCGGCCCGCCCCCCGCGCGCGCCCCCCGATCGCGCCGCGCTCCTCGCGGCGCGCGGGAGCCGGAATGGTAACATATGATTCAATTAGTTGGCATTCCGAATGGCCGGAGAAGCTTCGGAGAATATTCTTTCACGTCTACCTGGCTCGTCTCCGAGTCCGAATATCTTACTCGGATTGGCAAGAGTCTGGATATGTTGGTATTACCGAGGGGCAGATTAAGTCCCCGATTTTAGTTCACAATACGCGCTCGAACGGCGGTGGCCTCATTGGAAGAGGCGTTGTTCGGCTGGAATCCAGCCGGAAAGGCGGGATCGTTCTTTACGACATTATTCAATCGATACACACTCAGTAGTCTTTTAGAAGTGGGAAAATATGACAATTGTAGCTTGCAAAAGACTTTTTCTAAATTTTTGGGGATGTGTCGACGACGATGGACGAGGCTATGGGAAATATCGCGACCTCGATGTTCTACTTGCTGAGTATAACCCCGAAATTGAAACCCCGAACGTGGACAAGATTCTGAGTGCGAGAAGCGGAGGAGACGAAATCTTGACCCCCATGTTCGTTCGGGATGGAGCTTGTCTTCATTCCAGGCGCCTAGAAACGGAGGAAGAAATACTGGACTTGTTGCTCCGAATGGATATCAATACGGTAGACGAAGAATAGGAACAATAAATGAAACCACTTATTCATGCTAAGAATTCAGTGCGCAAATTCGGGGGAAAGGTCGAAGACTATTTCTTTCTTCATAATTGGATGGATTCAACCAAAGGATATGTACCGGACCTGCGCCACAGAATGATTCTTCATAACGCTTGGGGGATCATGTTGGGAGAGCAGGTCCACGGGGTTTATTTCGCGAATTCGGACGGTCGGGATATATCGGTCCGGGACGTTCTCGAGCTTCACGTGGTGGATGATCTTGGCCATATCCCGACGCTGGATAAGTGTATGGCTTCGTTAGTGGCTGAACCTTGGATGGGATCTCATGAATTTCGCGGAGTAACTATGAAGGTTTCCGCATCTCGACACAATATTGAAATCATTGACTGATATACATGGAGGTACGGAAATGCGAAAAGGTTGGATAGTTACGGAAGACTGTTTTGAATACGACGACGAACGGTATTATACAACCGATACAACCGGTTACGTGGTATCTACCCAGGTGTTTACTGATCACGAAAAAGCCGCGAAGTGTTTGCAACGCAATGTTTACGACTTTTGGAAAATTAACGCAATACTTGATTATTACGAAACGGTGGAAGACTTTACGGACCTTTTAACGGCTCGAGAACTCGCACGATTGGAACCAATGTTGGCAGTGGAAGAAGACATGACGGTTCGCGAATGGGATAAGATCGAGGATATTAATATGGATGAGTTCTCGGACTTCATCCAAGCACTATTTAAGAATTTGTCGTTCGAAAATCTCTCTGAGTATTTGAATCGTTTCTCTAGTCCTTTTAGTATCAGGCCTGTCGAGATTGACGATTGATCGCCATGGAAACCAAGCAATACCTCCACCCCGACCTCAATGATGCTATCCTACCGGAGCGGACCTGACCGGAGCGGACCTGACCGGAGCGGACCTGACCGGAGCGATGTACCAGATATATTGAGCGCACCATATATAAGGAGATCACAATAGAAACCGCACCGGCTGGGGTTCAAAGCGCGCGGCGGCTCGCCCCCCGCGCGCGCCCCCCGCGCGCGCCCCCCGCGCGCCCCCCAGGTCGCGCGCGGCGCGGCCCGCGCTGGCCGGAGCATGGTCGGGTATGGCGGCGGAAGAAGACACCAGGATAGTACCACAACACAATACAAGGAGATCACAATGGGAACTTTGAAATTTAAGGCAAGTGGCGAATATCTGGAGAGTGGGCTCCCGACCGATAAGGACCTGACCGGAGCGGACCTGTCCAGAGCGTACATGGCCAGAGTGTACCTGACCGATGTGGACCTGACCGGAGCGGACATGTCCGGAGCGCACCTGGACGGTGCGCACCTGGACGGAGCGAACCTGACCGGAGCGAACCTGACCGGAGCGAACCTGGACGGAGCGAACCTGACCGATGTGGACCTGACCGATGCGGACCTGACCGATGCGAACCTGTACAGAGCGATCCTGTCCGGAGCGAGCCTGTACTATGCGATCCTGTACGATGCGGACCTGACCGGAGCGAATCTGACCGGAGAGAATCTGACCGGTATGGATCTGTCCGGAGCGAACCTGGCAGGAGCGAACCTGGCAGGAGCGGACCTGACCGGAGCGAACCTGACCGGAGCATACCTGATCGGAGCGAACCTGTCCAGAGCGAACCTGACCGAAGCGATCCTGACCGAAGCGATCCTGGACG
>Ga0214919_10012118_pt1 | contig 10649 bp, 7 predicted proteins | sample LL1503_MetaG_FD_177994 | JGI IMG/M metagenome (GOLD analysis project Ga0214919, IMG submission 177994) | Freshwater microbial communities from Lake Lanier, Atlanta, Georgia, United States - LL-1503 | ecosystem: Environmental > Aquatic > Freshwater > Lake | place: USA: Georgia | collected 2015-03-15 | reverse complement strand
CGATGTGGAGGTGAACGAACCTGGCGGAGTCGGTCCCGATGACGGAATAGGCATTCTGTCAAAGATATCACGGTGCCCCGTGTTCGCGATCCGGGGCTCCTCCCCCACCGGACCGGAGTCGTAGGCTACCTTCAAAGGGTGCGTCGACTCCTCCTTGCCGCTCTGTTGGGGACTGTGGCTGCGTCCCCCCTCCCGAGGTCGCGGCCACTGCGTATCTTCTGGGATGCGAATTTTTACTGTTGCGCGCTTCGCGCTCGCCCTGTCCTGTGCCGTGCCGGCCATCGCCGCCGCACAGGAGAACTACGAGATCCAGGTCTACCCCTCCGAAACCACGAAGAAGGGGACCACGGTCTTTGAGCTCCACAGCAACTTTACGGGATCGGGGACGACGGCCCGCACGGGAAGCTTGCTCGCCACCAATGGCGCCTTTCACGAGACGCTCGAGATCACGCACGGCTTTAGCGACATTTTTGAAGTCGGCTTCTATGTCTTTACCAGCGATCGCGGAGCCGACGGCTATCGGTTTGTGGGCACGCACATTCGCCCGCGCATCCGCGCGCCCGAATCGTGGAAGCTCCCGGTCGGCCTGAGCCTCTCGACGGAGTTCGGCCCCACCAACAAGGCGTTCGACGAGAGCGAACTGGGCGTCGAGTTCCGTCCGATCATCGACCAAACGATCGGCAAGTTCTACTGGTCCATCAACCCGACCATTGGCTGGTCAGTCAAAGGGCCAGAGGCTGGCAAGGGACTCGACGGGATGATGTTCGCCCCGGCCGTGAAGCTCCAGTGGGAGCTCAACGACAAAGTCTCCGCGGGGATCGAATATTATGGCGGCACCGGTTCGCTCAAGCGGATGGCTGCCGCGGCCGACCAGTCGCACATGATTTATCCGACGCTCGACTTCGACCTCGGCCCGGAGTGGGAGTTGAACGTGGGCTACGGCGTTCTGGCCGCGGGCGGCGGCGACCACAACATCTTCAAGGTGATTTTCGGGCGTCGCGTCGGCTGGTGATCGCGACGGACGCATAAACAAGGGGCGGCTCCGCGTGCGGAGCCGCCCCTTGTTGCCTGCCCGCGCGGAGTGCTAGAAGTGCACCACCTCGAGGCCCACGCGGAGGGTGCGCGGCAACCCAAGCGAGTAGATCGGAGCGGCCGTCGTGCCGGAGATCGTCACGTAGTACGGACGATCAAAGACATTCTCGACCGACACGAAGAGATTCACATCACCCAGAATATGGCGCTGGGCGCTGAAGTCCACGACACCAAAGTCAGGAATCGTGAAGCTGTTGCCGAGCGTGGTGTTCGTGCTTTCGTAGCGCCCCAACACCGTGAAGGTGCCGATGTCGCGGTTGTCGTACGTGATGCGCGCCGTGCCACGCTGCTGCGGTACGCGGCCGATTCGTGCACCAACGAACACCAACGCCGTGGGCGCCGTGGGGCCCAGATCGACCACCCGCGCATCGTCGTAGTTGCCGCTGAGGCCGATTTCCAGGTGACGGAGCGGACGCAGCGCGAGGTACACTTCGCCGCCGACACTCTTGGCCTTCTGCACGTTCTGACGCTGGCGCGTGGTGACGCCCGACGTCGTGGAGAGGGTGACGAAGGTATTGAAATCCGTGTAGTTCGCCTGATAGATCGTGCCCTTCATCTGGAACCAATCAGCGGGCTGCCAGTCCATGCCGACTTCATAGCCCGTGGCGAACTCCGGCTTTAGATCCGGATTCGGAATGGAGATGGTCGTGCTCGACACCTGCTTGCGATACAGCTCCGCAAGATTCGGCGCGCGGAATGCCTGATACAGCGCGGTGTGGAACGCAAGCGCCGGCGCGACCTGATACTTCAATCCGAGGCGCGGGGAGAAGGCATCGCGCTTGGCGTCAGGGTAGTTCGTGGTGCCGGCGGCTTCGACCGCGTAGGCGCCGGTGTTGCTCCAGTGATCCACGCGGGCGCTTGCTTCAAAGCGCCATGCCGTCGCGAGCGACCAGAGCCCGCTCACATACGCACCGCTCAGCGTCTCGACACCACCCGAGGTGATGTGCGTCGTCGCGGCGTTCGCGGTGGTGTTGGCGTAGTCCTGCTGATCAAAGAACCCAGACATCGAGCGGTAGTCAGCGCCCACGCTCAGGACGTCGGTGCCCAGAAGTCCCTTCGTGTTCCAGGTGGCAGAGGCGCCGCGATCATAGCTCGGGATGCGCGAGTAGCTGGTGCGACGTTCGTCGGCGCGGGTGACGGTGGCCACGGTCAGCAGCGTGGTGGAGTTGGTCGTTTCCCGCATCTCGCGATTCCACGCACGCACCGCGATCGCGGAGCCGTCCGCCGTGCGGTAGTTCAGTCCGCCGTCGGCCGCTCCATCAGTGCGGACCGCCTGACTGATCTTGGTTCCGAGGTGGCGGTCGTCGCCAAAGAGGTGGCCGGTCAGAAAGGCGTTGAACGTTGCCGACGGCGAATACTCGAGCTTCGCCATTGCGTTCCGGCGGATGGACCAGGAATCGATGTCCACCGCGCCACGGTTCGCCGGCGCAATCAAGGTGTACCCGCCGCCCTCGGCGTAGTCGCCGGTGAGCGCCAAGTTGAGCGCACCAACAAGCGGCACGCCAACTGACGCGAAGCCGTGACGCGCGTTGCGGCTTCCGCCATCCAACGTGAAGCGATACGAGCCCGGGGCGATGGGCCGCGAGAAGAAACTGATCACACCGCCCATTGCGCCGTTGCCGTACAGGCTCGACCCGCCGCCCTCGAGCACTTCGACGCGCTCGACACTACCCTTGGGCATCCGATCCCAGTCAATCCACTCGCCCCAGGCGTCGTTGAGCGGAATGCCGTCGACGAGCACCGCGGTGCGTCCTTCGTCGACGCCACGGATCGACACAATCTGAGCCGTGCCGCCCACCGTGCTGCTGGTACGGGCGAGCTCAACACCAGGAATCTCGCGGAGCATGTCCTGCACCGTGCTCGCCGGTGAGGTCCGCACCTGTTCGGCAGACAGCGTGTTCACGGTGCCGGCCACCTTGTGTGCGTCGTCGGACGACCCGCTCGCCGTCACGAACACACCGGACAGCATGATCGAGCCTTTCTTGAGCTTGGCGTCGTAGGTCGTGGTTCCGGTGGCGATCGTGACGGCCTGGCGCAACGCATCGTGCCCGATCGCGCTCACGGTGATCTCCACCTTGCCGACGGGGAGATCCTTGAGTTGATACGCGCCGTTGGCGTCAGTCACTGCCACGCGCACCGGCAGTCCACTGGCGACACGCGCGCCCGCAATCGGCGCACCGCCTGCCGCGGCCGTGATCACACCCTTGAGGGCGCCACGATCCTGCGCGAGCAGGGCGAGCGGAGCACAGGCGATCAAGCCAAGCCACATGGCAATCGCGCGAAGTTTGCGGTGCATCAGAAGGCCTCTTGAGGTTGGAAGTCCCAATCTCCAGGCCGTCACGCGTCAACTCACACGCCGCGCTCGCCAGAAGATCGCAATCATGAACAGCGGCCACGCCAGAAAGAACAGAAAAGCGGCGTACCGCGGTTCAGAGTTCATGGAATATCCATAATACGTCGACTCGGCGCCAGTCGTTGGCTGCTCTTTTCCTGCCAGGCGCAAGACGGTCTCGACCACGATATTGTCGATCGTCGAACGTTCCATAACTCGCTTCCCTGCAAGCGAATACCATATTTCTCCGTAGGCGGAATCGGGGTGCGCAAACAGCCCCGTACGGCCGCCACCACCACGCTGCACGAATCGTGTCTTTACGACACGCTCCATGCGCGCCAGAACCCCTCGTCGCAGATCCGCGAGACGCGGGTCCTCGGGGGCGAGGTGGGCCTCCACCGTGAGCTCCCCTGAAATCGAGCGCAACGCCGACGAGACCTCCGGGCTGAACGAATGGCGCTGGTCCTCGGACACATCCCAGCTCCACGGGAGTCGCGAGGCGAGGCCCACAACCAGCATGGCCACCACAAGCGCCCCGGCGCTCAAGCGAAGCCGCGCCTGCACGCGCCGTCCCGGCACCGACCAAATCATCGCGGCCACGAGACCGCTCGCAAGCACCGCGACCAGCACCACTACGGTGCTCGCGTGCACCAGTCCTTGCTCAAACTGCCGAAGCGCCGCCGCTGGACCGAACGCGGCGAACTGTTCGGCAATACCCCCACTCGTCGCGGCAATGAAGTCGAGCGCCCACAGCCCGACGGTCACCGCGAGCGTCGCGACCGCGGCCGTGGCCGGCTGCGGCGCGATGCAGGCAAGTGCGGCCGCTATTCCCACCGAGATCCCCGCACGCAATAGATGCCCGGCGAGCAACGTCACGAGCTCGGCGCCGTTCACATGTCCACCATACGAACGCCACAACACCACAGCGAGCAGCCCGGGCACGAGCGCCACGAGCCAGGCGGCGAACAGTGCCGCGGCCTTCACGATGATCATCGTCCGCGTGCTTACCGTGGACTGCACGAGCAGCGACCAGGCCCCCGAGGCGCGTTCGGCACCAAAGGTGCGAATCACCACGAAGGGGAGCAACAGTGTCGCCGCCAGATCGTACGCTCCAAAGGTGGGCACGAGAATCCCATCGAGGGGCGAGAGCCCCTGCGTCAGCGCCGCCGCACCACCGCCAGCACCACTCATTTCCGCGTACGTCTGCACCGCCGTGATAAAGGCGTGCCCCACCAGCAACCCTACCGCAATCAGCAGCAGCCCGAACGCGCGCGAGAGCAGCAGCTCGCGCACCTCCTTTCGCCACAACGCGCCGAGTGCTTTAGGTGAGCGCAAGAAACACCTCCTCGATCCCGCCCTCGGGACGACCCGAGCGTTGGCGTAAATCTTCGAGCGTTCCCATCGCGACGGTGCGCCCGGCGTCAAGCAACACCAGATCATCACAGGTGCGTGCGGCGTCGGTCAGCTGGTGAATCGAGAGCACCAAGCCACGCCCGCGCTCCGCGTGAGTGCGCAACAGCGCCGCCACATCGCGGACCTGCCGCAGATCGAGCCCATCAAACGGTTCGTCGAGGAGCAGGAACGGGTGGGGCGTGAGCAGTCCCAACGCAATCAACAATCGCTTCCCCTGCCCCTTGCTGAGCGCACCCACCCGCTGCGTGCGCAGCGCGGTGAGCAGCAGCGCGTCGTGCAGCTCGGCCACGAGCGTCGACGGCGCACCATGCACCGCCGCGAAAAAACTCAGCACCTGCGCCACCGATTGATCGACCCACGGGCGCGCGCCATCGGGCACAAGAAACACCGAGGTCGCATGGCGTGTCGCACCGGTCGGCACGCCATCCATCGTCACCGTGCCGCTGTCTGGTTCGTCGAGCCCCGCCACGCAGGCCAGCAGCGTCGACTTCCCCGCGCCGTTGGGACCAATCAGCCCGGTCACACGCCCCGTCTCCGCGCGCAGCTCGGCGCCGCGCAACGCCTCAATCACGCCGAAACGGCGCGTGATGGCGGTGGCGTGCAGAACGTGCGGCATTCCTCGGCTGCTATGCGCGATCGTTAGCGAACAGTGCCGCCACCGCGCCGATCGTCGGGCACGAAGTGTCCGGCCGCCGGCATCTTCACCTGCATCAATGACGCCGAGTCGAGCACGGCGGTCGCCGGGAGCAACCCATTGGCGGAGAGCAAATGCGCAGTGAGGGCGTAGACCTCATCGTTGGTCAGCGAGCCCGGCGCGGTGTGCGGCATCGCGCGACGGATGTAGTCGAACAACGTGGTGGCGTTCGACCAGTAGTTGCCGATCGTCTTCGCGATCTTTGCGTCCTTGGCGAACCCAAATTTTTCCCCCGCGGAATCCCGGCCGACAATCGCCGGATACGCCGGGGGCATCCCTTCGCCCTTCGGACCGTGGCACTGCGCGCATTTTGTGGCGTAGATCGTTGCGCCGTCACTCACACTCCCTTTGCCCGCGGGCAGTCCTGCGCCGTCGGGGCCGACATCGAGATCAATCGCGGCAATTTCCTGAGGCGTGGCCGCGCGGCCAATGCCGTAGCGCGCGGGTACGTCGCCGCCCGGTTTTCCACTGCATGCGGCCAGCACAAGGAGCGCTAACGGAAGCAGGCGGAAGCTGAGCCGATGACTATTAGCAATGCGCATGCTCAGCTCTCCCCGTGAAAGGTGATGGCGCCGTTGGGGGCAATGTGCCAGCCATAGATCGGATTGAAATGGTAGTCCGTTCCCTTGCCGCGCACTTCGATGAGCTTCGCACGCGTGGGCTGTACGTAGCCGGTCTCGTCGGTTGCGCGAGAGAGGAGCACCTGCTCGCTCCCCTTCCACTCCCACATGTAGGCGAAGCGCACATGCGCCTTTGGCAGCGACGGCCCCTGCAACTCGGCCTCGCGCCAGCTTTTACCGTTGTCGGTACTGACCTCGACCTTCGTAATGCGACCGCGACCACTCCACGCAAGCCCGCTAATCGGGTTCCACCCCTTCGTGATCGTGCGTGGCGCGCACGGTGACGTAATCACCGACTTGGCATCCATCTCGAAACTGAACTGACGCGCGATCCCACCCGGAAGCGGATCGGTGTACTTGGCCGTCTCCCAGCGGGTCATCCAGGGGCGCATCCCCACTTCAAGGCGCCGCAACCATTTCACATTGGCATTCCCTTCGTAGCCCGGTAGGAGCAATCGCATGGGATAGCCCTGCTCTGGGCGCAGCGGCTCGCCGTTCTGCGCCCACACCACCAACGCATCGTCAAATGCCTTGGGCATTGGAATGCTGCGCGCGAGCAGGCAGGCATCGCCCCCTTCGGCGAGGAACCACTGTGCTGGCGCTTGCGCACCCACCTCTTTCATAATGTCGGCTAGTCGAACGCCGGTCCACTCGGAGTTGCTGGTCATGCCGGCAATCTTCTGCGGCGTAAGATCAGGCTTCGGATCACGGTAAGCACCCCGCCCGTTGCCAGAGCACTCGACAAAATGGACACGCGTCACCTGCGGGAAACGCCGCAGATCGTCTACCGTGAACGCCATGGGCCGATCCACCATGCCGTGCACCGTGAGCGTGTGCCGCGCGGGATCCAGCAGCGGAATGCCGGCGTGGTGTCGCTCGAAGTGCAAATCCGACGGCGTGATGGTCCCCGTCAGATCCTGCAACGGTGTGAACGACGTCCCGGTCACTTCGCCCGTCGGTGCACGCGATGCCGTCACGAAGCGGGAGCGTGTGCCCACCGGCGAGGTCGGAGTACCCAGGAGCTTGGTGGCGTCCTCAGGAATCGGCGGCAGCACCGGCGCAACGGCCTGCGCTTGCGACCGTGCCACCGCAGGGAGGCCAACCAACGCGGCGCCACCGGCGACCGCCGCACCGCGCAGCAGGTCGCGCCGCGTGAGTGCGGCGCCTTCCTTCGATCCCGGATCAGTCATGGGCAGCTCCACGGGCAGTGCGCCCGATACGCGTGGGCGCGGGAACGAGCGCACCCTGTGGGTTGCCGCGCGGCACGAGTCGCGCGGGTGGGTTGAACGCGGCATGTCCCTTCGTGGCATAGGGCACATCGCGCGGCGCACCGCCAATGGGCCAGTCGCCGTCCTTGCCCGGCGAGTCAGGACGTTCGTGCGAGTTGATGAACGCCGCAACGTCGAAGGCTTGCTGGGTGGTGAGCGAGCCAGGCGCGGTCTGCGGCATATTGTGCCAAATAAAGCTCGCCGCCCGCTCGACCCGTGCCATCGACGCGCCAATCGAATAGGATTTGGCGCCCCAGAGTGAGGGAATCGCGCCGGAGCCGGCCCCGTCCTTTTGATGGCAGACCACACAACTCGTCTCAAAAACGACGCGTCCGCGCGCGGTATCGCCGGCGAGCGTGTCTTTCATCGCTAACAGCCCGTCAGCCCCCATCACCTTGGCGCCGATGGGCACGCCTTTACTGATGAACGCCAGGTAGGCGAGAATGTCTTCCATCTCACGACTGTCCGCCGGGATCGCATTCCCCGCGAGCGAGCGGGTGAAGCAATAGTTCACACGATCGGCGAGTGCGATAACGGCGCCCGAACGCGTCAGATACTTGGGGAACCGTGCATGCGCGCCCGTGAGCGGCGCGGACGTTGCTTTGCGCCCATCAAGCTGGTGACAGCTCGTGCAGCGCAGGTTCGACGTCGCATACGTCGGCAGACTCTCGGGGGTGAAGCGGAGCAAGGCGAGCCCACGCCGGATCGAGGCGCCGAGCGAATCGGCCGGAATCTCAGTTTCGGCGGGCGGCGCCCACTGTGCCGCATCAAAACTCTGGTGCGCTTTGGCCGGGGGGCGGCGGGAACAGCCGATTCCCGCGACCAGAAACGCCGCCAGGAACGCCGCCAGAACCGTCGATCGGACGATGGACGACGGACGCATGCGACAGCGGCTGTGGGACTCGGCGACGCAGGTCCGAGGCAAACGGGTCAGTGGCGACATCTCGGCAAAGATACCGACTGGGGACTCCGGCGCCACCCTTGGAGGCCGCGCATCGACCAAAACCGGGCCAGAGGGCTAGCGCAACCGTGGGAGAGACCAGCACTTTTTGTCGTCGCCGCGTTTCAGTAGAACAGTTAGCACAGCGCTACCGCGTCACCGACTCACCGACTCACACCCCCACCACCACCCCACTATGCGACGCTCCACCTCTCGCATCACCGCAGCCCTGCTCGTAGCAGTAGCCTGCGCCTCTCCGACGCCAGCGCCGACGCCGGCGCCAACGCCGGCTCCCGCGCCGACGACCGCAGTGACGCCTGCCGGCGGCCGCGCCAATGCCCCAACGCCGGCCCCGCGCGACTCCGCCGCACCCGAGGCGCCCGCCGCCGCTGGTCGCGGTGGACGTGGTGGCGCCGCTGGTGCTGCCGCCGGTGGTGCCGCGGGGGAGGCAACTCCGCAGCCCTACGCCCGTGTCGTGACCAGCGAAGCCAAGACCCGTGACGGCCTGTTCAAGGTCCACCGGATTGGCGCCCGCCTGCTGTTCGAGATTCCGCGCGACCAGCTCGGCAAGGATCAGCTCCTCGTGACCGAGATCGCCAAGACCGTGCTCGGCTCCGGCTACGGCGGACAGGCCGTGAGCAACAAGGTGTACCGCTGGGAGCGTCGCGAGAACCGCGTGTTCCTACGCAGCGTGTCGTATGACGCCATCGTGGACCCGAAGGTCAACGAAGCGCGCGCCGTCGCCGACGCGAATGTGAACCCGATTGTGGCCGTGTTCAACGTCGAGAGCTTCGGGCGTGACAGCGCGATGGTGATCGACGTCACGCGCCTCTTCACGCAGCCGCCGAGCGAGCTCGGACCGGGCTCACGTATCCCAGGCAACGTCGACGCGACGCGTTCGTTCATCGAAAGCGCCACGCCGTTCGTCGACAACGTGAACGTCTACGCCATGTTGACCTTCGCGCAGGCCGGTGGTGGTGGACGCGGTGCGGCCGCGGCCCCCGCTGGACGTGGCGGCGCCCCGACCAACAACAACGCCTCCAACACCGTCGTGATGAGCTGGAGCTTCCATCGCCTGCCAGACAAGCCGATGATGGCGCGCTTGTGCGACGATCGCGTCGGCTACTTCTCGACCCGTGCCACCGATTACACCGACGTCGGCAGCAAGGTGAACGAAAAGTGCTTCATCACCCGCTATCGCCTCGAGAAGAAAGATCCGAACGCGGCCATGTCGGAGCCGGTCAAGCCGATCGTGTACTACATCGATCCGGCGACTCCAAAGAAGTGGATCCCTTGGTTCAAGAAGGCGATCGAAGACTGGCAGCCGGCATTCGAAGCCGCCGGCTTCAAGAACGCAATCATCGCCAAGGAAGCACCGGCGAACGACCCAGATTGGTCCGCGGAGGACGCGCGCTACTCGGTGGTCCGCTGGCTCCCGTCCACGACGGAAAACGCCTCGGGCCCGAACGTGCACGACCCCCGATCGGGTGAAATCCTGAACGCGCACATCCAGTTCTACCAGAACGTGCAGAAGCTGCAGCTCTCGTGGTACTTCACGCAGGCCGCAGCGCTTGATCCGCGCGCGCGCACCTTCCCGTTCAGCGACGAGCTGATGGGCCGTCTGCTCGAGTACGTGCTGGCGCACGAAGTCGGACACACGCTTGGCTTCCAGCACAACATGAAGGCCAGCGCCACCTATCCGACCGATTCGCTCCGCAGCGTCAGCTTCCTGAAGCAGTGGGGACACACCCCCACGCTCATGGACTACTCGCGCTTCAACTATCTCGTGCAACCCGAGGACAACGTCCCGGTCGACTTGCTGACGCCGGTCATCGGCCCCTACGACAAGTGGGCGACGATGTGGGGCTATAAGCCGATCGGCGCTGCGTCGGCAGAAGCCGAGCGCGCAACGCTCGACTCGTGGGCGCGTGAGCAGGACACCAAGCCATACCTCCGCTTCTCTACCTCTGGGCAGGCCGGTTCTGATCCGGGCGATGAGACGGAAGCCGTCGGCGATCAGGACGCCACCAAGGCGACCGGCTGGGGCATCAAGAACATCAAGCGCGAAATGGCGTACTTGATTGGCGCGACAGTCAAGCCGACTGAGGGCTACGACGACCTGAACGAGCTCTACGGCCGTTTGATCGGCCAGTGGCGCACAGAACTGACGCACGTGACGAACGTGGTCGGTGGTGCCGAATCGCAGGAAAAGTATGGGTCGCAGACAGGCATTCGGTTCACGCCGGTTGCGAAGGCTCGTCAGCAGGCGGCGGTCAAGTTCTTAACCGAG
>Ga0214919_10012117_pt1 | contig 10649 bp, 9 predicted proteins | sample LL1503_MetaG_FD_177994 | JGI IMG/M metagenome (GOLD analysis project Ga0214919, IMG submission 177994) | Freshwater microbial communities from Lake Lanier, Atlanta, Georgia, United States - LL-1503 | ecosystem: Environmental > Aquatic > Freshwater > Lake | place: USA: Georgia | collected 2015-03-15 | reverse complement strand
GTGGAAAAACGCAGAAGGCGGTCCCGCACCCGGCGGCACCTGCACCAACGTCGGCTGCATTCCCTCCAAAGCCTTGTTGCAATCTTCAGAGCATTTCGAGCATGCCAACCACCATTTCGCCGAGCATGGCATCAGCGCCAAAGACGTGAAGATGGACGTGGCGCAAATGCTCAAACGCAAAGACACGGTGGTCAAGCAAAACAACGATGGCATCTTGTATTTGTTCAAGAAAAACAAGGTTGCGTTTTTCCACGGTCGCGGTGCCTTTGCCAGCAAGTCGGATGCAGGCTATGAAATCAAAGTGGCTGGCAAGACGGAAGAATCTCTGACCGCCAAGCAGATCATCATCGCCACCGGTTCCAACGCCCGCGCCTTGCCAGGCACGCCGTTTGACGAGGTCAATGTGTTGTCCAACGACGGTGCGTTGCGCGTGGGCGCGGTACCCAAGAAACTGGCGCTCATCGGCTCTGGCGTGATTGGTTTGGAGATGGGTTCGGTCTGGCGTCGTTTGGGTGCGGAGGTCACCATCCTGGAAGGCCTGCCCACGTTCTTGGGGGCGGTGGACGAGCAAATCGCCAAAGAAGCCAAAAAGGCGTTTGACAAGCAAGGCTTGAAGATTGAGCTAGGCGTCAAAGTCGGCGAAATCGTCAACGGCAAGAAGGGCGTGACCGTCAACTACACCAACGCCAAAGGCGAGGAGGTGAAGTTGGACGCGGACAAACTCATCGTCAGCATCGGGCGTGTGCCCAACACAGTTGGCTTGAACCCCGAAGCTGTGGGCTTGGCCTTGGATGAACGTGGTGCCATCGTGGTCGATGCCGACTGCAAAACCAATTTGCCCGGCGTGTGGGCGGTGGGCGATGTGGTGCGCGGCCCCATGCTTGCCCACAAAGCCGAGGAAGAGGGTGTGGCGGTGGCCGAGCGCATCGCGGGCCAGCATGGACACGTCAACTTCAACACCATCCCTTGGGTGATTTACACCAGCCCCGAAATTGCCTGGGTGGGTCGCACCGAGCAACAACTCAAGGCCGATGGCGTGGCTTACAAGGCCGGCACCTTCCCGTTTTTGGCCAATGGCCGTGCCCGCGCTTTGGGCGACACCACCGGCATGGTGAAGTTCTTGGCCGACGCCCAAACCGATGAAATCTTGGGTGTGCACATGGTCGGCCCGCAAGTGTCGGAGTTGATCTCTGAAGCGGTGGTGGCCATGGAGTTCAAAGCATCTGCGGAAGACATTGCGCGCATTTGTCATGCCCATCCTTCACTCAGTGAGGCCACGAAAGAGGCGGCACTGGCGGTGGACAAGCGGACGCTCAATTTTTAAGTGTGACGAACCACGCGTTTGAAATGGTGTTGGTAAAAAAAGTGTTTGGCGATTTGCACAAAACACAAATACGCCACCACCAGTACCAGCAGCACCAGATAGAAAAACGCCGGGGGCGCGACAAAACCAAAGTACGCTCCCAATGGTGTGAGTGGTAATCCGATGGCAATGGCCACCACGGCCAGTGAAGTGACACTTAAAACGGGATGCGGGCGACTCTGGAACGGCCAACCTCGGGTGCGAATAATGAAAATCACCAGTACCTGGGTGCAAAGCGATTCCACAAACCAACCGGTTTGAAAGAGTTTTTCATCGGCGTTTAAAAATGCCAGCAAGACATAAAAGGTCAGGAAGTCAAAGACCGAACTGATAGGGCCAATCACCAGCATGAAGTTGCGAATGAAATTCAAATCCAGTACTTGAGGTGCAGCCAACTCTTCTGCATCAACCTCGTCCAATGGAATAGGTATTTCAGACACGTCATACAAAATGTTGTTTAGCAAAATTTGGGTGGGCAACATAGGCAAAAACGGCAGAAAAAGCGCTGCGCCTGCCATGCTGAACATATTGCCAAAATTCGAACTCGTCCCCATCATGATGTATTTCAAAATGTTGCCAAAGGTTCGACGTCCCTCGATAACACCGGCATGAACAACCAGCAGGTCTTGCTCTAACAAAATCATGTCTGCTGCAGCTTTGGCAACATCCACAGCAGAATCCACCGATAAACCCACATCGGCTGCGTGCAACGAAGGTGCGTCATTGATGCCGTCACCCATGTAACCCACCACGTGGTGATTGGCTTTCAAAGCCAAGATGACACGTTCTTTTTGGCTGGGGCTGACCCGACAAAACACATTGACTTGCTCAACGCGTCGTTGCAATGCATATTGGTCTAGCAGGGCGATGTCTTTGCCCAGCAATACCCCTGTGACGGGTATGCCTAGCTGCAGACAAACATGTTGGGTAACCAAATCACTGTCGCCTGTGACAATTTTGATCGTCACACCTGCTTGCTGCAACTTTGTCAATGCCGCTGCTGCACTTGTTTTGGGTGGGTCTAAAAATGCGGTGAAACCCGCCAGCGTTAATCCGGTTTCGTCGCTGAGGGTGGCCACAGCATGGTCTGTGGGAACCTCTCGCCAAGCGATACCCAAGACCCTCAAACCATCGGCTTCCATGGCGTGGTGGGTGAGGCTGATACGAGCCAATACCTCGGTGGAAATGGGCAAGGCTTGTGCTGATGTGCTGCTGTCTGCGTGGGTACACAGTTTGACCACTTCTTCTGCAGCCCCTTTAACCACCAGCCAACGTTTGTGTCCATCGTCAATCAGCACTGAAACGCAGCGTCGCTCAAAATCAAAGGGTATCTCATCTATTTTTTGCCATGAACCTGTATCCATGGCTTTGAAATCCAAAATCGCCGTGTCCAGTGGGCTTTTGAGCCCCGTTTCAAAATGGCTGTTGAGGTAGGCCAATTCAAAAACATGTTCACTGGGTTCAGCGAAGGCATTGTGGTAACGCTCCATCTGAATATGGGCTTGCGTCAAGGTACCTGTTTTGTCTGTACACAGCACATCCATAGAGCCCAGGTCTTGGATAGCGCTTTGGCGTTTGACAATCATGTGACGTTGGGCCAAACGCATGGCCCCACGCGATAAGGTGATAGAAACCACCATGGGCAGCAACTCTGGCGTCAAACCTACCGCCAATGCAACCGCAAACAAAAACGACTCCAACCAAGGCTTGTGAAACCAGGCATTGACCAACAGCACAAACAACACCAACACCACCGTCAACCACATGATGAGCATGCCAAAGCGGTGTGCGCCGACATCAAAGGACGTGGCCAATGCAGGTGCTTGTAGGCTTTTGGCTATGCGCCCCAATTCGGTGGATTTACCCGTTTGGGTGACCCACACTTTGGCGCTGCCACCCACCACAGAGGTGCCCATGAACACCGCATTGCTGGCGTCGGTCAGCTGGGTTGCAGTTGCTGGCAATACGCCTACATGCTTTTCAATGGGAAAAGACTCGCCCGTCAAGGTCGATTGATTGACAAAAAAATCTTTGGCGTGCAAAACCATGCCATCGGCGGGCACGACATCGCCTGCAGACAGCAAAACAATGTCGCCGGGGACCACCTCACCAATCGCCACCTCTATGGCCATGCCCTCTCGCAGCACGGTGGTTTGAATCGCCACAGACTGGCGCAATTTCTCTGCTGCGGCGTTGGCTTTGTATTCTTGGAAAAAATCCAAAACCACGCTCAGCAGGACGATGCTGCTGATGATGGCGAAATTAAGCACCTCACCGGTCAATGCAGAGACAAAACCTGCGATGAGCAGAATCACCACCAGTGGGTTTTTGAACTTTGAAATAAAGGCCCTACCCATGGAAACCGTCTGGTTTTCAGTCAAGGTATTGGGACCGGTAGCAGCCAGTCTTTCTTGCGCTTGGGCAAGGCTAAGGCCCTGTGAAGCCAAGTCGCTGTTGGTATCAACCGCTGGTTGTAGCCACCAAACTGTGCTGCTCATGTCAGGCAGGCCAAACCGAATCATGTTCGGGAACCACCGCCCGAAGGTGGAGTTCGCGTTCCAAGCGTTGACGCAAGGTATCTGCGGCTTGAATTTCACCATGAACCACATACACCTGAGACGCGGGTTGGGGCATTTTTCTCAACCAGTCCAGCAACTGGTTACCGTCTGCATGGGCCGATGCTGAACTCAGTTGCACGATTTCAGCTTGCACGGGAAGGTCTTTGCCATGCATGCGAATAGTAGGTGCACCGCTGGCCAAGGTGGCACCCCGCGTACCGGGTGATTGGTAGCCTGTCAGTATCACCATGTTGCGGTGGTTACCGACATGGTTGGCCAAGTGGTGTAGCACCCGTCCGCCAGTGGCCATGCCGCTGGCAGCCAAGATCACCATTGGCCCGTGTCGTTTGATCAAGGCCTTAGATTGTTCCGGCGTCTCCACCATGGTGGCTGAATGGTCCATAGCCTGAACTTCTTGTGCTGTTAAACGGTGTTCATCCATGTGCTTTTCAAACAATGCCGTGGTGTGAATGGCCATAGGGCTGTCTAAAAAAATGGGTAAACCATGGGGAATGTCGCCTTTGGCTTTCAACTGAGCAATGCTGTGCAAAACTGCTTGTGCGCGGCCCACAGCAAAGACCGGTACCACGGCTACCCCACCACGTGCAGCTACTTTCTTCAAAGCAGCACCGAGTTCGTCATTGAGATTGTCTTGCGGATGGCTGCGGTCGCCATAGGTAGATTCAATCAACACGGTGTCAGCTTGCGGGGGTGGCTCCGGTGGGTTCATAAGACTGTCATCGGGTCGACCCAAATCACCTGAGAACAAAACGCGTCGGCCAGCGACCTCTAGCAATAAGCTGGAAGCGCCCAAGATATGGCCAGCCGCAGAAAATTGCGCCCTCCAACCACGAATGGGTTCAAACACATGCCCCCATTTCTCGACGTGGAAACTGCGCATGCTTTGCAGGGCATCACTTTTGGTGTACAGCGGCAGTGCAGGTTGGTGTTTAGAAAACCCATGCTTATTGGCAAAAAAAGCATCTTCCTCCTGAATGTGTCCGCTGTCGGGTAACAAAATGCCACACAGGTCTCGCGTACCCACAGTGGCGTGGACGCGGCCTTTAAAGCCTTGGCGCACCAACAAGGGCACGTAGCCACTGTGGTCTAGGTGTGCATGGGTCAGGACAACAGCGTCAATGTCTTTCGCTGGTGTAGGCATGGGATTCCAATTACGAAGGCGCAATGGTTTGTAGCCTTGAAACAATCCACAGTCAACCAGTAAACGCTTGCCTGCATGTTCGACGCAGTATTTGGAGCCAGTGACGGTGCTGGCTCCCCCAAGAAAATGTATTTGGAGGCTCATAGCACATGATAGGGGTATTCGGTAGCAAAATACCTTGATGAAAATCAACCCAGACCTTCAAAAAACCGATGTACAGACTGATTCGATGCGTTTGGCATTCGATGACCCAGATTTCATGGTTCGCGATGAGTCCCGTGGTATCCGTTTGCAATTGGAGTTGCTTAAAGCGGACTTGGTACAGGCTGAGGCAGGTATTGCACACACGGTGGTGGTGTTTGGTAGTGCCAGGTTTGTATCGCTAGAGGTGGCCCAGTCACAGTTGAAACACGCCCAAGCCAGTCAAGATACCCAAGCACTCATGCTGGCTGAACGGGCTTTGCAACATGCCAGCTACTATGAGGCGGCCCGTGAATTTGCCCATTTGGTGGCCATGGCCGGCATCAATGCGCCAGCCCAAGACCGGTTCACTGTGTGCACAGGTGGCGGCCCAGGCATCATGGAAGCAGCCAACCGTGGCGCCCATGAGGCGGGTGCGCAGTCTGTGGCGCTCAATATTGCCTTGCCAAACGAGCAACGACCTAACCCCTATGTGTCCCCGCATTTGTGCTTTAAGTTTCATTACTTTGCCATTCGCAAAATGCATTTCATGCTACGCGCCAAAGCCTTGGTCGCCTTCCCTGGCGGATTTGGCACCATGGATGAGTTGTTCGAAATACTGACTTTGATTCAAACCCACAAATCCCAAAAGGTACCTGTGTTGTTGTTTGGAAGCAGTTATTGGAAAAACGTGATTCACTTTGATGCCATGCAGGTGCATGGAACGATTACTGAAGCAGACAGGCAGTGTTTTGAGTATGTCGATTCACCCACAGAGGCATGGCAAGCCATACAAACTTTTTACCAGCGCTGAAAATGACTATCTCATTGATTGACGGCTAAAACGCTCCATCAGTTGATATAGATCAAATGGGTGATGTATTGCCATCAAAGTGTGCGCTATGACACACTTTTTATCACTGGAAATCACCCATACTTTCTCTGAGTTGAAGGCATGTCGCTTTCCGTGAAAAGGATTCAAAATGAAAAGTTCTATGACTGCTCGAGTGACGAGTGTTTCCATGCTGATCAGCGCATTGCTGATGGTCGCGGGCCCAGCGAATGCACAGCACAACATGGATGGAATGGGTAGGCATGCCTCCGATGATGAGGCCTGCCAACCGCAGTTGATGCAAGGACATGGAAAGCTTTTTCCAAAACCATCAACACCATGCCTGAACGCATGGGGGACATGCGTGAATCGTCTGTTATGGAAAAAATGACCACGCCTGAACGCTTAGAAAAAATGGGTGCCATGCACGAAGCCCATATGACGGCCATGCAGTCGCTCATGAAAGAGCGACACGAGGCTGTTTTGACGTTCTATAACCAGCTAAACCCTGACCAACAAAAAATCTTTGATGCGCAATCGTGGTCTTTTCATAAGTGCCACCCTATGCATTGAAGTGCTGCGAGTGTCAGCAAGCCGTCCTTTGCTAATGGAGTTTGACCGTTGGGTTGGTTTGCTTGGTGATCATTCTTGCCAAAGTGTAGAGAGCGGTTTTCAAAAAACCATGGATGGCTAACTCATGTAACTTGTAGAGCGACAAGTACATGAGTTTTGCAAAATAGCCTTCAACCATTAAATTTTTGCCTATAAGGCCACCCATCATATTGCCCACTGTGCTGAATTTCCCCAGTGACACCAATGAGCCAAAATCTTTGTAGTGGTAGGGCTTAAGTGGTTTGCCAGCAAACCTGCGCAAGATTTGTTGGTACAAATGCGAAGCCTGCTGATGCGCAGCTTGCGCACGGGGCGGAACCAGAGACGATTGACCGCCTTGTCCATCGATAAAAGGACAAGCCGCGCAATCGCCTAAGGCAAAAATATCTTTGTCTCGCGTGGTTTGAAGCGTATCCAGCACCAGCAATTGATGGATACGGTTGGTTTCTAGACCGCCTATGTCTTTGAGCAAATCAGGTGCTTTGACCCCAGCAGCCCATACCACCAGTTCGGATTCGATCATTCGGCCATCGTTGAGCATGATGCCCGTGGGCAATACCTCTGTCACCTTGGAGCTGGTCAAGACTTGTACGCCCAAGGATTGAATCAATTGCTCGGTGGCTTTGGATAACTGCGGTGGCAATGCGGGAAGTATGCGATCGGCTGCTTCGATCAGACTCACCTTGATGTCTTTGTCCGCGTCTATGCGGTCCAGTCCAAAAGCAACCACTTCCCGTGTGGTTCTGTGCAGCTCGGCAGCCAGTTCTACCCCAGTGGCACCTGCACCAATGATGGCCACATGCAACTGCCGTTTGTTGATGGCCTCTGTTTGATTGTGCGCACGAATACAGGCATTGACCATTTTGGAATGAAACTGTTTGGCGTCATGCTGGTTTTCAAGACGGAGTGCATAGTCTTTCACGCCTTGTGTACCAAAGTCGTTGCTTAAACTACCAATGCAAATAACCAGGGTGTCATAGGCGATTTGTTGAACGGGGGTCACAGGTGCGCCATCCACGTCAACATAAGGCGCCAAAGCAATGGTTTTGTTGTCCCGGTTCAGACCGTTGAGTTCGCCTATGCGAAAAGTGAAGTGGTTCCAGTGGGCGTGAGCCATATAGTCCACCTCATGGTCGCCAAAGTCCATGCTGCCAGACGCTATTTCATGCAACTTGGGTTTCCAAATATGGGTTCGGTTTTTGTCCACCAAGGTCACCAGTGCTTTGCGCTGACGTCCCAAGGTTTTGCCCAATCGGGTGGCCAGTTCAAGCCCGCCAGCGCCGCCGCCCACAATCACAATTTTGTGCAATGTATTTTTCATCAATGACCTATGTTGAAATCGTTCAAACCACAGGCGTCTTTGCCTTTGAGTAACCAAATAGGTCGTGTTGCAAAATTCAAGGTTAACCCTGTTTTGCCTGCCTCCGGGTGCAAGCTGCGGTCAAAGTGCGAGGTGGTGGGCATGTAGCGAATCGCTACACCCGTGCGCCGCAAGCCCGAGGTGTTGGCCTTGGCGCCATGGATCATGTAGACATCATGTAGCGACATTTGACCAGGTTGCAATTCCAAGTCAACGGCCTCTTCTTCGTTGAAGGTGTCATCGGCCATGCGCTGGTTTAAAACCAAATCGCTTCTGTCTTCATGCAAATGGGGATGAAGTACGCGGGCTTTGTGCGAGCCCGGAATCACGCGTAAACACCCATTGGTTTTCAAACTGGGCTCTATAGCAATCCATACGGTGCAAGTCGCTAGAGGGCGCATGGGCCAGTATTGACCATCTTGGTGCCACGGTGTTTCAAAGCCGTGTTCAGCGGGTTTACAAAACACCTGACAGCCCCACAGCGCCACATCGGGTCCAATGACTTGTGAGACCATGTCCACCAATGGCGGGTACATGGCCAGCTCCAAAAATTGTCGGCTACCCGCAACCCCATCGTCGTTTTTACCTTTTTGTTGACCCTCAATATGGGCACTGACCAGTTTTTCGGGTCTGACATCAGGGTTGGCGTGAATCAATGCTTCCAAAGTGGTTTGCAGGTCCTTCACCATTTCTGGGGGTAGGCTAAAGCGGGGTATCACATACCCTTTTTCAAGGTAATGCTGGATTTCATGCGAATGGAGAATGGCAGTTGGCATCGGTGGCATCCTTTGCGTTGAAGGGTACGGTTTTAGCAGACTTTGTATACTGAAACGATGCAAGCTTTTCACTTGGCCTTTCCAGTCACCTCGCTAGAAAAAGCACGCGCCTTTTACGGCGAGCTTTTGGGTTGTCCAGAGGGGCGATCTTCACCGGACTGGGTAGATTTTGATTTTTATGGTCACCAAATTGTGGCCCACCTTAGCCCAGAAGAAGCCCGTCTGAACCACACCAGTGCTGTTGATGGCCATAACGTACCAGTTCGGCACTTTGGGATGGTGCTCAGCATGGCGCAGTGGCAGTCTTTGGCTGACAGGCTTACCAACGCGGGTATTCAGTTTGCCATTGAGCCTTACATACGTTTCAAGGGTGAAGTGGGTGAGCAAGCCACCATGTTTTTGTACGACCCGTGTGGCAACGCACTGGAATTCAAGGCTTTCGCCGACCCCACACGGCTGTTTGCCAAATAAACGCATCACTGCATGTCGGTTTACCAGATTTATCAGCAGGAGTTGAAAGCGCGTGGCTTTCACAGCGATCCTGCCCAACTGCGCGCTGTTGAAGCACTGGACGACTGTGCCAAAGCTTGGTCAGGTTACAAGCACAAGCGGGCAAACACGCTGAAGAAACTGATTAACCATCCCGATATTCCGCAAGGGGTTTACCTGTTTGGCGGTGTGGGCAGAGGGAAAAGCTTTTTGATGGACTGCTTCTACCAAGCGGTGCCTATCGAGCGCAAAACCCGTTTGCATTTCCATGAGTTCATGCGTGAGGTGCACCGAGAACTGCATGAACTGCAAGGCACGGTTAACCCATTGGATGAATTGGGCCGGCGCATGGCCAAGCGCTTCAAGCTGATTTGCTTCGATGAGTTTCACATCGCAGACATCACTGACGCCATGATCTTGCACCGTTTACTGGTGGCCATGCAAGCCAATGGGATTGGATTTGTGACCACCTCTAATTTCAAGCCCGACGAGTTGTATCCCGATGGCCTACACCGTGACCGCATGTTGCCGGCCATTGATTTATTGAATGCCAGCATGCAAGTGGTTAATGTGGACAACGGCACGGATTACCGTGGTCGCATGCTGGAGCAAGCGCAGTTGTATTTGAAGCCTTGCAACGAGACCAACGAAGCATTGATGCACCAGACGTTTGACCGATTGGCAGAGTCCCCTGACCAAGACGGCTTGTTGTTGATCGAGTCCCGCAAAATTTGGGCGAAACGACGCGCTGGCGGTATGGTGTGGTTTGATTTCAAGGTATTGTGTGGCGGCCCACGCTCGCAAAATGACTTTTTGGAAATTGCCAGCCAATTTCATACCGTTTTTTTAAGCGGTGTGCCCAAAATGGAAGTGCGTATGGCTTCAGAAGACCGGCGCTTCACATGGTTGATTGATGTGCTTTATGACCGGCGTGTCAAACTGGTCATGATGGCCGATGTGGAACCTGAAGGTTTGTACACCGAAGGACCTATGTCGCACGAGTTCCCGCGAACAGCGTCCAGGCTTCGTGAAATGCAATCGGGTGCTTTTTTGGCCTTAGGGCGGCGCATGGTGGATACTTCGCTGACATGACCTATTTTCAAAAATTTTTTCTGACACTGCCGCTCTTATTTTGCTTAATAAGCAATCTGTATGCGCAAGACAATTTGGCACAGGGCTTGGATATCCATGCCGAGCGCGATCGCATCAAGGCAGAGCGCAGCCAGATGGAGGCAGAGTACAGCAATACCTTGCGAGCTTGCTACCAAAAATTGAATGTCAATGCCTGCAAAGATGATGCCTTCAAAACACGTTTGC
>Ga0214919_10012115_pt1 | contig 10652 bp, 10 predicted proteins | sample LL1503_MetaG_FD_177994 | JGI IMG/M metagenome (GOLD analysis project Ga0214919, IMG submission 177994) | Freshwater microbial communities from Lake Lanier, Atlanta, Georgia, United States - LL-1503 | ecosystem: Environmental > Aquatic > Freshwater > Lake | place: USA: Georgia | collected... | reverse complement strand
GGGTCCCAGAAATGTTTTTCGAAATCTACAATGGTTTCGTTTTTCACCTTTATTTTTTCTTTGGCAAGTAATTCTTGCATAGTGGTAGGCGTTGCAAAATGCGCCTTGCCACTTAACATGCCATTTCTATTTACTACTCTATGTGCAGGCACTTTAGGTTTAACCCCATGTGATGCATTCATTGCCCAGCCTACCATTCTAGCGCTCCCACCAGTACCTAAATATTTTGCAATAGCGCCATAACTTGTAACACGCCCTTTAGGAATAAGACGTACAACATCAAATACATTTTGAAAAAAATCTTTAGTCTTTGGGGTATATTGCATTGGGACTTTTATTTTCGCCTAATTCTTTAAGTAGTAATAGTCTTGTTTTAACTGGTTCAGGTACGGCCTCGAAATTATAAGGGCAATGTCTGCATGCATTACCACAACAGTAGCCTCTTTCTTTGTGATACAATTCTGTAAATACATATTTACCATCAACGTCTATATAATATTGTACTCCCTCTGTCATTTTTTAATTTTCCTTTACTTTAAGTTTACTTTAATTTATTGTTGACTTTATCTTTTGTTTAATTTAATCTTCATTTACTTTAACACCTCTTTCTCTTTTTGCATCATGTGTTTCTGTTACTTCAAATTTAGCAATCATTTCTTTAAGGGTTTCATCTTTATCTTTAGGTAAAACTTTGTCAATTTTAAATTGAATATAATGAATACGATTACTACTTGCAATGTTTAATCCCTCGTAATAAGTTTTAATAGCACACCTTTCATCCCATTTAGCTGATTGCATAAATTGAGTTCCATACAAATCATCGGTGGAAGTCAATAGAGTAAGGTCATAGAGCTCAATGACTGTTTTGGTAAATAAGTATAAATTAGGGCTATCTGTTTTTAAATGTACTATACCTCCTGGCTTTAGAAATTGCTGATAAAGCCTTAGAAACTGCGGATGTGTTAAACGCTTTTTGGCTTTAGATAATCTTAATTGAGGATCGGGGAAAGTTATCCAAATTTCAGAAACTTCTTCATTGGCAAAATATTGAATGCTCTGTTCTATTTGTGTTCTAACAAATGCCACATTTTTGATGGCTTCCTTATTTGCAATACTAGCTCCTTTCCAAATTCTATTGCCTTTAATATCTAGCCCTAAAAAATTTTGTTCAGGAAATAGTCTTGCCAAACCTACTGCATATTCTCCACGCCCACAAGCTAGCTCCAATATTAGGGGCTTTATAGGTTTATTGTTTTGGGAACTATTATTTGTGCTAATTTCTAGACTGTCTAAAGAAATTGGGAAGTCGCCCATGCTTAACTTTTCAAAATAGGTCTTCCATTTTCCTGGCATTCCTTGTGGGTATTCCAGTACATTCTCATACTGCTTAATGGCTGCAAATTTAATCAGTTTTTTCTGGCCCATGCGGCAAAGATAAAGCTTAGCCAGTCAATATCTAGGGCTTTTTGAGTCTCATCATAAAATCGTATATTAGAGATACGAATTTACTTACCTCTATTAAAATTAAACTACCGTTTTAACAATGCAGTCATCTAAAAAAAAATATATAAATACATTGGCCATCATTGCTTCTTTGGGGGGCTTTTTATTTGGTTATGATACCGCCGTTATTTCAGGTACCATTAAATTTGTGTCCACTCAATTTAGTTTAGACGCTGTGAGTACTGGCTGGTATGTAAGTTCTGCCTTAATAGGTTGCATTAGTGGAGTAGCTATGGCAGGTATTTTAAGCGATAAATATGGTCGTAAAAAAGTGCTTATTTTATCGGCCTTGTTTTTTGGAGTCTCCGCCATTGGTTGCACTTTCGCCATAGGCTTTACCGATTTAGTTTTTTACCGTTTTGTGGGAGGTCTAGGAATTGGGGTAGCTTCCATGGTATCGCCTTTATATATTTCAGAACTTTCTCCTGCACATAAAAGAGGGCGCTTGGTAGCGCTTTATCAATTCGCTATTACTATTGGCATACTTTGTTCTTATTTTAGCAATGCTTATTTATTAAAACTTTCTCATGCTGAAAGCTTTGCACATACTACTGGAACTGTATACCAGATAATGGTTTCAGAAGTTTGGAGAATTATGTTAGGTACATCTGCTATACCTGCTATTTTATTTTTATTGCTATTACAAATTGTGCCCGAGAGTCCAAGATGGTTAACTATTCAAAATAGAGAATCAGAAGCTTTAACTATTTTACATAAAATTGTAGATACAGAGGAGGCTCAAAAAGAAATGAATGATATCAAGTCTAACCTTGCTAGAGAGAGCGGTGGATTTAGTATTGTATTTAAAGGAAGTTTTAGACTGCCTATGTTAATAGGTATTTCACTTGCTTTTCTTACTCAAATTAGTGGTATTAATGCCATTATATATTATGGTCCTGGCATTCTAGAATCGGCGGGGCTTCCCATTGCCGACGCTTTAGGAAGTCAAGTTATTATTGGGCTCGTGAATGTATTATTTACTTTGATTGCTATTTGGAAAATAGATCAATTAGGTCGTAGGCCATTACTTATAGCTGGAGTCATTGGTATTTTATCTTCTTTAATAATTGTAGGGGGGCTGTTTTATTTTAATATTAATAATACTTATTTGCTGCTTACTTTTATTTTATTTTTTATTGCCTGCTTTGCTTTTTCTTATGGTCCTGTAATTTGGGTTTTATTATCTGAAATATTCCCAGCTAAAATTAGAGGCCAAGCCATGGCATTAGCCACTTTCTCACTTTGGATAGGAACAGCGCTCGTAGGGCAGCTTACGCCATTATTATTAGAAAAACTTTCACCCGCTGGTACATTTTGGTTATTTGCTTTAGTGACTACACCGGCTTTATATTTATCAATTAAAATTATTCCTGAAACCAAGGGTAAGAGTTTGGAAGAAATTGAAAAGTATTGGATAACAATTAACGAAAAAAAATAATTGCATGAGATTAAAAAATAAAGTAGCCATTGTTACGGGTGCTGCAAATGGTATTGGCTTATCTATTGCCACCGCCTTTGCTTCGGAAGGGGCCATGGTGGTATTAAGTGATATTGATGAAGCTAAATTAAATCAGGAAGTAAAACACTTAGCTGCTAATGGTGCTAAAACACTAGCCGTAAAAACCGATGTCGGTAATACAGAGGATGTTAAAAATTTAGTGCATCAAACCATTAAAGCATTTGGGAAAATAGATATACTAGTGAATAATGCAGCAGTAGCAATTGGAGGAAATATTATGGAAATGCCAGAAAGCGACTGGGATACTTTAATGAATATTAATTTAAAAAGTGTTTTCAGAACTATTAAGGAAACACTTCCGCATATGATTAAAGAAAAATCGGGTAGTATTATAAATATTTCTTCTACACAAGCTTTTAGAAGCTGGCATAATTGGACGGCTTATGCAGGAGCCAAAGGAGCCATGTTAGCCATGACTAATCAGTTAGCTGGACAGTTTGGTGCAAGCAATGTACGTTTTAATAGTATTTCTCCAGGGGCCATTAATACACCTATGAATGCAAAAAGAGCAGAAACAGAAGGCACTGCTTTTTTAGAAAAAAGCGCCTCACAGCATGCTATGAACAGACTTGGTACTCCTTCAGAAGTGGCTATGACAGCGGTTTTCCTAGCTTCTGATGAAGCAGGTTTTATTACTGGAGAAGATATTAAAGTAGATGGTGGGCTTTGTACACTACCTAGATACACCGAATAATTAAATATAAATAATAGCGCATACTATGAAGCAGGCATTAGCTGGTTTAAAAGTGATTGATTTTTCACAATTATTACAAGGTCCTTACGCCACACAAATGTTAGGCGACTTAGGTGCAGATGTAATTAAAATAGAAAGGTATGGTTCTGGTGATATTTATAGAGGCATGACTTTTTTTAATAAATGGATTGCAGAAGATGAGTCGCCATGTTTTATGGCATGGAATAGAAATAAAAGATCTATTGCTATTGACATGAAAAAAGAAAAAGGCAAGAAAATTATTTTACAATTAATTGAACAGGCCGATATAGTAGTAGAAAATTTTAGACCAGGCGTGATGGAAAGATTAGGCTATGGTTATACTGCACTAAAAAAAATAAATCCAAAAATTATTTATTGTTCGGCATCGGGTTGGGGTAGTGATGGCCCTTATTTAACAAGACCAGGCCAAGACTTACTCGTACAAAGTGTGAGTGGGGCTATTATGACTAGTGGAAAAAAATCCGATGGTCCGGTTGCCTTAGGCACCGCACTATGTGATCAGGTTAATGCTTTTAATTGTGTGTATGCAATTTTAGCGGCACTCTATTTTAGAGAAAAAACGGGCATAGGTCAGGAAATACAAACCAATTTACTTTCTTCTGCAATTGCATTTCAAATGCAAGACTATTTTACTATTCAAAATTTAGGTGTACAGTTTGAAAGACCAGAATCGGGTATTGGTCATCCGGGTAATCCTGCTCCATTTGGTACTTATAAAACCAAGGATGGTTATTTAGCTATTGCAATGAACCCCTTTGATACACTGGTGGAAGCGCTCGGTGAGCCTAGCTTATTAGTATACAACGATAAACAAGTTTTATTCGATAAAAGAGATGAAATTTATTACCGCATACAAGCAGTCACTATAACTAAAACTACAGAAGAGTGGTTAACTATTATGTTAGGCTATGATTTATGGGTGGCGCAAGTAAATAACCAATCGGCGGTAGCTAGTGACCCACAAGTAATACATAATAATACTTTTGTAAATATTCATCATCCTAAAGCAGGTAATTTAAAAGTGACTAATATTCCATTTACCATGAGTGAAACTCCTGGTGCTATTACCAGACCTTCTCCTATGATTGGAGAGCATGGCCCAGAAATTTTAAAAGAATTAGGATATGATGAAGCAGCTATTGAAACTTTTTTAAATGATAAAATAATTTCAGTAGAAAAACTGAAAACGAAATAAGTAAGAAGAAATATTTGAAACAAACTAGTTCTAAAAATTAAATGTATAAAGAAATTTAAAGAATGAAATACGAACATATCATTTTAGAGATACATAATAAAATTGCTTGGATAAAATTTAATAGGCCAGAACAGTTAAATGCCATGAATGCATTAATGATGGATGAAATTATTCATGCCTTAGACTTTGTAAATAAGGCCGAAAGTAATGAAATAGGGGTAGTGGTGATAACTGGTAATGGTAAGGCTTTCATGGCAGGCGCCGATATTAAAGAGTATGCGCAGCAAACAGATGCGCAGTTTGACGCTTTTCAATTAAAAGGACATTCTTTATATGCAGGTATTGAAAATAATTCAAAGGTTATCATAGCAGCCATTAATGGTTATGCTTTTGGTGGAGGTTTTGAAATTGCACTTGCCTGTGATATGATAATAGCTGCTGCTGGTACAAAAATGGGTCTTCCAGAAATTTTATTAAACCTTATTCCTGGTGGTGGTGGTAGTTTAAGGCTCACTAAAAAAATAGGCATTAACTTAACCAATGAAATTGTGATGACTGGCAGAACTATACTAGCAGAAGAAATGCATGCACGAGGCGTTATCAATTATATTTATCCAAGAGAAAATTTTATAGAGAAGGCTACTGAATTTGCACAAACATTTGTAGCTCAATTACCAGACAGGCTTCAAGCTATTAAACAATTAACACAGGAAGCAGCTAATGGAATTACACCCGCTTTACAAGTTAAAGAAGCTGCTGCCCTTGGTAAGTTTTATAGATCAAAAGAAGGTCAAGAGAAAATACAAGCTTTTTACAATAAGAGTTTAGAAAAGAAATAAAGCAGTATTTATGATTACATTAAAAGGCATTACATGGGATCACGCTAGAGGATTTGATCCCCTGATAGCCGCCTCTGAGCTATATTTCAAAGAGAAAGGTATTCAAGTAGAATGGAATAAAAGATCTCTTACTAATTTTGGAGACCAGTCTTTAGAAGAACTTTCAAAACAATTTGATTTAATAATAATGGATCATCCACATGTAGGTGTGGCGGAGGCATCTCAATGCTTACTGCCTTTAAATGATTTAGTGGCTGCAAATACTTTAAATGAACTTAAAAATGCTTCTGCTGGCCCAAGTTTTGAATCATATCATTATCATGGTAAACAATGGGCTCTACCTATTGATGCTGCTATGCAGTGTGCTAGCTATAGAGCCGACTTAATGGGTAGTGATAGATTACCTAATACGTGGGAAGAAGTTTTTACTTTAGCCAAAACCTTAGCTACCAAGAAATTATATATTGGCATGGCACTTTGCCCCACCGATTGTTTATGTAGTTTTTTAAGTCTTACTGCAGGTTTGGGATCAGCCATAAGAGAAAATAATGAATTACTAGTTGAACCTTCAATAGGATTAAAAGCATTAACTATGCTGCGTTCTATGCGCGATGCATTTCATCCCAAGGCTTTAGATTGTAACCCAATTGCCTTATATGATCATATGTCAGAAGAAAATGATATTGCTTATAGCCCAATGGCTTTTTGTTATACGAATTATTCAAGAGCTGGTTTTAGAAAAAATATTTTAAAATTTCATACAGCACCTGAAATTAACAATGTTGTGTTAGGAGGAGCTGGTATTGCGATTACTAGTTCTTGTAAGCATGTACAAGAAGCTGCAAATTATGCTGCTTGGATTTGTACTGATGAGATACAATCAAGTATATATGTAAATGCCCAAGGACAACCCGGTAATAAAATAGCCTGGGAGAACAAAGAAGCGAATGCAATTACAAGCGATTTTTTTACAAATACACTATCTTCTTTAACAAATGCTTATGTAAGGCCTAGGTATCAAGGCTGGCCTAAGTTTCAAACCTTTTTAGGTGAAACTATTCATGATTATTTAGTACAGGATACTGCCCCTGCATTAGTTTTGGAGAAATTACAAGCAGCTTATTCTGATTCTTATTTAATAGAGAAAAATAAAAAGAATAAATAAAATAATTATTACAACTACTACAACTACTATTATTACAACTACAACTAATACTAAGTCAAACTATGAATAGTTCAAAACAAATACATATCTTATATGTTGGCTCTTATACTGAAATAGTAGCAGGAGATTTCGGTGGCTATGGAGAAGGTATATCTTGTTTTGAATTTGATGCAAGTACTGGTAACTTGAAATTAATAAAAAATGAATTTCAAGTTAATCCAAGTTATTTGTCTATCGCTAATATATTAAATAGTAATAGCATTGAAGTTGACAATAAATTGACTACTTATTTATTTGCAGTATCAGAAATCCTTGCTTCTAAAAAACCAGTAGTACATACTTATATAATTAATCATAATTATTCACTTCGTTTAATAGACACTAAAACTATTGAAGGTGGCTGCCCCTGTCATATTCATTATTTTAAAAATACAGATGGCCAAAACTTTATTGCTAGCGCTTGTTATGAAACAGGCAATTTGGTCATATATACTGTTGACGTTGAAAAAATAGATAATACTATAAATAATATTGAACCAATTAATATTTATCATAAAGGTTCTAGCCAACATCCAAGTAGACAAACTCATGCACATGCACATTGCGCTTATTTTGATAAGAAGTCGAATAAATTATTGGTCTGTGATTTAGGTTTGGATCAAGTTAAAGTATATAGCGTTCAAAAAAATATAGATTATAAGACTAAGAATAATAATAATACTGAAAACAAAATTAAATTTGACGCTGTGGAGAAGCAAATAATTACGCTACCTGCTGGATCTGGGCCACGTCATATTTGTTTTGATGAAAATTATACCTATGGTTTTATTTTAAATGAACTTACAGGTTCAGTTTCTATTATAAAATATAGTGCTGAAAAAAATGAATATGAGATAAAGGGAACTTTTGATGGGACAGCAAATAAGCCAGTAAAAATTGATACCGACCTGGGCGCAGCGGCTATTCGGGTATCAGCAGACGGAAAATTTATTTATACTTCCATGAGATCAGATAATACTATACGTTTATTTGCCTTTGACCCCATTGCTGAAAGCCTAAACTATATTGCTTCTTATCCAACTGAAGGTAAAACGCCCAGAGATTTTACTATTGATCCATCTGGTCAATGGCTATTAGTAGCTCATCAAGATTCTGACACAATAAGTATATTTAGCGTAAATTCATACAACGGAAAGCTTAGCTTATTAAATACAGTTGAAAATATAAAATCGTCTGTATGTTTAGCATGGCTTCCTAAGTAAAATTCTAAAACAATGCAAATTAAAAGATCAAATCAAGACTGTAGCATTAGCGATGACTGGACTTTAAAAGGCATGAAAGTAGTTTATTTAGAAAATACTTTTTTACGCATTGGTATTTTAGCTGATCGTGGTTCAGATATATTTGAATTTAAGTACAAACCCTTAGACCTCGATTTTTTATTAAGATTAGATAAAGGCATACAAAACCCTACTCAAGTATTTACACAAATGCGTGATACGCATAATCAGTCCGAGGATTATTATTACGGTGGCTGGCAAGAAATTCTTCCCAATAGTCCTTCCTTTAATTATAGAGGTGCTTCTTTAGGTTTACATGGTGAGGTTTCTTTAATTCCTTGGAAATATGCAATCATTAAAGATAGCCCCGATGAAGTAGCTGTAAAATTTTGGACAAGACCTTTAAGGATGCCTTTATTAATTGAAAAGACATTGAGCTTAGAGAAAAATTCTACACAACTAAAAATTACGGAACAACTTACTAATGAAAGCGGAACCCAATTAGATATTATGTGGGGTCATCATATTGCATTTGGTCTTCCATTTTTAAAGGAAGGTGCCAAAATTGAAACCAACGCAAAAACAATGGAAGTGCATGATGATATTGTTGCACCTAGAAGATATAAAGCGGGTAAAACTTATAACTGGCCTCAAGCTGAAGACCCTACTGGGAAAGTATTTGATGCAAGTATGATTCCCGATACCTCAGCACCTGCTTATCATGATCTTTCTTTTTTAAGCAATTTTGAAACCTCTAATAAAAAAGCACATTATACCATCACTAATGCTGAACAAAAGATTGGTTTTAGTGTAAGTTGGGATGCACAAATATTTAAATGTTTATGGTTATGGCAGGAAAGAAAAGCCAGTCAAGATTTTCCATGGTGGGGTAATTGTTATACAGTGGCTTTAGAGCCATGGACTTCTAAATATACCATCGAGCCAGATAAGGCTATAAAAAAAGGAGAATGGTTAAGCATTAAAGCTGGCGAAGTAATTAGCACAAGCCTTTCAGCTGGTGCAGTTGAAACAAAATAAAATAATTTATGAAAAGAAGCCCCTATATTGTTTTACTTATACTTCTTACATTCTTTGTTATTTCTTTTTTGACCAATATTATGGGACCTTTGATACCCGATTTAATCAAAGGTTTTAATTTAAGCTTAACTTTGGTGGCCTTATTACCTTTTGCTTTTTTTATTGCTTATGGTGTTATGTCTATCCCTTCTGGAATGATGATAGAAAAGTATAAAGAAAAAAAAGTAATGATTACTGCTTTTGCAGTGGCTTTCATAGGTTCACTTATTTTAGCCTTATTTCCTAATTACTTGTCGGCAGTAGGTTCATTGTTTTTAATAGGATGTGGAATGGCTATGCTACAAGTAGTCATAAATCCTTTATTACGCACTTCGGGTGGCGAAGAAAACTTTGCATTTTATTCCGTACTTGCCCAACTAATATTTGGATTTGCTTCATTTGTAAGTCCACTAGTGTATTCTAAATTAACCTTTGCAATTGGTCATGATACCAAAGAAAGCTCTTTGCTTACTTATTTATATACATTAGTGCCTCCTCAATTACCATGGATTTCACTTTACTTTTTATTCGTAGTCATTTGTTTTTTCATGATAATAATAATTACTATATCTAAATTCCCAGCGGTAGAATTAAAACAAGATGAAAAAGCAGGGGCACTTGCTACACATATTACCCTTCTAAAGAATAAACAAGTAGTTTTATTTTTTATTGCAATGGTTTGTTATGTTGGTTCTGAACAAGGGGTAGCAAATTGGATCTCACAATTTTTACTAAGCTACCATGGACTAAATCCTCAAAAAATTGGTGCTGAAACGGTTGCTTATTTTTGGGGCTTAATGACAGCTGGCGGTTTATTAGGTTTATTACTTTTAAAGATAATCGATAGCCGTATTGTACTTATAACTTTTACAGGACTTGCAATTATTAGTTTATTAGTGGCATTATTCGGAACATCTTCAATGGCCTTAATAGCCTTTCCTATGGTAGGATTTTTTGCATCAGTTCTCTATCCCATTATATTTTCTTTGGCTTTAAACTCTGTAAGTGAACACCATGGCTCGTTTTCGGGAATTATTGTAACGGGTATTATAGGCGGCGCTATTGTACCATTAATAATAGGATGGCTTGGCGATAATATTGGCTTACGTTTTGGTATGTGCTTTTTATTTTTAACACTTGGCTTTATATTTAGTATTGGATTTTGGGCTAATCCTATTATTACCAATAAGACCATTTCATTATTTAAAAAGAAAGAAGGAGAGATTGCTTAAAATATTTTATGAGTAAAACAAAAGTTATAGGCATTGATTTAGGTGCTACTAATATTCGTGCTGGTATAGTGCATGATGGTAGTATACATAATATTCAAAGCAAACG